>Ga0335075_10012162_pt1 | contig 13009 bp, 12 predicted proteins | sample Lox_Sample_24_FD_206723 | JGI IMG/M metagenome (GOLD analysis project Ga0335075, IMG submission 206723) | Soil microbial communities from Loxahatchee National Wildlife Refuge, Florida, United States - Lox_Sample_2.4 | ecosystem: Environmental > Terrestrial > Soil > Wetlands | place: USA... | reverse complement strand
GTGTCGCTCGGCATCGAGTTCGGCGACATAGCCACCAAGGCGTCGCTCGCCGACGCGCTCGCGCTCGCGCTGCGCCGGGCCGGGATGAAAGTAGTGCCGCTCTAATGGAGCGCGTGCCGATCCTCAAGATCGGGCAGACCCTGTTCGTCTCCATCCAGATCGACTTGCAGGACGAGAGCGTCATCCGGCTCCAGGAAGACCTCGCCGACGAGCTGGCCGCGACCGGCGCGCACGGCGTGATCATCGACATCACCGCGGTGGAGATCGTCGACTCCTTCATCGGCCGGATGCTGACCACGATCGGCTCGATCTCCCGGCTGTTCGACGCCGAGACGGTCCTCGTCGGCATGCGCCCGGCGGTGGCGATCACGCTCACTGAGCTCGGCCTGTCCCTGAACGGGGTGCGCACCGCGCTCAACGCCGAGAAGGGGCTGGAGATCCTGAACGGGAAGTCCTGATGGATGAACTGCCGATCCAGTCGGGGGACGACGTGGTGCGGGTCCGCCAGTTCGTCAGGAACGCGGCGGCAGACCACGGGCTCTCCCTGGTCGACCAGACCAAGCTGGTGACGGCCGCGAGCGAGCTCGCGCGCAACACGCTGGTCCACGGGGGCGGCGGTATGGCCCGGGTGGAGGTGGTCAAGTCGGCCATCGGGCGGGTGGGCGTCAAGCTCTATTTCACCGACGAGGGGCCTGGCATCCCCGACGTCGAGCTGGCGCTGACCGACGGCTGGAGCACGGGCACCGGCCTCGGGCTCGGGCTGTCCGGCGCGCGGCGGCTCGTCGACGAGTTCGAGCTGGCCTCCGAGCCCGGCACCGGGACCAGTGTCACGGTCGTCAAATGGTCGCGGTGAGCCGGTCGCTGACCGCCCAGGCGCCCGGGGACCTGCGCTGGCTGCGGGTCGAGGATCCCAGCGCCGCCGCCGCCTGCCGCGGCGCCGCGCTGGCGCTGGCGAGCCGGCTGGGGTTCCCCGCCGCCCGCATCGACGAGCTGGCGCTCGCGGTGACGGAGGCCGCCTCCAACCTGCACAAGCATGCCCGTCAGGGCTCCATGCTGCTGCGCATCGCCAGGGATGGCGCCAGGCCGGGGATCGAGCTGGTCACGATCGACGCGGGCCCCGGCTTCCGGGACACCGGCGCCGCGCTGCGCGACGGTCATTCCACCAGCGGCACCCTGGGCATCGGGCTCGGCGCGATCAACAGGCTCGCGGACTTCTGCGACATGTACTCGATGCCGGGCCATGGCACGGCGCTGGTGGCCAGGTTCTGGCCCGCGCCCGGCGAGGCCGCGACCCGCTGCGCCGGCCTGGTCCGGCCGATCACCGGCGAGACCGACTGCGGCGACGTCTTCGGCGCCGCGGAGACGGAAGCGGGCGTGACCGGCGTGCTGTGTGACGGACTGGGCCACGGCCCGCTCGCCGCGACGGCCGCGGCGCACGGGGTGGCCGCGGTGCTCGGGGAGCCGCAGGGCGAGCCCGCCGCGCTCGTCGAGCGCGCGCACCGCACGATGGCCAGCACCCGCGGCGGCGCCATCGGCGTGGTTCGGCTGGCCGGCGGCACCATCTGGTTCTCTGGCCTCGGCAACATCGCGGCGGTGATCCTCGCCGAGGGCACCCGCAAGGGCATGCTCTCGGTGCCGGGCATCGCCGGCCACCGCGCGCAGGCGATCCGCCAGTTCGAGTACGCCGTCCCGCCGGGCGCGGCGGTCATCCTGCATTCGGACGGCATCAGCAACCGCTGGGAGCCCGGTGCGCTGCCGGGACTGAACGCCAGGGACCCGCTGGTTATCGGCGCCACGCTGCTCGCTGAGGCCGGGACCCGCCGCGACGACGCGGGAGTGCTGGTGCTCAAGCCATGACCGACGAGTTCGCCAGCCTGCACGTCCGGGACCTGCCCGGAGTCTTCGCGGCGCGGCGGCTCGGCCGCGAGCTCGCCGCCGGGCTCGCCCTGGATCAGCAGGACCAGGTCCGGGTCGCCACCGCGCTCAGCGAGGTAAGCCGCAGCACGCTCACCGCCGGACAGACCGCGGTCATCGTGTTCGGCGCGGACAAGAACAGCCTGGTGCTCACCGTCACGGTCGACGGAGAGCCGCCTGAGGAAGGGATCGTCGCGGCGGCCCGCCTGATGGACGAGGTAGAAGCCAGGGGAAAGCTCATCAGGATGACCAAACGGTGCCCGCCGCACGGCGCGGTCGACAGGCGCACCCTTCGCGAGCAGCTGGCGGCCGCGGCGCCCGAGTCGTCGTTCGAGGAGCTCCGGCGGCAGAATCAGGATCTCATCGCGGCTCTTGACGACCTCACGCAGCAGAAGGAACAGCTGCTGCTGCTCAACGCGGAGCTCCAGGAGACCAACCGGGGGGTGCTGGCCCTCTATACCGAGCTGTCGGATGAACTCGAGCAGACCAACAGGGGCGTCGTCGCGCTCTACAGGGAGCTCGACGAGAAGTCAGAGGAGCTGCGCCTCGCCTCGGAGTCGAAGAACAGGTTCTGGGCTAACGTCAGCCACGAGCTGCGCACCCCGCTGAACTCGATCGTGGGGCTGACCAGGCTGCTCGCCGAGCCGGACGGCGGCCTCGGCGCCGAGCAGCTGTACCAGGTGGAGCTGATCAGGAACTCCACGGGCACGCTGCTCACCCTGGTCAACGACCTCCTCGACGTCGCCAAGGCGGAGTCGGGCCAGCTCGTCATCGAGCCGGCCGAGGTCAGCCTGCCCGCGCTGCTCGCGACGCTGCGCGGCCTCGTCCGGCCGATGGCGGAAGGCAAGCCGGTCACGGTAGTGGTGAGCGCCGAGGACGCGCCCGCTACCATGCTGACCGACGAGATGGCGCTGACCGCCGTCCTGCGTAACCTGCTGTCCAACGCGATCAAGTACACCGATAGCGGAGAGGTGCGGCTTTCCGTGCGAACGTTCCCCGACCGGGTTGAGATCCAGGTCTCCGACACCGGGACAGGAATCCCGGCCGGTCAGCTCGAACGCGTGTTTGAAGAGTTCTATCAGGTGCCGGGCGCCAGGCGGGGCGGCACCGGGCTTGGGCTGCCCTACGCCCGGCGGCTGGCCGGGCTCCTCGACGGCGAGCTGACGCTGACGAGCGAGGCGGGCACCGGCACCACCGCGGTGCTCAGCCTGCCGCACGGGGCGCCGTCCGTCGGCACGGTCGTGATCGCCGACGACGACGCGGCCTTCCGCCGGGTGCTGACGGCGATGCTCGCCGGCATCGCGGACCGCCTCATCGAGACGACGGACGGCGCCAGCGCGCTGGACGCGATCACCGCGGCGGGCCCCGACCTCGTGCTCGCCGACCTGGCGATGCCGGGCGTGGATGGCAAGGCGCTGCTCGAGCGGCTGCCCGCGGGGCTGCCCGCGATCGTCATCACCGGCCACGACGAGCCGCTGCCCCGGCGAGCCGCGGCGCTGCTCCGTAAGGACGAGCTGACCAGGGAGCGACTCGCGTTCGCGATCAGGCGCGTCATGCGGGGCACGCGATGAGCGAGCCCCCCGCCACAGTGCTCCTCGTGGACGACGACGAGGCCAAGCGCTACGTGCTGGCCACGTGGCTGCGGCGGGCGGGGCACACCGTCGTGGAGGTCGGCACCGGGCACGAGGCGCTGGCCCTGGTGTCCACCGCCGACGTGGTGCTCCTCGACGTGAACCTCCCGGACATGAGCGGCTTCGACGTCTGCCGCCAGATCAAGAGCGAGCCGCGGACGGCCGCGATCCCGGTGGTCCAGGTGTCCGCCACCGCGGTCGACGTGGCGGATCGGGCTCACGGCCTGACCCAGGGCGCCGACGCCTATCTCGTGGAGCCCGCCCAGCCTGAAGAGCTGCTCGCCACGGTGACGGCCGTGCTGCGCTACTACCGCGCCAGGACCCGTGCCGAGAGGACGGCCGCCCTGCTCACCGCGCTGGCCAGCGTGACGCTGGACATCAACGCCGCGGAGACCTTCGACGGCCTGGCCGCGGCGGCGGCCGCCGGCGCGGCCAGGATGTTTTCCGTCCCCACGGTGCTGATGCTGGAGATGCCCGACGGCCAGCTCCGCCGGATGGCAGCGCTGCCCGGGGGGCTTGTGCCGGTGCGGCGCGGCGGCCCGCCGGGGATGATGGACCGCGTCGTGGAGCACGTGCTTGGCCCCGCGGAGAGCAGCGGCAGCGTGAACATCGTCCGGGAGGAGTGGCTCGCCCTCGTGCCGGACAGCACGCTGCGCGTGGACGTCTGCGTGGCCGCGGCGCGAATCAGGCCAGGCAAGCCGCCGACGGCGATCGTCGTCGACTGCGGTGGCCTGTCCGGCGACGAGGACCTGCAGATCCTGAGGCAGCTCGCGCAGTCGGTCGCGCTCGGCGTCGAGGCGCTGCGGTCCTCAGCGGAAGACCACCTGGTGGCCCTGACCCTGCAGCGCAGCTTCCTGCCCGCGGCGCTGCCGCCGGTGCCGGACCTGCTGATGGCCTTCCGCTACCTGCCTGCCAGCGACCAGGCGGAGGTGGGCGGGGACTTCTACGAGGCGCTGCCCTGGCGGGACGGGGTGCTGATCGCCATCGGCGACGTGCAAGGGCACTCGCTGCACGCCGCGACCGTGATGGGCGAACTCAGGCACGCGCTGCGCGCCTTCGCCACCGAGGCGCACTCGCCGGTGGAGATCACCAGCCTGGTCAACGAGGTGCTGCGGCGGTACCACCCGGGCATGATGGCCACCTTGTGCCTGGTGGTCGCCCGTCCGGCGACCGGCGAGCTCTCGATCGTCAACTGCGGGCACATGCCGCTGCTGCTGCTTGGCGGCGACAGCCCGGCCTACGTCGGCGAAGGCGGGCTGGTGCTCGGCCTGACCCGGCACGAGCCGCACACCGAGACGGCGTTCCTGCCCGTCGGCGGGACCGTCCTGCTGTTCACCGACGGCCTCGTCGAGGACCGCAAGATCTTCCTCGACACCAACCTGGACATCCTCCGCGCCGCCGCGGAGGAGGTCGCGGATGCCGACGTCGAGGCGTTCGCCAACCACGTGATGTCGGTCTTCGGCGCGCGCGAGGACGACGTCGCGATGATCGTGCTGCGCAGGACCGGCTAAGCGGCGCTCATCGCTTCCTGCAGGCTCGGATAGACCGGCATGAGCCGGCCGACGCCGGTCAGCTGGAGCACCCGGCGCACAGAACCGTCCTGGGTAACCGCCAGCCAGAGCTGGACGTCGCGCGCGGCGGCCCGCTCGTAGGCCCGCATGATCGCGTGCACTCCTGACGAGTCGCAGAAGATGGTTGACGTCAGGTCTGCGATCACGATGCCGACGCCGGGCTCGAAGGCCGCGATCAGCTGATCGTGCACCTGGTCGCAGTTGGTGACGTCGATCTCGGCAGGCAGCGCCACCACGACCGGAACGCCGTGTGCTACCGGATCATCCGCCACTTACATCACTCCCGGCATCTGCAAACTCATACATTCTCACGGCAGACTACCTTGTACGCCTACGTTAACAGGCGAAATGCCCGCCTGGACATGGGCCGGCGGTCGCCGTCACGGCTTCCGCGCGACCCCGGCGCACGCCATACCTGGCCCGGCCCGCCCGTCGTCGTCCCCCGTGGCGGCGGCACCGTCGGGACGCCAGTCGCGGACCCGGACCAGGCCGGGTTCCACCAGCTCAAGGTCGCAGAACAGCTCCCGCACCCGGTCGAGCGTGCGGAACTCGGCCCGGCCGAACGCCCGGGTCATGAACTGCTTCAGCTGGGCGGCGCCTGGAACGTCGACGTCGAGCAGGTGATGGATGAACACGTAGCTGCCTGACGGCAGCGCGTCGATCAGCTCGCCGGTGAGCCTGGCCGGCTGCTCGTAGTCCATGATCTGGTGCATGATGCCGGACAGCAGCAGCCCGATCGGCCGGCTCCAGTCCAGGTGAGAGCGCACCACGGGATGGCCGATGATCCCGGCGGGGTCGCGGAGGTCGCCCTCCGCCACGACCGTGAACGGGTTCTCCGCGAGCACCGCCTTGGCGTGGCTGAGCACCATCGGATCATTGTCCACATAGACCACGCGGGCGGCCGGGTCGACGTGCTGGGCGATCTGATGCACGTTCTCCGCGGCCGGCAACCCGGCGCCGATGTCAAGCAACTGCCTGATGCCGGCGGTCCCCACCAGGTAGCGGACCACCCGGCCGAGCAGGGCCCGCTGCCCGCGCACGCCCGCCTCGATCCCGGGCATCGCGGCCGCGATCCGCTGGCCGTAGATCCTGTCCACGGCGAAGTTGTCCTTGCCCCCGAGCAGGTAGTCGTAGACCCGCGCCACGTTCGGCCTCGAAGGCACCATGCCGATAGCGGGAGTGTTCACCCGTTTCCCCACAAAGCCGATCGTAGCCAGTCTCTCTAAGCGGGAGTAGAAACTTTGAGACATCATGTTTCATTTTCAAGAACTTCTCCGGGCCTGCCGCCCAGGCCGGAGACGGCGCGAGCGGCAGTGCTGGCCGCGGCGGCGCACGCGGCCGCCAGCGGGGCGCCGCCGAGCCACGCGGCGAGAAACCCCGCGCAGAACGCGTCCCCGGCACCTGTCGTGTCGCGCACCGCGGCGGGCTGCGCGGCGACCCGCCCTGGCGCGGCGCCGCGGGCCGCGAACACGGCGCCGTCCGCGCCGATCTTGACGACGACCGCGCCGTAGTAGCCGGTCAGGACGGCCGCCATCGCGGCAGGATCGGCCGCAGCAGCTGGCGCGGCTACGCCGGTGAGCACCGCCGCCTCGTCCAGGTTGGGGAAGCACACGGCGGCGTCCCTGGTCCAGGCGAGGAACGCGGCAGGCCCGACAGAGGGCGCGGCGAGGAACGCCGCGGAGCCGGGATCGATCGTGACCGGCACTCCCCTGTCCCGCGCCCCGGCGAGCAGGCCGCGCGCGACCTCGCGCGGCCCGGGCTCGAAGAAGGAGTAGCCGGTGAGGTGCAGCAGCGCCACGTCGTCGAGCAGCGCGGCCGGCACGTCGGCCGGGCGCAGCCGCAGGTTGGCGCCCCGGTCGGTGATCATGGTCCGCTCGCCGTCGGGACCGACGAGCACCACGATCGACCCGGTGGGCGCCGACTCGTCGGCCGCCAGCAGCGGCTCGACGCCGAACCTGGCGAGCTCCCGCCGGTGGAACCCGGCGTCCCGCGCGCCGACCCGCCCCGCGAACACCACGTCCACGCCCAGCGCGGCCAGCCATGCGGCCTGGTTGGCGGCGGAGCCGCCCGGCTGGCTCCTGATCACCGCCGGGTTGTCGTCACCGTGGGCGAGCGGCCACGGCGCCTGCGCGAGGACGTCGTTGATCACGTCCCCGACGACTAGCACCCGCGGCAACCGGCACCCCCGGCCGCGCTCGTCAGGGCCGGGGAGCCCGGCCGGCCCACGCGGCCGCTATCTGCCCGGCCAGGGTGATGTTCCCGCGGGCGATCTCCAGGTTGACCAGCACGCTCGCGCCGTCGGTGGCGCGCTGCACGTGATCGAGCAGGAACGGCGTCACCGCCTTGCCGTGGATCCCGGCGGTCTCGGCGGCGGCCAGCGCCTCGGCGAGCACGCGGTCGTGCAGCTCCGGGTCGAGCTGCTCGTCCGGCGGCAGCGGGTTGCCGATGAGCAGCGCGGACTTGTCGCCGAGCAGGTCCCTGGCGGCCATCACGGCGGCGATCTCCTCCGGCGTGTCCAGCCGCCAGTCGAGATCCTGACCGGAGTCGGTGACGTAGAAGGCGGGGAACCTGTTCGTCCGGTAGCCCGCGACCGCCACGCCGAGCGTCTCGAGGCGCTCCAGGGTCGCCGGGATGTCCAGGATCGACTTCACGCCGGCCGACACCACGGTGATCGGGGTCCTGGACAGCGCGGTGAGGTCCGCCGATTCGTCGGCCGACTCGGCGAAGCCGCGGTGCACGCCGCCGAGCCCGCCGGTCGCGAACACCCGGATCCCGGCCTTCGCGGCGAGCACCGCGGTGGCCGCGACCGTGGTGCCGGCCGTCCGCTTCCCGGCCATCGCCAAGCCCACGTCCCGGCTGCTCACCTTGACCACCGACTCGTCCAGCGCGATCCGCTCCAGGCCGGCGTCGTCAAGCCCGGCTCTGGGCACGCCGTCGAGCACCGCGATCGTGGCGGGCGTCACCCCGGCCTCGGTGAGCAGCTGCTCGAACGACCTCGCCGCGGTGAGGTTCGCCGGCCGGGGCAGGCCGTGGGAAATGATCGTCGACTCGAGCGCGACCACCGGCCGCCCCGCCGCGAGCGCGGCACGCACCGCTGGAGACAGTTCCGGCACATCAGGCATGCTCTGACCCTATCCGGCCGGTTGCCAGGCAACGTAAGGTGCTGGCAGCTGTCCATGACCAGACCGACAAGCGGAGGCCCGAGTGAGCGAGCGGACGAAGTTCATCCTCGATGAGTCGCAGATCCCGGCGCAGTGGTACAACATGATCCCCGACCTGCCCGCGCCACCGCCGCCGCCGCTGCACCCGGGCACGGGCCAGCCAGTCGGGCCCGATGACCTCGCGCCGCTCTTCCCGATGGAGCTCATCGGCCAGGAGGTCACCGGCGACAGCTACGTGTCCATCCCCGGCGAGGTCCTCGACGTCTACAAGCTGTGGCGGCCGACCCCGCTGTTCCGCGCGCGGCGGCTGGAGAAGGCGCTGAACACGCCCGCGCGGATCTACTACAAGTACGAGGGCGTCTCCCCCGCCGGGTCGCACAAGCCGAACACCGCCGTCCCGCAGGCGTTCTACAACTCGCGCGAGGGCACCAAGCGGCTCACCACCGAGACCGGCGCCGGGCAGTGGGGCAGCTCGCTGGCGTTCGCCTGCGCGCAGTTCGGCGTGGACTGCGAGGTCTGGATGGTCCGGGCCTCCTACGACCAGAAGCCGCACCGCCGCACGCTCATGCAGACGTGGGGAGCGACCGTGCACCCGTCCCCGTCCCGTGCCACCAACGCGGGCCTGAAGATCCTCGCCGACGATCCGGACTCCACCGGCAGCCTCGGCATCGCGATCAGCGAGGCGGTCGAGGCGGCGGGCGGCTCCGCGGACACCCGCTACGCGCTCGGCTCGGTGCTCAACCACGTTCTGATGCACCAGACCGTCATCGGCCAGGAGGCGCTCGCGCAGTTCGAGATGGCCGGGGAGGAGGCAGGACCCGACCTGATCGTCGGCTGCACCGGCGGCGGGTCGAACTTCGCCGGGCTGTTCTTCCCGTTCCTGCGGGAGAAGCTGGCCGGACGGATGAACCCGGTCATCAGGGCCGTCGAGCCGACCGCGTGCCCGTCGTTCACCCGCGGGGTGTACGCGTACGACTTCGGCGACACGGCCGGGTTCACGCCGCTGCTGAAGATGCACACGCTCGGCCACGCCTTCATCCCCGACCCGGTGCACGCCGGCGGCCTGCGCTACCACGGGATGTCGCCGCTGCTGTCGCACATGTACGAGCTCGGGCTGTTCGAGGCGGTCGCCAAGCCGCAGCGGGAATGCTTCGCCGCCGCGGTGACCTTCGCCAGGTCGGAGGGCATCCTCCCGGCGCCGGAGCCGTCGCACGCGATCGCCGCCGTGGTCGAGGAGGCCAAGCGGTGCGCCGAGACCGGCGAGGAGAAGGTGATCCTCACGGCGCTGTGCGGCCACGGCCACTTCGACATGACCGCCTACGAGCGGTACCTGTCCGGTGACATGACCGACTTCGACCTGCCGCAGGACCGCATCGACGCCGCGATCGAGGGCCTCCCGGCCGTCCCCGGCGCCTAGGACCCCTGCCCCGCGCACCATCAGCCCCGGCGGCCTCATCGTTACCGTGGCCATGGCCGGTACGATCTGGCCCTGTGGGCCACAGGGCCAGCTAGATTGGCCCTGTGGCCCACAGGGCCAATACCGGATAGGCGAACGGCGGGCCACTGAGGCGGGAGTGACTGTGGTGACTGCGCACTAGCGGGATCGGGGCTGCTGCGAGGCACCGACTACGCTGCCGCGGAACATATGGGATACAAATGGCCCCCAGGGGGGCCATTTGTATGCCACGTCATAAGGCCGCGGGTCCGGCTCAGCCGGTGCGCAGGCTCGCGTCCCACTGGCCGAGAATGGCGTAGATCCCCGTGAAATAGGAGACTCCGTCGCCGGTTGAATCGAGGCCGCTTACCGTGCCGACGGCCTCGACCGAGCTACCGGCGAACCGGAAGACCGGGCCGCCGCTGTCACCGGGCACGATTTCCCGCGCGCCCTGGACCCTGGTCAGATGGCACAGGTATTTCAGGCTGAGGAAGAAGCAGTAATTCACCTGCTCGACGGTCAGGCCGCAGATCTCGCCGCCGTCGGCGCCGCTCGTGCAGACCTGGTCGCCGTCGGCCCAGTCGCCGATCCCCGACACGGTGGCCCGCTGCGGATCCCCGATCGGCCCGGTCCAGATCAGGTCAGAGCCGCTGCCCGATATCACCTCGGAGTCGAGATCGGCGGAGTAGGCCGACTCGGTGACCGTTCCCATCGGGGCGGCACTGCCGGTGTACGACGTGCCGCCCAGCCACCGGCCGTTGTAGACGCCGGTGCCGACGGTGAAGCAGTGCCCGGCGGTCAGCAGGCGTGACACGCCGCCGATCACCACCCCGAACCCCGTCGAGCAGTTGTACGTGTGCGCGGCGGGCATGATGGCGTCCCCGCCGTTGAACGGCGGCGTGTCGCCGATCCGGCTCGCCGCCAGCCGCCCCGCGTCCGCCTGCCGCGGCGTCACGTTGAAGACGTGCAGCGCCTGCGCCCCGTACAGGCGATCCAGCGTCGCGGCCTGGCTGGCCGTGAGGTTCTCGACCCCGACGTCTTCCTTCCCCGTTGCCGGGTTGGACCCGAACTCGCTGACCTCGATGCCCGACGCGCGCAGGGCGCGCCATTTGCCCTGCAGGCTGGACTGGATCGCGTTGAGCTGCCGCATGGAGCGCGGCGTCTTGCGGAACACCAGCGTGCCGGCCGGGGCGATGCGGCTGAAGGCCCGCTCGACCGCCGGGGCCGGGTTCGTCAGGTACACCGTGAGCTGGCGCTGGTCACCGGTCACCGCCATGCCGCCGTACTCGGCCGCGTACTTGGCGGCGAGGTTGCTGACCGCCGACTCCAGGCCCATGGAGACCGGGACCCGCGCGATCGGCGGGGCCGTCGCCGTCCCGCTGGCCGTCCCGGCGGCCGCCGGGACGGCCAGCGCCGCCACCGCGATAGCGGACGCCGCCCCGATGAAAAGCGCGCGATTAGTGAGAAAGGTGGTTCTCATGCATTTCCCCCTTGGTGTGCCCTGAATCGCCACCGAAGGGTCAACCGTATAAGTCGCTCACTAACGCCAACAGAGCGCGAATGACGCACGAATGACGCATTCGCGCTACCGGCCAGCACGGATAAAAGAGTCATTGCTTTCGTCCCGGGAGACGGCGACGGTCCGTTCTGGATAATGCGGACGGGGAGGTGCGGCGGCGTGCCACCGATGCGGCGAGGGTTTCCAGAGTGGCGGCCGTCATCTCGATATCCATGCACCCGTCGGTCACGCTCTGCCCGTAGGTGAGCGTCGCCGGACTGCCCGGGTCCTGGCGGCCCGCCACCAGGAAGCTTTCCAGCATGACGCCGGAAACGCCGCGCTCGCCCGCGCCGATCTGCTCCGCCAGCGACGCGGCGACGGCAGGCTGGCGGCGGTAGTCCTTGCTGCTGTTGCCGTGGCTCGCGTCGACCATCAGGCGGCGCGGCAGGCCGGCCGCCGTGACCAGGTCCAGCGCCTTCGCCACGTGGGACGCCGAGTAGTTCGGGCCGCTGCGGCCGCCGCGCAAGATCACGTGCGTGTCGGAGTTGCCCGAGGTCGTGACCAGCGCCGCCGCGCCCGCCTGGGTGACGCCGAAGAACGTGTGCCCCGCCGCCGACGCGCGGCACGCGTCGACCGCGACCTGAACGTCGCCGTCCGTGCCGTTCTTGAAGCCCATCGGCATCGACAGGCCCGACGCGAGCTGCCGGTGCACCTGGCTCTCCGTCGTCCGCGCCCCGATGGCGCCCCAGGTCACGGAGTCGGCGATGTACTGCGGGGTGATCGGGTCGAGCCACTCGCAGCCCACCGGCAGGCCGGCGCCCAGGATGTCGACCAGCAGCCGCCGCGCGGTCCGCAGCCCGCGGTGCACGTCGAAGCTCTCGTCCATGCCCGGGTCGTTGATGAGGCCCTTCCAGCCGGTCACCGTGCGCGGCTTCTCGAAGTAGACGCGCATCACGATCAGCAGGTCATCCGCGTACCGGTCGCGGAGCGCCATGAGGCGGGCGGCATAGTCGAGCGCCGCTTTCGGGTCGTGCACCGAGCACGGGCCGGTGACCACGAGCAGCCTGTCGTCGGCACCGTCCAGCACGGCACGGACCTCGGCCCTGGTGCGCTCCACCGTCTCCGCCTCGACGGCGCCGAGCGGCAGCTCATCGAGCAGCGCGGCCGGCGACAGCAGCGGCTCGTAGCCGACGATCCGGGTGTCCCTGACGCGTGACATCGGGGTCTTCTCCTCCCGGGCGACGCCGCCGCCCGTGTCCGCCGGGAGCCAGCTACGCCCTGTCATTCACGACGGGACGTCGCTGCCCCGTCCTTCAGCTGGCTCCGGGCGATGATAAGCGCACGCCAGTACGCCCGGCCCCACCCGGAGCCAGCGTAAAGCGCCTATACCACCGCGACACGCGGTCGATGATACACGGCCGGGCCCGCCGACACGCCACGCGCGGGCCGCTTCCGCCGCCGCCCCGCCGCCGCGGGCCATGATCGTTGTCGTGGAGAACCCCAATCTCGCCGACACGTTCATCCTGTTCCTGGCGCTGCTCGGCCCGCAGAAGATGCTGCTGACCGTCGCCAGGCTGGCTCGGACGCTCGACGCGCGGTCGATCCGGCTGGTCTCCGCCATCGCCGCCGTCGCGGCGGCGGTCGTCGGCGTCGCGGTCACGATCACCGCGCCGTGGCTGGCGACCTTCTTCCACATCGGCAGCGCGTCTCTCGAGCTCGCCGCCGGGCTGGTGTTCTTCGTCTACGCGCTCGCCGTGGTGCTCGGGGTGCACTTCGACGACGCTCCTGAGGTGGTGCCT
>Ga0335075_10012161_pt1 | contig 13010 bp, 13 predicted proteins | sample Lox_Sample_24_FD_206723 | JGI IMG/M metagenome (GOLD analysis project Ga0335075, IMG submission 206723) | Soil microbial communities from Loxahatchee National Wildlife Refuge, Florida, United States - Lox_Sample_2.4 | ecosystem: Environmental > Terrestrial > Soil > Wetlands | place: USA... | reverse complement strand
ATCAACGCACGAAAAGACTGTCATCGTCCAGCTTGTACTGCTTCAACACATCTGCCAACCTCGTGCACTCCTGCTTGAAATTGGGCGGCGTAGCTGTCATGACCTGGTATCGGATCCTGTTTCATGAATGAGTGACTTTGCAACTTCAAAACCACTAGGATATAATCAACATACCTTTGTTCGTCTCTAAAGTTATCCATCCTTGCCTTGACTCGGAAGATGAACGTCTTACAAGTAGCTTCCTGGAAAACCGTATCCTGGCTGGCTTTGTCGTCATTATCTTTCATCTCCTGAACCTCATCGGCCGACTTGCCCATGATCATCCTGCCTTCGTTGTCGAAGACGCTCAGCCAGAGCTGACCGGTGTGATCACTGACGTTCAAAGTCATGATGTACCGGTACTGCGGTTTGTCCCACGACTTGTCGCAGCGCTCGCAGCGCCACTGACCATCGATCTCGACGACCTTCTTGTTGCACTCAGCATTCTGGCATGCTGGGTACGAGAGATTCTCTGGCTTGATGTAAACGATTGTTGCCTTGAGCGTGAAGAAGTCGGCTTGATCTGGGTTCATGCCGAGATTCTCATCCTTGACTTCGCCAATGGTCTTGTACTGTTCCTTTCGTGTCGTGGTCGTACCAGTGCCGAGGCCTGCGTGAGTTGAGAACTCGTCATCGCGGCCTTGCGCGTCGTACCAACCCTTAAGCTTGTGCGCTTCATCGATATCCGGGCTGATGCTCATGGAGCCAGAGCTCAGTAGCGAAAGGCTGCGGCCACCAAAGTCGGACACCTTGACACCCTTAAAAGCGATGACGGATTCGACTGGTGCGTCAAAGGTAGTAGCTTGGTTACCCCAGATTGTCAAGCGGACTGAATGAAGTGTGTTATCCACAAGGGTCAAGTCACGTTTGTCGTACGGCTTGCTTGTCGTCTTTGACGTAATTTGAGAAACTTCTCCCACTTCCTTCAAAATACCAATTGCGTCAATGGTCGTATCCTTCTCTACGGAGCCAAGATCGCCAATGCTGGTGAAGTTGTATTTCACTTGTGGGACGCTATCCTGGTCTTCTGCCTTCTCAACTCGTGTGTCGCGTTCAAACGTGAGCTCGTAGTCGTTATTGAGCTGAGAGAATTGCTTCTTTGCAATCTTGACTTGGCACGGGCTCGAGATGTAATACACTCCACCCTCTTGAAGCAGCTCCCAAAGATTCTCGAATTGCTCGTTCGTCGAGCTGAATGCAGTAGCACGAATCTCGCCACTCTCGTCGAGCAAGTTAACGCTGAAGAGCCTGCCTTCTCCATTCTTATTGTGCCACGACTTGATGTCCGTTTTGTGACTAACACGGGCTCTGATTGTCCATTTATGAGCGTAAGGTGATAGTGCTTCGATCGGGTACAAGTTTGCTTGGCCGCCACTAGTGCCATTCTGATTCGGTCGGGATGGAAGTGACTGCGTCTGCGGTGTCTGAGCTGGTCGATTGCCGTAAAAGCCGTTTGCCGAGACGCTGGAAGGTTGCTGTGCCGTAGTATCTTTCACGCTCTCGTCGATAGAGATAGGTTCTCCGAGCTTATCATGGATTCCGTACTGATCGAGTACTTCGAGACCTAAGATGATCAATATCCTACCTGTGTCAGCGAGCCCGGCTAAACAAAGGTTGGAATGACTGCGGAACCTACCTCTTGTCCTTGACCGTGTTCGGCTGAAACTGGGTAAGGCGGACAATGCTGCCTTTCTTCAAGGTATCATTGGTGACGAAGTGGTTGAGTTCTAGTGAGAGGTCAGACTACTTGATTGTGAATCAGGAAATCGAGATACGTACGGGTCGCGAGCATGCTTTGAATGAAGTTTTCGGTGTCATTGAAGATGACTCGGTACCGCTCAGGCTGGTCGGCTGTCTTGCTAGCCATAGGCTTGATTTGCACGCATTGTAGAACAGGATTATCTACTGCCTTGCCCGTTTGAGGTTCGAATATGGCTCTGGAGGCAACATGTTAGTTGTATGTGGGGCAAAATACGTAATTCAGACGAGTTGACCAACCTCAAGGAACCTTTGGTGATGGCTCGATCTGCTGCATCTGTCATCTTGTCGTAGTGAAGCAGGACGCGGCGTTGAACGTGTATGGGGAGAGTGGGATGAGAGTTTGTCGTGAATGAAATCAAAGTCGCGTCTTAAGACGCCAACGCCATTTCGCCAAAGCACGTGAACGGAGTGCTTACGTGATGCGCCCAATCAAGGCAAGCGGTCGTTCATGAGCTATTGTGTCTGGTGATAGCCGATGCAGATGATGGCTACTCAGGAATTCAATGCAAATGAAATTGTATTGAAGTCTGAATTTGAACTACACCAACGATATTTGATTTTGAAACATGGCAGACCAAGACGTAGCCACCAAAGCTCCGGAAAATGATGCTGTCTCGCAAAGCCCATTTCCAAACGACTCCATTGCCCAAGAAGGCGCTTCTATGGGCGTATGCTATTCTACAAGAACTCTCCGTTCAGGCATGCTAATACGTAGCTAGGAACATTGTGTGACGGATAGACCTACTCGTACGCATTCTCTTCACGAATTGTTGTTTTGCCATGCTGAAATCATCTAGCCGCCGGAGAGCTACCCACCGGCGTTCGTCTTGCCCAATTTCTGATCTTAGTCCGATTTACTTATTATCATTAGGAGATAACTAAGATGGCTGATATTGATGTGAGCTCGTACGGCAGCCATAAAGGACCTGTCGATGCTAAAGACCCTACAAGGTGTACATCGCAAAGCCCGCAGACTATCCCCATGCACCATCAAAACTCCTGCTCCTCCTCACTGGAGGCACAGGCGTGAAGTCTACCAATAACCAGCTCCAAGCGGACAAATTCGCAGCAGAAGGTTTTCTCGTCATCATGCCAGACCAATTCGGCGGAGATTCTGCACCACAATCAACGCCGGAACCAACCTCACCAGTTCAGGTCTCCTTCCTCGAGCGACTCAAGCTTGGCATCACCGATACTGCCAGATCATTCATGATCGACATGTGGTTGGCCCGCCAAACTCCCGAAAAGATCATGCCTCGATTATTCAAGGTCATTGCGAGCGTAAAGGAAGAGTTTGCCGATGCCGTTGCCAATGGTGGGGGGATATATGCTGTAGGGTACTGCGTCGGCGCGAAGTTTGTACTCCTGTTAGCGGGAGAGCATCCAGGGGACGTCCCGTGGGGACAGGGAGGCACTGAAGATAGTCTAGAGGCCGGAATGGTGAATTATGACGCTGTGATCAAGGTCGGCGCCATAGCACATGCTGCTCAAGTTTCTCCGGATGACCTTGCGGCCGTTAAGACTCCTCTACTTCTCATCTGCGTTCAGAATGATCCACTGTTTCCCGACGAAGTTCGTCGAGCTGGTATTGAGAGTCTTGAGAAGAACAAAGTTCAGCACGAGGTTAAGGTCTATCCGGAAGTTCCTCACGGTACCAATCCTTCTTCTACGCTCTGCCCAATTCTCAACTGACATGCTTTCAGGTTTTGCCGTGGTTGGAGACTACTCCCAACCGTCAATTAAAGAAGCTCAGCAGGCGGCATTCTCTCAGATCCTTGGTTGGCTGAAATCTCATTGAAGCCATTCCACGCTCTTTTCATTGTTTTCAGGCGTCATGATGGCCTAGGTCTCGATACCAGGGACGGTTCCATAGTTAGCAACATAGGCTTCAAGGCACAATCCCATAGCTTCATGCAGATGTCTTCCTCGCGTGATCATATCAGCTCAACATCCCCAGCCAGCACGGCATTCCTGACGGCACTCCACCTAATGACCCACACATCGCCACGGCGCATATCACAGCGAACATCGGTGCCCTCGACGGCCACGACACCGACGTCGCGGAGCGCCCTGCAAAACACCGCCTTGTCCGCGTCGGGCGCGTCAACCATGCTGATGCCCCCGGCCGTGTCGTCGAGGCGCTGCAGGGCGGGCGGGAACTGGGCCAGGAAGCCGGCGGCGTAGTGGGCGCCGAGGAGGGCCTGGTGGGCGCGCAGGTAGCGGGCCTCGTCGGCCGACAGGAACGCGCTGTCGCGGTAGTGCGCGGCGTGCGCGTCGATCTTCGCGATGCGCGCGCGCAGCAGCGACCGCACGACGAACTTCAGCCGCTCCAGCTCCGTCTGCTGGATGATCAGCCGGAACGACGTCTTCGGGTCGGTGGATGCCGCGGTTTGGTCTTCGATGAGCGCGATCTACGGCGCCGAGATGTGAGCTTTGGGAACTTCGCTGCGGCCTGGATGTGATGGCTTGGAGCAGTGATCGTGCGTACCTGTGAGGCGATTGCCGCCATTGTCCGTGACATGAGGGATTCTGGGTATGGTTGGAGCTCCGGCGCGACTCGCTCGGCCACCCAGGCTCGTGTTAAAGCCTGGAGGTCTTGATTCTCCTGTGGGGCGACATGGCGGTCGACATCGGCGAGAATGTCATCAATGTCCATTATCGGGGCTGCATAACGCTTTGTTGACCGATCCGAAGTGACTATGGCGGGCGTGTAGAATTAACGTTCCATGTGATCTCGCGTAAGATTCGCGTAAAGCTGCTTTGCACTCTAATGACGCTTTGGCACTATTTGGCTTGTGCTATACCAGCGCATTTGCCAATTTTGGATTGTTGGGAAAATTCTATAAAGTCTAGACAATCGCAATCAGTTAACTTGGAAACTGTCAAGTCTTGATTTCATGTGTGATTTCAATTCTTTGCATTACAAGCCTCTGAGCTTCTGCATCTATTGCATGTGCAGTCTTGGTGCATAACCACAGTGCTATTCAATCTCAGTGTCTCTATGGTACACGCATGCAGGAAATGCAATTCTCCGTGATGACCAAAAGTGCCGTGACTCCTCGCCAGAGTGTGCATACCAAGAGTAGAAATATAATACAAAAGTATGAGACCGTCTCGCTACCTCGAAGCTCTACGAGGAAGTATGAGGGTATAAAGCAGAATCGCGAAGGAAAGCTGCAGGACGCCGAGTTGCAATGCAGAAGGATATCGTAGAGACGAACAGGTTGTGGTGGTCATGTAGAAAGAAAATGGTGTGACTTAATGTTCTTGACTTGGATATAGTCGAGTTGGCGATCAGCCGCATAAGGAATGATAGTCGGAATCGACACACTCGAAGTATGGAGGCTTCGAGAAGGTTATAAAGGCGTTAGGTGTGCAATACCTTTGCCATGTCATTTAGTAAGAGGCCATGCGACGTGCAGACAGGCGACTAGGCCCAAGGTCGAGGGAGAACAGATCGGATCCAGAGGGTCTACTAGGACTGTCTTGCATTTCACAAGTAGCCTGTCCAAAGGCATAGGTCTGGGCTCGACCTAACTTGGTGCGATGCTTGACCTTGTGCATGCCACGCTCGCAAGCGAGTTCGTTTTCGGCGGAGTCCATTTCCACATAGTTCTGAGGAAAGCATCGCGAACGGTGAACTTTGAAGAAGGCGCTGTACCCGCCATCTAGGATGTATACCTCCGGATACGTCAACTTGGGGTATTGAGTCGCGTTGTGTGTACGATCAGCCTTTCGAATGTATTGGGCCATGAGCGGAGCCCTTTGCTTTGAGAACTCGCAATGGAGGATTAGGAGAGTGTTGTCCGCCGAAGCCGGACCGAACAGTTCTCGGGTCAATTGATCTTTGTCGTTGTAATTTTCGGCACCGTTGATATGCCCGCCATTGTATTCGTACTCAAAACGGCAGTCAACGAGCCGTGCTTTATCATAGTGATGATTGTAATCGCCATTGAGAACGCCGATTAAGGTATCGTGAGTGATACGAGGCAAGCTTCCAGGCTCGTCGGTGGGAATGAAGTGTGGCAGTTTCAATTCATGAGTATCGTCCACATCCACAATAGACTGCAAGCCACTGGGGGCGTACTCTTTTGTCTCTTGCTTCATAACATCTCCGGGATGCTCAAACATGCTCAACGAACGTCGAAATTGTTTCCGTGGTCTATGGAATTGACCGAGAGGTTTCTTAGAAACAACACTACTAGGTGAGCCGTAGAGTCGGCTCTGATTCATGGAGCTAGAGGATGACTGGCGAGGGCGAGGATTTGCGGTGGTGATCGACACGCCAAAGCGAGTGCGATCTTGAGGCGGCGAAGCGGTGAAACACTCATCCAAAGAGGAAATCGTGGAATTGCCGACAAAACCATTACCTCCAGCACCAAAGCGAAAAGTTGACAATTGATTCTCGTTGCCAGGTGCTCGCTGACTGATGGTCGTTGTGGAAAAGCATTTCGATCTCGTTAGTGATGGTCGACGAATGGCAGACCTCCTACGCCTAGAGTCTCTGTTAGATGTGGGCCAAATTCAGGTTGTCCGAGTGACTTACTCAGGGATCTGGGGATTGACTGGTTGTTCAACGAGTGGGTTCGAGCTTGGCTCACAGGGCGAGATCATTTCTTCGTCAAGCTCATTGACAGCGACGTGAGCATGCTCCTTGACCGCCTGCGCAATTGAATACGGAATTTTATGGGGAAGAGGTGAGACGTCCATGGGATCGGAACCAAAGCCCGGTGAGGAGGAAGGTACTGGTGTACTTGTGCTGCCTTCCCACCTTGCGGGAGGAGTAGTGGCACCTTCTGCGTCACTGTCAATGAAAGTCTTTCATACATGTTGACGAGTTTCTCACCTCTCTCTGATGTCAAGTTGAAGAGACCACTTGTGAAGAGCGAGCGACGTGGAGTGGGTAGTTGTGGACTACGAAGTCAATTAGCTAATTACATGAACAGAGGCCGGCATGTGTAGTACCTCTGTTCGATGTGGAAGTTTTGAGATAGATCCGCAGCCAGACTGGCGGTTGGAGAAGAGCCTCGAATTCGACCGGCAGTGAGAGAAAAATAGTCCGATTGGGACTTTTTCATGCTCAAGTCTCTGAAGTTGAAACTGTTCGGTCCGAATGTGAGAGACGCAGCTTGTCGTCGGCAGCCAAATGGTACGGCTGGTGGAGGCTTCATGGCAGCGAGCGGTGACGATAGCTCCATGATGGATTATGTTGCGTCGTGTTGGGAATGCCAATGGATAAATCAGCGGGCCGTAAATCCGTGTGGGAGAAGATATGGAAAGCGGGTATCCGATATCGTGAAGCGCGCGATTCTATCCGAAGCAGATGTCTGTCTGTCTCAACGCCGGGTCGAGGCGAATAAGCATGTAACGACAAGATATCTATTTTCAGATTTAATATGCCCGCTATAAGTGGCCTGCCGAGATATCGAGGATGCTGAGATGGCCGGACGACTGAGTAAAATCGACGAGATTACAGCGACATGCCGACGAATATCGTGTTGGTGGTTGCGAGCAAGCAGTGCGTTGTCGGGGTACCGCGAAGCGTCCTCAGCCGCGACTTCTCTTGTCCCTCTGGTACAGAAGAAGAGTGCGGCTGAAGGGAGGGAGGAAGCTACAAGCTCATGGTGAAGAAGGGAAAGGATTGAAGCAGAGCAGGCGATAAAAGAGAGCGCGAACGAATGAAGGAGATCAGCGGGACCAGTTGCTATGCAACAAGCTTTGAAGCTGCCGCTGCCGTGGAGGGGCTGCCCCGGGCGTCCACCAACTGATTGAGAAAACGTGTGGAAGAAGATTCTTCAGCTAGCCAGGGCCCTGCTTCCTCCGGCCTTTCGAAGAGAATAATGCTCCGTAATGGTGAGTTACGAAGCGCTGCACTGCTCATGGATCCGCGAGCTCGATGGAGGCATGACGGCTTATTTACGCGTCCACTTCTAAACCAGCGATGCAATTGACCAACAATCAAGTTTCCATGCTGCTCTTCTGCTGTTTTCCTCCTCGACAGACGCAGACTCGGCAGAACAGACGGCGGCTCATGCAAGGCACATTCTGCTCCGGAAACTGACGCAGCACGGACCATTATGGCTTCAACAGCAACCCTTAGCGGTCCCGAGCAACGCGAGTTCTCGTCTTTCACCGCGTCAGAAACGCAATCCCTCAGGCCCCGTTGCTGCTTGCTACCGAATTGCTCCATTCGCTTTGGTTCTTTGGTGGCTATGGCTGCCTCACCTCTCTGCCATCGTAATTACTGGCCATCAACCACATCCACGCTGTTTGTTTTGCTTGCATGCAGTCCACTCGTTGCTTGTTCGTATTGCTTGGCCTCGGCGAACGCGGCCAAAAGGAAAGGATCCGCTCGAATGCCACTTTGAAGCTATCTTGCCTGTCGTCATACGGCTCAGAACGACCGAGACTGCCGCCATTAGGCTTTGCACACCCGCGCCTCCATTGGACTGCTGTCTTCTGCTCAACATGGTTGGCTGGTTTGGTTTCAGCTCTTACCTCCACCGCTCCACGCGTGGGTTAGCTCCACACGCTCGCTGATAGCCGGTGAACGGCTCGTCCGTCGTTCAGAGCAATGCTGCACGGTTGCACCAGGTCAGCCTGGCAAACCTCGGGCGGCGCACCGCGACGGTATCCTGGCTGGATACATGGTGGCATGTTCGCCGCAGGATTGCTGGCTGCGATCGTCTTACACGGACTACAGTCTGTCTATAGCAGTTTCTGCCCCGATCTTATGCCCGCCTTTCATCGACGCGATCCTCCTCCATCGAAGACGTCATTGCAAGCGAATTCCAAGTTTTCTCAACACCTGTTAATAGCCATCTACTCCGTATTCTCTACATCCGACATCAATGGCCCATTTTTCGAGCATCGTCATCTCCGCAACCGCTGCCTTTTTGACAACTCATGCATCGAAGCGCGGCGCTTTGTCCACAACAAACAGCAGCTTGGCGACATCGGTGGGCGCCATGTAAGCTCGTATCACGATAGACAAGTGATACCAATTCTGGCTGCGACCAGCTGATGCCCCGCTTTGGTCAACCGGCCTGTATTGGATGCTATGGTCTGGATCTAACAGGGAGGGCTTGTGGCGACACGACTTGTGTAAACAATGCATGTCGCGCTTAGCGAGTCGGATGACAGAGCGAAACGCCAGTTCCCGTGACCCTGATGTACTCTCTCGCCGTCATTGGCTGCAGGCAAATATACATGCTCGTCCTCAGATCATCCTCAAATATAAGACCTGAAACGTCTCTCACCGGAAGAGTAATAAGCAAGTGACGGCTCTCGATCCCACTTGCACAGTAAACCCTTACAAATAAGTCTGTATGTAAATAACTACCTTACGTCCTGTGAAATCCAGAAATAGAAGACTTGAGAACAGTCAAAAATTTAGCCTCAGGCACACCGGCTCGGAACAACGTAGTGTAGAACTATGACTTAAAAAAATGAAATCTTTAAACAGAGACCAGGGAAATCAGTAGAAGTGGTAACATCATAACATCAACTCGCAATGTCAAACAAAAGGAAGCATGATGCTTTCCTAGATGCCCAGCAGAAAGTTGACAAGAAGAAGCGAACATACACCAAAGATACTCGCAATCTTGCATCCATCTACGAGCGCTTGACTGACGAGTCAAATGAAGTACGAATTCAAGCAGCCCAAGATTTGCTCCGTGACCTAGAGCCTCAAAATCTGTCGGATAAAAGCAAAAACATCGAAGATGCCCTGAGAAGACTTATTCGTGGCCTGTGTAGCGGCCGTAAGGCTGCCCGGTTCGGTTTCTTCGTTGCTTTCACTGAACTCCTTCGAGCTCTGTACGGGAAAGAGAGCAAGTACAACGTAGAGGATTTGCCTTCAATTGCGCAAACTCTCGAGACCATCGAAACTTTAACACATCCTGAGGGAAATGCAAGTGGCCAGGTAAAGCTCAACTTCATCTCTACGGTAGCAAATTTGGTTAACCTCAGACAGGAGAAAAGAGACCATCTCTTTGGAAGGGTCTCCGCTTACAAAGCTGTTATCCAGTCGTCCATTCTGCATGATTCTAGTGGCAGAGTGGATCTATTCATAGAGCTGCTAAATAAAGTCTTCACTTTGGCGCGCGACGTATCATGGCTTCGTCAGGAATGCGGAATGATGCTGTGTGAGGTGGTTAAGGATCTAGACTCATCTAACTACGCCAACACCATCCTAGACAAACTCATCGAATATGGTTTAGCTAGGACTCCCGAAGGTGTTGCTATTTGGCTTGCTATCCGCTCGCAAGGCTTAGACGTCACTTATCCTCCGAAGATATGGCATAAGAATGATCCTCTACATCGCAAAGAGATGAAAAATCTGGCAGCTATACTCAAAGAGTCTCGCCACAGCTCCCATTCCCAAGATGATGACTTGCAGCCTTTGGCAAAGACGGGCGTCTGGAACGCGAATGCCAATTTCGCCTGGGGAAGGGTTCTGGACGCTGTCTTGATCCAGTGCAGCGGTCCATCACCTAATATTGAGTATTTTAGGAAATTTTGGATCCACATCATCGATGAAAATCTGTTTACCCAGTCATCCTCCAGCGAGCGCAAATTCTGGGGTCTTCAAATTTTCTCAAGAATGATAATGTCTGCCCCCGATTGGGCTTTACCGGCAATCTTCAGTCCAATCTTGATGCGCTGTATCATCAACCAGCGCGTGGACAATCAACGCACACTTTTCGATGCGGCAGCAGAGCCATTCAAGAAGATTCACGCTCGAGCTCGGCGAGAACCACGCCTTGCCTCCATATTTGTATCTAGTCTCTCAACAGACAACGGCGTTATCCTGTTCGACCGGGCAACGAAGACAAAGGCCGTAGAAGAGCTGCTGACAGTAGCAGACGATGATGCCATGCTTGAGATCGTGCATCTATTTGGAACGTTATTCTCACAACCACAAGTGGATGACGACCGATCCGCCGAATCTACGAGACAAGGCCTAGCTGACTTGCTACTTAACGCTGCTCGCAACAGAATTAAGCAAGACTCTAAAGATATCGCTGCTACCTCAACCTCAGCATGGCTTTCTCAAACCGTGCATATATTCTCATTGTTCGCATACTGCATACCTGCGCCGGCCACAACATCCACCCTACCGAATCCACCAATGTCGCAGAAGAGCAGATCCATATTCCAGTCAAGATTGTCGTCGTTAATGGCACATCTAATGTCCTCTGAAAATGTCACCATCTGGCCCGAAATTGCTGTAGATCATGTTCGATCTCGTACGCAAAGTGCGGATCAATGGCGTCTGGCTTGCAGCCCGGATTCCACGATAGCAGAGCTTTTAGATATGACTTACCGGAATTTGAGTCGCATTCGAAAAACGAAAAGTTCTCAAGCTATTGAAGCATTTAAGCTCCTGCTGTCACTCTCTACGTTGCAAGTATTCGGGGGAGACCCCGATGCAGTTTCCATACTGGAGGAACTCAATGATCCGACTATTCTTCGATCACTAGATGGTGAAGACAAGGAATCCGGTGTTGATGAAATTGTTGAAGTGCTACTGAGCTTTGTATCGAGACCTTCTGCTCTCTTTCGAAAAATAGCAGACCAAGTATTCAGCGCTATCACACCCTTTGTCACGGAGCGGACTCTACAGTCGCTGTTCGAGGTTCTTGTGAAGAAAGAAAATCTAGGTGGTCAAGAAGAATTATTTGACCAGCAAGACACCAGCGACATTAAAGGAGATGACGATACCGAAATGGATTCGGATGTAGACGTAAAAAGCATCGACGGTTCCAAAAGTGATTCTGAAACAGGTGGTGGTTCTGCGAGAGGTAGTGACGACGGTGATGAGGCAGAAGATGCAGAACTTGAACGACTTGACACCCTTCTCGCTGAAGCTCTTAAGACCACACGTCCAAGTGATCGCCCAGAAGGTGGAGACAACTCTTCGGAAGATGAATCCGACATGGACGACGACCAAATGATGGCAATAGAACCCCACCTCGCAAAGATCTTTCAAGAGCGCCGAGCAGCATCTACGACAAGCAAGAAAAAGGAGCAACACGAAGCAAAAGCGAACATGATCCATTTCAAGACCCGAGTGTTGGATCTCCTTGGGACCTACTTAAAGCAAGAATATAACAACAGCTTGAGTCTCCAAGTCATCCTTCCACTATTGCGGCTTAGGCGGTGGACCTCTAGTCCACAATTGGCCAACAAAGCCTCAGACATATTGAAGTCACTTTTCGACACGTGCAGCAAAAAGAAGTCGACCCCCGTACCTCAAGACATCGAAAGGGCCTGGCTGTTGTTGCAGGAAATCCATCAAGAAGCACTGCAACAGGCATCCAAACAGCACGACACGATCTGCAGCCGAGCAAGTCTCCTCATCGTACGAAGCCTCATCAACCTTGATCGATCGAACTACCACAGGGCGTTAACTATCTATACCGAGACTCAGAATGCTTGGTTCAAAGACCCGAAGGTCAAGCTGCAACCACAGTTTTTCACTGAATGGGTGAGTTGGACCACGGAGATGCGGAAGGTTAAGTGACACGGCAGATCCACGTCGCAGTGCAGGACCAACGATCAAATGATATGCATCTCCTAGGTAATAGGAACTCGATGTCGTACAAGCTTTGAGCTTAGCTTCGGGAATAGCTATTGCGGCGACTTTGTCAATCTGAAGACGTCGTAGTCAACAAATGGGCAGCATGTAATAGGAGTTGAAGTAACCCAAATCGATACTCTATGCGTTGATAGAACCATTCTGACCATGTCCAGCACACATCCTTCGGCTTGTTCAGGGCTGTCAGATGATTGTTCGGACACAGCAACAAGCTCTGGGAAAGATTGGCCGCTCAACAGGTTAGAAGACGCGGTGGAACACAGGCAAACGTTTGTCTCAAGGATGACCTGCAGGCTTGTTATCCTTGCTGCACGTGTGGCGTGGCCCCACTGTCGTGATCTTGCGTATGTAAATTCAATCCACATCACCTCCTATTACTCTCCAGACATCGGGTTGCCCGCCCGCAATCGCCAAATGACGGAGTTTGCCGCGGGAAATCAGCAATGCTCGAACAACGTAGCAAAGAGATCAGGAGAACAGGATACGTCTAGCTGCAGGTTGCATATGCCAGGCTGGCAGAGCTCAACCCGCGCGCAACGAACAGAACAAGGCTATCGCAATCGGCCTGCTAAGCACTGTTCTCATTGCGGGTACAGCCGGTTCAACC
>Ga0335075_10012160_pt1 | contig 13010 bp, 8 predicted proteins | sample Lox_Sample_24_FD_206723 | JGI IMG/M metagenome (GOLD analysis project Ga0335075, IMG submission 206723) | Soil microbial communities from Loxahatchee National Wildlife Refuge, Florida, United States - Lox_Sample_2.4 | ecosystem: Environmental > Terrestrial > Soil > Wetlands | place: USA: Florida... | reverse complement strand
CCTACATGGAGTGCCTGCGGCTGGGGCTCAAGGTAATGGACTCCACCGCGATCAGCTTGTGCAAAGACAATAATCTTCCGATCATCGTGTTCAATCTGAATCAGCATGGGAATATCCGGCGCGTGCTGAGCGGGGAGAAGATTGGATCAAGAGTCGGGGCGTGAAGAAATTGCCACGGATTTGCACGGATTTCGTCTCATTTTTGATTTCTGGCGAAGCGGTGAGAAACCGTGGCCTCTGTGGTTCGGTTTATAATCACGTTTTAATCCCTGACTTTTTACGGAGCTGACTGAAAATGCCCCCAGCCACGATGGCCGCAATTCCGGGCCTGAAAGAAACCTACGCACAACTCAAGACCCGCATGGAGAAAGCGGTCGAAGATTTCCGCAAGGCCATGGCCGCGACACGCACGGGACGTGCCTCGGTGCACATGCTGGATAGCGTGAGCGTGGATTATTACGGCTCGCAGATGCCGCTGAATCAGATTGCGCAGGTTCACGCGCCCGAGCCGCAGATGATCACCGTACAACCCTTCGACCCTTCGCAAATCGCAGCAATCGAGAAGGCGATTCGGGGGGCTGAGCTGGGGCTGAATCCGATGAACGATGGCAAGATGGTGCGCGTTCCAGTCCCGGCTCTCACGCAAGAGCGCCGGCAGGATATGGTGAAGCATCTCCACAAAGTGCTCGAAGAGCACCGCACCGCCGTGCGCAATATTCGCCGCGATGGCAACGACGCCATCAAAAAAGCGATGAAGGACAAGAAAATTACCGAGGACGACGAAAAGAAATCGCTCGACGAAATCCAGAAGCTCACGGACGACGAAATCAAGAAGATGGAAGAGATGAGCAAGGGCAAAGAAAAAGAAGTGCTGGAGCTCAAATAGTTCGAAGTTCCCACGCTTGCACTGCTAACCGAAGTACATGTCCCACGGGCGGCATCAACAAAGTGCGCTACGTAACTGCCTGAATTTAATACAGTTAGTCCGATTCCCAGTCTAAGAGTACATCCCGTAACCGGAATTTGGTTACGCGACATCCCTCCCTACCCCGTGTTTCCATCGTGGTGAAGCAAGACCGCTGTCCCCCAAGAAGCTTCACGCCAAATCTTTCGACAGGGAGTTTGTCATGAAAAAAGTTCTGGGGATTTCAGTTCTGCTCGCCCTCTCAATCGTGGCTGCGAGTTGCGGCGGCGGTTCAAGTTCGGCCTCTTCTTCCGCGTCGCAGCCGGCCGTTTTTGTTACCGGCGAGGATGCGCCGCTGGCCTCGGTGGTCGGCTTCGACGTCACCATCAACTCGATCACGCTGAACGGCGGCAACAACAGCACGGCGCAGGTTCTCTCTACCCCCGTCACCGTTGATTTCGCGCGGCTCCTGGGACTGCGGTCTCCGCTGGCATTTAACAGCGTGGCCGCCGGAACCTATACCAGCGCCACCTTTTCGCTTTCGAACCCCGTAATTTCTTACGTGCAAATGACTCCTTCGCCAACGGTCACGGCGCTGAATGGCACGTTTAATTCAGCGGGCGGCCCGACGACCACCACCGTCACCGTGAATTTCCCAGCCTCGATGGTTGTTGCCAGTAACGGCCTAGCGGGACTGAGAATGGAGTTCGATATCGCGCAGTCGGTAGCAGTCGACGGCAATGGCGATGTCACCGGCGTGGTGAACCCGGCCATCTACGCGGCTGCGGTGCAGGCCGGCGACACCAATGCACAAATCACCGATCTCATGGGCGGTCTCGTATCCGTGAATGCATCCGGCAACTCTTTCTTGCTGCAAGGACCATACGGAAAGCAGTTAACCGTAGACGTGAACAACAGCACGCAGTTCAACAGCGGATGGAGCATCAACGACCTTGCGACTCCGGCCTTCGTGGGAGTTCAAGGGTACTTCCAGGCCGATGGCAGCCTGATGGCGAGCAATGTTGAAGTCATCAGCACATCGCAGACATTCCTTTCGGGCCATGTGCTGGCGGTGAATCCGACCTCGGGTCCGGTGCAGCAGATCACACTGTGGGTGGGTGAAACCGGAGCCGATATGGTGAACGACGTCGATACCATTCAGACCATCGACGTGAACGCAGTCACGCAATATGACGTGTGCTTCTTTGACAACCTGTTCACGAATGCCCTGTTCAACGATTCTTCGGTAATCGTGGGGCAGCGTATTTTCATCGGCGGCAGCGATGTGAGCAGCGTATTCACTCCGCAGATGATTTCATTGCGCTTCCAGGGCGTCTACGGTACGTTGCAGGCGGGCAGCGTAAGCATCACCGATGGAAACGCCGGCAGCTTTCAGTTGCAGAATAACGGATTGATCGGCTACTCGCTCGGAGGCGCTCCGCTGACCGTGGATACAGGCAATGGCACGTTGTTCGTGAACACCACGGGATTGAGCGGGCTGCAATCCAGCGGATCGATACCGCTGGCCGCAGGCGGGTTATTGTTCGTCGATCCACTCACGAGCACACCGGTGATGGCGGCAGCAATAGTGGCCGATCCTCCGGAAATTCAATAGCTAACTTTAACCAGGGTAAGCGCGGACGGCCCGCCAGCCGTCCGCATTTCTTTTGCCCGTTATAATCGTGGGATGGCGAAGCAGATCGTCCACGCCGCGTGTCCGCATGATTGTCCGGATGCGTGCGGAGTTTTGATTACGGTGGAGGATGGGCTCGCGACGAAGATTCAGGGTGATCCGCGGCATCCCGTGACGCGCGGATTCTTGTGCGGCAAGGTGGCGAAGTATCTGGACCGGGTGTATTCGCCGAATCGAGTGCTGTATCCCATGCGGAGGATTGCGGCGAAGGGGATTGCCCGCGACTCAGCAAACGCGGGCGAGGGCGCCCGCGCCACACAAGCGCAAACTTGGCAGCGGATTAGTTGGGATGAAGCGCTGGATGAGATTGCTTCCCGCTTTCGGCAGGTCGCGGCCGAATTTGGCAGCGAGGCGATTCTGCCCTACTCCTACGGCGGCACCTTGGGAGCGCTAAACAGCGCCTCGATGGATCGCAGGTTCTTCAATCGCATGGGCGCTTCGCTTCTTGACCGTACTATTTGTTCGGCCGCCGGTGAGGCTGGGTTGATGTCGGTTCTCGGCGTGAAACTCGGCACCGAGCCCGAGCAATTTATTCATTCCCGCTACATTATTGCGTGGGCGTCGAACATTCATGGCAATAATGTGCACCTGTGGCCTTTTATTGTGGAGGCGCGGCGCAAGGGTGCGAAGCTGGTGGTAATCGACCCATATCGGACCCGCACGGCGGCCTGCGCCGACTGGTATCTTCCCATCAATCCCGGAACCGACGGCGCACTGGCGCTAGCAATGATGCATGTGATCATCGGCGAGGGGCTGCACGACGCTGACTACGTGGCGCAACACACCCTCGGCTTCGAGCAACTGCGCGAGAAAGTGAAATCTTATTCGCCGGAACGGGTCGCGGCCTGGACGGGAATTTCAACGGAAGATATCCACAAACTGGCTCGGGAGTATGCCACGGTGCGGCCTGCGGTGATCCGTTTGAATTATGGCGTGCAACGCTCCGAGGGCGGCGGCATGGCAACGCGAGCGATCACGATGCTGCCTTGCATCACAGGTTCGTGGAAGGAACTTGGCGGCGGATTGCAGATGTCCACCAGCGGATCGTTTGGCCTCAACAAGGTTGCGTTGACCCGGCCCGATCTAAAGCCGGAGAACGCTTCACGGCCTCCTCGCACGGTGAACATGGTGGAACTGGGCAAGGCTCTAAATTCGCTGGACGACCCTCCGGTGAAGGCGCTCTTGGTTTACAGTTCGAATCCCGCGGCGGTTTGCCCTAATCACAATGACGTAGTCCGGGGATTGAAGCGCGCCGATTTATTTACGGTGGTTCACGAACAGTTTTTTACCGACACCACGGATTACGCCAATATCCTTTTGCCCGCAACGACATTTTTCGAGCACAAGGATTTGCAAGCCGCTTACGGTCATTACTATCTTCAAGTCTCGGATCAGGCGATTGAGCCGCTGGGCGAGTGCCGCTCCAATGTCGAGCTCTTTCGCGGCTTAGCCGAGCGCATGGGATTCGACGACCCCTGCTTCAGCGAAACGATCGACGAGATGATCGACGGTGCGCTCGATTCCGGTAATCCATGGTTGAAGGGAATTACTCGGGAGAGGCTGGAACGGGAGCCGCAAGTGCGGCTAAACTTCAATGCTGAATGCGCAGCGGGCGATAGCCAGCCGGGGGGTACAGATCCGTTTCTTCCTTTCGCTCACGGAGGCTTCCGCACGCCTTCCGGCAAGGCTGAACTTTATAGCGAAGCCTTGAAAGCGCAGGGAGTCGATCCGGTTGTTGCCTTCACCCCTCCTGACGAATCGCGAAGCGGGAAGGAGAAATCGACTTTCCCGCTGGAGCTTCTGGCGCGTAAGGCCGATAATTTTCTAAACTCGTCGTTCGCCAATCTGCCGTCGGTGCAGCCCATGGAAGAGACGAACCTGCTGGAAATGCATTCCGCCGATGCGCGCGCCCGAGGAATCGCCGACGGAGAAACCGTAAGAGTTTACAATCGTCGCGGAGAGATTTTCCTGAAGGCTCGAGTGGATGGCGCAGTTCAGCCCGGCGTGGTCTCGGCCAGACTCAATTGGGCCAAGCTGGGACCCGGAATGCGGAATATCAACGTGCTGACCTCAGAAAAACTTTCCGATCTGGGCAACTCCGCGACGTTTTATTCCGTCTTGGTTGAGGTGGAGTCAGCCCATTCCATTCCATAGAGCCGCCGCGAAGAGCAGCAACTTGGACGCTTTCCGTTTCTCTACGTATAATTGTCGTTTTCCCACATCCCAGAGGCCGAGGTCGTAGCGATTCATTTTTGTTCTCATGCAGACATTGCCGTGTCCGAGCGCGGCCCTGCTCCTTTCAGGGCTACTCCTCTTTCATCCCCTTCCGTTGCACGTATTTGGCAGGGAATGAGGTGGGCACTCGCGGCTCTGGGAGTCGCTATGGTGCTGCTCTCAGGCTGTCCGGCAAGGGCGCAGAGCGACATCATTTCTGAGATCAGCGTAATCGGCAACCGCAGAATTCCCGCCGAAACCATCAAAGCCCGCATCTTCACCCACCCTGGCGATATTTACGACCCGGCCGGCCTCGAGCGCGACTTCAATGCGTTGTGGAATACCGGCTACTTCGAAGACATCAAATTCAGCCGCGAAGAAACACCCAAGGGATGGCGCCTGATTATTCAGGTAAAAGAAAAGCCCACGATTCGCGAGATTAATTACATCGGATTAAGTTCCGTTTCCACCAGCGACGTGCTCGACCGCTTTAAAGAAGCCAAGGTCGGATTATCGGTGGAGAGTCAATACGATCCGACGAAAGTGAAGAAAGCGGAGGTGGCAATTAAAGGCTTGCTGGCCGAACACGGACGCCAGTTTTCCACCATCCGCACCGAAATCCGCCAGATTCCACCGGCCGCCGTTGGCGTTACCTTTGTGGTTAAAGAGGGGCCGAAGGTCAAAGTCGGAAAGATCAAGTTCGAAGGCAATAAGAATGTGAAGACCCGCGTGCTGCGTTATGCCATGAAAAACCTGCGACCAATCGGCATCCCGCACTCGATTTTTCTCGAAGATATTTTCGCCAGAACTTACGACGCCACGAAGCTGGATGAAGACACGGAGCGCGTCCGTAACGAATACCAGAATCGCGGCTATTTCAAGGTAATTGTGAATCAGCCGAAGACGGAGATTCACGATACCGGGCATACAGGCATTCGCATACCGTTGCTGCAAGGCGGACCGGGCAAAGCTGTCGATATCACCATGCCCATTGAAGAGGGCGACCGCTACACCCTGGGCGGCATAACCTTCAAGAACAACAAAGCGGTGCGGAACGTAAAGGCGCTGCGGAACCTTTTTCCGATCAAAGACGGTGAAATCTTCAGCAAAGAAAAAGTCGCTAAGGGCCTGGAGAATTTGCGCAAGGCTTACGGCGAATTGGGATACATCAACTTCACTTCCATTCCCGACACCAGGTTCGATGATGAGAAGAAGCTGATCTATCTCGATGTTGACGTGGATGAAGGCAAGCAATTTTACGTGCGCCGTATCGAATTCCAGGGCAATACTACTACGCGAGACAAGGTCATCCGCCGCGAGATCGCGCTTGAGGAAGGAAACATCTACAACTCGCGGCTCTGGGAATTGAGCTTGCTGCGCCTGAATCAATTGGGTTACTTCGACCAGTTGAAACCGGACGATCCCAATACCACAACGCGCACGCTCGATGAAAAAGATGGCCTCGTCGACCTCACTTTGAAGGTGAAAGAAAAAGGCAAGAACAGTGTCGGCCTGAACGGCGGTGTTAGCGGTCTGGAAGGCGCCTTTGTCGGCATCAATTATTCAACCAACAATTTCCTGGGGCTGGGCGAGACGTTGCAAATTCAGGCGAGCCTGGGGAACCTGGCGCGCAGCGTGCGCTTTGGCTTCACGCAGCCATATATGTTCGACCGGCCATTGCAGTTCGGCTTTAACGTTTACCTGAACCGCATCAAGTATGACCAGGCGCGGCAGTTGTCGCTTTTCGGCGGACAAAGCTTGAGTGGCCTTTCTAATGCGGTCCTGCAGAATCTTCAGAACTACACTCAGTCGAGTGCCGGATTCACCACATCCTTGAGCTATCCTCTGCGCCACTCCTTTAAGCGCGTGGGAATCACCTATTCGTTCGATCGTTCTTCGTTGCTCGCGCTAAGCGCGGCGTCAAAGAATTTATTCGAGTACCTTGCCTTCCGCGGGATCTCGGGGCCGAATGCTTTGGACGGAATTATTACCAGCAAAATTTTCCCGAACTTCTCGTTTAATACCCTCGACAGTCCGATTTCTCCCCATCACGGCCACCAGTTCACGGCAGGCGCAGAGCTGGCAGGTTTAGGCGGCACGGTGCGGTCGATCCGGCCGATTGTGCAATACAAGAAATTTATACCGGTGCAGAACCGGCGCAACGCCCTTGGGTTCAATGTGCAGGGGTCTTTCATCTCGGGCTTCGGGGGATTGGTTGCGCCACCTTTCCAGCGATCCTATATGGGCGGTGAAAACGATCTGCGCGGCTTCGACATCCGGTCGGTTTCACCGGTGGCTTTCTTGCCCAGTATCGGCGCCATCACCCTCACGAGCGCCTCCGGAAATCCGATTCCAGTGAATCCAACTCGGCCTTGCAATCCGGCATTTCCGTCGCCGCAATCGAATTGTGTATCGATTCCAATTCCGGTCGATCAAATCACATTCCCCGGTGGCGATTTCAGCATCGTCACGAACTTCGAATACCGCATCACCATTTACGGCCCGGTGGCGCTGGCTCCGTTCATGGATGCGGGAATCGATCCCATCATTCGGAAGTCCCAGCTGCAGATCGCGGACCAGCAATACGAGATTGTGGCGGGCACGCCGGTGGGCTGTCCGACCCTGGTCCAGACCGCAAACGCGCAAACCTGCACTCTGGGCAGCGTATTGAGTCCGCCGCCTTCGCAGAATCTGCAGGTGTTGGGCTCGACCAACTGGCGTCCGCGAATGTCCACCGGACTCGAACTGCAAATGTTTTTGCCTGTAATCAATGCACCATTTCGAATTTACTGGGCTTATAATCCTTTGCGCCTCGACAATTCCGCAACGCCGCCGATTCCGATTACGCCGGCGATGTTCCCGCACGTTTGCAGTCCACAAGCTGGTTGCCAACTGACGGGGGCGGGAGCGTACACCTACAACCTGGCGAAGCAGGCATATGCCCCCGACTTCCTGCTGCGCGAGCCGCGCAAGACCTTCCGCTTTACGGTGGCGACGACATTCTAAGATTGGGAGTCAGGTTTGACGGCGGCTTGCGGCGCTCTCTATAATCCAGATGATCCACGCCATACAGAAGAATTGGGGGTGGACGACACGTCCGCAACCCCGGCGTGTGACGCTGGCGATCCAGTGCGCCTTGTCTGAGGCGGCCGTTGCAAGAAAAGCAAGAAAAAGAATAGACCTCGTGAGTACGGCCCAGCGTTGCCTGATAAGGGTAATCTGAGTTCATTCCGCGAACATCTTGAGTGGAACTATGTTCCAAGGAGTTAAAGCGATCCAATGACAAGCAAGTTCCTGAGATTTCTTCTGGCCGGTGCGGTTGTCACCATGACTTCCCTATGGGCCCAAACCTCCTCCGCTCCCGCAATGCATGCGTCAAGTTCTGCCAGTCCGGCGCCCTCCACAACCATCGCGACCGGTACCGGCACGAAGATCGGAACCATCAACATTGAGCAGGCCGTGTTTGGCACCAATGAAGGCCAGCGCGATTTCGAAGCCCTGCGCAAAAAGTTGGAGCCCCGGCAGAACGAACTGAAAGCCCAGAACGACGAACTGGAAAGCCTGCAGAAGCAGCTTCAAACGCAAGGCGACAAGCTGAATGAAGATGCTCGCGCCAACCTGGTCAAGCAGATCGAGACCAAGAAAAAGTCGCTGGACCGCTCAGTTCAGGACTTTCAGGAAGATGGCCAGAACCAGCAGAAGGAAGTCTTCCAGCGCATTTTGCAGAAGATGGCTCCTGTGATCGTGAAGCATGCCCAGGAGAGCGGCTTCGCTATGATCGTCGATACCTCGAATCCCTGGCCGCAAAGCCCGATTCTCTGGTATGGCGAGAACGGAGACATTACCAAAGCCGTCGTCGACCTTTACAACACGCAGTCCGGTGTCCCGGCCCCCACGCCGACTGGAGCCGCAACCAAGCCGGTGACCACTCCAAGGCCGGCTGCTCCAAAGTCCACCGCACCGCCTAAGTAGTTTTTTCGCGACACCGTTCACGCCGCGAAAGTTCCTGAAAGGCCGCATCCCGATGCGGCCTTTTTCTTTGCTGGTATGGGGTTCAAACAACCGTCCTCCGGTGTCTTTACGAGTAACGCGTTTGTCAGGAGGACACCGATGTTTGACCGCACACTCAGTTCATCATGGGACGAGCGTTCCCGCCTTGGATTCACCACACTTACGTCGTTCGGCTTGCAGATCGTCGTGGTGGCGTTTCTACTCGTGTTGCCGTTGTTGCGGCCGATGGGATTGCCTCTGTTGAGGCAACTTTCGACGCCGATCAGTCTGGGACGACCGCTGGCGGAGGCGCCCAGCGTAAGGCCGCATGCCGCTACAAGTGTTATTGCACCGGAAAATCCGGCGAATCTTGTTTTCCGAGCGCCTTCAAGAATTCCGAACAGCATTGCGATGGAGACCGATGTAGCTCCCCTGGGCATTGGGTCCCTGGGTCCGGCACTTCCTGGAAATGCCGTTGGCAATGCGGACGGCGTAGCGAATGTGCTGTCGAGCAATTCGCATCCCTTGATGCCTGTGGTGAAGCCTGCCGTCAGGATCGCTCCCTTGCGCATCTCGCACATCAGCGAAGGCAACCCGATTCGGCAAGTTCAGCCCAACTATCCTCCGCTGGCGCGAACTGCCCGCATTCAAGGGACGGTTGTGCTTCAAGCTTTGATCAGCAAGCAAGGATCCATCGAAAATCTGAAAGTGTTGACCGGTCCTCCCATGCTGGTGCCCGCCGCTATTGAGGCGGTGAAGCATTGGCGGTACCGGCCTTATGTTTTGAATAACGAACCGGTCGAAGTGGAGACGCAGATCACCGTGAACTTCAATCTGGCGGGGAATTGAAACACGAAATTAAAAATTAAAGGATTCTGGCGGAGAGGTGTGATCCGGAAGCCGAACACGGGGTGAATGGGTCATCGCCTGCTAGCAACATCTAGTGAAACCCAAAACGATTGCTGGTTGCAAGTTGTTATAGCAAAGCCGGTTAGCGGATGACGTATAATCTATCCTCTGTTGCCGTCGTTTCCATGTTTCTGTTAAATGTTGCCTATCGTGAGCAGTAGATTCGCTTCCATCACGCTATTGTTGCTATGGCTAACGTCGGGTTTCGCTTCTGCCGAGCGTCCGTTTCCGCAGCGCGAGTTGAGAGCCTACGGCCTTCACGGAGATCCGAACTCGGCGGATGTTTCTCCTGATGACTCCTTTGTCGTCACCGAGCTTAGCCGCCGAGAAACCACTAACGACCCAGCGACCGTAAAGTTTTCAGACTTGGTGCAACTCTGGGACTTCCGTAATGACAAGTTGGTTGCTGAAAACGTCCTTCGTGTACAGATAAGAGAAAAGCGCAGGGCGCTGACATACTCGCGCTCCGAATATGTCAGGTACTCGCCTGACGGCAAGATTGTAATCGCCTATCTCGACCGCGCCTTGTATGTTCTCCGCGCCGATGATCTGCAAGAGATAAGGCAGATCTCAGTAACCGGACCACCCGCGGAGACTCGGACGTACAAGGGTAGGCACGGAGTACATACCTACGCTATTGAATCGGAGGTGACGAGTCTTGAGATGTCACCGGCTCGACGAGAACTTGCCATAGTTTGGGCAAGGGGATCCAGCAACTCTTGGATAGATGTGGTTGACCTCGACTCAGCGAAGCAAACCGTATGGGATACCCGTGAACGCGGTTTGGGATGGCTGAACCCAAAGGCAGTCAGTTGGACGAACGGCGGTGACCACCTGGTAGTGGCCGTCCCGAACGTATTCCCTTGCGAACGCCCCTTACACACTCCCGACGTGTTCGTGGTCGATCCGGCTTCTGGAGCCATCGAAAACAAGCTGAGCACAGGACTGCTTGTCAGTGATATTGTCGTGACCGCAGACGGCCGATTGTTCGCTGTGGATTATGATTGCGTCGGAGTCTTCGCAGACCACGATCCTAAAATGAGGGTCTTCGATTTGCGTACCGGCAAGAGGCTAAAGGAACTATCGGGCCGCGGCACCGGAGTGCGTTATTCCGCTTCCGCTTCTCGGAACGGTAATCGCCTCACTGCATATACCGGGATCGTGAAGGCAGGGTTTGATTGGGGCGATATGGTTCCATTCGACACACACATTGACGCGACGTTCTCAGTTTGGGACCTTTCAAACTATGAGGTTCTGGTCACTTCCCAGAACCTCGCAGACCGCACCGAAGGCCGCTTTCGCGTTGCGGGACAAATACCCCTACGTATGAGTCCGACGGGGCAGTTCGTAGTGCAAGGGAGAGCCGTCTACGAGCTTCCCTAGCCACGGCAACTGCTGATAAATCCCCATAGCGCTCATTGAGCGGGACCGAAATGCACCAACGCCTGTCTTTTGACATTCGAGACCGCTAGGCTCCCCGTTTGGAGTTGCGGAGGGGTGGACGCCGAGCGCGGTCTCCGTCGGGCGGCCCTCCGGGACGGGCCGGTGCCTGAGGGGATTTCGCCATCGGCCAGTTGAATGCCCGATGTCCACACCCATTTCATCGCTCTACACAGCGCTGGGAGTAGCCCAAGCGTAACCCTGGGGTCCTGTCCGAGTGCCGCTATAATCGAGCCTTGTGGCCACCACTGTCGAAAGCCTGAGCCGCGTAGCGACGCGCCCCACCTGGGCGGAAGTTTCTCTTTCTATACTGCGGCAAAACTTCCGGACGGTTGTAAAACATGCAGGCGCTGGCGTAACTGTATGCGCGGTGGTGAAGGCCGATGCCTACGGTCACGGAGTATTGGAATGCTCGCGCGCGTTGCAGGCCGAAGGCGCGAAGTGGCTGGGCGTTACCTCTCTTGATGAAGCAATTCCGCTACGCGAAGCCGGCATCGAGACGCGAATTCTTTTGATGACCGGCTTCTGGCGCGGCGAAGAGACCGAAATCGTGCGCCTGCGGCTCACTCCTACCGTGTGGGAGCCGTGGCATGTGGAATCCCTGGAATATGCGGCATCTTCTGCGGCCTTTCGGCAAACGGTTCACTTGAAAGTCGATACGGGGATGGGGCGGCTGGGTGTGTCCCTGGACGAACTTCCCGCAGTACTAAAAGCTTTGAGCAACGCTCCTCATCTTCTTCTCGAAGGGCTCTCGACGCATCTCGCGTCGTCTGAAATTATGGATGCGCCTTCCGTCGCCGAGCAGGAACGCAGCTTCGAAGAAGCGCAGCGCATGGTACGCGCCGCCGGCTTCGACCCGGCCTTGTTGCATCTGGCCAATACCAGCGCGCTCATCTCGCGGCGCGAAACCTGGAACAACATGGTGCGGCCCGGAGTGGCACTCTACGGTTACTATCTACCGTTTCAACGCGCAGGTAGGGAGGTGAGTGGCGGCACGCTGCGCCTTCCAGTCAAGCCAGTACTGACATGGAAAACTCGAATTCTCTCCATGCGAAACTTCGCCGCAAACCAGGCCCTTGGCTATGGCGGCACCTACGTTACGAAGGCTCCCGCGCATGTTGCCGTGCTGCCGGTCGGCTACGCCGACGGATACAACCGTCAGCTTTCGAATCGCGGCCGAGTGATTGTGCGCGATCATTACGCTCCGATTATCGGCAGTATCTCCATGGACCTGACGCTAGTGGACGTCACCGGCATCCCGGGAATTGCCGTTGGCGACGAAGTGATTCTTCTTGGAACGAGCGATGGCCTGAGCGTCGATGCCCTGGAGCACGCGCGCCTGGCCAACAGCTCTCCCTACGAAATTCTCTGCAATATCTCGAAGCGGGTGCCGCGGAAATACAATTAAGCCGAAACCTAGCAGGCTATCCGCCCGTAAGAACAGTGGTAAAATCACAGTTGATTGTAGGCGCGTAGCTCAGTTGGTTAGAGCGCTACCTTGACACGGTAGAGGTCAGGAGTTCGAGTCTCCTCGTGCCTACCATTCTTTTCTTCTGTTTAGCGGTAGTCACGCGGTTGTTCTCCACCCAGCCTCCACCCATGATTCAGTTGACTGCCCCGGTTGCCGGCGGTTGCAAGAAAGCCGCCAGCGCGAGTCCCTGTGCCGTCAACCGATCTTCGGACACGCTGTGAGCGTAAAGCTGAAGCGTTGTCTTCACGTTAGAGTGACGGAGTAGAGCCTGCACCGTCTTCGGGTCGGTCCTCGTGCGAACCAAGTACGCAGCCAGAGTGTGTCGTAGATTGTGAAACCCAAATCGATGGGGATCATCCTTCGCAAGCACCCCTGCTTTGACCGCCGCC
>Ga0335075_10012159_pt1 | contig 13010 bp, 11 predicted proteins | sample Lox_Sample_24_FD_206723 | JGI IMG/M metagenome (GOLD analysis project Ga0335075, IMG submission 206723) | Soil microbial communities from Loxahatchee National Wildlife Refuge, Florida, United States - Lox_Sample_2.4 | ecosystem: Environmental > Terrestrial > Soil > Wetlands | place: USA... | reverse complement strand
GTTCGCATTTGACAGCCCGCCGACGGACCCCGCGGAAGTGCGACGTGACGTCTACGCGACGGCGGCAGCTTGAGGGATGTGAAGATGAGCACGCAAATCAATACGATTCAGGCGCTGAACTGGGCACTGGATGATGCGATGGCGGCGGATGGGCGCGTCGTGGTGCTGGGAGAGGAGGTTGCCGACCCGGAGGGCGGCGGGATCCTGAAAGTGACCTCGGGCCTCTCGACCAAGTATGGTGCGCGTGTGCGGTCAACGCCCATCTCCGAAATGGCCTTTACCGGCGCTGCCGTGGGCGCGGCGATTACCGGAATTCGACCGGTGGTCGAGATCATGTTGATGAACTTTCTTGCGGTCTGCATGGACCAGATCACGAACCATGCGGCGAAGCTGCGCTTCATGTCCGGAGGCCAAACTCATGTGCCGATGGTGATTCGTACCATGACCGGCTCGGGGTTTCAGACCGGCGGTCAGCATGCGGATTTCCTCGAAGCGTGGTTTTGCCATACGCCGGGACTTAAGGTAGTCATGCCATCCACTCCTGCCGACGCCTACGGCCTGCTGCGCGGTGCGATCGATGACCCGGATCCGGTCATCTTCGTCGAGCATATGGCCAGCTACTGGACACCGGGACCGGCTCCGGAGCGCGGCAAATTGATCCCGCTTGGGAAGGCAAAAGTCGTCCGACCGGGGAAGGACGTTACCCTGATCGGATATAGCCGCTCGATGATGGACATTCCGGTGGTCGCGGCGGCACTCGCCAAGGAGGGGGTTGACTGCGAGGTCGTCGACCTGCGCACGGTAAGCCCGCTCGACATGGACACCGTTCTCACGTCGGTCAAGAAAACCGGGCGCGCCGTCGTCGTTCACGAAGCGGTCAGATCCTTCGGGGTAGGCGCCGAAGTGTCGGCGCGCATCCACGAGTCGCTCTTCCGGGAGCTGAAGGCGCCCGTCGGGCGCGTGGCCAGCCAGGATGCGCCGGTGCCTTTTGCCAAGCAGCTGGAAGCCGCCTTTCTCTACAGCCATGCGGACATCGTGCGCGCGGTGCGGTCGACGCTCGGATGAGTCATGAAGGTAGGAGCGACGTGCCGATGAGCGCGGAACGAGGACCGGGCGGTCGAGATCGCGAACGACAGCGCCTACGGTCTCAACGCGTCCGTGTTCACTAACGATGCTACCCGCGCCTTCAAGGTCGCTCGCCGCCTGCAGTCCGGCACCGTCGGCCATAACTGGTTCCGTACCGACTTCTCGATCGCCTTTGGCGGCTTCAAGCAATCGGGCGTCGGCCGCGAGGGTGGACTCGAGGGCATTCTACCTTTCCTCGAAACCAAGACCATCATCCTCGACGGAGAGCCGAACATCGATTGACCGTCGCATCAGCTGTCCGAAGCGACTATGCCAGCACTCTTGCGTAGCCGCGATCCAAGACAACCTCGTTGCGCTCCACGCTCGAGCTGCGAAACTGTACCTCGCCGCCAGCGGCCCAGTACTCGGTACGAATCGTCTCGCCGGGGAAGACGGGTTTCGTGAATCGAGCGCCCAGACCGCGCAGCCGTGTCGCATCGCCACCGCAGAGAGCGCGTGTCAACGACTGGCAGGCGATTCCGTAGGAACACAGTCCATGCAGAATCGGCTTGGGGAAGCCGGCCTTGCGGGCCACGGCCGGCTCGGCATGCAGAGGGTTGTAATCGCCGCTCAGGCGATAGATCAGTGCGGCGATTGGAAGCGTAGGGACGTCCAGCGAGCCCCCCGCGGGAGTGGAAGGGACTGGCTGAAGCTCTTTGCCGGCATCCCCCCAATCACCGCAGCCGCCATCGCCGCGGAGAAAGTAGGTGCTGTTCACGGCACCGAGGAAGGTGCCGTCCGCGGCATGCAACATCTTTTCGAAGTACATCAGAGCCCCGGTTCGCGGCCCCTTGTCTAGCACGCCGGTGATCCGGTAATTGCCGATGACCTCGCCTTCGGCCGGCAATGGAGCCTCGAGCGCAATGGACTGCTCGGCGTGGACGAGTTTCACCCAGTCGACTTCGAGCTCCGGCTCGTTGATCCAAAAGCCCGGGTGCGCGAGCACGCTCGCCATGCTGGGCAGCGCCTGGAGAGCGCCTTCATAGACGAATCGTAACTGAGACTCGTCCAGCGGGTCCTGGCACGCAGCGACACCCAGGGCGTACAACATGGTGTCGCGCCGCGTATAGGAGGCGCGCACTTGCGGGAATTGTCTGTTGAGCAGTCGTTTGAGGTTCATAGGCGTGGCGGGAGTAGATGTAGTACGCTAGCACATTGAACGCAAACGCGCGTCACATTTTGGAGCGCGAGCTCACGCCCGCTCGATTTCGAGTGCTTCTCGTGGTGTTTGCAAAACTCGTCGAGTCAGCGGCCGCTGAAGCTCGGTGTGCGCTTCTCGGTGAAGGCGGTGATGGCCTCACGGGCATCCTCAGTAGCCGCGCAGGCGGCCTGCAGCTCGGCTTCCAGGCTCAGCATCTCGGAGAGGCCGAGAGTGAGCGACATGCGCGCGATTCTCTTGGTGAGCGCGATCGCGATCGGAGCGCGCTCGGCCATCCCGCTTGCCCAGCGGACCGCTTCCGCGCGCAAGGCGTTCGATTCGACGACCCGGTTCGCCAGGCCCAATTCCCGGCAACGGGTGGCGCCTACCTTCTCTCCGGCTGTAAGCAATTCGAACGTGCATGTGTACCCAATCCGGCGGGTGAGGAACCAGGCCACGCCGCCGTCCGGAACGAGGCCGATTGCCGCGAACGGCGCGAGCAGGTAGGCGTCCTCCGCCATGACCAAAAGGTCACATGCCAGAGCGAGCGCCATGCCGACGCCGGCGGCCGGTCCATTGACCGCCGCGATGACCGGCTTGTCCATGCGCGTGATGCACTCGATCAGGGGCTGAAGATCGTGCAGCAGCGTCTGTGCCGTTCGCCGCGGGCTCGCATCGGTGCGCTCGGCGGCGCCTTTCAGGTCGGCACCGGAGCAAAAGGCCCTGCCGGCCCCCGCCAGCACTACGGCGCCGACGTCCGGTGCGCGAGCGAGTTCGTCGAATGTGGCCAGCAAGTCGCGGCGCATGCGCATGTCGATCGCGTTCAGGGCCTGCGGTCGGTTGAGCTCGATGACTGCAACTCGGCCCTCCCGGTATGCACGGACTTCGGTACTCATAGAGGCTCCTCGCTCAGGGCGTGCGTGAAATACTCGAGCGCTTCAGGGTTCGCGAGCGCTTCCGTGTTGCCGACCGCGCGTCCGTTCACAACGTCGCGCACCGCAAGCTCGCTGACTTTGCCGCTGCGGGTCAGGGGGATATCGGGTACCTGGCAGATGATCTTCGGCACGTGCCGGGGCGAGGCGCCAGCACGAATCGCTGCGCGGACGCGCTCTCGCAGTGCCTCATCGAGCCGCAAGCCTTCGGCGAGCTTCAAGAACAGTACGACGCGCACGTCGCTGTCGATTTGCTGGCCTACCACGACGCTCGAGAGGATTCCAGGGATCGTTTCCACGAGACGGTAGATCTCTGCTGTTCCGATCCGTACGCCGCCGGGGTTGAGAACGGCATCGCTGCGGCCATAGATGACAAATGTGCCGCGAGGCATGCGCTCGGCATAATCGCCGTGCGCCCATACCCCGGGAAAGCGCTCGAAGTAGGCGGCGCGATAGCGGCGCCCCTGCGGATCGTTCAAAAACCCGAGAGGCATTGACGGAGCGGCGCGGCGACAGACGAGCTCCCCCTTCTGGCCAATGACCGGGTGTCCGGTCTCATCGAATACCTGTACGTCCATTCCGAGTCCAGGCGCGCTCAGCTCGCCGGCGTAGATCGGGCTCCACGGATCGGCCACCAGGAAGCACGAAATAATGTCCGTTCCACCGGAGCAGGAGTATACGGGTGTGCCGGGAAAGAGGCGCTCGTGGGCGAAGTGGAAGCCGTCCGCCGAAAGAACCGATCCTCCGGAGAAGACCATATCCACTGAGCCCAACGAATGAGATCGACGCAGGTCGAGCCCCGCCTTGCGGCAGCTCTCGATGAATGCCCCGGCGAGACCCACCATGGTGACACGCTCACGCTGGATGACATCGAAGAGCGCTGTCGGGGAGGGGTGGGCGACGGAGCCGTCGTAGAGCACGATGGTGCAGCCTGTGGCAAGGCTCGTCACCAGCCAGTTCCACATCATCCATCCGAGGGTCGTCGGAAAGAGTACGCGCGATCCCGGGCCTACGTTGCAGTGCAGCGCGTGCTCCTTGAAAAGTTGCAGCAAAGTGCCGCCGGCGCCGTGCTCGATGCATTTCGGGACACCCGTTGTGCCCGACGTGAACAGGACGAACAAGGGGTGATCGAACGGAAAGCGGCGAAACTGTGGCGGATGAGCGTCGGGTGTCTCACCGAGAAATTGCGTAAGGCGGACCGCGCGACCCTGCAGCGCAACGCGATGCGGGGCATCGTCGATGAGCACCAGGCGCTCGAGGCCGGGTAGGTCCGCGACCACGTCGGCGAGCTTATCGGTGATATCGTAATCGCTGCCGTTATAGCGATACCGCCGCACCGCATAAAGGACTCGCGGCGCGACCTGGCGCAGTCTGTCGAGAATGCCGACGGAGCCGAAGTCGGGCGACACGGAGCACCATCGTGCGCCGAGCCCGGTTGCCCCGAGCATGGCGGGCACGGCCTCGTAGATGTTCGGCAGGATGGCTCCCACGGCGTCCCCCGGCCTCACGCCGACCGCCTCGAGCGCTCTCATGTGGGCCAAGGTACGCTGGGCGAGCTCACCGTAGCCATGAGCCCGGCGATTCCCCGACTCGTCGCACGCGATGATGGCCTCGCGTGCGGGCGAGTGGCGCAGCAGATTTTCCGCGTAATTGAGCTTGAGCTTGGGGTACCACTTGGCCCCCGGCAGGCGGTCGCCGTCGAGAAGTGCCGGCTCGAGCCCGCCCTCGAAGGTTATGCCCGAGTACTCGATGACCGACGACCAGAATGCATCCCGCTGCCCGACGGACCACTCGTGCAGCGCCGCGTAGTCATGACGAAAATCACGGCCGATTCTCGCAGCGAGGAATCCGGCGTAATCCGAAAGCCGGCGCGAGTGCAGCCACGCCGCCGAGGGTGTCCAGAGGGGTTGAGTCATGCCCGTTGGCGAAGGCTAACGGCCGCCCGAAAGCCATTTTCGAGGTGCGAGAAGCGTCAAATGAACATATAAGCACATAGTGCTATAGCGTACTATATGGGGTATCGGCCTTTCAATGCGCTCAGACGACGACAGTCAGCTTACGCTCCGGGGTAAAGGGTGCTCAATCGCCAGATCGTGTTGATCGCAAGACCCCACGGGATTCCGCAGCCGCATCACTTCGAGATGCGGACGGCGGACGCGCCGGCCGTGGGCCCGGGCCAGATTCTGGTCGAGAACGTGCTGCTTTCGATCGATCCCGCGCAGCGGGGTTATGTGAACGATGAGAGCAACTACACGCCGCCCGTGGCGATCGGTCAGGTCATGCGCGGTCTGGCAGTCGGGCGGGTGGTGGCATCGAACCATCCGGGATTTCATGCTGGAGAGCACGTGTACGGCTGGTTCGGCTGGCAGGACTACTGCGCGTGCGGCGCGGAAGCGGTGCTGCGCCGGGTGCAGCGGCGCCAAGCCTCCTTGCCGATGGCGGCCGGGGTACTCGGCATCAACGGGCTCACCGCGTACATCGCCTTCAGCGAGCTCGGAGCGCCCAAGCCGGGCGAAACCGTGGTCGTGACTGCCGGGGCCGGAGCGGTAGGCAGCCTGGTCGGGCAGCTTGCGAGCCTTGCCGGCTGCCGTGCAATCGCGATCGTCGGCTCGGAAGAGAAGGGCAGGGAATGCGTCGAGAAATTCAGCTTCGCCGGGTACATCAACTATAGGCGTCCGTGGGCCGACGCCTTGAGGCACGAGTGTCCGAATGGAGTCGATGTCCTTTTCGACAACGTCGGCGGAGATCTTCTCGACGGAATATTGCGGTGCATGAACCCCTGCGGTCGCGCGATCATTTGCGGCACTGTGGCAACCACTTCGTGGATTCCAGCACCAACCGGGTTGCGTAACGAGCGCGAGATTCTCACGCGGCGGCTGCGGGTCGCCGGATTCGTGATCTTCGATCACACCTCGAAATTCGACGCGGTGGCCGAGAAGCTCGCGCAGTTGCTGGCGCAGGGGAAGCTTCGCGCCGAGGTGGATATCGAGACGGACATCGAGCGGGCCCCACAGGCGCTCGTGGACGTGTACGCCGGCCGCAATCGCGGGAAGAAGCTGATATGCCTGCGCGATTGAGAATCGAGCGGCAGGTGACCGGGTCAGTCCAGCCCCTCGGCCATGCCATCCACAGCGCGTTGGCGGCTGCCCGCGGTGCGGCGGGCGTCGGAGTCTCGTCGCTCCTTGGCGCCCGGCACGACGTCCATGGCGACGAGATTGGCTTTCATGACGTGCAGCACCTCTGCGAGTTGATGCTGTTGCTCGAGCGAAATGCCCCTCATCACCTTGGCGTTCATTTCGATGTCCAATTTCTGCATCTTCTCGAGAACGCCGTTGCCCTTTGACGTCAGAAGCACCCGGTTGATGCGCCGGTCCTCCGCATCCGAGCGCCGGATTACGAAGCCGCGCTCTTCCAGGCGATCGATCAGCCCCCCGAGTGCGACCTTGCCGAGATCGAGGACTTTCGCAAGCTCAGTCTGGGTGATGCCGGCCTCGCCATGGCGGGATACCCCTGCCAACACCCACCACTGAGAGCGGGTGATGCCCAGTGGCTTCATGCGCTGATCGAACGCCGTACGGCGCAGACGCGAGACATCGTGAATCAAGAAGCCAATCCGGATCCGTTCGTTGCGCTTCATACCTCACCCATTACCATGCCAAGGCTCATGCAAGCCATTATTTTAACACACTTTTTAAATGTGGAAGCATATCGTATCGTATGACACCAAGTGCATTTGCGCGCATCCACCTTCACAGCGCTCCCGCTGATGTCGGGTGCCCTACTAAGAGGCGCCGACGCCGCGGCGGCAGAACATTCGGGATCAGATGGGTGCGGGTTGATAGACACGAATGTTATGAATGAGGAGGGCAGGGTGGGGACGGGACCGACATCATACGTGTATTTCTCCCAGCGCCTGAAACTGCACTATGTTGACTGGGGCAATGACGCCGCGCCGGTCATGCTCCTGATTCATGGCGGGAGAGATCACTGCCGAAGCTGGGACTGGGTGGCCGAGCGGTTTCGGGATGCTTTCCACGTCATCGCTCCGGATCTGCGCGGCCACGGCGACAGCGATTGGTCCGGCGGTGGGGCTTACTCGGAAAGTCACTACGTTCAGGACATCGCGCAGCTCGTCCACCAGAAACGGCTGGCACCCCTCACGATCATCGGCCATTCACTCGGCGGGTCGGTGGGTTTGCTCTACGCCGGATTGTTTCCGGAGACGGTGACGAAGATCGTCGCGATCGAGGGTCTCGGTCGCGCGCCTCACCTGGTGCGGGAATACCAGGGGACGCCAGTCGAGCAAAGGTTGCGGTCCTGGATAGTCGAGCGGCGAGAGCGCGCCGGAGGCGTGCCACGCCGATTAGCCACACTGGATGAAGCGATCGCGCGCATGCGTACGGCGAACGCGCGCCTGACCGAGGAGCAGGCACGATTCCTCACGACTCACGGCTCGTTGCAGAACGAGGACGGTACGTATTCCTGGAAGTTCGACCGGGACATCCGCTTCAGCGGCCCGGCGGGCGAGCTTGGCTATGACGATCAATATCGGCTATGGAGCCGGATTACTTGCCCCGTCCTGCTCGTGCGCGGAACGGAGTCCTGGGCTTCCGATCCCGTCATCGACGGCCGCGCGCGGCACTTTCGCGATGCACGCCTCATCAACATCGAAGGGGCAGGCCATTGGGTGCAGCACGATAGGCTCGGGGAGTTTGTCGAAAACGTTCTGAAGTTCTTAGAGGAGTGAGGCGAGAGCGGGCATGATGGGGGAGCGATGAAACCAATCTTGGTCGGCATCAAGCGAGTGGTGGACTACAACGTGCGCATCCGCGTCAAGCCGGATGCCAGTGGGGTGATCACCGAGGGGGTGAAGATGAGCGTCAACCCCTTCGATGAGATCGCACTCGAGGAGGCCCTTCGGATCAAGGAGCGCGGGGCGGCCGAGGAGGTGATCGTCGCGACCGTGGGGCCCGCCGATTGCCAGCAGCAACTCAGGACCGGGCCCTGCGCATGCAGGCGGACGGGACCATCTAGCCGCCGGTGGCGGCCCGCACGCTGCTACAACTCGTCCAGCGCGAGCAGCCTTTCCACGACCGGCGCATCGGCGCCCGTCGAGAAGACCGCCGTGAGCGCGGAGATTCCCTCTCACACCCGCTTTGTATCGGTTTCCGCCGCAAAGAGCGATCGGCCCGACCTGCAGATCGCTCGCGGGTGGTCTCCGTGGACTCCGGCTATGCCTTCAACGAGCTGCAGGTCGGCCACCGGCAGGCAGCGGCTGGCTAGCGACGTGGTCCCGGGTATCGGTCCACCTCTTTGGCGCCAGGGGTACGGATCGGCGCGATGTCGATCTCTCTCACGCCCATCGCGCGCAAGACCTCGATCGCGAATCCGAAGGAGAAAGTTCCGCGCGAGATTCTGCTGACCAGATTGCGTTCCGTGACCCGCCTCATCCCTAATAAGTGGGCGCGAGGCGTAAGTGCCGTCGCGAGCCTCTTATAGCTCATGCCGTGGCGCTCCATGGCACTGCGAATGATCCGCCGCGCCTCCACGTCGCTTGCCAATTTTCTGCGCACCCGATGCTCTCGTGCGGGGCGGGCTGACGTTGATGCAGTCGACGGTTTTGGTTCAGATGTCTCAACATCCCGCCTGGGGTGCGGGTTACGTTCGCTGGCCACTCGCGCAACGTACCTTGAGAAGGCCAATCCAGCACAAAAAGTACTGAAAAGGCGACGTAGATCGCCATATGGCGACATTGACTAAAGTCAGTATCGAGACTTTTTACCGGTGGCTGCAAGCGCGCCGCTTACAGGTGAGAGTCAATGATCCAGGACAGCGAGATCGAACGCTGGTTTTCTGAACTCCGCATTCCCGAGGCAGGGCGCGCACTCATTCGCCGCGTGCGTCGCGGAGAGGCGGCCCGGCAGATTCAGCGCCAGTACGATACCGTACGCACTCGGTTCGTCAGCCGAAAGATGGGTGGACGAGCCCTGATCGCCGAGAGCCGAACGGTCGAGTTTCCAGCCCTGTACCTGCACGAGCGGGACCCTGAGGTGCAGGAATACTGGCCCCAGCCCTGCACCGTCGACCTCTTTGTGGACGGCATGAAGGGGGGCCGCACCCGCATTCCGCATACACCCGACATCCTGCTCATCAAGAATGACGGGTTCGTCGTTGAAGAATGGCGCGAGGAGCTCCGGCTCTTGAGGCTTGCCGCCGACCGGCCGCACCACTTCAGCAAGGACGAGAATGGTAAGTGGCATTACCGGCCCGCCGAGGAGCACTTTACCGCAATCGGCATTACCTACAGGCTCAGATCGGCCGACGAACTCCCGCGGATCTACATCGCCAATTTGCATTTCCTCGAGGACTACAGTCGCGAGGAGGTGCCTGCCGTTCCCAAAGCCGAGGTCGAGCGGCTGCAGACTCTGCTTACCGAACATGGATCGCTGGCGCATCTCGATCTCGTGCGCGATCACCAATTCAGTGCGGATCACATCTTCCAAATGGTGCTCGCGGGGATCGGGTACGTCGATCTTCATGCGCAGCGACTCGACAAAGTCGAGGAATTGATCATCTTTCGCGACGAAGTGGTCGCGCGTGCCGACTCACTGCTCAAGTCAGAGGTGCCAAAGCGCCTCCCGGCCTGCGCCATGGCAATCAAATCAGGTGCCCGCTTCGACTTCGACGGACGCATCCTGGAGGTCATTCTCTGCGGAACGACGAGCGTCACAGTCTGCGACGAAGCGGGAGACACGAAGGTCCTCCCGATCTCGCTTCTGCAGCAGCTGTTCAAGCACTCCGCCATCGCTGCCCAGGGATTGACGAACACTCCGGACCCGCCATTCGACCCCGGAAAGGTCATCGCCGATTCGAAGAGGCTCGATCGCGCCATGGCCCGCCTTGCAGCGCTTCAAGACCCGGAGAACTCGGGCGCATCCAAGCGGTCGCTGCGCCGCTGGCGGGCGCAAATTGCCGGGTTGAGCTCGCCACAGGACGCGCTGCCGCTCCTGATGGGAGAGCCTCCCGGGAATCGCACGCCGCGCCTCCCCGCCGAGGTGATCGCCCTCGCTCAACAGGCCGTCGACGAGCACCACAATCGGGCAACCAGGCCTCCTGTATCCGCCACCTACGCAAAGCATGTGGCGCTCTGCGCCGCAAAGGGCGTCCCTGCAATGTCGAAAAGCTCGTTCTACGAGTGGATCAAGTCGCGCGAGAACGTCCGAAAGCGAGAGGGCCGGCGTGCCGCCTATCAGAAGGACCCCATTCCGCTCACGTTCGATTATGAGCATCCGGTCCACGGGGTTCTGCCGCACGAGGTGCTTTACATCGACCATACGACGGTCAATGAATTCGTGCGCGGTCAATACATCGGGAACCTGGGTAAGCCCACCCTCTCGATCGCCGTGGACGGAGCGGTCGCGAAGACTCGGGCCATGTACCTGTCATTCGATGCGCCAAGCGCGGACTCCGTGCTCATGCTGCTGCGCGACTACGTGCGCCGCCACGGCCGATTGCCCAGGGTCATTGTTCTCGATAACGGTCCCGAGTTTCATTCAAAAGCGTTGCTGCGGCTCTGCAAATTTTTGCAGATCGACATTCGGTGGCGCCGGCGTTCCAAGCCGCGAGACTCGGCCGTGGTGGAGCGCATGCTCGGGGCAACGGAAGAGGAGGTCATCGCCTCCCACGAGGGCAATACCCGGGCCTTGAAGAACCCGCGTGAAGTGAGTCGTGAGGTGCACCCGGAGGGCTTCATCCGCTGGACGCTCACGGCGCTCCATGGAGCCATCGAGCATTACCTCTTCCAGCTTCACCCGAATCGGGTCCACCCGCGATTCGGCATCTGCCCGAACGACCTTGAGAAGCGCATGGTGCTCGAGCGGGGCGCCCGGAGTTTCGTCATGGTGAGGTACGATGCCATCTTCCGGCTCCTTACCTCCCCCCATGCCGGAATACCCACCCGCAAAATCGATCGGCGGCGCGGCGTATTCGTCGATGGGGTCTACTACTGGAACGACCGCCTCGCCCGTGCACGCGAAGGGGAAAAGGCGGAGGTGCGCCGCGAGATGTGGTGCGCGAGAGTCGTGTACGTGAGCTTCCGGGGTCAGTGGATCATCGCTCAGGCGAGGGACGGCGGCCGACTCGAGGGTCGGTTCCTCCATGAGCTCGAGATCGCTCGCCGTAAGGAAAACACCGAGAAACGCAAGGTTGCCCAGCGCGACCGGTATACGCCCCGGATCTCCACGGAGAAGACGCTGCTTTGGATTCCGGAGGTGTGGGATAGCCGCCTGCGCGAGCAGGCCATGGAGGCCTATTACCTCTACGAGCTGCTTGGGATGACCGAAGCGCTCCCTGAAGCCAAGAACGCGCGCTCCGGTCTCTTTGATCTGGGGACGCCGCTCGCTCCGAGCGCACAACTGCTCGAGGGCGTCTCCGCGGCTGAACCGGGTCCGGAAGCAGAACCAAAAGGCGCCGACCCTGGCGACCGCTCGACCACACCTCTGCAGGATGATGGAGCAAGCCTAGATGACGATGAGATCACCTTTTTCTGATTGCAGGAAGAAAGTCCATGCGTTCGACAACTCTCAAGCAGTCGTGGGGTAACTCACTGAGTGAGGAGCAGCTGAGTAGGCAAGAGGCATTCTATGGAGCGCGGATTTCGCATCGAAAGCTCGATGAGGTGATTCACACCGCCATGCCGCTTCTGACGCCACATAATGATTCCAGCATTCTCCTCATCGTCGGGGCGACGGGCGTCGGTAAATCGACGCTGGTCAACATTGCACTAAAGAGGCTGTACGAGGACCGACAGGCAATGATGCACGCGAATTCGTCCGTCATCCCTATCGTCTCGGTGGAGGCGTACGCCAACGGCGAGCACCGGTATTCCTTCGCCGATATCTTTCAGGATCTTCTCGCCGGGCTGATGGAGCCTGGACTCGAGAGGAAAACCTGGATCGAGGTGACTGACGGCAAGATGAGCGTGAGGCCCACCCGCAGAGCGACGGTCCGCGCGCAACGGCGCATGGTAGAGAGCGCCCTGAAGCATCGTAAAACCGAGGTCGTAGTGATCGACGAGGCGTATCATCTTTTGAAGCTCGCCAAGGATACGGCCGTACTCGACACACTGAAGTCACTCTCGAACAAATCCGGCGTCAAGATCGTGCTCGTGGGATCGTACGATCTCTTCGATCTGGTAGAGACTCACGCCCAGGTTGCGCGCCGGGCGAACATCATCCATTTCGACCGGTACCAACGCGACCTCGAGAAGGACCGACAGACTTTCAAGTCGATCGTGCGCAACCTCGCCTTGAAATGGCCGTGTAAGGAGGTCCCGAATTTTGAGGCGATTTCCGATGAGCTGCTCGAAGTCTCCTTGGGCTGTGTGGGATTGTTGAAGACCCTTCTGCTAGATGCCTCGGCGATGCAGCTGCGCAACGGCGAGAAATGGGAAGGCCGGTTTCTTCAGCGTGCAGCGAAGTCGAACGGGCTTCGTGAGGCGATCCGCAAGGAGATCGAGACGGGAGAGGCCAAGGTGCGCGATGCCTTGTACGGCGAATCGCTCTGGAACGACGAGGCTCTTGCGCGGCTACAGCAGAAGATGGGTTGAAGACCGTGAATTATCCGCCGCGTACTACCCTTTACGGTCTCGAGCTCATCGGGACGGAGACCGACCAGGTCGAGAGCCTGCGCAGCTACCTACAGCGCCTGGCAACCGCGCATCAGATGAGTTTGATCAACCTGACGTCGCTCATCTCGTGCCCGATCTCGGTTCATCGATTGCTTGGCTGCGATTTTCACGGCGTGGGCAAGGGCGC
>Ga0335075_10012155_pt1 | contig 13010 bp, 9 predicted proteins | sample Lox_Sample_24_FD_206723 | JGI IMG/M metagenome (GOLD analysis project Ga0335075, IMG submission 206723) | Soil microbial communities from Loxahatchee National Wildlife Refuge, Florida, United States - Lox_Sample_2.4 | ecosystem: Environmental > Terrestrial > Soil > Wetlands | place: USA: Florida... | reverse complement strand
TCGACAACACGGTCATTGGCGGCAGCGCCATTTGTTGCCAGAACGTCGGCCAACTGGCCGGGGAACTCGTCGGCGGAGCGATCACCGCATCCCACGCTTCCGGCGGGACGGTCAGCGGCGGCTACGGAGCGACAGTCGGCGGGCTGGTGGGAGTGAGCTACCAGAGCACGATCACCGACGCCTCTGCAACCGGAGCGGTCAGCGTTAGCTACGGGGGCGCCGTCGGCGGGCTGGTCGGGGACAACAGCTACGGCCCGATCAGCGACTCCCATGCTACGGGTACCGTGAGCGGCGGCAGCGACAGCTACGTCGGCGGGCTGGCCGGAGACAACAACCTCGCCATCATCGATGACTCCTCGGCGGCCAGCACTGTCGGCGGCGGCATCGGGACCGACGGCGGGCTCGTCGGGGGGCTGGTCGGGTACAATGGGGGCACAATCGCCGACTCATCGGCGGCCGGGCTGGTCGCCGCTGGCAGCCATGGCTATGTGGGCGGGCTGGTCGGACAGAATGACGGAACCATCACCGATGCCTTCGCGACGGGCAAGGTCATCGGCAGCGGCGGTATCTACAACTTCGTCGGCGGGCTCGTCGGGGCGAACGACGGCACGATCAGCGGGGCCTTTGCCATCGGGGCGGTCAGCGGCGGCACCAACAGCGAGGTCGGCGGACTGGTCGGACACAACTTCACCTATGACACCGGGCTCTCCTACGTGCCCGGGCACATCAACGACAGCTTCGCGGTCGAGGCGGTGAGCGGCGGCGCCAGCAGCGAGGTTGGCGGACTGGTCGGCGCGAGCGACCAACTCACCACGATCAGTGACTCTTTCGCGATCAGCGAGGTCAGCGGTGCGTCCTCCGGTCCCTCCGGTTTGGGTGATGTCGGCGGGCTGGTGGGACTCAACTTCGGCAGCATCACCGATTCCGCGGCGGCGGGGCTGGTCATCGGCGGAGCCAACAGCGACGTTGGCGGGCTGGTTGGGTACAATGGGCGCACCATCACCGGCTCATCGGCGGCCGGGCTGGTCATCGGCGGAGCCAACAGCGACGTCGGCGGGCTGGTTGGAGAAAACAGCGGCACCATCACCGATTCCGCGGCGGCCGGACGAGCCATCGGCGGCAGCGACAGCGACGTCGGAGGGCTCGTCGGGCTGAACTATTATGGTGTGATCAGCGGTTCCTTCGCGACGGTGCATGCGAGCGGCGGCCCCGGCAGCCATGTCGGGCCGTTCGTCGGGGTGAACGAGGGAACGATCACGCCGTGAGCGCGTGAGCCGGCGGCGCGGTCACCGGCTCGCGCGAAGCTGGCGCCTGGGCGGGATGGCTGCCGCGGCCGCCATGGCGTTGCCGGCGGGTGTGCATGCCCAGGCCTATCAGCGGATTGCGCCGATCCTGCCGCCGGCGCACGTTCCGCCGCCGCTGGCGGTGCCGCCGGCGCCCCCACCGCTCCCCGCGTCCAGGCGCGTGCTGCTGCCGGCGCTGAAGGGGCTCGTCTTCCTGGCCAGCCCGAAGGCGGTGGTCCCGGCCGGAGTGCCCGCCTCGGCAGTGCCCTCGGGCGTCGCCATCCACGGGCTTCCCCTGCTCGAGCACCCCGGCTTCCGCGCCAAGATCACACCGCGATTGGGAAAACCCCTGACGCTCGCCGGGCTCGACGAAGCGGCGGCCGCGGTCACGGCGTGGTATCGCGGGCACGGGCGACCGTTCGTCGATGTCACCATCCCGCCGCAGAACATCTCCTCAGGCGTGGTGCAGATCGTCGTGGTGGAGTACCGCGTCGGCAGCGTGAAAGTGAGTGGTAACCGCTGGTTCTCGGCAGCGGTGATCCGCGGCGAGAGCGGGATCCGGCCGGGACAGACGCTCCGCCTGGAGGGGCTGCAGGCGGGGCTCGACTGGGTCAACCGCAACCCCTTCCGCATCGTCGATCTCACCCTCGGGCCGGGGGCGACGACAGGAACGACCGATGCGACGCTGGTGACGCACGACCGGCTGCCGGTGCATGTCTATGCCACCTATGACAATCTGGGCGTCAAGAGCCTGGGGTTGGGCGAGTGGGGCGCGGGATTCTCGTGGGGCAATGTCGCCAGCCTCGACCAGATTCTCTCCTACCAACTGACGCGGAGCGTTTCGGGCCGCTATACCGCGCATGCGCTGAGCTGGTCGGCGCCGCTGCCCTGGCGCGACGAGCTGGTGATTTTCGGCTCGTACGAGCTCGAGGTTCCCGAGGTCGCCACGGGCTTCAACGATCTCGGCCGCTCCGGCCAGGCGAGCCTGCGCTACATCCACCCGCTGCCGCGGCTCTCGTGGCTCCGCCAGCAGGTGAGCTTCGGCTACGACTTCAAGACGACCAACTCGAACCTCGAATTCGGGGGCTTTTCGGTCTTCGCCGGGGCCGCCGAGATCGACCAGTTTCCGCTCGGCTACGACGCGATCGAGACCGACCCGTTCGGGAGCACCGAGCTCAACAACGGATTTGTCGTCAGCCCGGGCGGCATCACCGGGCAGAACACCAACACTGCCTTCGCGACCCTGGTTCCCGGCGCCACCGCGCGCTATGTCTATGACCACCTGGCGCTGACCAGGCTCACCCGGCTGCCCAAGAGGTTCAGCTGGATCGCGCAGCTGGTGGTGCAGCTCTCCAATCGCAACCTGCTCGACAGCGAACAGCTCGCGGGCGGCGGGCCGGGCAGCGTGCGCGGCTATTACACTGATACCGCGCTCGGCTCGGAGGGGGAGCTGGTGAGCCAGGAGATCCGCGGCCCCTCCTTCAGCCCGCTCGGCCTGCTCGGGCTGCATCCGTCGGCGAAGGACGAGGCCCAGCTTGGCCTCTTCTGGGATTACGCTAATCTTTACCAGGTGGAGCCCATTCCCGACCTGCCGGACCATGTCGTACTCGCGAGCGTCGGCGCGGATCTCTCCTATGAGTTCGGGCGGTATGCGAGCGCGAATGTGAGCCTTGGCTGGCAGCTACGGCCACCACCCGGCACCACCGAGACCGGCGCCTTCGGCCAGATTTCGGTGGTCGTGGGGTTCTGATGCTGCGGCGGAGCATCGCCGGCGGGGTGGCGGCGGTGGTGCTCGGGCTTGCCGCGCCGGCCGTCCGCGCGGCCACGCCGGTGCCGCCGACACCGCCTGCCGCGCCGCCCCTGGAGCCGACCGCCTCGGCGCGCATCGACGGCTTCCGCTCGGCGCATTTCGGGATGAGCGAAGAGGCGGTGCGCGCGGCGATCGCTGCGGACTTCCACGTCTCGGGCCGGGCACTGGAGGTCAAAGAGAATCCGGTCCAGCGGACCGGGGTGATCAGCATCCGCGTCGCCAATCTCGTACCGCAGGGCGGGATTGCCGAGATCGCATATATCTTCGGCTATCACAGCCGCACGCTGATCGAGGTGAATATCGTCTGGTCGAAGGCCACCGATCCGACGATCACGCCGTCGCGGCTGGTGGCGAACGGCGAGACACTGCAGGCCTATTTCGAGCGCCAGGGATTCGCGCCGGGCGAGACCGCGCGCAATGCGCTCCTGCCGAGCGGCAATGTGCTGTTGTTCCGTGCGAGAGACGAAGATGGCCACGCAGTGGCGGTGGTGCTGGCCGGCAGGCGCGTGCAGGGAGGGCCCGCGCACGGCGAGAGGCTGGCGCCAACGGCGCTCGGGGTGGACTACGCGGCCGATCCGACCCATCCGGACGTTTTCGAGCTCAAGAAGGGAACGTTCTGAGCGCGCTCCGGACGGCCTCTGTCACTCCGTTGTTTCGGAGAACTCGGGCCGAACTGATCTCTGACCCTTCAACGCAGATGACGCCAGGCCAAAGGCCGAGCACGATATTCTCATTCTCTGCCGCATATTCGAGAATATCCCGCCCCCAACTTCTCATTCCAAACAGCAGAGTGCGTTGGAACGGGCACTATTCTCCGTTCAAACGACAACGTGTCGAGGGAAGCAGGCGTCGAGCCAGAACGGTCGCCGCGTCAAGAATCTGCTTGGGCGAACCTTGGGCGGGCAGCCGATGCCAGCCTGCGTCCGGCGGGGCGGCGAGCGAGGCGGCGGCCCGACGAACGACAGAAGGCGTGGCGTCGGAGGGATCGGGCGTTACGGCTCGGCCGCGTTCGTCGACCCGGCTTTCCAGGACGTCGAGGGGTGCCTCGAGCCAGAAGCCGATAAAGGGAACGCGCGCGGCATGGGCCACGCCCTGGATTCCGGTGCGGAGCGCCGGGTCGGCGAAGGTCGCATCGGCGATCACGGCATGCCCGAGGCCGAGGACTTCGGCGCTGTTCGCGGTGAGCGCAGACGCGACCGCCAAGTTCTCCTCGCTCGTATACGCGGAGTCGGGCAGCCGGACCTCGGGGGCCACGCCGTGACGGCGCTTGCGGAGCACGTCACTGCCCAGCACCAGCGCGCCTGGCGCCGGGTCGAACTGGGAGGCCAGGGCGTGCGCGAGGGTCGATTTGCCGCTGCCCGGCAAACCGCCGGTCGCGACCAGGATCGGAGCGGGCGGCGCCAGGAAAGCGTGTGCGGCTTGCAAGAGGGCGCGAGCTTCGTCCGGTGCCTGCCGAACGGCCTGGACGTGTGCGCGAACCATCGCCCGCAGAGAAAGAAAGAGCGGGAGACCGCCCACCATCAGGATGTCGCCCGATTCCGTGCAATAGCCGTTGAGCACCTGGTTCGCCGCCGCGCGGCCCGCCTTCAACTCCGCGTCCATCAGAGTGAAGGCGAGATCGTAGGCGAGGTCGATGCTGGCCAGCCGCTCGTCGAACTCAAGGGCATCGAAGGGAACCGGCTGGCCGCGCCACAGGCAAAGGTTGCCGAGATGAAGATCCCCATGCGCGCGGCGGACGAAACCGGTTTGGGCGCGCATTTCGAGCCAGTCCAGCCGCCGCTCGATCGCGCCCAGCGCCGTCTGCTCCCAGGCCAGAACGGACGGCTGGGCAAGGCCCGATGCGATTGCCGAGGCCCGGTTCTCTGCAACCAGCCGGCGGAGCGAGGCCGGTTGGTCGATGCCGGTAAGCGGGACGAGGCCGGCGTGATAGCGGGCGATGGCGCGACCCAGTTGACGGGCGAGCGCGGGGGTGAGTTTTCCGGCGAGGGCGATGCGATCGAAGAAATCCGAAGTCGGAATGCGGCCCATGCGGAGGACCCACTCGAGCGGCTCGCCTGGGCCATTCAGCGCGAGACCTCCCGCTTGGCCCCGTACCAGGGGCACGACATCGCGATAGAGGCCAGGAGCGGCCGGCGCATTGAGGGCAAGCTCGCGGTTCAGGAAATGCCGCCGTGCGGCGAGCGAGGTGAAGTCGAGGTAGGGCAACCGCACCGCCTTCTTCATCTTCCAGACCGTGTCGACGCCCACGAAAACGGCCGAGATATGCGTCTCGATCGGGGCTGCCCCGGCAAGTCCGGTAAGGAACTCGCCCGCCGGGCGCTGGGTGGAGGGAATTGCCATTGGATGCAGGCGTCCGGAACGTTGCGCCTCAGGGGTAGAGAATGCCGGTCTGCCAGCCCGCCCCGTCCCGAATGAAGATTCGTCGCTCGTGCAGGCGGAACGGCCGCTCCTGCCAGAATTCGAAGCGCATGGGGGCCACCCGGAAGCCCGACCAGAAGGGCGGCCGGGGCACGACCTCGCCGGGATAGCGCGCCTCGAACTCGGCGACGCGCGCCTCGAGATCGGTGCGTGCGGCCAATGGGCGAGACTGTTCGGAGGCCCAGGCGCCGATGCGCGAGAGGCGTGGCCGCGTAGCATAGTACTCATCTGCCTCTCCGGGGCTGACCGGCGTTGCCTGGCCTTCGATCCGGATCTGGCGGGAGAGCGACTTCCAATAGAAAAGGAGCGCAGCGTGCCGGTTCAGCGCAAGTTCCGCGCCCTTCCGGCTCTCGAGGTTGGTGTAGAAGGTGAAGCCCTGATCGCTCCAGTCCTTGAGCAAAACCATGCGTGCCGAGGGCGCACCCTCCGGCGAACAGGTGGCCAGCGTCATCGCATTCGCGTCGCGCGGCTCGGACGCGCTGGCCTCGGCGAACCATTGCTCGAACAGGGCAAAGGGTGCGCGGGCGCATTGAGCGGCGTCGGGCATCAGGGCAACCTCCTCAACGGCCTGAGCAATAGAGCGGAAAGGAGTGAGAGGGAATCATCGTCCCTCTTGCCCGGCGGCGGCCTCGTATGTCACTCGACGGCGTCCCAGAAGCTGCGACAAGGATCGTCATGCCCGAAGCTTCCCCACGCGCTCCGGCAAGCGGCCGGCTTCTCGCTGGCCGGCGCGGCCTGATCCTCGGCCTTGCCAACGAGCGCTCCCTGGCCTGGGGCGTCGCCGCGGCCTGCGCGGCCGAGGGCGCGGAACTCGCCTTCACCTATCAGGGTGAAGCGCTTGGGCGCCGTGTCCGGCCGCTCGCCGAAAGTCTCGGGTCGCACATCGTACTGCCCTGCGATGTTGCTGAGGAGAGCACGATTGCCGCCGCCTTCGCCACGCTTGGACGACACTGGGATCGACTGGATTTTCTGGTGCATGCCATCGGCTTCGCCGACAAGGCCTATCTCCGCGGGCGATATCTCGACACACCGCGCGAGGCGTTCCTGCAAGCCCTCGACATCTCGTGCTATTCGTTCGTTGCGCTTGCCCAGCGGGCGGTGCCGATGATGCAGGCGGGCGGTGCGCTGCTGACACTGAGTTATCTCGGCGCCGAGCGGGTGATGCCGCATTACAACGTGATGGGAGTGGCCAAAGCGGCGCTCGAGGCTTCGGTACGGTACCTCGCCGCCGATCTCGGTGCGGCCGGCATTCGCGTCAACGCGATCAGCGCCGGGCCGATCAAGACGCTCGCTGCCTCCGGGATCGGCGATTTCCGCTACATCCTGCGCTGGAACCAGTTGAACAGCCCGCTCGAGCGCAACGTGACGATCGAGGAGGTTGGCGGCTCGGCGCTTTATCTGCTCTCGGATCTGGCTTCCGGGGTCAGCGGCGAAGTCCACCACGTGGACTGCGGCTATCATATCGTCGGCATGAAGAATCCGAACGCGCCCGATATTGCCGTCGCCACCGAGGGATAATTTCGTGCGCGGGCGTATTCAGCGACGCGGGATCGCCGGCGGGTCGGGCGCGCATCGCCTCGTCTTTCCCGGAGCCTGAGGCGCAAGTGTCGCACAACAGCTTCGGGCATCTCTTTCGTGTCACGACCTGGGGCGAGAGCCACGGCCCGGCGATCGGCTGCGTGGTGGACGGTTGCCCGCCGCGCATCCCCCTTTCAGAAGCCGATATCCAGCCCTGGCTCGACCGCCGGCGGCCGGGAGCATCGCGCTTCACCAGTCAGCGGGCGGAGCCGGACGAGGTGCGGATTCTCTCGGGCGTGTTCGAGGGCATGACGACCGGGACGCCGATCGCGCTGATGATCGAGAACGTCGATCAGCGTTCGAAGGACTATTCCGACCTTGCCGAGCGGTTCCGGCCCGGCCATGCGGACCTGACCTACGAGCTGAAATACGGGACCCGGGACTATCGCGGCGGCGGCCGCGCTTCGGCGCGAGAGACGGCGGCGAGGGTTGCTGCCGGCGCGGTCGCCCGGCGCGTGCTCGGCGAGGCCGTCCGCATCCGCGGGGCGTTGATCAGGATCGGGCCGCATGAAGTCGACCGTGCCCGCTGGGACTGGGATTCGGTCGAGCAAAATCCCTTCTTCTGCCCCGATCCTACGACTGTCGCTGTCTGGGAACAGTTCCTGAGTGCCGTCCGCAAGGCCGGATCCTCGGCCGGAGCCGTGATCGAGGTGGTGGCCGAAGGGGCGCCGCCCGGCCTTGGCGCTCCTGTTTACGGCAAACTCGACGCCGACCTTGCGGCGGCGCTGATGGGCATCAATGCGGTCAAGGGCGTCGAGATCGGCGCCGGCTTCGCGGCTGCCAGTCTCGGCGGCGAGGAGAATGCCGACGAGATGCGGATGGAGAGGGGCGAGGTCCGGTTTCTGACCAACCACGCCGGCGGCATCCTTGGCGGCATCTCGACCGGCGCGCCGATCGTCGCACGTTTCGCAGTCAAGCCGACCAGCTCGATCCTGGTCCCACGCCGTTCGGTCGATCGGAGGGGCCGGGACGTGGAGGTGATGACCAAAGGGCGGCACGACCCCTGTGTCGGGATCCGGGCCGTGCCGGTAGGCGAGGCGATGATGGCGCTCGTGCTGGCGGACCACCTGCTGCGCCACCGCGCCCAGAACCCCGATGCGCCCGATCGGCCGCGCTTGCCGCGGAACTGATCTCCCGCAACGACTGCGCCGGAGGAGCCGCTGGCCGGGCGCGGCTTGCCGCGCCGTTGTGCCGATGCGAAGGTCCGGCCGCGTCCGCCCGGGGCCAGACGACAGGAAGCGGGCGGCCGACCGACGGGTTTCGACGAGGAGAATATGGCGAAAATCAAAGTGAAGACCCCATTGGTCGAGCTGGACGGCGATGAAATGACCAGGATCATCTGGGGGTTCATCAAAAAGCAGCTCATTCTGCCCTATCTCGATATCGAGCTGAAATATTTCGATCTCGGCATCGAAAGCCGCGACCGGACCGACGATCAGATCACCGTCGAGGCGGCGCTCGCGATCCGGCGCTACGGGGTCGGCGTGAAATGCGCCACCATCACCCCGGACGAGGCGCGGGTGAAAGAGTTCCATCTGAAGCAGATGTGGCGCAGCCCGAACGGGACGCTGCGCAACATCCTCGATGGGACGATCTTTCGCGAGCCCATCATCTGCCGCAACGTGCCGCGGCTGGTGCCGCACTGGACGCAGCCGATCGTCATCGGGCGCCATGCCTATGGCGACGTCTATCGCGCCGTGGACATGAAAATCCCGGGCGCCGGCAAGCTGATCCTTACCTACCAGCCGGCCGACGGCGGGCCGGCACAGGTGTTCGACGTGCATGACTTCAAGGCTGGCGGCGGCGTTGCCCTCGGCATGCATAACACCCGTGCTTCCGTCGAAGGCTTCGCGCGGGCGAGCTTCAACTATGCGCTGGCGCGCAATTTTCCCTTGTATCTCTCGACAAAAAATACGATTCTCAAGGCGTACGACGGCTTCTTCAAGGATGTCTTCCAGGAGATCTTCGAGGCCGAGTTCAAGACCCAGTTCGCCGAGCAGAAGCTTACCTACGAGCATCGGCTGATCGACGACATGGTGGCGGCGGCGCTGAAATGGTCAGGCGGCTATGTCTGGGCATGCAAGAATTATGACGGCGACGTGCAGAGCGACACGGTGGCCCAGGGATTCGGCTCTCTCGGCCTCATGACGAGCGTGCTGATGAGCCCGGACGGCAAGACCGTGGAGGCCGAGGCGGCGCACGGCACGGTGACGCGACACTATCGGGAGCACCAGAAAGGTCGGCCGACCTCGACCAATCCGATCGCCTCGATTTTTGCCTGGACCCGCGGACTGGTCTACCGCGGTCGCTTCGACGGCACGCCGGAGGTAACACGCTTTGCGGAGACGCTCGAGCGCGTGTGCGTGCAGACGGTGGAATCCGGGTCCATGACGAAGGACCTGGCGATCCTGATCGACAAGCACCAACCGTGGCTCACCACCGAGCAATTCCTCGGCAAAATCGAGGAGAATCTGCCGGCTTCCATGGCGGCGGAGGTGCACGGCTGAACGCAGAGCCGGCTCGCTGGGGAAAGGGCAACATGGCGCAATTCACCGAGATAGCCGGGCTCAAGCGTTATCCCCTCGCGCACCGCGGGTACGGCGTGGGATAAGCAGAATGCGCGCGTCGGCCGTTTCGCCATCGTGGTAAGCGGACCCAGCGACTCTTACGCCGGCCTCTCCGCGAGCACGCTCGCGCGCGTGCACTCGTTTGCCTTCGTCGGCATCGACGCGGTTCCGGTGGAAGTGCAGGTACAGATTTCCGCCGGTCTGCCGGCGTTCCTGGTCGTGGGATTGGCGGACAAGGCAGTGGGCGAGGCACGCGAACGCGTGCGCGCTGCCTTGACGGCGATGGGGCTTGCCGTGCCGCCGCGACGGGTGCTGGTGAATCTCGCCCCTGCCGATCTTTTGAAGGAAGGCAGCCACTTCGATCTGCCGATCGCGCTCGCGCTGCTCGCGGCCATGGGGATACTGCCGATCGAGGAGCTCTCGGGATTCGCCGCCCTCGGCGAACTCGCGCTCGACGGAACGATCGCGCCGGTGGGTGGAATCTTGCCGGCTGCGATCGGCGCCTCGGCCCAGGATCTCGGGCTGATCTGTCCCGGAACGCAAGGCGGCGAAGCCGCCTGGGCGGGGCGGATCGAGGTTTTGGCGCCGGCCGATCTGATTGCCGTCGTCAATCACTTCAAGGGCGCGCAGGTGCTGACCCCGCCCGAGCCGCCGGGCGTGCAGGAGACAAGCCATCCGCCGGATCTGGCGGAGGTCAAGGGCATGGAGACGGCGCGGCGGGCGCTCGAGATCGCCGCCGCCGGGGGGCACAATCTGCTGCTGATCGGCCCGCCCGGCGCCGGCAAATCGATGCTGGCGGCGAGGCTTCCCGGCCTGTTGCCCGCTCTTACCGCGGCGCAGGCGCTCGAGGTCAGCATGATTCACAGCCTGGCGCGGATGCTGGAGGGCGGGCGGCTGATCATGCGCCCGCCGTTTCGAGAGCCGCACCATTCGGCAAGCCAGGCCGCTCTCGCCGGCGGCGGAAACAAGGCGCTGCCGGGCGAGATCAGTCTCGCGCATGGCGGGGTGCTGTTTCTCGACGAGTTGCCGGAGTTTCCACGCCAGGCGCTCGACGCACTGCGCCAGCCGATGGAAACCGGACGCACGACAGTGGCGCGCGCCGCCGCGCACGTGACCTATCCGGCACGCTTCCAGCTTGTCGCAGCGATGAACCCGTGCCGCTGCGGATATCTCGGCGATGCGGCGCGGGAGTGCGGCCGGGCACCGCGATGCGGAGAGGAGTACCAGACGCGGATCAGCGGCCCGTTGCTGGACCGGATTGATCTCACCGTGGAAGTGCAGCCGGTGCCGGCCTCCGTGCTGTCACGCGCCGCTGCGGGCGAGTCGAGCGCGGTGGTCGCGACGCGCGTTGCGGCGGCGCGCGAAGTGCAGAAGGCGCGCAACGGCGAGGCGGGACGGCTCAACGCGGCGGCAGATCCGGACCAACTCGCGATCGCGCCGGAGGCTCGCCGGTTCGTCGAGGAAGCGGCCGAACGGCTCGGGTTTTCGGCACGCGGCTATACCCGCGTGCTCAGGGTGGCGCGCACCATCGCGGATCTGGCCGGCTGCGAAACCTTGGCGAAAATTCACGTGGCGGAGGCATTCCGCTTCCGCCATCGCATTCCCGGGCGCGGCATGCCGGGCGTGGCAGCCGAGCGCCAGTAGACATTCGTTCGATCGGTTGGCAACCCGGCCGCCGTCGATAGAAAGCGGCGCACCGGCAATGGCATTCGCACTACCCGGGCAGAGGAAGACCGCGAGGGCGCCGATCTCATCGGGCTTGCCAATATCGGTCCGGAAAGAGGGACGGAAAACCCGGTCGGTCCTGAACCGATAGTTGCACCGGATCCTGCTGTGGCACATTATCCCGCTCCCCCCGGTTGCGGGATGAGACGCCATGGATGCCGGACCATTGCCCCCGCGCTCTGCCGCGCAGGCTCGTTGGCGTCCGGCGGGCTGCCAAAGCATCGTGCTCGTGCTGCAAGGCGGCGGCGCGCTCGGCGCCTATCAGGCCGGTGTCTATCAGGCGCTGCATGAGGCAGGGCTCGAGCCGGACTGGCTCAATGGGGTTTCCATCGGCGGAATCAATGCGGCGCTGATCGCCGGCAATCCACCGGAGCGCCGGCTGGAGCGGCTCCGCGAATTCTGGGACATGATCACCGATCGCCCGGTCTGGCTGGTGCCGCCCAACGGCGAGGAAATGCACGAAGCTCACAATCTGTGGTCGGCATGGCTTACGCTGACACTTGGTCAGCGTGGATTTTTCCAACCGAGGATGCCTCCGGCTTGGCTGCGCCCGCGCGGCGCCACGGGCGCGACGAGCGTTTACGACAGCGCGCCACTGCGGGAGACCCTATTGCGCCTGGTTGATTTCGACCTGATCAACAGCCGCCAGACTCGCATTGCGGTGGGTGCGGTGAACGTGGGCAACGGAAATTCCACGGTCTTTGACAATTGCGAGGCCGAGCTTCTTGCGGAGCATGTCATGGCCAGCGCCGCCTTGCCGCCGGCACTGCCGATGGTTGAGATCGGGACTGACTATTACTGGGACGGCGGCATCGTCTCGAACACGCCGCTGCAGCATGTGTTCGATTGCGCCGGAACCGCCAACCTGCTGGTCTTTCAGGTCGATCTTTTCAGTTCGCGCGGCGCGGTTCCGCGCGATCTTGTCGGCGTGATGGCGCGCCAGAAGGACATCCAGTATGCGAGCCGCACGCGCTTCGTGACCGATCATTTTCGCGCGCTCCGGAAGAGAGACATTGCGCTAAGGGGGGTCCTTGCGAAGCTGCCGGAAGACGAGTTGACCCCTGAGGAGCGCACTCTCAAAGAGCGACTGGCACACCTGCCCGAGATCTCGATCATCCACATGATCTACCAGAGGGCGGCTTACGAGGGCGGAGACAGGGATTACGAATTCAGCAGGCTCTCGATGCGCGAGCACTGGGAGTCGGGCTATCGCGACACGGAGCGCACGCTGCGACACAAGGCGTGGCTCGAGATCCCGAGCGAGGCGGATGGCATCGTCGTCCATGATGTGCACCGGCTGGAGGATTAGAGACGGCTCCCGAGCATCGGCCGGGCTGCCGGAATGCCCAGGTTACCATGATAGCACGAGCGAAACGAAACCCGATCGCCTGATGCGTCTGCCTGCTGCCCTGAAGCCGCTTGAGCATCCGGTGTTCCGTTCGCTCTTCGCAGCCAATCTCATCACCTCGCTCGGCACCTGGATGCAGAACACCGGGGCGGGCTGGCTGATGACGACGCTGCGGCCGAACGCCCTCACGGTGAGCCTGGTCCAGGCTGCCACCATCCTGCCGGTCTGCCTGCTGGCGCTTCCGGCCGGCGCGCTTGCGGATATCGTGGACCGGCGGCGCT
>Ga0335075_10012154_pt1 | contig 13011 bp, 14 predicted proteins | sample Lox_Sample_24_FD_206723 | JGI IMG/M metagenome (GOLD analysis project Ga0335075, IMG submission 206723) | Soil microbial communities from Loxahatchee National Wildlife Refuge, Florida, United States - Lox_Sample_2.4 | ecosystem: Environmental > Terrestrial > Soil > Wetlands | place: USA... | reverse complement strand
CGCTGCCCCTTGATCGCCTCCACTGCGAGCTTTGTCTTCAGCTCAGCGCTATACTGCCTTCTTCCTCGCTTCATCCTGCCTCTCATAAAGGCAGCGATTTTACACCTTAGGCAGCTGTCCGAATTTTGGGGACCACCTCAGTCATCGCGGATAAACTTCTCTACATCCGCGCGGTGTTTCTGCAGCGCCTTAACCTCGTCACTGTCGTCTCCCAGTGCCTGGTAAGCGAGCACCTCTTTCAAGTATTCGTCCGCAGTCATACCTTGTTCACCTCAATGATCGGAGTAAAGCCACCCCAGCGCTTGTCGTAGTCGTGGACAACGAGCGTGGGATCGACCTTGGGAAGAATTTCTCGGCCGCAGAACACAGCGACCGGCGCAGGAACAGCGAGGAAAAGATGGATCGCGTCGCACTGACCACGCTCACGCGCGATAGTGCGCAGCGCTGCCTGGTAGGCATCCTTGAATCGCATAAGATCGTCCCGCTGGCGCAAATAGGTTGGATTCGGCTTCATATTCGCCAGAGTTAGCTCGTAGACCGTAGATGTCTCGTCGATATTGGCGGGCAGTGCCTCGGGTCTGATTTTCCCGCTCAGTGAGAGCGCCAAGGCGATCCGGTCGTTCCCCTTACCCTCGCGGATTTGGTCGAAGCGGTATTCAACCGGAGTGCCGGTGACCTTCCAGACCCAGTCCTCCGTATCGCGATGGCGCTGGAATACATCCACTGGCACCTTGTTGCTCAGCTGGCTGGCCAGGTAGACGAGCAGCGGCATCGGCGCTAGGGCAAAGAGAGAGATGTGACGGGTCTCGTGCACGTCCATTCCCGGCTCATAAAGGCGTTCGAGCTTCTGCTTGATGCACCGGGCCGCTTCTTCGATGAACGCCTTTCCTTCCGCATTGATCGCAGTGAGGTCGATCAGATGTCCCTTCGCGTCCGCGGGACAGCGGGGAGCGACCGCTTTTATGACCTGCGCCACCGGAATGGCAATCGTCTGGCGTGCAATCCGCGCCTTGAGCTGCACGACCGTCTTTTTTATCCGGCCCGAGGCTGGTTGCATGAAGGATGCGAACTTCATGAGATTCCTTGTATTTCTGGAGAACGGACACCCGGACAACATTCAGCCCGTGCACTGGTGGTGCAACGGCGAGAAGGGATCGAGTCGCGGGTGAGGGCGTACAATCAAGTGTAAAGTTCAATAATTCGAAATGGAGAGTCTATGCCAGCTGCATCGACCACCACCGCCAGGGAGATTGTAGTTCCTGCACTGAGCCTGCGTACGAATCTGGGGAAGATTCTTCGCCGTATCGAGGTGGAACAGCGCTCTGTCGTCATCGAGAAACGGGGCACGCCCACTGCGGTTCTCATGAATATCAGGGATTACGTGAAATTGGCAGCGCCTGAGCCCGAAGTTCTCAAAATCATCGGCGCGGAGGCAAGGCGAAGCAGGACCAGTGCTCTGACTTCGCGCCAGATTGACAGGGTCATCTCGAAGACGCGGGCGGCGAGGAAGCGCTAATGCTGGCACTGCGTCTGGTGATCGATACCAACGTTCTTGTCTCAGCGGCGCTCAAATCCGAGAGCCTTCAGCGTACGACTCTGATCCTGGCGATCACCCGGCCGGCGCGGCTGTACGTTTCAAAGCCGATTCTGGAAGAGTACGCAGAAGTGCTGTCCCGCCCGGAATTGGCCATTCGAAAAGGGCTTCGTTCGCAGCTGCTCCCGCTGACAAGGAAACGTGCGCATCTGGTTGCTCCCTCGCACCGGATCGAGATCACGCGCGACGCCGACGACAACATCTTTATCGAGTGCGCCGATCGAGCTCGCGCTGACTTTCTCATTACCGGGAACCGCAGGCATTTCCCGGTGTACTGGAAGAGCACCAAGACCGTGAGTCCTCGCGAATTCATCAGTCTTGTGGCACCGCACCTTCTTTACTGATCGACGAGCAGAGGAAAGGGCGCGACCGGGACTTTGCCGGGAATAAGTCTCAAACGGGGCATGTCGTTCTGACGGATGTTCCCCGTTCGGTCAGTTCCCGGCAGTTGGGCGGTTCGGGGCGGAGATTTGGTCGATCACGGAGGAACAACAGCCGCGGATGGTCCATGGCTTCTACGGCGACACCGCGGTTCAGAAGGTCAATACCTATCAGGCGGCTCAGCCGATTTCGCTCTTTCCTATTGGCTGCGGCGGAACAGATTTTCCTCTCTTCCAATCGAATGAACCCAACCCTTCGCTGAATGCCCATCAGGCGGCGCTTGCGGGCTTCGCACATCACCTTGGGGTGAACAAGACAAACCCGTCGACGGAAGTGCTTGCCGCGCATTCCCAGGCGATGGCGCAGAGCTATACAGATCAGAGCCGGGCGGTTTCGGAACGGGTTGAACAGTTTTTGGATAATGCTCGATCTGACGCTGGAACCTGGAATTCTGCGATCAAGGTGCGGAACCTGCGCGCTGCAGCGGATCTCCAATTCGATTTGGCTCGCAACAAATCGCCATTGCGGTCGACCGTTTCGGGTCGGTCTGTGCACGACAGAGGCTCGGAGGACTCCGTTTGGGCAGATGATTTCGATGGGGTCGGCCTGACATGGGCCGTTCGGAAAGCCCCGCAAGGAGAAGCCAGGGCGACACATCTGGCCGGCCGTTTAGCCGTCACTTTCGACCGTTTCGCTGCCCACTCCAAGCTGTTCCAGCACCTCGGCCAGCTGCTGATAAACGGGGGCCGGATGGCACGCCTGCGGCGGCATGTGCCCGGCGCGTTGTGCCGCATGGGCCAGGCGACCGAGAACAGCCGGGATAGCCTCCTCCGGAATCCCACCGACTTTCTCGCCACGATAATTCGTCAGAATGCACTGCACGGCTTTCGGCAGCCGTTTGGCGTCGATGGTACCGTCGGCAAGCAAATAAGGGAGTTTCCAGGTTGCGGTTTTTGCGTAATCGCCAACGAAGGCAAAACACTGCGCCGGAAGCTTGTATTTCGGATGGAGCAGAGTGGCCGAATCAGTGCCGGGTTCGATCAGAGTCGGGAGCTCCATCGGCTCTTCCGGAAGGAGACGCAGCCTGGCGCCGTCGCCGGTATCGGCCACTTCTCGCCAGATTCCCTGAACGCTCAGCCACCAGAGATTCGAGGGCGGTTCGGGGCAGCTCAGGGAAACAAAAACTCGGTCGCGAAGCCCGCCGTCGACGATATTGGCTGCATAAAGCATCGCGCCGTCGCTGATCGCCACCGTCTTCACTTTTTGCTCGCTGGCATAACCCAGGACCTGGGCCAGAGCGCCGTCGACCGCGCGGCGGCTCCACGCGAGAGAACCGGGCCGTTTCACCTCGACAATCAGCCGCTTGATGCCGAGATCGGTGAGGACGATGTCAGCGAACTCGACCTGATTGTTGAAGTCGCTCAGCGGCCAGTCGAGAACCGTGGTGAACAGGTCTTCCAGAATGTTCTCGGCCACCTTTTCGTGCGCCGCGCCCAGGCGCCACTGCTGCTCCAGACGCAGCCCGCGTTTGCTGAGAAACTCCGGCCAGGCAGAGTGAATGCGTTCCGTGCAGTGACGATGCGAAGCGAGTTGATTGAGGAGCGAGCCGGCCTCCCCTGCCGTGGTGGTCACGTTCGTGCTCCAACCGCGTTTAACACAATCTTAGGTGAGATCACGTCCGCGCGAAACAGAATTCTCGTTTCCCGCGGAATCGTCAGTCACCGCGGTCAGTCGTCAGGCTTGTAGACCGAATGTGTGTCTGACCTGAGCCGAGCAACAACCGGGCGAAGAACCGCGTTGCCTGAGATCAAGTTTCCGAGGGCCAAGAATCGTGGGTTATGACCCGGGCACCAGGAGATCCTTATCCGATGCGGGCGCCACACGGGGTCACAGAGTTCGATTCCCTGGGCCCGCCGCCACCGTATCCCGCTTTGGACCACGGCGGCATCCAGTAATTCGATATTCCCTTCGGGAGCCGCTCTGCCGCGCACGACCGGCAACCGAACCCGGACTTTGCAAAGGCCCGGCTCGCCGAGGCCAAAGGTTTTGCCGATGCGCTGCTTGTGGGGCTGGCGACAGGAACGGCCACACATCTTTCTACTCCCGAATGGCGATCTCGTTTATCTCCCGCAGTTGTTTTCGGAGCAGGCTTATCTGGTCGCACAGGATCGTTCGGTGAGGTTGCCCGGTTCTCCGTTGAAAGTCGCGACTCCCAAAATCGTCAGGTTCTCACTCGGACCTGCCTGTCGAGACTCTTAAACTCCTCTTCCGAACTGGTGGTCAATATGTAACTGTACCCGTTGCCGAGTGCATTCTGCTCAATGAACTGAAAGGCGGCGCGGTTGTTTTGTTGGACGTAGGCGGGCCAATCTCCGAGAAAATCAAAGGCATATCCCGTATAGTTCTCCACGCGAAGTCCTTTTTCTTCGATGTGAAACACCTCGACGCCAAGTACCGCGATCAGGTGTTCGCTCGCCAGCTTGATCGCTTCCTTTACTTGAGGCAACGGCAGAACCCACTCGTTTCCGTTGCGCAATGCAGCGGCAGTGATGCCGGAGGGAAGAATGGTATCGAACGCATCAGGCATTCTTGAACTCTTCATTAACTTACCCGACCTTCTTCGCCGCGGCAACGGGGCGGATTCGAGCTGGCAGCGCCGCAGCCTGCAAGCCTGCAAGAAGCAGCGGAATCTCACGATGACCGATCACCTTCCGGAATTGACGCTCCGCTACCGGCAAACCGGACGCAACCCAGCGCTCAATGTGGTCGCCTTCCCGCCACCTCTTTACGTTCCGGCAAACGGTTTCGACAATGGAGAACGCCGACTCTATCACGTTCGTGCAGCTTAGCGTCTTGCGTAGCTTAAGCGGAACGCGCAACTTGTGAACCGTCAGGGTCTCCTCCATTCCTTCAGCCATACTGCGTGCGGCGCTGGGATTTAGGTGCATCAACTCCCGATGCAGATTCTCCAGCGCCTTCTTGGCCGCCTCATATTCCACCATCGCATAGGCGTTCTGCAATTTCCGTTTTACGTCGGCCTTGTACTCTTCCGGCAGGTGATCGATCACATTGCGCTTTTTGTGGACCTGGCAGCGCTGGATGAACGCTGCTTCGCCGGCATGCTTGCGTACCGCGGCTGCCAGTGCTTTACCGCCGTCCAGGATGTATAGCCGTGGAGTGGAGAAGTCCACGCCGCGCTCCACCAACTCACTCAATAAGCTGCTCACCACGGCTGTATTCTCGGTGGCGCCTTCACGCAGCCCCAGCACCGCCTTGCGTCCATCGCAGCCAATGCCAAGAGCCACGATCATCTGCCGGTCCTTGAACGGAGTGCCGTCGATCACGATAGCGCACAACCGCAGTTCGCCCAGCGGACGTTCCATCAGTTCTTTGACCTTCTCCCGGCTGGCCTCGATGAAGCTCTCGCTCACCGCCGATTTCTCGATGCCATAAGCGTTGTGGAACTCCTTGACCACATCGCCGTAGTTGCGCGTCGAAAGCCCCCGCATCATTTTGTCCCACACACTCAACTGCATGGGTCCGCTGCGCTGGAACAGTTCGTAGCTGCCCAACCGCTGTTCGCGCCGCTCTGCGGTACGCAACCGGGTGCGACGGATCGGCACCTTCTGCCCGTCGACCACGCAGTAGCCATTTTCCTTACCCCAGCGATGCGCACGCCGTCCTTCGTGTTGTTCATGGCGCCCTCCAGCCAGGTGACGGACCTCTTCTTCCATCATGGCCTGCATCAGAGCCAGCCCGGTTTCTCGGAGCAGGTTGCCGACTCCTTGCTGCAACAGGCCTACGATCTCGGCCAGCAGCAGAATCATCTGGATGTTCGGGTTCTGTTCGGTGGCGATCCGGCGAAACTGCTGCACGGCTCGTTGCTGTTCTATCTGGTATTGTTTCTTCAAGCGACTTTCTCCTTTTTCTTGGCAGAAAAAAACTGACCCTCGGCTCATTATGGCCGGGGGTTGAGAGTCGCTACTTTCTACGATCTACCGGGCAATCTCGCGCGAACGTGCATCCAATACTGTTCATGCCCAGTCATTCGCGATGATGCTTCTCGTTTCCTCGACGCCGGTTCGCCAAAGCGCGAGCATCTCCTCATCCGATCGCTGGTAAAGACCCGCGAAATTTCCGTCGCCAATGTATTCCCTCACACGCTGCGGTGCCATTGAAGGGATCTTCGACACGTCCACGGGCGATTTGCGCTCCGATGGAAGCGCCGCACCGGCAAGTCGGGTCCAGGGAAAATTTTCCATCCATGAGGCATGAGACGCTATCGGATCGATCTCCTTCACCTTGGCCCAGGTCACCGGCGCGTTCCACCAATTGTGAAACTTCACGCGGACGTGCGGTTTTGTGCGCAGGCATTCTTCCACAACCGCCTGTCCGGGCGCATTGCCGCCGTGGCCGTTCACCACAACGATGCGTTTGAATCCGTGCATTGCAAGGCTCTCCACAATTTCCCGCAGCACGCGCGCATAGGTTTCAACGCTGAGTGTCACGGTTCCCGGGTACGCCATGAAATACGGTGTGATACCGTACGGTAATGCCGGAAAAACCGGCACGCCAAGCGGTTCCGCAGCCTCGAGGGACACTCGCTCCGACAGAATGCAGTCGGTACACAAACTGAGCTGGCAGTGCTGCTCCGTACTTCCGATCGGAAGGACAGCCCTGTCGTCGTGCTTCAGGTAATCCTCCACGTGCTTCCAATTCATCTCGCTGATCTTCACCTCAGGCCTCGATTCGCTTTCCGTTTCGCTCGCCCCGCTCCCCGTTCTGCGCGTTCAGGAGCTTCCGAAGATTATTATGCATACTTGCAACCGGAGTCCCATGGGCATCAGCTCAGTTTCCTTCAGCTAAACGCAAAGGAACTGCTGCTCGTTTTGTTTGAGATTTCGAGCCCGGCGGGATATGCTCGTTGACCCTGCGATGAAAGCTTTTACGCAAACGTTGGCTACCCCTGTCGAGCGCCATCCGCGCAAGGCCTTCCTGGTCCTGTTCTTCATCGAGATTTGGGAACGCTTCGGCTACTACGGCATGGCTTCGCTCATGGTGCTTTACATGGTGCAGCGCCTGGGCCTGGCGGACGCGCGCGCCGATATTATCTGGGGAGCATTCTCGGCTCTCGTCTACTCGACGCCGATACTGGGCGGCTACATCGGGGATCGATTGCTCGGCGCCCGCCGAACACTGGTGCTCGGAGCCACGACGCTCGGGCTGGGTTACCTCGCGTTGTCCATCCCGCTGAATTCCACATTTTTCCCCGCCATGGCACTCATCGCGCTGGGCAACGGCCTTTTCAAAATCAACCCTAACAATCTCGTCTCACGCCTGTACGAAGGACAGCATTCCAAGCTCGATATCCTCTTCACCATCTACTACATGTCCCTCAACATCGGGTCGTTCGTCTCGATCCTGCTCACCCCGTGGATCAAGGATCACCCGAAATGGACGATTGCGCTCGGCCGGCTGCATTTTGACAGCTGGCATCTGGCATTCGGCATCAGCGCCATCGGCCTGACGATCGGCCTTATGAGTTACGGCTCATTCCGCAAATACCTTCGCCCGTATGGCACCGCGCCCGACTTCAATGAGCTGCATTGGCCTCGATTCGGCGCCGTTATCGCCGGCTCATTGCTGATCGCGATTTTGCTTTCCGAAATCATTCGCTACCACTCGGCGGCATTCGCAGTCGTTGGCCTCTTCCTCACCCTCATGATCTATATCTTCGCCCACCTTCTGCTGACCGTGCAGAAGCACGAGCGCAAGCGGCTCGTCGCCTGCATCATCTTCACGGTCATGTCGATCATCTGGGCCATCTACAACCAGCAGATCTACACGTCACTGACGTTGTTCGCTCTGCGCAACGTCCGGCACGGCATCCTGGGACTTCACATTTCGCCCGCGCAGTTTCAGGATCTGAATCAGTTCTGGCTTGTGGTTCTGGCGTTGCCGCTCGCCTGGGTTTACGACCGCATGGCGAAGTCCCCACGCGGCGACTTTTCGACAGCCACGAAATATGCTGCGGGATTTTATCTTCTCGCTGTGGGGTTCTTTCTGTACGGGGCGAGCGGATTCACGGCACTCAATGGTGTCGTTTCCTCGTGGTGGCTGGTGGCCGGTTACGCCTCGCAGTCATTGGGCGAGCTTTTGATCAGTGCGCTCGGCTTTTCCATGGTCGCGCAGCTTGTGCCTGAGCGGTCGCGCGGGATCATCATGGGCGCATGGTTCCTGGGGATGGGAGTGGGCATGTACGCCGGCGGCGCGATCGCAAGCCTCGCCAGCATTCCTCCCGGCCTCATCCAGGCTGCGGCTACCCTCCACTTCTACACTCGCTTTTTTGGCTGGCTCGGAGCCGGAGCTTTAGGCTCCGCGCTCATCGCCACCGCCATCATTCCGGTGCTCAACAGGCTGATGTATTCAGACGCCAGCGAACGAATTCTCGACCACCAGGGAGAAGCCATAAATGGTCTCAAAGTTGAAATCCTCGAGCGCGAATTTTTCTATAACGGAACGCGCATCCCCGATCCCGCTCCCAGTCTGTCGGTCGAACAGGTGCGGGAGCTGCTGACCCCAACCTGGCCGGAAATCGCGACGGCGACCCTCACCGGACCCGAAGATACGGGCACTGCCCTTCGCTACACGTTCAACCGTGCCATCGGATCGAAGGGATAGCCGTGCGCAGCCGGCGTAAAACCCCGAGGAACCGATCGCTGCCTTCAGGGCCAGGGCCGCGGCTCCTCCGAGTCGGCAGAATCAGCTCCTGGTGAGGCACCTTCGATGCAAAGAATCCCTCGAGCTCTCGGACGCCGTGATCGGCGCGCTGGTCAGGTATCACGCGCAGGTCGCACAGGCGCTGCCTGCACCCACAGAATTCCTGCCGCCACTCCAGTAGAGACACTGGCGCCGGCCCTTGCCCAGGCGCTGCCGCCGAATCCTGCTGACGCCGTGTTCCGGTTTTAGTTTCCTCATGGGTGCTTCTCGAGAAGTGGTTGTGATCTATCGAAGATCGGTGACGGACGCTGAATTCATCCGGCTTGAGTCGGGTACGGATGTGTTTTGTATCCCCGCCAGATGTTTGCCGGATATCTGTGCTGCCTGGGGCGGGAGCGACCAGCGCGGCTTCAGCCGTCGCAGGAGGTGCGGGGCACCGGGGTCGCTACCGCCCCCGGCACCTAGCCGCGCTTGACCCCGTCTCTTCGCGTAACTCGCTGCAGGCGCATGACTAAGCCTCTTCCAGCAATGACCGCTTCCCTGACCGCAGCCGTGACCCATGATCCTCGTCCGTTCTTCTCTCCCGCTTCAGCGAGAAAAGCGGATAGATGTACGGCAGGGCTACCGCGGTGAACTTGGCCTGCGGGCCATGCCGCATGAACCGATCCCGGATCTTCTCCGCACTGGTGCTGCGCATCTTCGACGCCGCATACAACGCCTGGTGCTCCAGCGTGGTTTAAACGGATTGCCGCAGTCGGGACAGCGTCGGTCGAGCTGAACGGGAGGGCGTCGGCACGCCTGCAGTTCCGAACAGACTCAATCTGCACGACTCAAAATGCCGGTTTATCTGGCCGGGAATTCGCGTTGCAATACTTTGAGACGGCAGGGCATGCGGGCGTGGGGCACCCACGGCTGAACCGAACCCACTGAAAATCATCGTGTAGATTGTGCCAGGCAGTACCTTTGACGTGCATCGAAGCGTGCGCTCATCAAAACATGGCTCTCCAGTAAATCGTGCCGCAACCTGGACGTCAGAAACCGGGTCTCCACCTAAACAGCACGAACAAGAGCAGATAGATTCGGCGCGAGCACCCGAACCGTTTGCTGATCAATTTTTCCGACAGCAGGCGAGTCAGGCCCGGACATTGGACCCCAAATTGCTTCACACATTTCCGGTTCAGCATCGTCGAATTGTTTGTCGCGCTCCGGGCTGCTGGGTCCAGGGAAAAGTGAGGTGGGGTTGCCGGCTCTAAGAAAAGAGGTGACAGAATGCTGCACGTTGGATCGGAAATCCCGGAGGCAGAGAACGAACTGCTCTCGAATGTCATCGCGAACCAGAATCCCAAAACTGACTTCAAAACATTTGGAGCAACGGGTCCGAGCGTTCTGGTCGTCGACGATCAGAGAATCATCGCCGACACCACCGCGGAGATCCTGAACAAGTCTGGGTTTCGTGCGGTTGCGGTGTATGACGGCAAGACAGCGTTGCGGCTGGCGACGGAGATCCGCCCGGATATTCTGCTTACCGACGTCATGATGCCAGGCATGAACGGTATCGACCTGGCCATCGCCGTCAGGAACGACCAACCGGGGACGACCATCCTGCTCTTCTCCGGGCAGGCCGTCACAAGAGATCTGCTGGAAAATGCTCGAAGCGAGGGCTACGAGTTGGAGTTGTTGTTGAAGCCTGTCCATCCTGAAGAGCTGATCCAGCGACTGAAAGCCACTCCCAACCGATGGGCGCGTTCCCGTGGCGATTCTCGGAGCGCGACCTGCCCGAAATGAAGAATCCAGTCCGCCCATTTTCGGCAAAGCATCGCTCGGATGATCGATTAGAGCCAGCGAGCGTATTCCTCCGCTCCTCTTCCCGTCGGAAAGCGTCAGCTCAGGCCGGGAATTGACAACTGGTGGTTATCCAGTTCCATCTCGCCGGCAAAAACGACAGAAGTCTGATTACCACCGGCTACTTTGATCGAAACACCGGAATCGTCGAAGCCCGGAACCGCTCCGTGGAGTGCCTTGAGGAGGGCGTCCAGGCTATCGAAGTCTGAGTGCCCAGGAGCCCGATTGCCCCCGTAGACGGCGAGGAGGAAGGAAGCTTTCCCAGCCTTGAAAATCTGCCGGATCACGATCCGAAGCGCATACCTGAGCGTTAACAAATCAGAATTCTCTCCCGGCGGAGTTGCGTTCGCAGAGCGTGCGCTTCCTGTCAGCAAACTGGGACTGGCGCGATGAGGCCTGACGCCGACACAGGGCTGCTTTGGGCAGCCTTACGAATTCCATCGGAGGAGGGCTGTCACGGTCCTCACATACGGCTGGCGCGCACTGGTGTAAAAGTGCCCGCTGCGAAGCAGCGTGTTCGACGCGCTGCGTTGCGGGGCGAGTAGCATGATCTCACTCGCTCCTCAGCGCCTGCATCGGATTCACCCCCGCCGCCCGCCGAGCAGGCAGCCACGCTGCCAGCAGCGAAATCGCCAGTACGCCGCCCGCCGAGCAGGCAAAACTCACCGGATCGTGCGCATGGAGCTTGTACAGCATGGAGCCCAGCCACTTCGATCCGAACCACGCCAGCGGCAAGCCCACCGCCAGGCCCACGGTGACAAGGACCAAACTTTCGCGCAGAATCATCCACAGCACCTGACCGCGCTGCGCACCCAGCGCCATCCGCAGCCCGACCTCCATCCCACGCCGGTTCACGCGGTACGACAGCGTTCCGTACAACCCCACGGCCACCAGCAGCGCCGCCAGCCCGCCGAAGAATCCCGCCAGCCGCGCGGTCAACGCCGGCATCGCGTAGCCCTCCGCAAACTCTGCCGACAGCACCATCGGATCGTTCACCGGCGTATTCGGATCGATCCCCCTGACAATCCGCCGAACCTCCGGCAGCAGCGCCAGCGGATTGCCCGCGACGCGCACCTCCACATCCATGTTCTCAATCGAAGGGCCCTGCTCATAGCAGTACCACGCCATCGGCATGGCCTCTTCGTCTGCAGATGTGTACTTGCTGTCCTTCACCATCCCCACGATCAGGACCGGGTGCTTCGGATCGCCCAGCGTATGCCCGATCGGCGATTCGCCCTTCAAGTATCGCTTCGCGAGGGTTTCGTTCACCACCGCCACCCGCGCCGTGGCCTTCGTGTCCGCCACCGTGATCCCGCGCCCCTCGAGGATCGGAATCCCCAGCGTCCGGAAGAATCCCGGCCCAACTTCGTTGCTGCGCAACATGTTATTTCCGTTGTCCCACGGAATCTCACGTCCATCCAGAACCAGGCTGTTGTTGTCGCTCCACTCCGATCCGGGCCTGTTCCCTGCCAGCGTCACGCTCTCCACTTCCGGCAACCGGCTCACCTGCTCAGTCAGCTCCCGGTAGAAGGCCAGCTTCCCCGTATTCTCCGTGACACCTACCGGAGGCGCTTCGAACGCCAGCACCTGATCTGCCTGGAACCCCAGGTTCACGTCCCGATAATTTCGCAGCGTCCGCACCAGCAGCGCCGCCCCAAACAGCAGCACCACGCACAGCGCCATCTGTCCCGCGATTAACGCCTTGCCCGTGAGCGCCCGGCTCCGGTTCCCCGTAGTCTGGGTACCGCCCGATTTCAGCGCTACCGTCACCGGCGCGTTCGCCGCAGCCCGCAGCGGAGCCAGTCCGAACGCAACCGCCGCCGCAGCAGCTACCACCAGCGTAAACAGCAGCACCGTCCCATCCGGCTCCAGACTCACCTGTAGCAGCGCCCAGTTTCCCAGCAGCTTTGTGGCTTCGACGGCGAAGAACCAACCCAGCAGAGCCCCCGCACCTACCAGCAGTGCGCTCTCCGCCAGCAGTTGCCGAAACAGCGTCCATCTCCGGATACCCAGCGCAAGCCGCACAGCAAATTCCCGGTCCCGCGCTGCATTCCGCGCCGCCATCAGCATTGCGATATTCAGACAGGCAATCAGCAACACCAGCGCCACCATGCCCATCAGCACGTGCAGCGGCTCCTGGTAACTCCTGTCCCCCAGGCCCAGCCCGCGGGCCGCAACCAACGTCAGCTTCAGCGGCGGCTGCTGTCCCTTCACATCCTTGCCAATCGTTTCCAGTGCTGCCCGTTTGAACAGCGGATCCATCGCCGCCAGCGCTCGCGCCTCCGTTACTCCCGGCCGCAGCCGCGCTATCAGCATCATCACCCACCAGTTCGGACTACCGTACAGCGTGTTGTCCGTCGCCGGCATCCCCCACGCATTCAGCTCCGGCCGCGTCTGCAGCGGAACCCACACGGACGTCGACAATCCGCCCGGCTCCACCCCATAGAAATGCGGCCCTGCCACGCCAACAATCG
>Ga0335075_10012153_pt1 | contig 13012 bp, 9 predicted proteins | sample Lox_Sample_24_FD_206723 | JGI IMG/M metagenome (GOLD analysis project Ga0335075, IMG submission 206723) | Soil microbial communities from Loxahatchee National Wildlife Refuge, Florida, United States - Lox_Sample_2.4 | ecosystem: Environmental > Terrestrial > Soil > Wetlands | place: USA: Florida... | reverse complement strand
GATCGCAGCGCGGACTCGTGCACCTACTCGCAGCTCGAGGCCGTGGCACCGGCCGAGCTCTCGGCGCTGTTCGGCGGGGGCTGACAGGTGCTGTAAGGCGACGCGGTCCCAGGTCACTCGGTCACTCGGCGGCGAGAGCGGCGAGGATGTCGAGATCCGCGGCACGTCTCGCGGGGAGTATGCCCGCAACGACGCCTGCGGCTCCGGCCACCACCAGATACGCCACGAGCGTGGTGAGCGGGAACTGAAGGACGTTCAGGCCCTGGTCCTGCAGCGAATGTTGCATCGCCCAGGCGAGAAGGCATCCGACGACGACTCCGGCCACGGCACCCAGAAGGGCGACTATCACCGACTCGTGTCGAACCATCGCCCTTATCTGCGACCGCGACATCCCGAGCGCACGGAGCAGACCTATCTCACGGGTGCGTTCGAGCACCGACAGCGCCAGGGTGTTCACGATCCCTACGAGGCCTATGACGACGGCCAGGATCAGGATGACGGTGATGAGGTTGACGATCTGGTTGACCTGGCTCACCTCCTGCGACTCGAGAGAACTCTCGTTCTGGATTTGAGCCTGGGGATAGGCGCTCGTCGCCCGTGAGATGGAGGATTGCACCTCGCTCGGGCTCGAGCCGGCCCGGCCCTCGACGAAGACTCTCGACGTGGTCAGGTCCGTGAGGCCGCGGGGTGGGTCGACCGACGAGAACAGAAGACCGCCGAAGGTGTCGCCGGTCGGGAAGATCGCGGTTATGCGCAGCTCCGTGGCAGGCGCCGAGCCGAAGTCGACCGTTACCCGCTCACCCAGATGCCATCCATTCGTCGCTGCGACGGGGGCCGAGACAGCGACGGTGTGAGCCCCCAGCGCGGCGAAGTCCCCCTGGACGTCGCCCAGGTCCACCACGGTCGGGTACGTGCTCGGGTTCACCACGAAGCCCGAGCCGCCGCCTCCGTCGACCTCGAAACGGACGAAGGAGACCGGCACTACCTCCGCAAGCGACCGGTCGGCTCTCAGGTGGGAGACCAGTCCGTCTCCGAGAGGGACAGAGCCCTGCTGGTCTCCTTGGACGACGAACCCGGCGCGCAGCGCGTCGGTGATGTTGTCCGTCGCCGAAGCCCGTGCCGAGGCGGTTATCACCGCCATGAAGCTCACCAGCGCCACACCCACCAGCAACGCGGCGGCGGTCGACGCGGTACGGCGCGGGTTTCGCATCGCGTTCTGCTGCGCGATCGCGGCGGGCAGTCCCCTCGCCGCGACAAGGGGCCACCCGAGCACCCTCGCGAGCGGCCGAGACGCGAGAGGGCTGAGCGAGGAGAGGCCGACGAAGGTGAGCACCGCGCCCGCCGCGACCACCTCGCCTTCGTGTCCTATCTCGCTGAACAAGCCGGCGAGCAGGAGCCCCACGCCGGCGCCCAGCGTGACGGCACCGATGGTGGCCCGGGGGCGGGCGGAGCGGTCGGCCTCTCCCACCGGGTCGTCTCGCAGCGCCGCCATGGGAGCGACGGACGTGGACCGCACGGCGGGCAGAACGCAAGCGGCGAGCGTCGCTCCGACCCCGAGCGCGATCGGTACGAGCACCGCGACGGGGTGGATGGAGGGGCCCACGGGGGGCAGGTCGAGACCGGCACCGGGCAACGCACCCAACAGGACCACTGCACCGATGATCCCGAGCACCACGCCCACGATCGCGGCGCCCAATCCCACCAAGAAGGACTCGGCGAGCACTGAGCCCATCAGCTGCGAGCGCGATGCGCCGAGGCAGCGGAGCAACGCGAGCTCCCGCGTGCGTTGCGCGACGACGATCGAGAAGGTGTTGACGACGAGGAACGCCGCGACGAACAGCACGATGGCGCCCAGGACGACGAGGATCGTCGACAGCAACGAGAAGGACCGGAAGTCGCCGTTCACGGCCAGGTTCACCAGCTGGCTCGCGGTGAGGACCTGGTAGTGCGGACCGACCGCACCCGAGATACGGGCGGCGAGCACCGAGGGGGTCACCCCCCGCACGGCGGACACCTCTATCTCCGAGTATCGGCCGGTCAGGCCGAGCAGGCGTTGTGCGGTGCCGACGCTGAACGCGGCGACCGGGGTGCCTGCTAGGCCTTGGGCGGCGTCGGCCTTGGCCACGCCCACGATCACGAACGGGATAGCCGAACCGGCCTGCCCTCCGATCCGCACGCGCTCGCCGAGCTTCCAGTGCTTGGCGGCGAAGGTCTGGTCGTCCACCACGACCTGTCCGGGCCCTTCGGGGAGGTGGCCGCTACGGAGCTCGAGACCCTGGAGGGTCGACGAGTGGAGCACCGAGATGCCGGTGGCGGCGACCGCCGCCTGGCCCGGTGCCACCACCTCGACCGGTCCCTGCACCTCCACCTGGGTGGCCGACACGCCGCGGATCGCCGCGATCTGCTTCTCGAGCGCCGAAGGCAGCTCCACGCGCCCGCCGAACCCCGAATGCGGTAAAACGGCAACCGACAGCCCGGGCGTGGTCGTCCCCGCCTGATCGCGCATGGCCTGGCGCACCGTCGCGGTCAGAACGAGCGTCCCCGACAAGAAGGCGACGCCGAGCACGACTGCGGAGACCGTGAGGGCCAGCCGCAGCCGTCTTTCGCGCGCGCCGCGGAGCACCACGGATGCGAGAGCTCTCAGCTTTCGAGCTCCTTGATGCGGTCCGAGACCGCCGCGGTGGTCGGCTTTTCGATGTCACCCACCAGCTGCCCGTCGACGAGGAAGACCGCCCGGTCGGTGTGGCCCGCGGCTCCGGGATCGTGGGTGACCATGACTATCGTCTGGTCCGCCTCGTGGACCATCCAGCAGAGCAGCTCGAGGAGCTCTCCGCCCGCACGCTGGTCGAGGTTCCCGGCCGGCTCGTCGGCGAACACGACCTCGGGGCGGCTCACCAGGGCCCGGGCAGCGGCGACGCGCTGTTGCTGGCCACCCGACATCTCGCAGGGTCGGTGCCGGAGGCGGTCTTTTATGCCGAGGCGCTCGACGACGTGGTCGACCCAGCTCTTGTCGGGCTTTCGACCCGCGATCGCCATCGGGAGCGTGATGTTCTCGGCTGCGGTCAGGGTCGGGACCAGGTTGAACGACTGGAACACGAACCCGATGCGGTCCCGTCTGGCCCTCGTGAGCTCCGCCTCGCCCATGGCCGACAGCTCGGCGTCACCCAGGTAGACCTTCCCGGAGGTGACCCGGTCGAGTCCCGCAAGGCAGTGGAGGAGGGTGGACTTGCCGGAGCCGGAGGGGCCCATCACCGCCGTGAAGCGCCCCCGTGCGAACGACACGTTGACCCCGTCGACCGCCCGCACGACCGCCTGACCTGTCCCGTACACCCTCACGAGGTCGACGGCCCGTACCGCAGGCTCGGGATGGGCGAGGTTCGTGCACACCGGTATGCCGAGCGGCCCCAGGGTGGGTGGAACGAGCGTCCGAGCAGGTGTCGGAAGGTCGCGCGGCATGCGATGGGCGCCCGTCGCTCGGGTCGTCAAGGTACGAAGTCCGCCAGAAGCGCCGCCAACTCGCCCGGCGCGTCTCCCTGGATGCTGTGGCCGGCACCTTCGATGTGCTCGACGCGGGCGTCCGGGCGCCTTCGGCGGAGCTCCGCCTCGTCTGCGTCGTCCACGACGGAGGTCGGCCGCATGCCTCGCACGAGCATCAAGGGAGCATCGGCACGTTCGAGGGCGTCCCAAAGCGCGCCCATGTCCGGCACCGAGGTGTTTCCCCCGGTGCGGAACCTCGCCCATCGCCAGACCCAGCGCCCGTCGTCTCGCTGCACGGCGTTGTGTAGGACGCCGCGCCGAAGCGAGCTCACCGTCCGTCCGGGGTTGTACTTGATGGTGCGGGCCAGGATCTCGTCGAAGCTCGAGAAGCTCTCCGGACCGGATATGAAGTCGGTCACCGACCTCGCCTTGTCCCCCGTCACCCCGGGGGTGACGTCCACCAAGACGTGGCGGCGCACCAGCTCGGGGTGCTTTTGAGACAGGACGATCGAGGTGAGGCCGCCCAGGGACATGCCCACCAGAGCCGAAGCACCCGGAGCGAGCTCTGTGGCGGCGACCGCGACGTCGGAGGCCAGCTCCTCCACGGCCCCCTCGCCGGCGGGCATCGAACCGCCCCGGCCGCCATCGGAGTGGCCGTGACCCGGAAGGTCCACCGCCACGAGCGGGCGCCCGAGAGCGAGCGCAACGCTGTCCCAGGTGTGCGCGTTCTGGGCCCCGCCGTGGAGCAGCAGAAGCTCCGGCTCGGAATCACCCCAGACGATGGCGGAGACCCGTCGAGACGGCTCCACCTCGACGAAGACCCGTTTCACCGAAGGAGGGACGAACGGGATGCCCAACTCCTCGGCGTTCTCTGCGAGCAAGCCGAACTCCCGGTAATCGGCCGGATCGACCTGTTCGGGTCCCGCCATCTGGAGGAACGTAGCAGCGCCCGGCCGCTTCGTGGCAGCGGGCAAGGGTGCATCGACCGTGTTGCCACGAGCTTGTAACGGGGGTGGTGGTGCCGGCTACGGACCTATGGTTCTCGTCCTATGGCTTCCTACCGTTCGCGCGAAGTTCGCGCCGTCACGAAGGACGAGCTGGGCGACTACATGGGGTGCCTCAGGACAGCGTTCTTGGGCGAGCGGGAGGTGACCACCGACGAGGTTGCCTGGCGGGCGCCGCGCATGGACCTTTCCCGCACCTTCTGCGCGTTCGAGGAGAACCGGTTGTGCGGAACGGCACGGACGTTCCCGGCCGAGCTGACGGTTCCCGGCGGCGTGATCACGGCGGCAGCGGTCACCGAGGTGACCGTGCTGCCCACCCACACGCGACGAGGGCACCTGAGGGCGATGATGCGGGCGATGCTCGACGACGCCGTCGAACGTCGCGAGCCGATGGCGATCCTCACCGCCTCGGAGTGGCCGATCTACTGGAGGTTCGGGTTCGGTCCTGCATCCGAACGGGTCTCCTTCGAGGTCCGCAACGCCGATGCAGCGTTTCGTGAGACGGCGAGCGGGACGGTGGCGATCGTGGGAATAGACGAGCTGCGCTCGGTCGCGCCCGATGTCTACGAGAGCATCCGTCTCGGCACGGTCGGCGCGTTGGGGCGGAACCCGTCGTGGTGGGACGAGCATCTGGGGGTTGACTTCGAGGCGAGCAGCCCGCCGCCCAAGAACCGTGTGCGCGCCGTGTGGCGCGACGACTCGGGACGCCCCCGCGGATACGTCGTCTACGACACGAACCCGCGTTGGACCGACGGTTCACCCGACGGCGAGGTGTTCTTGAAGGAGCTGGTGGCGTCGTCGCCTGAGGCGCATCGCGAGCTCTGGCGGTACCTGTGCACCCTCGACCTCGTAGGGACGGTGCACGCCGCCCATCGGCCGGTGGACGAGCCCGTCGCCTATCACCTGGTGGACGGGAGGGCCGTCCGGTACCGCACGAGGTTCGACCACCTGTGGGTCTGCCTGTTGGACGTACAGAGGTGCCTGAGCGCCAGGCGGTACTCGGCCGAGGGAAGGATCGTGGTGGAGATCGTCGGCGCGGCGGGGCACGCCTCGGTGGAGCTTCGTCCGAGGTCCTCCAGGATCGTGCTCGAAGTGGACCGCGGTCGCGTCTCGGCATACCCGACCGGCGAAGATCCCGACCTCGTCGTGGAGCACGTCGCCTTGGGGGCAGCCTTTCTCGGAGGCACCTCTTTCGCCGCGTTGTCGGTGGCCGGCCGTGTGTCCGAGCACGTCGCGGGGAGCGTCGCTCGTGCAGATTCGATGTTCGGCGTGAGGCCCGCGCCCTACCTGACGACGAATTTCTGAGCTCCCGAGCCCCTCGGACGAGGATTTTCCATTATTGAGATAGATTCCGTCGCAAAGCCGCTCCGATCCCGTTAAGCTGCGGTCGTGGCGCTGCCGGACTTCTTGGTGGTCGGAGCTCCGAAGGCGGGCACCTCCGCGCTCCACACCGCGCTCGACCAGCATCCGCAGCTGTTCATGTCCAAGGTGAAGGAACCGAAGTACTTCCTCTGCGACGGCCCCCCGCCGCGAAGCGGTGGCCCCGGTGACGCCCACAGCTACCGCGAATGGATCTGGCAGCAGCAGCGCTACGAGGCGCTGTTCGAGGGCGCTTCTCCCGGTCAGCTCCGCGGAGAGAGCACACCGTTCTACATGTCGAGCCCCGACGCCATGGCCCGGATCAAAGACGCGGTGCCCCATGCCAAGCTGATCGCGATTCTGCGCGACCCGATCGACCGAGCGCATTCGAACTGGGCGCACATGTGGGCGGACGGTCTGGAGACGATCCCCGACTTCTTGGCCGCCTGTGCCGCCGAGGAGAGTCGCATCGAGGCCGGATGGGCTCCGATCTGGCGCTACAAGAGCGCCGGGCTCTACGGCGAGCAGATCCGCGACATCTACTCGATGTTCCGCCGTGACCAGGTCCACCTCCTGCGCTACAAGGATGTGGTGGACAGTCCGCGTGACGCGATCAACGGCATCTGCAGGTTCCTCGGAGTGTCGCAGAGCGCGGTTCACGAGGTACAAGCCCGAAACGTCGGCTCCTTCGTCGCCGACTCGTCACCGAACAAGGTTCTCCGAGCCGCGATCAGGGCCGGCGCGAACGCAGGCAGCTACTTGCCTCCCAAGGTCTGGCGCAAGGCCAGCGTGCCTTTCATATGGGCTCTCCAACGCTCACCGCAGCACCGCCCGGCGCTCGTGCCAGCCGAGCGCGAGGAGCTATTGAGCTACTTCGAGTCCGACGTCCGTCTGCTCGAGAGCGAGACCGGACGCGATTACAGCGACTGGCTGACTGGCCGCGGGAACGGCACGTACTCGGTGCGCAAGTCGTGGGCGCCATCGCGCCGGCAGGTCTCGTAGAAGAGCCGGTAGGAGCCGTCACCTCCTGCGAGGACCGACAGGTACCGCAGGGACCCGGTGCCGAACGGCGTCCCGGGAAGGGGCTGATGGCCCAAGGGGCGCAACCGGTCGGGAGACTCGCCCGACGCGATGCCCGTGCGCTCCTCGGCGTTCTCGGCCGCGCTGGCCCGACCGTCGTAGTAGGCGGTCACGCGGCCGCCGCCCAACAGGACCGCGGACACCCGAGTGCCGCGTTGGTCCCATCGACCGGGTCGCGGAGCGAGAGCCGTTCCCTGCAGGTCCCAATCGATGCCGTCCCTGCTCGTCGCGTACCGCGTCGTCATCCGGTCCTCGGCCCCTTCGAGATCGAGGGGGTGGGCGCAGACCCACATGTGCCATCTGCTCCCGTCGTGAACGACGACGGGGTCCTTCAATCCCTCTCTTGTATTGCCGGGGAGAATGGTGTGGCGCTTTGCCGGGTCGAAACGCTCGGGCGACGGGGCGTCGATCGCGTCGATCCGCCAGTGCTTGCTGTTCAAGGTCGCGCAGCTCACGTAGACACGCCAGGATCCGTCGGGAAGCCGCACGAGCGCCGGTCGCTCGAGGGAGTCGCTCGCGAACTCCTCCCGTTCCAAGACGCAGACCGTCTCGAACCGCTCGCCGTCCACCGAGCGGGCGATGACGTTCGCATAGCCGCGTCCGAACCCGATGGGGTGGCGAAGCCTGTACGCGAGGTACATCTCACCTTCACCGCCGCCGGCAACACTCGGAGCTCCCGCCCAGTTGCCCGGGCCGTCTCCGGGAGGTCCGATGACCGGCTTCGAACGTCCGAAAGAGGGCACCGGCCCTTGGAATTCTGCGGCGTCTTCTCCTGCCTCTCGTGCTTCTCCGGCGTCTTCTGCGGCGTCTTCTGCGGCGCCGGGTGTGTGGCGCTGGTCTCCGGCGCCGGCGAACCGGACGGGTCGTGGTGAAATCTCTGGAACTTCCACTGCTTCACCATAACTACGGTCACGGGCCCCACCGTCCTGTTCGTCTCGGTTCGGTTCGTCGGCTCGCGCGTTACGAGACCGCCGGCGCCCCACCCCCGCTAGGGTTGTCGGCAAGCCCGCGTCCAAGGGTTGTTCGTCCGGACTTCAGTAGGCCCCTATCTCGGTTGCGAGACTTCATGACCCAAGCGACAGGTTCCACGCGCCCGGATGAACAGCGCCACGGGCGCCCGGATGAACAGCGCCACGGCGAACACGCCGGCGGCGACGCTGCTGGCGAAGGCGCTGCCGGCGGAGGCGCTGCCGGCGGCACTGTAGGCGGCGACACTGCTGGCGGGGCGCCCGAGGTTGTCGTGCCAGTTGTTGCAGGGCCAGAGGGCACAGTGCCGGGGGGCACAGCACAGAGCGACCAGCTCGCGAAGCGAGGTGATCCGGCGCAGGTCCGCGGTCTCGTCGATCAGGCGCGGGCCACGGGGCAGGGGGTGGCCGCTCGTCTCGTCATGGCCGTGTCGGGAGGGGACCACGAGAGCGCAGGTCGCGGAACGATCGGGACGGCGCCCACGGTCAGAGGTGTCGAGCCTCCACGCGAGATCGCCGAGACGATCACTCCTCTGGAGAGGGCCTTCGCCTTCGTCGACCTTTGTGGTTTCACGAGATTCATCGCCACCCATGGCGAGCACGCCGCCGTCGACGCGATCGCCCGGTTCCGGTCGCTGGTGCGCGAGCTGTCGGCCCGCCGCGGAGTCCGCGTGGCCAAGTGGCTGGGCGACGGAGCAATGATCATCGGGGTTGAGGTCGGCCCGACCATCGCCACGGCGGCCGAGGTGATCGGACGATACGACGGGCGGACGCTCGGCCTGAGAGGCGGCGTGGCGCACGGCGAAGTCATCATGATCGACGGGGACGACTACATCGGCCGGGCCACGAACCTGGCTGCGAGGCTGTGCCAGGCAGCGGATCCCGGCGAGCTGTTGGCGGTCGGCTACAGCGCCGAGGCGCTTCCCCCGTGGGTGCGTGTCCTCGGCACGCGCAGGGTGAATTTGGCGGGGATAGGGCGGATGAACGGCGTCCAGCGACTGGGGCTGGTCCCGGATCTGGACCTACCGACCCTGTCTCCTCCGGGCTGATCGCGCCGCCGCGATCAGCCGAAAACTTCGCCGGCTCGAGCGCGGATTCGCCCGGACCCTCAGTTCCGATCGTACGAGTCGGCGAAGGCTTCCAGCTTTCGGCGAGTCCGCTCGTCGCAGAGCGCCCCTAGCAGCCCGGAGCGGAAAGCGGTCTCCGCCGAGCAGCCGAGCTGCCGGGCCACCTCGTACTCGCGACCCAGGTTCGTGCCGAACATGGCCGGATCGTCCGTGCTGATCGAGCACGGTATGCCCGCCTCGAGCATCGACGGGAGAGGGTGATCCTCGAGCGAGCCGACCGCGCCGGTGCAGACGTTGGACACCGGGCAGACGTCGCAGACGATTTGACGATCCACGAGCTCGCGGACGATGCCCGCGTCCTCGAGGGCCCGGATCCCGTGCCGTATGCGGTCGGCGCGGAGAACCTCGATAGCGCCTCTCATCGAGGCGGCTCCGGCAACCTCGCCGGCGTGGGGCACGGACCCGAGGCCGCCCTCCTTGGCGACGAGAAAGGCGCGCTCGAAGGGCTCGGGCGGGTAATCGGTCTCGGGGCCCCCAAGCCCGAGACCCACTACACCTCGGTCCCTGTACTTGACGGCGTACTCGGCCGTTCTCAGCCCCACTTCGGGCTCGAGGTTGCGCGGTATGTCACAGGTGAGCCTGACCTCCACTCCGAACAGCTCGTTGGCTTGTTGAGCACCGTCGCAGAAGCCCGCGAACACCTCGTCCCAGGACGCTCCCGCGCTGACGCGCTCTGCAGGAGTGAAGATGCCTTCTATGTAGACAGCGCCATGGGACGCCGCCTGCTCGGCATAGTCGGTCACGACCTGGCGGAAGTCGCGATCGGTCTGGATCGCGACCGTGGTCATCGACCAGAGCTCCAAGAAGTGCTCGAAGTCTCTGAACCGGTAGATCTCCGCCAGCTCACCGGCGTCCGCGGCGGGAAGGCCCACCCCGTTCCGGTTCGCCATCTCGAAGAGGCTCTCGGGGAGGACGGATCCTTCGAGGTGGACGTGAAGCTCGATCTTCGGCTCTGGGGCCATCACCGATCTCAGGCGTACGTGCGAACCAGCTCGAGCACGGCTTCTGCGTCCGGGCCGTGCGCGACGAGCGCCGTCTCTCCCGCGGGCACCCGGCGTCCCGCTACCTCGCACAATTCGAGAGCGGGACCGCTGACGGTCGTCACCGCCGGCTGCTCGGGCGAGAACTCCCAGGTCTCTCCCGACGGCGCGGTAAGCCTGAATGCGATGGGACCGGACATCGAGCGCCCCGCCGTCTGAAAGGCGTAGGGCAGGGTCCGCCACGCGAGCCGGGCGATGTGGCGCAGCCCGTCGTTTGGTCGCGACGCGATGCCCAGAGCGCTCGTTATGTCGCCTCCGTGGATCCACGTCTCGGCCAGCCGGGTCGTGGCCAACGAGCGAGCGGATATGACTCCGGTCACCCATTCGACACGGACGGAGAGATCGATGCCGTCGAGCACCTCGACCAGATGCCCCGCAGTGGCGACCCAGCGTTCTCGCAAGGTTTCGACCGGCGCACCACTTTCGCTCGCGACCATCAGTGCCACGGCTTCGTCTACCGAGACCACTTGCGAATCGACCTCGATCCCCTCGCTGCGCTCGCGCAACGACTCGACGAACTTTCCCTGCGCGCTCGCTATGGCCATCTCGTCGCTCTGAGCCAGGTGTGTCACCACGTCGGCTACGTCCCAACCCTCGCAGCGGGTGGGTACGTGCCACCTGGCCGCGGCGAGAGATTCGAGGACGTCACGAAGCTCCGCATGCTGGGTGGCAAGGGCTTCGATCACCGGGTCCACGCGCGGCGAGCCTACCGGCGCGGGATGTGGGCGGGCGGGGCGGCTTGCTTCCGGTGGCGGCTCGTGTCCGGTGGCGGCTCGCTTCCGGTGGCGGCTCGTGTCAGCTCTTGGCCACCACGTCGACGCGAAGCACGACCGGAGGAAGTTCGGTTCCGTCGGTCGAGCGCATCGTTACGCTGAGCCGAGCCGTTCCGGCGGATGTCGCGACGAGCCGGAGAGTCTGCTCGAGGGGTGCGGGGCTCTGACAGCTGTCGATCCCTGCTCGAGCCCCGGACGTTCGCGAGGTGTCGCCGAGGGTGCCCGAGCTCGGCTCGACCTTCAAGCCGTCGGTGGCCGTCGCGGTCCAGGTCGCTCCGGGGGATCCGAGCGACACCTGCCGGAGACCGAGCTCGACCGTCGCCGGCCTCCCAGAGGTGATCGTCATGCCACCCCCAGGCAACGAGAAGCCCACCGCCGGGATTCGTCCCGTGCCGTAGGACGGTGGGGCGTTCTGCAACGAGGCCGCCCACCCGGGGTCGGGTGACCGCGAGAGCACGTAGCTGAGCGTCGCCCCGGTCTGAAGCACCGATGACGGTAGCCAGGGGCTCTGCCAGATCTGCCGGGTCTGGTGGCCGGATCCCGATTTGCCCGAGCTTCCCCCGTCGCTCTGATCGGAGGCGCTCTGTGAGCAGGCCGGGCCGGCTGCCTGAGACGCTGCTTCGGCTGCGCTGGCCCCCCCAACGCTGAGCGAGTGCACATAGGGCGTAGCGGCCGAGGCGCCCGGGGCCTCGATCTCCAGTGTGTGGCCGCTCGGTAAGTCAACCGAGATCTCGGGGAAGAGAGGGCTTGCCAGTGCGAGGTTGGCCGTACCGGGGGTGACCGGGTACATGCCCATCGCGGCCCACACGTACCAGGAGGAGATGGCGCCCAGGTCGTCGTTGCCCGGCTCGTCGACCGGTCCGTCGCCGTAGAGGGTCGTCACTATCCTGCGCACGACGTCCTGTGTACGCCAAGGGGCCCCGAAATAGTCGTACTCCCAGGGCGTCCACATGCTCGGCTCGTTCCCCGCCCAGTCGTAGGGTTCGAAGCGGCCGGCGTTCAATCGGGTGAAGAGCTCGTTCAGTTTGTCGACGGCTTTTTGTGGGCCGCCCATCAGGCTCCCCAGAGCCGAAAGATCCTGTGGTACGGCCCACGTGTACTGGACGTCGTTTCCCTCTTCGAACCCGAGCTCTCCACCGGCCTCGAGCAGGTCCTTTTGGAACGCGGGACCCGGAGAGAAGCTGCCTCCGGCATTGCGCGCCTGTATGTAACCGGTGGCGCCGTCGAAGAGGTACTCCCAGTCGTGGGAGCGCTGCATCATCGTGTCGTAGACCGATACGTCCCCGATCGCCAGCGCGAACCGGGCGATCGAGAAGTCGTCGAGGGCGTACTCCAAGGTGGCGGACCCCCCGATCGAATAGTTGATAGAGGTGATGTCGAGGGAGCCCGCGTTGATGTAGTGCTGGGAGATGTACTGGCTCAGGTACTGGCGCTCGATCTCGAGCCCGTGCCCGGTCTCGCTCTGCGTCGCGCCTTTGATCATTGCCGCGAGGGCCGCCTTCGTGTCGAAGTTGTGAACCCCGAAGGCGTACGCAGACGCGATTATCGGATCGGCCGAGTCGCCGTCCATCTGTGAGGCGTCCCCGTCGACTATCGCCCACTTCGGCAACCAGCCGTTCTGGTCGGCATCGTTTACGAGCGACTGGATCATGTCTCCGGTCTGAGTCGGTGCCAACATGCTCAGCAGCTCGATCTCCGAGCGATAGATGTCCCACTCCGAGAAGTTGGAGTACTGCGGGGTGTCGGAGACATGGATGCGTCCGTCGTCGCCCATGTACTCGCCGTCGTCGTCACTCACGATGTTCGGTTGCAGCAAGGAGTGGTACAGCGCCGTGTAGAACGTCTCCTGCTCGGTCCGCGTACCGCCGGCGATCCGGATACGTCCGAGGATCGCGTTCCAGCGCTGCGTGGCCTCGGTCTCGACGCGATTCAGTGACCACCCCGGGTCTTCCGCCTGCAGGTTCGCCTCAGCTCCGGCGACGCTCACGAACGAGATGCCGATCTTCATGAGCACGGTGCGCTGCGAGGACGTATCGAAGGATACGTAGGCGCCACATGCGGCTCCACGGCAGCTGTCGGAGCCCGGAGTCACCGACGTACCGGCCCAAGTACCGACTCGCTTGAACGGCCTGTCGAAATAGGCGGCGAAATAAAGGGTGTACGACGTCCCGACGCCGCAGAACTGAC
>Ga0335075_10012152_pt1 | contig 13013 bp, 9 predicted proteins | sample Lox_Sample_24_FD_206723 | JGI IMG/M metagenome (GOLD analysis project Ga0335075, IMG submission 206723) | Soil microbial communities from Loxahatchee National Wildlife Refuge, Florida, United States - Lox_Sample_2.4 | ecosystem: Environmental > Terrestrial > Soil > Wetlands | place: USA: Florida... | reverse complement strand
TAATCGAGTGCACCGACCTGGACGAGGCGATCTACGCGGCATCTCGGCACCCAGTTGCCCTGAATGGCGGAGTTGTCGAGGTCCGGCCAGTCCTGGCCAGCGTATGACCGATGCCCAGGCTGCCGTCGCGGAGGCGTTCCAGCAGGAATGGGGCAAGGTCGTCGCCACTCTGATCCGGATGACCGGCGACTGGGACCTAGCCGAAGAGTGCACGCAGGACGCGTTCACCACGGCGCTGACGAGGTGGGCGTCCGACGGCGTGCCGGACCGGCCGGGGGCCTGGCTCACGACGACTGCGCGCAATCGCGCACTCGACCGGCTGCGCCGGAGCAAGACGGAGGCAGCCAAGCTGCAGGAGGTGGCCGTGTTGTCGGTCCCGGAGGAGCCCGCGCCCTGGGGGGACAGCGGCGTGACCGATGACCGGCTGCGGCTCATGTTCACGTGCTGCCATCCTGCGCTGACGCTTGAGGCGAGGGTCGCGCTGACGCTCCGCACACTGGCCGGGCTGACCACCGCGGAGATCGCACGCGCGTTCCTGGTTCCGGAGGCCACCATGGCCAAGCGACTGACCAGGGCCAAGCACAAGATCCGCGACGCCGGCATCCCGTATCGGGTGCCGCCGGCGCACCTGCTCCCCGAGCGGACGAACGGCGTGCTCGGCGTGCTGTACCTGCTATTCAACGAGGGATACTCGGCCTCAGCCGGCGAGGACCTGCTCCGGCCGGATCTCAGCGCTGAGGCAATCCGCCTGGGGCGCCTGCTGGCACAGCTTATGCCGGACGAGCCGGAGGCGGCCGGACTCCTCGCGCTCATGCTGTTGCAGGATGCCAGGAGCGCGGCCCGGCTCGACGACGCTGGCGACCTGGTCAGCCTGGAGGACCAGGAACGGTCCCGGTGGGATGGGGCGAGGATCGCGGAGGGCATCAGATTGCTGGAGGCGGCGCTACGACGGCAGCGTGCCGGTCCCTACCAGCTACAGGCTGCCATCGCCGCGTGCCATGCGGAAGCTGCCAGTTCAGGCGACACCGACTGGGCGCAGATCGCGTTGCTGTACGGAGAGCTGCACCGGATCGTGCCGTCCGCTGTCATCGAACTCAACCGGGCCGTCGCCGTCGCCATGGCTGATGGCTTCGAAGCCGGACTCGCGCTCGTGGACGAACTGGCGGCGAGCGGTCAGCTGACCGGCTACTACCTGCTTCCTGCGACCCGCGCCGATCTGCTTCGGCGGATGGAGCGCCACGCTGAGGCCGCGGCGAGCTATCGCGAAGCGCTCGAGCTGGCCCCGACCGATCCCGAGCGCCGCTACCTGGCCCGCCGTCTCGCCGAAGTCGCCGGCTGACCCTATCTCGCGCCGGGCCCGGGCAAGGGACGAGACGCCCGCAGGCTAGGTTTGCCCGCATGCCAGCAGAAGCACTCGCAATCGACGCGGCCGCGCTCGATGCCGTCGCCGCAAGGTTCGCCGCGCGGGGCGGACAGCCAGGCCTCGCCTACGGCGTGGTGGCGGGCGGCGGGCTTGTGCATTCCGGTGGCTGCGGCGAGCGGTGGACGGGCGGCCCGGTGCCGGACGCGGGCACCGTCTTCCGGATCGCGTCCATGACGAAAAGCTTCACCGCGACCATGGTGCTGCTGCTGCGCGACCACGGCGCGCTCCAGCTCACCGACCCGGCCGAGAGCTACGTGCCAGAGCTGCGCGGCGTGCGGCCGGTCTCGCCGGACTGCCCGCCGATCACGATCAGGCACTTGCTGACGATGACCGCTGGCTTCACCACCGACGACCCGTGGGGTGACCGTCAGCAGGGACTCGACCCGGCTGTATTCGCCCAGCTGCTGGCCAGCGGCGGTGTCCGGTCTGCCTGGGCTCCTGGCACCGTATTCGAGTACTCCAACCTCGGCTACGCCATTCTCGGCCGGGTCATTGAGGCTGTCACGGGCGAGGACTACGCCCGCGCGATCTCCACGCACGTTCTCGAGCCGCTTCGCATGAGCCAAACCGGGTTCGAGGCGTCTGACTTCGACCCTGAGTCGCTGGCCCGCGGTTACCGGCAGGACTCCGGGAGCTGGCTACAGCTAGAGCCCGATGGCTACGGCGCCTTCGCCCCGATGGGCGGCATCTTCAGCTGCGTCGCAGACCTGGCCAGGTGGGTTGCCGGATTCGTGGCCGCGTTCCCGCCGCGCGGTGCTGCGCCGGACGGGGCAGCCGACGCGGCCGACCTGGTCGGTGCAATCGACCGGGCCCATCCGCTCAGCCGGGCCTCCAGGCGCGAGATGCAGTTCGGCCAGGCGGCAATCACCAGCGGCGGTGACGGTGTGGTGCTGAAGCAGACCGGGCCGTTGTCAATCAGCTACGGCTTCGGCCTGTTCGCCGAGGACGACCCCACGTTCGGCACGATCGTCCAGCACAGCGGCGGCTACCCCGGCTACGGCAGCCAGATGCGCTGGCACCCGGCGACTGGCATCGGCGCGATCGTCTTGGCAAACGGCACCTACGCCGGCGCAGGGGCCTTGGCCGCCGATCTGCTTGCCGCGATTCTCGGCGCACGCAAGAAGGCTGCCGCGGACCGAGCCGAGATCCGACTGCACGGCCCGGTGCCCGCGCCTGCCGGTCCGTGGCCCGAGACCCTGGCAGCGCGTTCCCGCGTCGACGCCCTCCTTCAGAACTGGGATGATGCGGCGGCGCGAGCGATCTTCTCGCCAAACGTCGACCTAGACCAGCCCCTAGCTCAGCGTAAGGCGGACGTTGCACGGCTGCGTGAGCGGATCGGGCAGTTCGGCTCCGACTCCGCCAGACCTGCTGAGTTCGACTCGCCCGCGCATTGCCGGTGGTGGCTGACCGGCGAGCACGGCACAGTAGCAGTCCAGATCAAGCTGGCTCCGCTGCAGCACACGCTGGTACAGCAGCTCATCGTCCCGGTACCGCCAGAGGCCGGCTCAGCCCTGCACGACGTGCTGGATCTGCTGGTCCGCTCGCTCGGCACCAACATGACTGACTGGCCGGCCGGGCTCGAAGCGGCGGACGGACTCGATACTCGCGCGGCACTGCGACGGTTGCGGCTCGCGGCAGCCTGGGCCGGGCCGTGTCAGCTGGACTGCTATCTGGCCGGGAACGGCAGCACTAGCGCGACGGTGTTTTTGTCCGGCCAGTCTGGCTCCGCGGAACTGACTGCCGAGATCGGCGAATCAGGTCGCGCGCTCACCCGGCTGACAGTCGCACTCAGCAGTTCGCCGTCCTGACCCAGCGCATCGCGGTCTCAAGCCGGACGACATCACCCACCGGCTGCGGGGAACTGGCCGGGCGCGCGGCCGACCGACGGCGGACCAGCGTAAGCCTGGGCGAAATCAAGCCACTGGTCGGCGTCTGCGCCCTCCGCGCGCAGCCGCAGATCCGCGCGGTTCCGACGACGCGTGACCAGCAGGCAGAAGTCCGCAGCTGGACCGGTCACCCGTTGCGTTGCGTCTTCCGGCCCGAAAGTCCATAGCTCCCCGCCAGGCGAGGTGAGCTCGACTCGGAATTCACTGGCCGGCGGCTGCAGGCCGCGGGAGACATAGGCGAAGTCTCTGGTTCGGTGCCCGAGCCGGGCTAGGTGCACGATGCGGTCGGTCGGCCGCCAGTTCACCCCGAGCGCGTCTCTGACGTCCTGCCCATGCCCGATGAGTTCCATCAGCCGGGTACTTGCCAGGCTCGCCGGGGCCATCGGGACGACGAGCCACGGCACTTTCTGCCCCGGCGGTACCGCCGCCAGCCCCTCGAGCACGGCTGCCCGGCTCTCCCGCCATTCCGTGAGTAGCTCACCGGGCGGAAGCAAGGAAGCGTCGGCAGCATCTGCATCGGTGGTCGCGTCGAAGTCGCTTGCTGCTTCCGCTCGGCGGGAAGCGAACGCGGCCGGATCTGTCATCGCGAGAACCGTGAACCGATCGGACGAGGCCAGGTGACCGATCTGATGTGCGATCGTCCAGCCCGGTGACGGCGTGCCGGTCTGCCAGCGGCCCGGCTCGATGCCCGCCACAAGCAGATCTAGGTCGTTCCCTTCGGCCGCGAGGTCAGCGAGTACGGCGTCGAGGACGGCCACGTTCCCTCCCAGATCTTTGATTGTCAGACAGCCAGCCTGCCCGACCGCGCCCCGGCCGGCTACAACGGCATACTAGGCCGGACGCGACCACGATTACCGGAGGCAGCCGTGCTGTTCCCCACCTCGCTCGTCGGCAGCTACCCGCAGCCGGACTGGCTGATCGACCGCGAGCGGCTGGCCGGGCGGTTCCCGCCGCGAGTCAGGGCAGCCGAGCTGTGGCGGGTTGGGCCGGAGTACCTGCAGCAGGCGCATGACGACGCCACGCTGCTGGCGATCCGGGCGCAGGAGGACGCCGGGCTGAACGTCATCACCGACGGCGAGATCCGGCGGGAGAGCTACTCGAACGCCTTCGCGACAGCGCTGGACGGCATTGACATCGACAACCCGGGCAGCGCGCTCGACCGCAGCGGGCACCCGAATCCGGTGCCGAGGATCGTCGGGCCGATCAAGCGTCGCCACGCCGTTAACGTCGAGGCGCTGAAGTTCCTGCGGGCGCACACCGACCGCACGATCAAGGTCACTGTGCCGGGGCCGTTCACGATGTCCGAGCAAGCGCAGAACGACTACTACCCCAGCAAGGAAGCCGCCGCCTTCGGCTACGCGGAGGCGGTGAATGCGGAGGTCGCCGACCTGTTCGCGGCCGGCGCGGACATAGTGCAGCTCGACGAGCCTTACCTGCAGGCCAGGCCTGAGGCGGCGCGGCAGTACGGCGTCGCGGTGCTTAACGCGGCTCTCGACGGCATTGTCGGTACCACGGCCGTGCATCTGTGCTTCGGCTACGCGGCCATCATTCATGACCGGCCGTCGGGCTACTCGTTCCTGCCGGAGCTGGCCGCCAGTACGGCCGACCTGATCTCGATCGAAACGGCCCAGTCGGGGCTGGACTGCGCAGTGCTGGCCGACCTAACGGGCAAGACGATCATCCTCGGCGTGCTGAACCTTGGCGACCCGGCGGTGGAGACCGCCGATGTCGTCGCGGACCGGGTCCGCCGGGCCCTGCCTTACGTCCCGGCCGACAAGATCGTGCTGGCGCCCGACTGCGGCATGAAATACCTGCCCAGGGAATCGGCCGACGGCAAGCTGACCGCGATGGTCCTGGCAGCCGAGCGCCTCCGGGCTGAGATGGCGTAGCCCGGGGCTAGCGCGCGGCTACGCCGCGTAGCCACTTGAGCCGAGGACGGGCGAATGCGCTACTCTGGTGGCACCTGGAGAGATTTGACGGACAGCTTGGCGACCAGGTCAAAAACGCCTAAAGAGTCAACGCGGGTCCCGCGCCTCTTCTGGCTAAAGCGAGGAGGCGCAGCACATCGTGGCGGATGCCAAAGCCATCAGCAGCATGCTGGACCAGCGGATCCTGGTCCTGGACGGGGCCTGGGGCACGATGCTCCAGACGTCCGGACTCGCACCGAGGGATTATCGGGGCGAGATCTTTGGCGAGCATCCGCACGATATAGCCGGAGACCCAGACGTCCTGAACCTGACCAGGCCGGATGTCGTGCTGGACATCCACCGCCAGTACCTTGCGGCTGGGGCCGACATCACCACCACGAACACCTTCACCGCGACCAGCATTGGCCAGGCGGATTACGGCCTGGAGAACTCGGTCCGGGAAATGAACCTGGCGGGCGCGCGGCTAGCCCGGCAGGCTGTCGAGGAGGCCGGCGGTGCGGCAGGCCGCAAGCTGGTGGCTGGCTCGGTCGGCCCGCTGAACGTCACCCTGTCGCTGTCGCCGCGAGTCGACGATCCGTCGTTCCGTACCGTGAATTTTGACCGGGTTTATGCTGCTTACGCAGAGCAAATCGGGGCGCTGGCCGAGGGCGGCGTCGACCTGCTGCTGATTGAGACGATTTTCGACACGCTGAACGCCAAGGCCGCGATCGCGGCCGCCAGGGACGTGGCGCCGCAGCTGCCGCTCTGGATCTCGGTCACCATTGTCGACCTTTCCGGTCGGACGCTGTCCGGGCAGACAGTCGAGGCCTTCTGGACCGCGGTCGAGCACGCCGGGCCGCTGATTGTCGGGGTCAACTGCTCGCTCGGTGCCGCCGAGATGCGGCCGCATGTGGCCGACCTGTCCCGGCTGGCAGGCACGTACGTCAGCAGCCATCCCAACGCGGGGCTGCCGAACGCGTTCGGCGGGTACGACCAGCAGCCGGACGAGACTGCGGGACTGCTGCGCGAGTTCGCCGAAGCGGGAACGGTTAACGTCGTCGGCGGGTGTTGCGGCACGACGCCGGCGCACATCGAGCAGATCGCCGCTGCGGTGGCCGGCCTGCCGCCGCGTTTGGTGCGGGCTGGGAGCGCGAGTACGCGGTTCAGCGGTCTGGAGCCGTTCGAGATCGGGCCGGACACCGGGTTCGTGATGATCGGCGAGCGGACCAATGTTGCGGGTTCGGCGCGCTTCAGGCGGCTCATCGAGGCTGGGGACAACCAGGCCGCCGTCGACGTCGCACTTCAGCAGGTGCGCGGCGGGGCGAACCTGCTTGACGTGAACATGGACGCCGACCTGCTCGACGGCGAGCAGGCCATGACGTCGTTCCTGAACTACATCGCGACCGAGCCTGAGGTCGCCCGGATTCCGGTCATGATCGACAGCTCGCGCTGGAGCGTGCTGGAGGCCGGCCTCAAGTGCGTGCAGGGCAAGGGCGTGGTCAACTCGATCAGCCTGAAGGAAGGCGAGGCCGAGTTCCTCCATCATGCCCGCCGGATCCGCAGCTACGGCGCCGGCGCGGTCGTGATGGCTTTCGACGAGCAGGGCCAGGCCGACACGGTTGAGCGGAAGGTGTCAATCTGCGGCCGGGCGTACGACCTGCTCACACAGCAGGCCGGCTTCGCGCCGGATGACATCATCTTCGACCCGAACGTGCTTGCCGTCGCTACCGGCATCGAGGAGCACAACACCTACGCCAAGGCTTTCATCGAGTCATTGCCGCTGATCAAGGAACGTTGTCCCGGGGTGCGGATCAGCGGCGGCATCTCGAATCTGTCGTTCTCGTTCCGCGGCAACGACGTGGTGCGCGAGGCTATGCACTCGGCGTTCCTGTTCCACGCGATCCGTGCCGGGCTCGACATGGGCATCGTCAACGCCGGCCAGCTCGTTGTGTACCAGGACATCCCGGCTGAGCTGCTTGAGCTGGTCGAGGACGTGATCTTCGACCGCCGGCCCGATGCCACCGACCGGCTTGTCTCGTTCGCTGAGACCGTGAAAGGTTCCGGTACGAAGCGCGAGGTCGACCTCTCCTGGCGAGAGGCCCCGGTCGAGAAGCGGCTGGCGCACGCACTCGTGCACGGCATCGTGGACTTCATCGAGGCGGACACCGAGGAGGCCCGGCTGCTCGCCGACCGGCCGCTCGACGTAATCGAGGGTCCGCTGATGGATGGCATGAAGATCGTCGGCGACCTGTTCGGCTCCGGCAAGATGTTCCTGCCCCAGGTGGTGAAGAGTGCCAGGGCAATGAAACGGTCGGTCGCCTACCTCGAGCCCTTTATGGAGGCCGAGAAGGAGCAGGCGATTCTCGAGGGTCGCGCCGAGGGCGGCCGTAGCCAGGGCAAGATCGTCATGGCCACGGTGAAGGGCGATGTGCACGACATCGGCAAGAACATCGTCGGCGTCGTGCTCGGCTGTAACAACTACGACGTGATCGACCTTGGTGTGATGGTGCCCGCCGACAAGATCCTCGATACCGCGGTAGCCGAGGGCGCCAGCGCAGTCGGTCTTTCCGGCCTGATCACGCCGTCACTTGACCAGATGGTCGGCGTCGCCGAGGAGATGCAGCGCCGCGGGCTCAGCCTCCCGCTGCTGATCGGCGGCGCGACCACGTCCAGGCAGCACACCGCAGTGCGGATCGCACCGGCCTACGACCATCCCACGGTGCACGTCCTAGACGCATCGCGGGTGGTCGGCGTCGTTTCCGATCTGCTCGACCCCACGCGGTCGGCGGAGCTCGACCAGGCTAACCGCGCGGATCAGGAGCGGCTCCGGGTGGAGCACGCGGAGAAGCAGCGGCGGCCGCTGCTGCCGCTCTGGCAGGCTCAGGCCAACCGGGAAAAGGTGAGCTTCACCGACCTCGCCGTGCCGTGCTTCACCGGCACCACCATCATCGAGCCGGACCTGCGCAGACTGCGCGAGCTGATCGACTGGCAGTTCTTCTTCCTGGCCTGGGAGCTCAAGGGCAAGTATCCGGGCATACTCGAGCAGCCGGCCGCCAGGGAGCTGTTTGACGATGCCACCCAGCAGCTCGACGAGATCATCGACGGCGGACTGCTGCGCGCCCGCGGTGTCTACGGGTTCTGGCCCGCGCATGCCGAGGGCGATGACATCGTGCTCGGGTCTGGGCCGCGTTTCTCGATGCTGCGCCAGCAGGTGGCTCGCACTGATACTCGGCCAAACCGCTGCCTTGCCGACTACGTTGCGCCGGAGGGCGATCACATCGGGGCCTTCGCGGTATGCATCACTGGTGCGGACGAGCTGGCCCGCCGGTTCGAGGGCGAGCATGACGACTATCGCGCCATCATGACGAAGGCACTGGCCGACCGGCTCGCCGAGGCGTGCGCAGAGTACGCGCACCTGATGGCTCGGCGTGCCTGGTACGAGCCGGACTCAGCGCCAACCGTCGGAGAATTGCATGCCGAGCGGTTCCGCGGGATCCGGCCCGCGTTCGGCTACCCGGCCTGTCCCGACCACTCGGAGAAGCGCAAGCTGGTTGACCTGCTTGACGCCGATCGGATCGGCGTGGCCCTGACCGAGTCGTTTGCGATGACGCCGGCCGCCAGCGTGAGCGGTCTGCTGCTCGCCCATCCGTCGGCCCGGTACTTCGCGGTCGGCCGGATAGCCAAGGACCAGGTCGAGGATTACGCGGCGCGCAAGGGCATCACGGTCGAGGAGGCCGAGTACTGGCTGCGGCCGAATCTCTCGTACGAGCCGACGCCAGCCGCGGCGCCTGTGGCCTAGCCAGGCCGCCCTTCGTTGGCCTAATCCGGTCGTTCGGCGCCGTGGTTCAGGACCGCGGTGCCGCCGCGTCCTGCAGCTGATTCCTGCAGGGTTATCGGATCGTTACCTGCAGCGGCAACCGTGTTGTGCACGCTGGCGTGTCTAGCCAGTCATCTCATTGCTGCGGCGCCACGGAGGTTCGGCACTTGGGCGTGCACGGCGATTTTGAAGAGTTCTACCAGGCGAACTACGGCCGGACTGTGGCAATGGTCGCCGCCATCCTCGGGAACAGGCTGGAAGCCGAGGACGTGGCCCAGGAAGCTTTCACCCGTGCGCTTGCCCGCTGGTCCAGGCTCAGCCGTTACGAGCTACCCGAAGCGTGGGTCCGCCAGGTGGCACTCCGGCTGGCCATCGACTCGGGCCGCCGGGTGCAGCGCACCGTCAGGGTCGCGGTCAAGATGGCGGCCCAGCGGCATCCTCCGCAACCGGAAGCGGTCGACGCGCTTCCGTTCAGCGCTCTTGGCGACGCGCTGAAGCACTTGCCGCTACAGCAGCGGAAGCTCGTCGCTCTCTACTACCTGGCTGACATGTCGGTGGCCGACATTGCGCGGGAGAGCGGCGTACCCGTCGGCACTGTTAAGGCGCGGCTGGCCAGCGCCAGGCAGCGCATTGAGCGGGAACTGAGCGAGCAGACGGGGGCAATTTCCGATGCGCGATAACGACCTGCGCGAGCTCTTCGACAAGTGGGCGCAGCCGATGCGAGAGGCGGCGCCACCCGCGGTGTCAGTCATCATCAGGCGCAAGCGCCGCCGCACTGCGCGGATTGCCGGCACGAGCATGACCTCACTGGCCGCCCTCGCCGTTGTGGCTGGCCTCGTCGGGACCTCGCTGTCAGCGGGGCCCAAGCCGGCGCCCCAGGTTCGTACCAAGCCCGCGACAGCGCCGCCGTACTACCTGACGGTCAACAAGTCCGGCCGCAACCTGATGATCTGGGACAGCGTGACCAGAAGGCAGGTGAGCTCGGTCGGTGCGCCAGTGGAAACTTCCGTCGCCGGTCACCGTTATCACACGGTGTTCACCGCCCTGGCTGCAGGCAGCGGCCGGACGTTCGTTCTCGAGGCAACGGTCCGCAACAACACGACCATCGAGATGCCCTCCGGGCTCTTCGTGCTGAGACTGGCAGCAGACGGGTCACCGGGCCCGCTTCAGCCGCTGACGAAGGTGCGGCTGCATCAGGGACGAATCGGCCGGTGGATTACCGTCATCGATTCGGTGGCGCTGACGGCCGACGGAAGCCAGCTGGCTATTGCGACCAACACCTATGACGGCGAGATCGGCGGACCCTCGAAGATCGAAGTCGTCTCGGTGGTCACCGGCTCGACCCGAACATGGACGGCTGGGCGGCAAGGTATCAGCTCACTTTCCTGGGCAGGAGACAGCACGCTGGCGTTCACTTGCTACGACCCGGGCTCGGCGGTGTGCGTGCTCGACGCCACCGGGCAAGGCGGCCACATCGACACGTCTCATCCGCTGATTCCCTCATCCCTGACCTATCACGGCCTTAACACCCCCATCTCGCCCATGATCACTCCCAGCGGATCGGACATTTACGCTGCCCTGCAGGGCGGTAGCGGAGTCGGACTCGTCGAATTCTCGGCTCTCACCGGCCGTCCGCTGCGGCTTGTTATCCCCGCTCAACCGGATACCGGCAGCTACTGCGGCACGCTGTGGAGTGATCCGTCGGGCCAGCACCTCACCGCTTCCTGCACATGGGGCAGCCTGACGGGCACCATCTCCCATGGCGTATTCAAGCGCGGCCGCAACCTCCCGCCCGCGCCGACCGCCATACTGCAGAGCGGGTCGTCCGGCACTAGTGTGATCGCCTGGTAGCTGCGGCTCGCCTAGTAGCTGCCGCGCCCCGGTACGCCGGTCCCTAGGCTGCTGGCGGAAACCAGTCGACGCTGACCGGGAACAAGTAACGGTCGGCGGCTGCGTTCAGGACGCGGCGGGCCTCGTGGAAATGGGCGGCGTTGTCCCGCAGTGCTGTCACCAGAACTGCGGACGGCGCGGTCCCGGAGCGACTAGCTGCGAGGCGGTACCAGCCAGCGCCGAACCATTCGAACAGGTCGGCGGGGCTGAAGCCCACGGCGGGCGGGACTGGCAGCCCGGTGGTCCTGGCCAGCCGGGCTAGGTCGAGGCTGCCGCCGGCTGCGCGCTCGATCGCAGCCGGGAAGACGCCAGTCAGGAATAGTGTCAGATCGCCAAGACGCCGCCAGACCGGCGGCCGGTCGGGCTCAGGCAGCGAGTCAAGGAGCATGGCAAGCCTGCTGAGGTCGAGATCATTCCACCGCCGCCGGCGCAAACCGTGCGGGGTACGCGTCACGATGACGCCGCTGGAGGAGCGTGCGAACGAGGCCAGCAGTTCTGCCAGGAACAGCCGATGAGCAGGGTCAGCCAGGTAGGCAGCGAGCTGCGGCCCGTCGAACACCGGAACTCGAAGCCGCGGCGTCGCGCGTTCAGGTGCGTACGCAGCCGTCCGGAGGTCAGCGGCGATCCGGTGAATAGCTGCCGCAAATACCAGGAACGGCGAGATAAGCGCGAAGCGCTGGCCGTCGTCTGCGGAGGCCAGATTTAGCAGTCCCGCCGAGACGCCGGGCCTGTCCAGGACGTCAAGTATTAGTTCAGGCACGCGGCGGAGGGCCTGAACCCGCGCGTCGGCCTGGGTTGGTGAGACCTCGTCGGCGTGCACCAGCGCTCGCAGGTCTGCATCCGTGAGGTGGGCCAGGTACCTCGCGCCAATTTCATCGAGATCATCCATCTTGTCATTGTGCGTCAGATCTCGCCGGACGTCAGATCTCGCCGGTCAGACTGGGCAAGGCTCGCCCACCGTGCTGTAAGTGCGGCCGTGGGGCATTCGCCAGGTCATGAGGCCGGGCTGGTCTTGGGTCAGTTTCCAGCCGGGGCCTGTTTGGCCTGGTGATGGCGCCGGCACAGCGGTGCGAGCTTTACTTAACGCGGTATGTGACTGTTACCGAGCGAGGTCCAGCCCTATATCTGCGGCATCGAGCCCCTTGCTCTCCATTAACGTGACTCCATGGCGGGCGGATTCCAGCCCGGCGACCACCTCCAGGTGTGGCGCGGTACTACCATCACGGCATCTGCAGCGACGACCGGGTCATCCAGTTCGGCAGGAACAACCATGTTCACGAGAGCGGGGTCGACGTCGACGAGGCGCAACGCTTCGCGCATCGTGCGCAGGGAGGTGCCAGTGATGCCAGAGCCGGGAGATGAGATAACGGCAGCTGGAGGCCGCGGTCACCTGCGGGCCTCGCACGCCGACCGCGAGCAGGTGATCGGCACCCTCAAGGCCGCGTTCGTGCAAGGAATGCTGGCCAAGGACGAGTTCGACCTGCGCGTGAGCCAGACGCTGTCGTCGCGGACCTACGCGGAGCTGGCCGTCCTTACCGCTGACCTGCCCGCCGGGCTGGCCGCAGCGCCGCCGCCCAAGCCCGCCAAGGCCGCGGGCAGGCAGCGAGTTCTGCGGCCCGGCCAGGTAATGACGGGGGCAACCGTGCTGTATGCGAGCGCGTGGGTCTACGCGATCCTCTCCCCCAATGGGAGCGATAACGCTGTGGCATTCACGCTGGTCCTCTTGGGCGGTCTCGTCTACTTGTGCGTTTTGGCCATAGCTGCGGGAGTTGCGCTCGAAAATCGGCGGGACAAGCGTTCCCGCGGGCAGCTACCACGGGGACAAGCGCCTGGTGCAGGCAGTCCTGCATTCCGGTACCTGCCACCGGCCAGCCCGGGTAGGCAGCTTCCGACGGTCGATCCTGGTCACCGGCATACCGCCGAGGCTGCGCGAAGGCACCGTCCCCGGCCGCCGTTGGCGGTTCGTGGTCACTGCGCCGGTGGAGCCCTCGCGGCCGGGACGTCCCCGGCCGGCGGGTAACTTCCGGCCAGCGCGTTCGCCAGCTCGAGCCCATTCAATGGTCGGTGAGCCCGATGACGGCGCCCATGGA
>Ga0335075_10012151_pt1 | contig 13014 bp, 9 predicted proteins | sample Lox_Sample_24_FD_206723 | JGI IMG/M metagenome (GOLD analysis project Ga0335075, IMG submission 206723) | Soil microbial communities from Loxahatchee National Wildlife Refuge, Florida, United States - Lox_Sample_2.4 | ecosystem: Environmental > Terrestrial > Soil > Wetlands | place: USA: Florida... | reverse complement strand
GCAATTGTCTATCGTATATATCTGCTAAGATACCTTTGCTTCTACGCACGCATTGCGAACCTTAACCAAACCGGCATGATACGACGCGGAATTATTTCTCTCTTCGAAGATGTATTTAATATCTTATATGAACGGCTGCCTGCTGAGCCTAAGCTGATTTAGCTACGAAGTTCTAAGAGAGGATAGAAGCGTGCCAACGTCGCGCTTCCAGGAGTTCGCCATGCTCGTTCCGCTGCCGCTTGAAGGGTCGTGCCGGTGCGGGCGGGTGAAGGTGCGCGTCACCAAGCAGCCGCTGATCACCTGCGCCTGCCATTGCCACGGCTGCCAGAAGATGTCGGCCAGCGCGTTCTCGCTGACCACGATGTTTCCGAGTGACGGCTTCGAGGTGATCGAGGGCGAGACGGTGATCGGCGGCATGCGCGGGCCGCGGCTCCTGCACAATCACTGCCCCTGGTGTCTCTCCTGGATGTTCACGCGCATCGCCGACCGCGACGACTTCGTCAATGTGCGGCCGACCATGTTCGACAATCCCGTTTGGGCGCACCCCTACATGGAGACGATGGTCTCGGAGCGGCTGCCGTTCGGCGAGACGGGCGCGGTGGAGAGCTTTGACGCGTTTCCGGAGGCGGAGGACTATGAGCGGCTGATGGCGGCCTACCGGGCGTGGGCGGGGTAGGGCGGCCGTACGAAGGGTCGACCCCCTCACCGGTTTGCCAGCGGCGGCGAAGCCGCCGGGCAAACCTCCTCTCCCCAGAGGGGCGAGGAAATAGCCGCGAAGCTTCCCGCTATTCCGGCGTTTCGAAACCGGGGCCTCGGTCTGGCAGTCGTCCGGGTCGCCGCCGAGCAGGTCGTACACCTCCGGGCTGAACGTGATCGGCACGAAGCCGAAGCCGGGGATCACCTGGTCGAAGGTGCAGACATAGGTGACGTTGCCCTGCTGCGCGGCGGCAGGGAGCGTGATCGCGAGTGCGGCAAGCGCGCCGGCGAGCGTGATGCGGATCGTGGACATGGTCGTTCTCCTTTCGAAGCAGCCACCATATCGGTTACCCGCCAGATGCGCGGATGGATGCAGCGGGAGGAGAAAGATTGGAGTTTAAGGAGTGGAGCGTTTGCGCCTGAATCAAGCGGCGTCGGCGAGAGACGGTGAAGGGGATACAGCGGCGACCACGGCGTCGCGTGACCAGTCCATGAATTCACGGTCGAGCCGAAGCTGATCAAGTGTGCGCGGATTGGGACGGCTTCCCTTCCAGTCCTCGAAGGCAAAGCCGAGTGCGACGCCGGCCTCGTGAAGCGCCTCGTCAAGCGTATCCGCGACGGCAGTCACGCCCGGAACATCGGGGAATGACACGCCGTAGCCGCTTGCGGCTTCTTTGTGGATCAGGGCGATGTAGTGCGTCGTCATTTCAGTCTTTCCGCCATCCCGTCTGCGCGTAAATCGACCGGACAGTACCCAGTGGAATATCCTTGCGAGGATGGGTTACGATTACCGTGCGACCGTCTGTGTGCCGGTATTTGTGATGGGAACCACGCACCGACACCAGCGCGAAACCATCCTGCTGCAAGCGCCTGATGATATCGCGGCTGTCCTTCAGCATCAATTCCTACCCGAAATATCCCTGCAGCGGTCGGACTTCGAGCGAGCCGGCTTTCAGCGCGGCGATCGCCTCCGCGACGGCCTCGGCGCCGGACATGGTCGTGTAATACGGCACCTTCTGCATCAGCGTGGCGCGGCGCAGCGACTTGGAGTCGGAGAGCGCCTTCTCGCCATCGGTGGTGTTGAAGACGATCTGGACCTGGCGATTGCGGATGGCGTCCTCGATGTGCGGGCGGCCTTCCAGCACCTTGTTGATTTTCTGGGCCTCGACACCGTTCTCGGCGAGGTAGCGCTGCGTGCCGCCCGTGGCGAGCACCTTGAAGCCGAGGTCTGCGAGACGTTTAACGGGCTCCAGCACCTTCGCCTTATCCTCATCGCGGACGGAGACGAAGAGCGTGCCCGAGCGCGGCAGGTCCACGCCGGCGCCGAGTTGGCTTTTGGCAAAGGCCAGCGCGAAATCGGTGTCGAGCCCCATGACCTCGCCGGTTGAGCGCATTTCGGGACCGAGCAGCGTGTCGACGCCGGGGAAGCGCGCGAACGGGAAGACGGCTTCCTTCACCGCGATGTGGCGCGGCGCGGCCTTGGGCTTGCCGCCATAGGCCGCGAAAGCCGCGTCGAGCGACTCGCCGGTCATGATGCGCGCTGCGATCTTGGCGATCGGCTTGCCGACGGTCTTGGCCACGAAGGGCACCGTGCGCGAGGCGCGCGGGTTCACCTCCAGCACGAAGATCGTGCCGTCCTTGATGGCGTACTGCACGTTCATCAGGCCGCCGACCTTCAGCGCCTTCGCCATGGCTGCCGTCTGGCGTTCGAGTTCGGCGACGATCTCAGGGGTGAGCGTGTAGACCGGCAGCGAGCAGGCAGAGTCGCCCGAATGGATGCCGGCCTCCTCGATGTGCTCCATGATGCCGGCGATGTGCGTGGAGGTGCCGCCTTGCGATGCGTCCGCGAGGCAGTCGACATCGACCTCGATGGCGTCGGTCAGATAGGTGTCGAACAGCAGCGGGTTTTTTCCCAGCAGCGTGTTGATCTGGCCGGTCTTGTCGTTCGGGTATTTCTGCTTGATGTCCTCGGGCACCAGGCCGGGCACGGTGTCGAGCAGATAGGACTGCAGCATGCCCTCGTCGCGGATGATCTGCATGGCGCGGCCGCCCAGCACATAGGACGGGCGCACGACCAGCGGGAAGCCTAATTCGCCGGCGACGGTGCGCGCCTGCTCCACGGAATAGGCGATGCCGTTCTTCGGCTGCTTCAGGTCGAGCCGGTGCAGCAGCTTCTGGAAGCGATCGCGGTCTTCGGCCAGGTCGATCGCGTCGGGCGAGGTGCCGAGGATCGGGATGCCGGCCTTCTCCAGCGCGTCGGCGAGTTTCAGCGGCGTCTGGCCGCCGAACTGGACGATGACGCCGACCAGCGTTCCCGCGGCCTGTTCGGCGCGCAGGATCTCCAGCACGTCCTCCGCGGTCAGCGGCTCGAAATAGAGACGGTCGGAGGTGTCGTAGTCGGTCGAGACGGTCTCCGGATTGCAGTTGACCATGATGGCTTCGAAGTCGGCGTCGCGCAGCGCGAAGGCCGCGTGGCAGCAGCAATAGTCGAACTCGATGCCCTGGCCGATGCGGTTCGGACCGCCGCCGAGGATGACGACTTTCTTGCGGTCGGAGACCTGCGCCTCGTCGGCGAGTGCGCCGGCGAATGGGACCTCGTAGGTCGAATACATGTAGGCGGTGGGCGAGGCGAACTCGGCCGCGCAGGTGTCGATGCGCTTATAAACTGGATGAACGGAGAGAGATTCGCGAATCTTCTGAACAGCTTGCGCGTCGCTGTTCGTCAGCGACCCGAGGCGCGCGTCGGAAAAACCCATGCCTTTCAGCATGCGCAAATTGTCGGCGTCCTGGGGCAAGCCATGCTCGCGGATGCGCGCTTCCATAGCGATAATGCCGGCGATCTGCTCGAGGAACCACGGATCGATGCGGCACATCTGGTGGACTTCCTCCAGCGAGGTGCCCATGCGGATCGCCTGCGCGACCATGCGCAGCCGGTCCGGCGTCGGCGTGCCGAGGGCCGCGCGGATGGCGTTGCGGTTGTCGATCGTGTCGTGGCCGTAACCGGGGATCTCGATCTCGTCCAAACCGGTGAGGCCGGTTTCCAGGCCGCGCAGCGCCTTCTGCAGCGATTCCTGGAAGGTGCGGCCGATGGCCATGACCTCCCCGACGGATTTCATCGCCGTGGTGAGGGTCGGTTCCGCACCCGGGAATTTTTCGAAGGCGAAGCGCGGAATTTTCGTCACGACATAGTCGATCGACGGCTCGAACGAGGCGGGGGTCGCACCGCCGGTGATGTCGTTCTCCAGCTCGTCGAGCGTGTAGCCGACCGCGAGCTTCGCCGCGATCTTGGCGATCGGGAAGCCGGTGGCCTTGGAAGCGAGCGCCGAGGAGCGCGAGACGCGCGGGTTCATCTCAATGACGACGAGGCGGCCGGAATTCGGATCGACGGCGAACTGCACGTTCGAACCGCCGGTTTCGACGCCGATCTCGCGCAGCACCGCGATCGAGGCGTTGCGCATGATCTGGTATTCCTTGTCGGTCAGCGTCAGGGCCGGCGCGACGGTGATACTATCGCCGGTGTGGACGCCCATCGGATCGACGTTCTCGATCGAGCAGACGATGATGCAGTTGTCCGCTTTGTCGCGGACGACCTCCATCTCGTACTCCTTCCAGCCGAGCACGGACTCCTCGATCAGCACTTCGGTGGTGGGGGAGGCGTCGAGGCCGGACTGGACGATCTCGAAGAACTCGGCGCGGTTGTAGGCGATGCCGCCGCCGGTGCCACCCATGGTGAAGGACGGGCGGATGATGGCCGGCAGGCCGACATGGTCGAGCGCCTGCGCGGCGATGCCCATGCCGTGGCCGATGTAACGCTGCTTGCGGTCGCCTTCGCCGAGGTTCCACTCGGTTTCCAGCGCATCGAACTCGGCGTCAGAGGCTTTCGCGGCCTTCAGCTCGGCGCGGCGGGCCTCATGCTTCTTCTTGTCCGCGTCCTTCGCGTCGGATGCGTTGGCGAGCATCGACTTTGGCGTTTCCAGCCCGATCTTGGCCATCGCCTCGCGGAACAGCGAACGGTCCTCGGCCTTGTCGATGGCGTGCGCGTCAGCGCCGATCATCTCGACATTGTAACGCTCCAGCACGCCCATGCGGCGGAGCGACAGCGCCGTGTTGAGCGCGGTCTGGCCGCCCATGGTGGGCAGCAGCGCGTCCGGCCGCTCCTTGGCGATGATCTTTGCCACCACCTCCGGCGTGATCGGCTCGATATAGGTGGCGTCGGCCAGCTCCGGGTCGGTCATGATCGTGGCCGGGTTGGAATTGACCAGGATGATACGGTAGCCCTCGGCCTTCAGCGCCTTGCAAGCCTGGGTGCCCGAATAGTCGAACTCGCAGGCCTGGCCGATGACGATCGGGCCGGCCCCGATGATCAGGATCGACTTGATATCGGTGCGTTTGGGCATGATAGGTCCGGCTCTTTCATGGCGTGCCGGATGAGAGGACCCCACCCGGCCCGCGCTTCGCGCCGGGCCACCCTCCCCTCAAGGGGGAGGGAGCTGGCGCCGCGATTCTTCGATTGTCAGGCTAGGCGCGCTCTATAGGGTAGGGGGCGGGGGAATGGAACCCCGGAAATGCGGCCTTGTCCACGCAGCGCCGGAGAGTCAGGCCGGCTTGCCGAAGAGGCGGCGCGCACCGATGAAGATCGCGCACCAGATGGCTGTGGCGATGAGTTCATAGAGGAACGCCATCCAGGCATAGGGCCGCCCGCTTTCGCCGGCAGGCCAGACCAGCCAGACGAGGATGAAGATGCCATTCAGGGCGAGCGCCAGCGCGATACGGATCGCGACCGGCCAATCCCGCCTGATCCAGAACATGAAGGTCGCCGCCGCCAGCCATGTGGCCGGATCGAGCATCACCTTCAGGACATTCTGCGAATAGGCTGCTGCTTCGTACATGAATGATGTCTCTCGTCTTCGTTGCCGTGGCGTTCTGGCCCGGACCGACGCGCCGACCGACCGGGATCCCATCGCGAACCGTGCGTGTCCAGGCCATAGCTTGAAAGCGCGAGCACGGTGTGGACGCATAAATTGTTAACTTTCCACGTCAGTTTGTGTCGCGCTGTTCTTTAACGCGTGCAAGTCTGCGAGCCTACATTGTGCGGTCGAGTCGCGCTCGATGCTATGGACCTCTTGCCCCCAGAGTGTCTCTCGAGCCAGCGGTCGTGACCTTAGCCGGGCGGGGGCCAGGCGAGGACATGCGACACACGCAAATTCTGCATCAGGTCCCCTTCATCAACGGCACTCGGATCGTTTCAGGCGGACGCCGCGCGGCGCGGTTCGCGCACGCGAGGACGGGTCTCGCGACAACGTCGGCGGTCTGCGCGCTGATGGCCACCGGGCTCCTTGCGCTGTCCTCCGCGCCCGCTTTCGCGGAAGGCGGATGCGGTGGTGGATGCGGCCACGGCGGCGGCGACGAGATCATCAATCCGGGTCAGGAGGGCGAAGAGGGTGATGGTGGCGGCGCCGGCATCGCCGGCGGCAAGGGCGGCGATACCAGCAATATCTGGGGCGGTTCGACCGGCGGCTCCGGCGGCGCGCAGGGCAATAACGGCATCGGTGATGACGGTGGCACAGGTGGGTCCAGCAGCAGCCTCGACTCCGATGGCGCCGGCGGCGGGGGCGGAGCACATGGCTTCGTCTGGAACGCGATCATCTACGACACCTACAAAGGTGGCGATGGCGGCTTGGGCGGTACAGGTTTCAATGGGGGTGGCGGCGGCGCCGGGGGCTGGGGCGCGGTCGTTTATACGCCCGGCGCCTATGACAGCGGCGAACTCGACGTGACCATCACGGGCGGAAAGGGAGGAGACGGAGGCCAAGGCGTCAAGGGTGATGGTGGTTTCGGAGGCAGCGGCGGCGTCGGGCTCGCCACATCGGGTTCCCTCATCCAGATCACGCTCAGCGCGTCGTCGACGGTGACGGGCGGTAAAGGCGGCAAGGGTGGCTCTGTCGTCAATTCAATATTTGGAGGCCAAGGCGGTGATGGCGGCCATGGCGTCGTGCTCGACGGCGGTACGCTCATCAATCTCGGAACAATCAAGGGCGGCGACGGCGGTGACGGCGGCTACATCACCAGCAACGCGTGGACCCCGGGCGGCGTCGGGGGATACGGCATCTATTCCACGACATCCGGCATCGTGATCGTCAACAACGGCACCATTTCCGGCGGCCAAGGCGGCTACGGCAATGGAGCACAGATCAACGCAATCATTCTCGACGGCGGCAACAGCCGTCTCGAGTTGTGGAGCAAGTCGAACATCACCGGGAACGTCATCGCCACCAAGGGCACGGGAGACACGCTGGCGCTGGGCGGAGACGACGACGGGACGTTCGACATGAGCCAGATCGGCGGCGCGGCAAAATATCAAGGCATCGAGAATTTCGACAAGAGCGGCAGCAGCACGTGGACGACGCGCAACAATGTGAATTTCACCGGGAGCGCGTCGGTGTCTGAAGGCACGCTGGTCGTGCACGGAACCATCCACGCCGCGAGCGTGACCATTGCCAATGGTGCGACAGTCAGCGGTTCTGGCACTTTGTCCGGCTATACCTCGGTCGCCTCCGGCGGCACGCTTGCCGCGGGCGTGGCGAACAAGACGCTGACGGTCGATGGCAATTTGAACCTTGCATCGGGCGCGAAACTCGCAGTGACGGCGCCGGGCAGCAGCATCGCGACATCGGGAACGGCGACGCTGCGCAACGGTGCGCTCGTACATATCGACGGGGGCGCGGTGACGCTCGGCGCGACCCATACGATCCTGACGGCGAATGGTGGCGTCACCGGCACATTCGGGATGGCGCGGGACTTTGCCTTCGTGGACGCCTTGCTCGACCATCAGGCGAACGCGGTCACGCTGACTGTCGACCGGAACGATGCAAGCTTCGCCAGCGTCGGCGCCAGCGCCAACCATGCGGCGGTATCGCCGGTGATCGAGGCCCTCGGGCTTGGCCACGACCTGCACGATGCCATGCTGATGCTGAGCGATCAGGAAGCGCGCGATGCCTTCGACCAGCTCTCTGGCGAAGCGGTCCAGGCGTCAGCAAGTATGGCCCTGATCGAGGACAGCGATTTTGTCCGCGACGTGGTCACCAACCGCATCCGCGACGCCTTCGACGGGACCGCGTCCATGTCGGTCATGGGGTTTGGTCCGGACGAGGCGCAGGGAGATGCCTTCGCGGACCCCTACCGTTATGCCGCCTGGGGCACGGCCTTTGGCGGTTTTGGCGAGAACGAGGGCGATGGCAATGCCGCCGGGCTCGACCGGTCCAGCTTCGGCTTCCTGGCCGGCGGCGATGCGCTGGTCGCCGAGACCTGGCGTTTCGGCCTGTTCGCCGGCTACAGCCGTTCCTCCTTCGATGCGGACGAACGCGCCTCGTCCGGCAGCAGCAGCAACATCCATGTCGGCGCCTATGGCGGCACGGAGTTTGGCGCGCTGGCGCTGCGCTTCGGCGCCGCCTATTCCTGGCATCAGGTCGAGACCGAGCGGACGGTTGCCGTTGGCGGTTTTGCCGACCGGCTGACGGCGGAGTACGACGCTTCGACCGCGCAACTCTTCGGCGAGGCCGGCTACAAGATCGATGCAGGGCGGGCGACGTTCGAGCCGTTCGCGGGGCTTGCCTATGTGCATCTCGACACAGACGGCTTCACCGAGACGGGCGGACCAGCGGCACTGTCCGGCGGCGGGAGTTCAAACGGCGTCACCTTCACGACGCTGGGCTTACGCGCCTCCACTGGCTTCGCTATCGCCGGCATGCCGGCACGGGCGCGCGGCGCGGTTGCCTGGCGGCACGCCTTCGGCGATGTGACGCCGCTTTCCACGCACGCCTTCGCGGGTTCGTCCGCCTTCATCGTCGCGGGCACGCCGATCGCCAGGGATGCGCTGGTGCTGGAGGCCGGCCTCGATCTCGACCTCAGCGCGCGGGCGATGCTCGGCGTCTCCTATAACGGCCAGATCGGCGGTGGCGCTCACGACCACGCCTTCAGTGGAAATCTCAAGGTGAGGTTCTGACTTTGCCGGCGGATCGGACAGCAACTCGCCCGGTTCGTCCAAGCGTTGCCGAGGTGCCTTCCACGCCGCTCTCCTGTAGGCTGCGCCTCATGGTTGCTTGAGCGTTCGCCATTTTTTCGCGGCGGTGAACGTGCCGGCGCCTGGCGGCTGAGTGGAGAAGCAGTTGAAGAAAAAGCCCGATCGAGGAGACATTGCGCTGCAGCCCATCCTCGACGCCGTCGTCGCCGAGGTGCGCAAGGCCGCGCCGAAGCTCTACCGGGAGGCGGTCAGCCAAGCGAAGGCGCGAAAGAAGTCGCCGCCGGCCAAAGCGGACTTCGAGCGGTTCGGCATCGCGGTGTTCACGCGGGAGGGTGAGCTGTTCTCGGCCGGCAATGCGGGGTCAAGCTTCCCGCTGCAGTCGATCGCAAAAGTGTTCGCGCTGGAGATCGCGCTCGAGGCGCTCGGCGAAAAACTGTGGGCGCGAGTCGGGCGCGAGCCGTCCGGCGATCCGTTCAGCTCGATCATCGATCTCGAGCGCGACAAAGGCATTCCGCGCAACCCGTTCATCAATCCCGGCGCGCTGGTGGTGTGCGACGTGCTTGCGGGGCTGAGCGGATCGGGCAGGCGCGCCGGGCAGGTGGGCGCGTTCCTGAAAACGATGATCGAGGCGAAGTCGATCAAGCTCGATCCCGGCGTAATGAAGAGCGACCGCACCGGCGGCAACCTCAACCGGTCGCACATGTACATGGCCAAGCATCACGGCAATCTCCACCATCCGGTCGAGGCGGTGATGGACGTCTACAAGGAAAATTGCGCGATCAGGCTCGACTGCCGCGGGCTCGCCAGGGCCGGCCGCTTCCTGATGCAGGAGGGCGGGCTGCCGGGACGCGGGCAGGCCGCGGCGCGGCGGGCCCGGCGCATCCTGTCGATCATGATGTTGTGCGGGCAGTACGATGCGGCCGGCGATTTCGCCTATCGCGTCGGGCTGCCGGCGAAGTCGGGTGTGGGCGGCGGCATTCTGGCGATCGCGCCGCAGCGCGCCTCGATCGCGGTGTGGTCTCCGGCGCTCGACCCGATGGGCAACAGCGTGCTCGGCACGCTCGGGCTCGAGCTGCTCAGCGACAAGACGGACTGGTCGGTGTTCGGCACGATCAGATCGCAGTGAACATGCGCGGCTGACGGGCCGAAGCGCCTGACATTGCGGCTGCCGTTAGGGCGCCAGAACCGCCGCGCAGAGCCATCCGTAAGCCGTCTCTCGAAAAAAAGCTAATCGTTTCAGCCGTTTACACAGGTTTACCGTTTACCCTAACGGCAGCTTTTCCACACAACTGCTCAAAAGCACATTAGTGTCGCCTAATAACTTTTCGTTAAGCATCCGTGGTCCGATGCGGGGTTACGAGGGAGTAGTCGATATGAAACTGATGGAGATGTTCAAGCGCCAGAATGCGACGGATGAAGCATTCGAGGGCCTGGAGGAGGAGCTGAGCGACATGATCGCGGTCGAACTGGCGCCGCCGAGCGCGCCCGACGCGCTTGACATGGACATGTTCGGCGACATGGGCGAGGGCGTGGAGCAAACCGACGTTTCCGGCGAGGAGGGCAGCAGGCAGACGCCGTACACCGTGTCGCGGCTGGCCGAGCACAAGGCGTTCGAGAACGTGTTGCGGCAAACGCAGAACGATACCGAAATGGCGGCGTCCCTGCTCAGCAGGATCAAGGTGGCGCAGCATCATACGCGTGAATATCTGAACGCCGCCTACACGGCGATCCATCGCGCGAACGAACTGGAAGTCTCGGTCGCCAGGATGACCGACGAGAACCGTGTGTTGCGCCGACACTACGACCAGTTCCAGCGCATTCGCGAGCAGTATGACAGCCTCACCGACGCGTTCAAGAAGCGGGAGGCCAAGCTGACGGAAACCGCGGACACGCTCCGGCAGAGCGCTTCGGCAGCCAAGCTCGAGAACATTGACCTCGGATCCAAGCTGAATGCGGCGATCGTCGAGCAGCAGGAAATCATGAACTCTCTGGCGGCGGCGAACCTGAAACTGGAAAGCATCAGCCGTGAAAACGAGATGCTGCGCGAGAAGCAGGTCAACCTGGCCGCTGACAACGACCAGGCATCGCGCAAGCGGGCCGAGGCGGAGCGCAAGGCTGAAGAGGTCGGCGCCGCGCAGTCGCGGAGCAGGGAACAGATCAGCGAGATGAACGCCAAGCTGGCGATGGCCGAGGCCGAGCGTCTGCGGCTGCAGAAACAGCTCGACGCCGTCAGCGCCGCACTGACCGAGACGAAGGAGACGCTCGCCACGCTGGAGATCGACGCGGCCGAGCAGGCGAAGCGCCAGGACGCCAACATTCAGTCCCTCAAGACCGAGCGAGACTCGCTGATGGCGCGCCTGACAGCGCGAGCCGAAAAGGAAGGCGAGGAAGGATCCCCGGACGCGGTGACCCACATCGCCCACGCAAGGCGGCGGGCAAAAAGCGCGGCGTAAAGCGTCAACGAAGAAGACGGCGCGCAAGCAGCGCGCCGGTAAGCGTCAGTCGGCACACACCGCACTGTCCGCGTGCCGCGCCTCGCGCGCGACCTCGGCGGGATCGAGATGCCGCAGGAACGGCGTTTCGGCATAAGCCCGCACCACCAGATCGGCATTCGCGTCGGCATCGTAGTCGGCAAAGGCAGCGGTGACGTCGCCGGCGACACCGGCGTGGACGGGCAGGGCTTTCAGCGGCGCGGCGCAGGCAAGGTCGAAACCGTCGAGGTCGATCTCACGGATCGCCGCGTTCTCTTCAGAGCGCCAACGCACCGTGCGCTCGGCCAGATCATAAACGACACTCCAGCGTGTCCAGCCAGGCTGAGCGACATCGGCCAGCGTCGCGAAGGCATGCGCGACCGGATCGGCCGGCGTGGCGCGCGCGGCCTCCGCGGCGCGGGCAAAACGCGCCAAAGACGAGATGCCGGTGACTGGCGAACTCGCTTCCACGAAGGCGGCGGAGTCCGCATAGGTGGAATTGGCGAGCACCGGATGCGGCAAGCTCTCGCCCCGCCTTACCGTCATCGTGCCGGAGATGAACTCGACCACGGCCGCATTACCTGAGGCATCGGCCATTGCGTAGTGCAGCGGCACGCGGCTCTCGATGCGCACTGTGGCAGCGAGCGCCAGCGCTTCCTCGACGGTCGCCGAGGTGTCGAGCAGATGCTGCAGCCATTCCAGCACGCCGAGCGCCGGCCGCGCGTCCGCCGTCTCGTAGCGCGTCTCGTCAAGCCACATCTGGCTGACGAACGGGCCCGCCTCGTTCATGCCGCTCATTGGATTGTCGCGGCCGAACTGCGCGAACGTGACCGAGCCGTAGCGGCTCTCCCAGCGCACGGGATTGTTTACGACAGACGAGGTCTTCTGAAGCCCGCGCGGATTGATCAGCACCTGGCCGATGCCGGTGTCGAAATCATAATTGTAGGCGACGATGGGCCGGCCCGAACCGGTGAGCGCGATCGTCGTGCAGGCGAGCGCCGGCGTGGCGAGGAGTGCGGCGGAAAGGAGGAGGGGGAGGCGCATAGGGTGAGTGTAGGAGGTTTGAGCGCGGGTGCAAGAATTGCCCCGACCCTACCCTCTCCCCGTAGAACGGGGAGAGGGGGTCGTCAAAGTTGAGCCTCACTTCAGATTCCGGCGGCGCTCGAGTTCGGCCTCACTCGGCTGCTCGGCAGCAAAGGAGCCGCTCCTCACCTCGCCGTCGCGTTCGTAACGGGCTATCAGCGCACCGCTTTGCGACGCCGACGACCGGGTGAGACGGAAGCCGGCGGGGATAGCGCCGTCGCCGAACAGGCGTTTGCCCCTGCCGAGTACGAGCGGGAAGACGAGCAGGCGAAGCTCGTCGACCAGATCGTGTCTGAACAGCGTCTGGAGCAGTTCGGTCGAGCCCTGGGTGAGCAAAGCAGGGCCGTCGCCCTTCTTCAGCGCGCGCACGCCCGCGACAACGTCGTTGCCGAGCGACTCGCTGTTCACCCAATCGAGTGAGTCCGGGCGGTGGGTCGCGACGTATTTCGTCACCGCGTTAAAGCGCTCGGCGATAAAGGCGTTGCCTTCGTCGAAGGTGCCGGCGGCGCGATCCAATTCCACATGCGGCCAGTGCGCGGCAAAAATGTCGTAGGTCTTGCGCCCGAGCAGCAGGTCGAACTGTTCGGAAAAGCTGTCGCTGATCTCCTGGCCGAGCGCGTCGTCAAAATAGTTGAAGACCCAGCCGCCATATTTGAAGCCGCCGGTCGGATCTTCTTCGGGTCCGCCCGGGGCCTGCATGACGCCGTCCAGGCTAATCATGGCTCCGACGATGAGTTTGCGCAT
>Ga0335075_10012150_pt1 | contig 13015 bp, 15 predicted proteins | sample Lox_Sample_24_FD_206723 | JGI IMG/M metagenome (GOLD analysis project Ga0335075, IMG submission 206723) | Soil microbial communities from Loxahatchee National Wildlife Refuge, Florida, United States - Lox_Sample_2.4 | ecosystem: Environmental > Terrestrial > Soil > Wetlands | place: USA... | reverse complement strand
TTTCCAGCTGGACGCCTACGTAGCCCACAACTTCGGTGCGCGTACGGAAGTCTACGGTGCCGTCAACAACATCTTCAATCGCGAGATCGAAGTCGGCCGTACGCCGATCCTGACGCTGGGCACGCCTCGCATGGCGAGCATTGGCATTCGCTTTCATTCCAAGGACTGGAATGCCGGAAGCTAAATCCGCCGCATCCTACTGACCATGTCTGGAACAAGCCACGATGTCATCGTGCTGGGCGCTGGAATCGCAGGCCTGACCGCGGCGCGCCAACTGGCAGCCGCAAGCTTGCGCGTCCATGTGGTAGAGGCGCGAAATCGAGTGGGCGGAAGAATTCTCTCTCGTACAATCGGCAAGGAAGTTGTCGAGCTCGGCGCGGAATTTGTTCATGGCAAGCCGCCGATCTTATGGAACCTGATTGAAGAAGCGAATCTCGACACCTACGAGCTCGGCGGAAAACATTTTTGTTGGGACCATGGTGTGTTGCAGCAATGCGGCGAAGATTTTGGCCGCGACTTCCAATGGCTTGAGGCTCTCAAGGATTGGGACCGCGAGGATTGTTCGTTCGCGGAATATCTCGATCTTGCAAACGTTCCGGAGGCGAGCCGAAAACGCCTGATCGGATTTGTCGAGGGATTCAATGCCGCCGATCATCGCGTCATCGGCGTGGCAGCTCTAGCCAGGCAGCAGGCGATCGAAGACGCGACGGAAGGCGATCGCTTGTTTCATGTTCGCGGCGGCTATGCGCAGGCGCCACAATTTCTGGCACGGCAGATCGAGTGGCTCGGCGGGGTAATCTCCATGGAAACTCGTGCTAGCGAGATTCGATGGAAGCAGGGAAGCGTCGAAGTCGACTGCTTACACAATGGTGAATCCGAAACATATCGGGCCTCCGCTCTTGTGATCGCGTTGCCCTTGGGAGTGTTGCAATCGGGCATGCTGAAAATCTCCCCGTCGCCAATTCATGCGATGCAGCTTTTGTCGCAGATTCGTGTCGGCCATGCTCGCCGCCTGGTTATGCTCTTTCACCGCAAATTCTGGACGGACACCTCCGCGCGAACCAGCCTCCGCGACCTCGATCAATTGAGTTTTCTGCATTCGTTCAATGAACTATTTCCTGTGTGGTGGACCAAGTTTCCCGAAGAGTCATCGATGATGGTCGCATGGACCGGCGGTCCGCGCGCCGATGCTATCGCCGGTCGCACCTGCCAGGAATTAGAAGGGGAGGCCATCCGCGAGCTGGCAAAAATATTTGCACTCGATGGCGCACAACTCCGTGATTTGCTCGTTCAATCCGAATCCCACGATTGGCAAAAGGATCCACTGGCGCAGGGTTCCTACAGCTATTTGCCCGCTGGTGCGTTGAAAGTTCCCGACGCCCTCAGCGAGCCCATCGAGTCGACTCTGTTCTTCGCCGGCGAACACACGGATACGACCGGGACCTGGGGAACAGTGCATGGCGCAATGGAGAGCGGTCAGCGTGCGGCGCATCAAATCCTGCAGCGATAGCCGATGCGATCCGCTCGCGATTCATCCATCGCGTCGCAATTCGATCGGTCGCAACTTGATCGCATCAAAGGACATCCACGATGTCACCAAATTGCAAATATGAAAATGCTGCATTGACACGCTCTGCGACGCGACTTTTCAGGTTCTGCAGCGTATTTTTAGAGAAGGAGTTTTTTTGATTCAACCCCCAAAAAACGGTGACCGCGCCTCCAATCCGCACGCAGACGAACAAGGATATCTGCTGCTAGGGCTCCTCTTCCTGTTTGTCATCATTCTGATCGGCCTGGCTCTCGCTGCGCCCAAGATAGCGAAAGAAATTCAGCGCGAAAAAGAAATTGAAACGGTGCACCGCGGCGAACAATACAAGCGCGCCATCCAGCTCTACTACCGCAAATTTGGAGCCTATCCCACCTCGATTGACCAGTTGAAAGAGACGAATCAGATCCGCTTCCTGCGCCAGGAATATATCGATCCCATGACTGGCAAGAAGGATTGGAAATTGCTGCATCTGGGGCAGGTGCAGATGGTCACCATGGGGTTCTTCGGCCAGGTCGTTCAGTCTGGCGGCGCCATGCCTGTTGCTGGAGTTCAGGGTACAAACGGTACGGCTACCAGTGGAATCGGCGGCAGCAGTACCATAGGCGGTTCGAGCGGAATCTTTGGATCCTCCTCCGGACCAGGTTCCAATTCCACAGTAGGCGGCGGACTCAACAGCAACTCCAATAGCGATGACAGCTTCTTCAACGACTCTTCCAGTTCCAACAACAACGCCCAGCCGAACGGAAACGCGTCTGCCAAAAATGCCTCATCCGTAGTGCCCAACGATCAGACCCAGGACGATTCCACTGGCGACAGTGTCGCAGATGACGATTCCGGTGGCGGAGGCACGTCGATCAACAGCGGCCCGGGTAGCATCAGCGCTGGCGGAAGTTCTAACGGGACAAACTCAGGAAGCATCTTCGGTTCCAGCAACTCCCAGGGCGGCGGAGTCTTCGGCAGCGCCAACGGCGCGCCCAGTGTTCCTGGATTGCCGGGAAGCACCGCAGCCGGAGGCGGATTGAACGGAACGGCTGTTGCTGGCGGCCCCATCGTAGGTGTCACGGTTCCGTTGAAGAAGCGGTCCATCATCGTCTACCGCAAGAAAAAGATCTACGACCAATGGCAGTTTGTCTACAATCCGCAGGAAGAAATCACCGCTGCGGTCGGACAGGGCAACGGGCAAGTTCCCGGAGCCGGCATTGGCACCCCGGCAGGGCAGTCGACGCCGGGTGCTGGCGGAACAAGCACCAGCCCCTTCGGTTCTACCAGCTCCGGTCTGGGATCAAGCAGCGGCGGGCTGAACTCCTCAAGCGGAGGATTTGGGTCCACCAGCAGCGGGTTTGGATCGACGTCATCCGGATCAAACAGTTCGTCGGATAACTCGAATCCGTTTTAGCCAAGTCCGATTCGTCAACAATGAAAAACCCTCGGCCTGCGTGGTTTGATGGTTTTTCATTGCAAATCATCCCTTCACGCCGAATTTTCTGCGCAAAAAGGGCGATATATTCTCGCGAATACATCGCCCCTCGAAAAGATTTTTGCGGCAAGCTTGCTTACGCGCTGAAAGAAGACCCGCAGCCGCAGGTGCTCTTGACGTTCGGGTTCTCAAACTTGAACCCCGCCGCTTCCAGGGTCTCGACATAGTCCACCACGCATCCGCCGAGGTACATCAGGGAAGTGGAGTCGACGAAGACCTTTAAGCCGTCGAAATTCAATACCTTGTCCATCATGCCGGACTGGTTCTCAAACGACATGGAGTATTGGAAGCCGGAGCAGCCGCCGCCCACCACGCCGAGCCGCAAGCCCGCAGGAATGGGATCCTGGGTCGCCATAATTTCGCGAACCTTCTTGATCGCTTCCGGGGTCAATGTGACCGGGGGAGCCTTGACGGTTTCAGTGGTTGGAACTTGAGTGGTCGTTGCCATTATGGATAGCCCTCGTGTTTCTTCTGTCTTTTATGATACGGCGAACTGGATTGCAAAACAATCGGAAAGTCCGCGTGGATGGCGCCATGTCGGACCGCCAAGCCACTTATATGTTGATGCCAAAGCCCTCAGTTCGATGCATAGAATCTTCTACCCCTGCGGCCAAATTTGGGAGTACGATACAGGCGAAAGCGGTGTCGGCGCACGGACGGCCCGAAATTTGCGCGGACATCGGAACGCTACAACCGATAGCGAGGTCATCCTATGAGCTACGTATTGGTTATCTGGACTGTTTGGGGAGCATTAGGACTCATCCTTCTGGGTCTCATTTTGTATCGTGCGACCATCACACGCGCGGAAGAGGATCAGCTATTCCTGGAAGATGCGCCGACCATGCAGCATCAGGAACAGGAACTGATCATGAAGCGGGTTAAGCCGGTTGAGAACTTGATTCGAATTTTTGGAGGCGCAGAAGGCCTGGTGACATTGGGAATTCTTGCCTTCTATCTAATGGATGCCCTGAAGCAATTTTGACGCCGCGCTTGAAACGCGAGAGCACCGGAATCTAGCCGCTCCAACTCCTCCACAGGTCCAAGCGGGCGGGTGTTCCCGGTGCATAAATATGGCGTAGTTTTCTGTAGCAACATGGGCGTATCCATCGGGGTGCGCCCATCGCGTTGCCAATCAACCAACAACACGGAACTTTTCGGACAGGATGACAAAGCACTCGATGGCTTGGATTGAACGTTTCACGTGCGACATCTGCGGCAAGCAGCAGGCAAGCGCAGAAGAGAAGTGGTGGATCGCCACCAATGAGTGCGCGCCCCCGCTCGACTCCAAACTCGACTCGAAGATCGGCCAGCCCACCCTGAAGCTGAACCCGTGGGACAATGCGCTGGCCCACAGTGCCGACAGCAAGCACCTCTGCGGCGCCGGCTGCGCCCACACCTATCTCGATCGATGGATGGCTGGCTTTCGCGCCGGCACAGAAACCTGCGTCGACGTGACGACCATCTCATAGGCCCTGTCGCAGCCACAGCGTTTCGCCATCCGCAGGTACACTACGATACAGGCAGAGGCAGGTCCGTGAGCGCATCGATCGCGAGCACGCGAGAGGACGATCAGCTTGGCATACGACGATCTCAGAGACTGGATAAAGGCTCTCGACAAAGCAAAAGAAATCATACATATCAAACACGAAGTTGATCCGATACTTGAGATAGCGGAAATCGCCGATCGCGTCTCCAAACTTGGCCCTCCAACCCACACTCCCGGCGGTCCCGCCCTGCTGTTTGAAAATATCAAAGGCTATCCCGGCGCCAAACTTCTCATCAACCAATTTGGCAGCGAGCGTCGCATGCGCCTCGCCCTCGGCGTCGACTCACTCAACGATGTTGCCGACCGCATTCGCGAGCTGATGAATCTCCGCTCGCCCGAAGGCTTCCTCGATAAAGTCCGCATGCTGCCCATGCTCGCCGAGATGGGAAAATTCTTCCCGAAGCTGGTCGCCGCCAAAGACGCGCCCTGCAAGCAAGTCATCCTCCGCGAAAATTTCAGCGTCCTCGACTTTCCCATCCTGCAATGCTGGCCTCAGGATGGCGGCCGCTTCATCACCCTCCCGTGCGTCATCACCCGCGATCCGCGAACGCCGGCAGGGAAGCGCAACGTCGGCATGTATCGCATGCAGGTCTACGATGGCCAGACCACCGGCATGCACTGGCAACGTCAAAAAGTTGCCGCCGAACATTATCGTGAACGCCTGCGCCAATCCGCCGAAGCAAGCTCCGGCGCCGAAGCCAGCTCAGCCACCGCATCCGCCGCTCGCGTCGCCGTCATGGCAGAAACCGCCGGCGGCGCCACGCTTCCTAACACGACCGACGGCGCCCCATTCAAGCCCTCTGTTGGCTTGAGTGGGAGTGAAGAAAACCTCACCGTCCGCACCAAACCCTCCGGCGACATTCTCCAGGTCGCCGTCGCCATCGGTACCGATCCCGCCACCACATTTTCCGCCATCGTGCCCGCGCCGCCAGAGGTCGAAGAATTCATCATCGCCGGCTTCCTCCGTCAGCAGCCCGTCGAGCTCGTCCAGTGCGAGACCGTCGATCTGCAAGTCCCCGCCGCCTCGGAAATCGTCCTTGAAGGCTACGTCCGCATCGACGAGCTGCGCTCCGAAGGTCCCTTCGGCGATCACACCGGCTTCTACACTCTGCCCGACGACTATCCCGTCTTCCACATCACCTGCATCACCCATCGCCGCGACCCCATCTACGCCACCACCATCGTCGGCAAGCCGCCTATGGAAGATGCCTGGATGGGCAAGGCCGTCGAGCGCATTTTTCTGCCGCTCATGCAGCTCACCATTCCAGAAATTGTCGACATCAATCTGCCCGTCGAGGCGGTCTTTCACAACCTCATGATCGTCTCCATCCGCAAAAGCTATCCCGGCCACGCGCGCAAAGTCATGAACGCCATCTGGTCGCTCGGCCAGGCCATGTTCACCAAGTGCGTCCTGGTTGTCGATGAAGATTGCGATGTGCAGGACATGCGCGAAGTCGTCCTCCGCGTTACCAACAACATCGATCCCGAGCGCGACATTCAATTCACCCTCGGCCCCATCGACTCGCTCGATCACGCCTCGCGCCTGCCCAACTACGGCAGCAAGATGGGCATCGACGCCACCAGAAAATGGCCCGCCGAAGGCTTCACCCGCCCCTGGCCCGAAATGCTCCGCATGGACCCCACCACCAAATCCAAAGTCGACGCCCTCTGGTCCAAGTTGGGGCTATAGAGGTTCCGATCCAAATTTTCGAAGCGCGGTCAGTTTTCTGGTTGGTCCGTACCTATTGACGCAATCGCATTGCGAAGAGCCTCTTGCCGGAGCGGTCCCTTGTCCGCGGCGGCTTCAACCACGGTCTGACCTTTATTGTTGCGAAGATTTAGATCTGCGCCATGTCGGATAAACAAGGGGATAGCACTCATATCAACAGTAGTGAAGATCGGGGTCTCACCGTCGTTATTGCGCGCATTCACATTTGCGCCCAGCTTCAACAGTTCCTCTTCAACGTCGGTCAGAAAAGTTTCATGCAGCGGCGTATTTCCATCGCTATCCCGTGCGTTCACATTGGCTCCAGCTTGCGCAAGCAGACGTACACATTCCACGCGCGCACCATCTTTATCTCCATAACGGTATTCTCCAGCGGCAAAGATCGCGGTCTTTCCCTCGCGGTCACGCATTTCCAATTTAGGGTGATAGCGAAGAATCTCCCGTACCATTTCCGGATTGCCGGACTCTGCGGCATAGATGAGCACGCTTCCCGCACCCGGCCCCTGAAGTGTCATCCCTCCGCCATTCTCGGTGACTATCAGTTTGGTAAGATCGGCATTTGGATTAGCGCCATAAGCGATCAACGCCCTTGCCGCCTCTACGTTTCCTGATTCAGCCGCTCCCGCCAGAGCCAAGTCCTTATCCTTCTCATCATCCTTACTTGCCCCGGCATCGATCAGAACCTTCAATGTATCCGGATGGCGACTGGCTGCCGTGAGCCACCCCACATTTTTGAAAAGAACGCCTGTATAAGGTCCTGTTGGTTTCGGAGCTTGAAATGGATTCAGCGGTACGCCAGCTGCTAAGAACTCCTGCACCGTCGCTGTCTGTCCTCGGCTTGCGGATTCTTTCAGCATGACCTGCGCATCGTAAGTCTTAAAGTTGAATCCCTCAACCTGCAATGCCTGCACAAGCCCCTCGCTTCCTTCAATCCATCGCTGACTACTTGCAGCCGAGTCGACCTCATCCTCCAGTTCGGTGATAACCGCAGGCATCCCTACCCACGAGCCCATGTAATCTACAACTTTTTTACTATGACGATCGACGCTAATCGACAGAACAAACGAAGGACAGTCTGTAACCGATGCGCTATAGCTATCTTCCATTGAGTAGAAATCAGCATCAATAAACTTTTTCGCTAGCTCCCGAACCTGACTCGGATCAATTGTTCCCTTGTGTTCTCCTCGGGCCACTACGAATCCATCACCGTTAAATATGACTTTTTGATTGCTTATCGTAACCGAATAAGAAGGGCAACTGCCGTAACATCCACTCCTATTCAGCGTAATCACGACTGTAGAGTTCGGGTGAAGAACAGGCGCGTCAACATGAATCTTCGGGAGCCGTTCCGGCGGAACTAAATCGATATACTCTTCCACCTCAGCCGTTACCGCATTCGAGTTTTTCTCGAACGGCGTGAACTTCCACTGGCTCACCTCGCTTTGCAGCTGCGGCCAGAACCTCAGCAAATCGCCGTTGCCGTCTGCTTTGGAGTCAATAACGTCCCCTCCGGGAGACACAGTCAATGTCAGGCGAAGCTGATTGAAACCAGGCTGCACGCCATCAACCGGAATTGCTCTGCGATGCGGATTGATTTCATGTTTCTTAGCAATCTCGTAGTCAAAGTGGGGATAGGCGGGCTGTGGTCCCTTTGCTGCCCACGCAAATCCACTCAACAGCAGACAGGCAACGGCGACAGAGGATCGAACCATGGCAATCAAAGTATAGAGCTACTTCGAAAATCGATCGTTGAATTCGGCCAAAGCGCCTACGTCGTTCTGTATCACTACGACGGCAAACATGTCGTCATCCTCGCCGTTCGCCACGTGCCTGTTTCTGGTCTGGATATGGAGAAGAGGCATCGCCAAGCGGCTCTACGCTTATAAAGGTAAACCATTCGCCGCGGATACGTGCTGATCTCCTCAAATCCATAAACGAACTGAAAGAGATCAGGGACAAATGGCGTCATTCGTTAATTCACGGAGGCCTACCGCCGGGTGCCCCATTCAAATTTGCTGTAGGCTTGCGCAGGGAGAATGACAATGTTATATTAAAATATAACTCATGGGGGTCTGATCATGCATACCACGAACCTGCGCAAAGTCGGTGGCTCCATCATGCTGGCCGTCCCACCGGCTCTGTTGAATCTACTGCGGCTCAAGGCAGGCGCAACCGTGGCCGTCGAGGTCGAGAATGGCCGTCTCATTGTCGAGCCGCAGCAGCGCCCACGCTACACATTGGAGGAACTCCTCGAAGCTTCCGACTCTTCGCAGCCGCTACCGCCTGAAGAGCGGGAGTGGGTCGACGCTCCGGCCGTGGGTCGCGAGCTGCTATGAAACGAGGAGATATTTACAACGTGTCGCTCGACCCCACCCTCGGTCACGAACAGCAGGGCCATCGCCCCGTCCTGGTCATCTCGCCTACCACGTTCAATCAGGCCACCAAATTGCCGGTTGTCCTGCCCATAACCAACGGCGGAGAATTCGCGCGCCGCATCGGTTTTGCTGTCGCCCTCACGGATACTCGCACCACCGGAATCGTCCGCTGCGACCAGCCCCGCGTTCTCGATATCGAAGCCCACCACGGCAAGAAAGTCGAATCGCTCCCCGTTGAACTGCTGGATGAAGTGTTAGCGAAAACTATCACCCTGTTTCAGTAAAGGCTTGGCAATACCGAGGCACTTATGAACCGCAAAGAAAAACGTGAGAAATTCCGGCAGGACGCGCTTGCAGCATGGACGGAATATCAGACGACCGGTCGGTATGTCACCGCCGCCGAAGCCGACAAATGGCTGGCAAAGCTGCAAGCGGGGAGTCTCCGTCCGTCAGTGGAACTCCTCTACTCACACCAAAAGAAGGCTTGAATGGTACCCGAGGACGTCATCTTGGATTTCAATGCTTTTGCCTAGTTGTGGTGTGCCCAATAGAATTGGTTTGTCGTGCCTGATGATGTCAGTGATGGTCGCGCAAACCGATACATGAGCCAATGGCGAGCGTACCGAGCACGTCGAACGCGGCTTGGCATCTTGATATGCGTCGAGTTCCTCACGTTTGTTCCCTTCATGGCGTTCACGGAACGAGGATTGAAACGCCTGTTCCCTGAGGGCGACACCGCATTTATGGCCGCTTTCTTGATATTTGGAGCCGTGTATCTCTACACAGGCTCGCGCCTTCGCAATTTCCCTTGTCCACGCTGCGGCGAGAATTTCTTCGGAGGATTCTTTGCCACCCCAAAAACCGTATTGGGCAGGAACTGTGCGAATTGCGGATTGCGTAAATACGAAGGAGAGTAGTGAAATCTCTGCCCGGAGCACCATGTCTCGCTTCTGAGATATAGGATCGCGCACAGGGACAATGCGTCGCGCAGCCGGATATTAAACCGCTCAAGTATGGAATGCTTTGCCTTGCTCCATCATGGCAAGAATTGTCTTCATGCGTTTCTCTCGCGTTTCTGGCTTCTTTGCCGTCTCCAGACGATACACAATCGCATACACATTGGCTTTGTTGAGCGTCTTAAAAAATGCCTCTGCTTTTGTATTCTTCCGCAACTCCTGTAGAAAATCTTCGGGCGGCGTAGCACTCTTCGAGGAAGCATAGGCGGCTTCCCAGCGACCATCGGCCTTGGCCGCTGCAACCGCTTCCATCCCTGCAGGGGTCATGGCTTCTGCCCGGATCAGACGTTCCACATGCTGCGTGTTGATTTTCGACCACCCGCTTCTGGGACGCCTCGGTGTAAATTTTTGCAGCCAGGAGAATTTGTCGAAGGGTTTTTTCTGGCCATCAATCCAGCCATAGCAAAGCGCCTGATCCAGCGCTTCCGCGTAGGTCAGGGAAGTCTCCTGCGAATCTTTCTTCGAAATCCGCAACCAGATCCCATCGGATTCCGTATGGTTCTTCTCCAGCCACTTTCGAAAATCCGCAGATGTTTTGAAGCGTATGGTTTGCATGAACTGGTCCCTGATTGCACTGTATCCCGGTGCCCCACTCAAGCCACCGTCCTCTCTGGCGTAGCATAAAGCCCCAAAGCGGTAGAATGACGATAGACATCCTGTGCCCGCCCTATCCGCTGCTTTCGGAAAAACCGGATTTTTTTTGCTGTTTCGCGGTGAAAAAACCGGCTTGGCCCTCGGCAACCGAATGGTATCTATGGTTTACCGGTTGTTTGACCGCATCGAGCGCTGCATAATCCTTCAATTAGACTGCACAATCCTTCAACTGCGCTGCACAATCCTTCAATTAGACTGCATAATCCTTCAACTAGCCAGCCCAAGGCTGTACAATTCGAAGCTATATTGATCGGGGAATCCATACCTAGGTCAAGCAGTCGAATCCAGCCAACGGTATCCACATGCACATAACCCTTCTCGCCGTATTTTTCGGATCCTCGCGCATGGTGGTTTCCATGTGCTGCGCCGGCATCCTGCTTTTCCTTATCGGCCTGTGGACTGCGAAGTCCGATATCGCCCGCGCCTACCGCCTCGACAAGTTCGTCGCCGCCACCAATCTCTGTTTCGCCATCCCGCTCGCGGTCTTCGGCGCTCTCCATCTTGCCAACGTAGCATTCGTCCTGCCCGCCGTGCCCGACTATATGCCGTGGCGACTGTTCTGGGCATATTTTGTCGGCGTCGCGTTGGTGGCCGCGTCTTTGAGCATCGCCACAAAAATTCAAGCGTTCTGGTCCGGCCTGCTCTTCGGCATCATGATGTTTCTTTTCTTCCTGATGTCAGATCTACCGCGAGTTCTCGCCAATCCCACAGACAGGTTCGGATGGACGCTGGCCATCCGCGAATTGTCCTTCGCTGCCGGCGGCTGGCTGCTCGCGGCAAGCGCGATGCGCGGACTGCACCGAAGCAAGCTCACCACCGTCGGCCGCATCATCCTCGGCGTCGCAGCCATCTTTTATGGTGTCGAGCATTTTCTGCACCCCTTGCATTGCCCCGGAGTTCCACTCGAAAAAATCATGCCCGCCTATATTCCCGGACGCCCGCTCATCGGCGTTGCGACAGGTGCGATCCTCGTTGTCGCCGGCGCATTCATTCTGCTGAACAAGAATACCCGCGCGGCGGCGACCTATCTCGGGTCATGGATTGTGTTGCTTGTTGTGTTTGTCTACGGGCCAATCATGATCGTGCAACTGCTCGACCCCGGCATCGGAGCCAAAGTGGAAGGCATCAACTACTTTGCCGATACGCTGCTATTCGCCGCCGCGATTCTCGCGCTCGCCGCCGCATCGCCACATGAAAGCGAGCAACCCAAAGCTGCCTGAAACTGCAGCGGATGATGATACCTGAAAGAGAATTGCAATTAAGCAGGGCAGCCGGCGTCCATCCACTGCTTGAACAGGGCAACGCGATCCGCCGGCCAGGGCGCATCCGGAGGCATGGCGCCACTGACTACCTGGTCATACACGCTTTGCGCATTGGCGGGCACACACATCCATGCGGGATCGTCGAGCTTGACCCCACCGGGTCCCATGCATTTGATGTCTCCATCTCGGAAACAAGGGCGAATATCTGTGGCAAAGCTGAGAGCCATGTTGATCCTCCTTGGCTGATTCGATGTCAATTGCAGGGTACATGGAATCAGCCGCGACAAGAAAACGTGTCTCCATCATAAAAGCCGGATGCACCTCTCGCACCCAGGGTTTTGGTTGACAAGCGGCGCGGGAACATTCGACACTCAGGGACCATGCGAGCTATCCTTGTCTGCGCCCTTGCCGCTGTCCTGTTGCCCAATATAAGTCGCGCCCAGGCGCCCGTGTTCTCCGTCAATCCAGGCGAAAGCAGTATCCGGTTTTCCATCAAGTCCTCGGTCTCCATCGTCGGTAAATTCGACAAGTGGAACGCCACCCTCACTTTTCCATCGACAGACGTCGCCTCGGGTGTGCTGCACATCCAGATCGATGCAGCCACGGTGGATACCGGCAGCGGCATGAAGAACAACAAACTGAAGGGCAAAGATTTTTTTGACGTTGAACACTATCCCATGATCACGTTTCATTCGACGAAGGTTGTGCAGACCAGTCCGACCACCTTTGACGTGGACGGAGATTTTTCCATCCGCGGAGTCACCCGCCAGGAGAAGCTGAAGTTGACCATCCCCACGAAGCAAACCGGCGAAGACGAGGTCCAGGGAGTGCTGGTCTTCAATCGCAAGGAATATGGCATGAACAAAGGCATTCCCTTCGTCAAAATCGAGGACCACGTGGAAGTGAGGATCAACCTGAGAGTGCAACAGCTCAGCGGGCCGTGGTTGGTGTATCAAAAATAGCGTCGCGTCGAACTCACATCGCCTTTCCGCCATCCGGAGTTATGATGGCGACAAATGTCTTGAGCATCCACTTCCATCATCAGGCGGAGGTCGAGATGAGACGAGCGCTAATTGACCGTCTGAAGCGGTACCGGTCGGAACTGCTGACGTGTGCCTTCGTAGCACAGATGTTGGCCTCACCGCTGGCAGACCGAGATCCACATATTGGTGGAATTCTGGCATTCATCCTTGTGGTGATCATGCTGCTCGGCGCAAGTTATATGGCGGATCGCAGAGTTGTCCGCATGCTGGTCATTCCGCTGATTGGCATATGGTTGATCGCGCGAATTCTAGAGGCCGCTGGAAATAGCCGACATGTATATGCTCATCTGGCGCCGGTCGCGGGTTTAGCCTTGTCCTGCGGAGTGCTGTGGGCATTAATCGACCATTTCGATCGGCTACCGACGGT
>Ga0335075_10012149_pt1 | contig 13017 bp, 13 predicted proteins | sample Lox_Sample_24_FD_206723 | JGI IMG/M metagenome (GOLD analysis project Ga0335075, IMG submission 206723) | Soil microbial communities from Loxahatchee National Wildlife Refuge, Florida, United States - Lox_Sample_2.4 | ecosystem: Environmental > Terrestrial > Soil > Wetlands | place: USA... | reverse complement strand
AAAAGCACTGCATTCTCATTATTGGTAACGTTCACCGCATTATGCCTTATGGAATATCATTCAAGACGCTGACTACTTTCTGGCAGGTGCAAACCGAGGAATTGGCCATGAAATCACGAAACGGTTGCTCTCGCATGGCCACACGGTCTACGGAACTCATCGTCCTTCAACCAAGGAAGATCCTTCCGTTGCACAGGTAATCACGATATTGACCAATGAGAAGCAGTGAAAAGCTCACGGATTACAGCTTGTCGGAACAGGAGCCAAAGTGCTTGAAGTTGATCTCACTGATGAGGATTCCATTATCAATGCTGCGAAGCAATTTGGCGATGAGAAACTCGATATTTTGATCAATTGTGCCGGTGATAATTGCCAAACACCTCCCTTAGTTAATGTTCATTAAGTGCTGATGAAGCTACTAGGAATCTATAATCGTTGGGATGACAAACCTTTCACTGAGCAGACGGCTGAGGATCTCATGTGGTTCTTCAAAGTCAACGTTGTGGTAAGTTATGGCTGTTTTCTCAGCAATCTGCCCAGCAGTCTCTTTACAGTATTAATTAGGCAAGTGCTGCCATCCTTGGAGGTTATCAGCTCTGCTTGAAACTCACCCTTTTTTTACTCGTCGCCTTCCCATATAGATCTCAGCCTTTGAACGAACACTAATCAGTGTACCCCAGGGGCCATTCTTGACATCCAAACACTTTCTGCCTGCTCTCCAAAAGAGCAATCTTGGTAGAATCATCAATGTCTCATCGGACATGGCCAGCATTTCAGGCACTTACTATAGTCCCCTTTCCTGGCCTTTCCTCGGCAATACTAACAGTAATAATAGACAACATAGGCGGCAATGCCTGCTACCGACTCGCCAAATGCGCTCTGAACAACCTCACCAAGACTCAATCTGAGGACTTGAAAAAGATTGCTCCAAATGTCATAACACTGGCTGTACATCCCGGTTATGTCGCCACAAAAATGACTGGCTTTTACGGCGAGGATGATATGGAGGAGTGTATGGATGGATTCGTCCAGATTGTGGAGACCTTTGGTACCAAAGGCACGGAGGAAAAGCTCCCAAATGGGGGTTATGTGAGATGGAATGGCGAGAAGATGAACTTCTGAGGTAGCAATGGGATATTTTGCTACATAGCTGATTGAGTAAGGCTAATAACTCGAAAGATTTCTGTGCCAATGTCCACGTTCCGAATTTTGCCAGTGGCCATTGAAGGCAACAACATGGCATACATTCAAAATATCCAGTTAACTAAATTAGAGAATGCCAAACAAGGCTTTCGAACATTCCACAACCCATACTTTCATGATAAGGATTACAGCGGTTAAAAGGGGCGTCATGTATGACATGAAAAGGGCGTCAGTCCCTGTAGCGTGCACACCTCACATCAAGTGGCGCAGCACACCCTCAAACATAAATATCGCAGAAGTTTCCCTCACCATTCCACAGCGTTCCGACACTAAAATTGCTACGTTGTCCGGTACTTTTTGTCCCTCAGCCTCGTCAACACCACCATTATTACACGCTAGTCCTGCAAACGCCCTTTTTGCCAACACAGCCTTCAAGATGGCGGACCAAACAACCAACAATTCCGCGCTCAGTGGCCAGGTTCCTGCAAACGTGGCGTCTAGCAGGCCTGTCACTGGCCGGTGAGTTTTTTTTTTATAAGTGCTGACAATCCGGTGAACAACTAGCCGCTTCTTCTGCACCTATAATTGGTGTAACAGAACATTCGGGCGCTATACCGATCTTACCAGGCATTTCAAGAAACACTTCCCCATCATGCGAACCTTCCAGTGCTTCCATCCAGGCTGTGATAGGAATGGTGATAAGGGGTTCTATAGGAGGGACAAGCTGCTTAGTCATCAGCGTAATAAGCATGGCTTGTAGGAGCTGGGATCGGAGTCAGAAATTTTTTCTGCAAAATTCTCTCAAGTTTACGATGCGATTATCTAGATTAGGTTAAAGATGCTGGTGAGCATAGTCGAGGCAATGTGAAATTGAAAATGTTTTGTGTCCCCGTAAATTTCTTCTCCTTCGTGAATCATATCAGAACGCGGAACATAGAACTATATCCAAATCCAGGTTCAGTGCATCAAGAGCTCTTTCTCGTAATATGCGAGTCTCCCAGCAAGTATTGCTACTACTGTCACTATCTTGTTTACCGGGAGGACACTCTTCTACACTACAGCTGCACAGATTTCTATGCAAGTCAGCTAGCTACCTCAATTAGACACAAGATTTATTATTGTGCAATAAGTAAACTAGAATTTCTTAGGGTTTAGACTTATTGTTAATGTACATTATAAATGCAAGGTAGAAAGTGCAATTTTGTAACTATTTAGCATATTAATCGCTATATGTTTAGCTACAAGTCGCTAAATTTTAGTAGCTAGTTCACTATAATTCTAGGGACTTAGATCGCAAAGGAATGTTTTAGTGCCCGCAGTCGCTAAATCTTTAGGTGCAAGATCGCTAAATTTTAGGGTAGTACTTAGTAAAGTTATAGCGCATGTACACTAGGCTGTTAGGCTATTTATCCACAAAGAGATCTAAATTTTATTTACTTTAATCTTATGCATACCTTAAGCTATAATTATTAGCCAAGTACTCCGGTTCTGGCTGCCGGAATCGGGGGGGTTTCGTCACTGTTTTACGCGGCCTCGCCCGCTCACTTAACTCTCACCCCTTTTTCGAAACTACTGCTTTTTCATCTTCGCTGACCCACAGGGCAAACCCAGATCCCTAAATTATAGCGTAGTTTCCTTTAGTTTTGGTAGAGGTCATAGTCACTGTTGCACGTGATATACAGAACCATCCCAATTTCCCTTTCTTGGGGAATGATTCAGTTTACTTTTTCTTATTTATAAAATAACCTACATATGTTGCATGATCCTTGACCTAGATAGTGTTTCTTGCTTGTGCATGCTATGCTTGGCCTGGTTCTAGCGGCATCGCTGGTGCTATCCACCAAAGACGACTAAATGGCTACAAGGATTTGGGCTGCAATCTTCCTTTCTTGTCTCTTTTAGAACAGAAATTGTGCCAAAGATAACTAAAACTCTCTCCATCTTTAAGGTATAGATCATGCGGCGGTGAGTAGGCGGGCATTATGTAGAGTCAATCAAAGATCTTTACGACTGCTACGGTCCAGTTGCTCCAAACCAACTCAGTTTCTGTAGTACAACAAAGCTGGAAAGATATTAACGTCATGTTCCTAGTCGCAAACAATTCTTGAAAGGTTCATTCTACGAACCTATGCCGGGCGAAGCCAGTGACATAGTATCCATCGGTAACGAAGGCGTCTTTGCGGCGATGCGCTAGGATCTCAGTCATGGATTTTCTGTGACCGCTCCGTTCGAACAGGAAGACCTTATTCAACATTTTGTTGATTTGCTCATTCGTTAGATTGGGCAACATGGGACCAACGCACCTATCGACATAATCTCACCACCTTTAATATTATTAGCGAACTGTCATTTTGGGAGCCGTTTGGGGGCCTTAAAGCTGGTTTGTCATATTTTCTCACCTCTGTGACTGTAAGGCTGATTGATATAGGGAAGCCACTCTTTTAGAAGGAAACCATATTTGGGAGCATTCATGCTCAGACATTTTTAAGGTCTTTCGAATATTTCCTGCCCCTAAGATCATTATTCCGCTACCTCCACAAGAAAAATCTGTTGCCGGCTAAGAACAATACCGCGAGACAGAAGTTTGTGCAATATTCTCGTGACAAGGTGCAAAAGTGAGTTCTTATCATGTATCTTGGGTCTATGTACTTGAGGCGCTGTGACGAAATTACAAAGCCGCTAATTGACATTCACAGACGACTGGAAATAACTCTACCTAATGCCTATCGGGCTACCTTCGAGTAAGTCCAGGCGAAACAGTAGATGGTCATTTTGTTCCAAAAGACACCATAGTCTTTACAAACATGTGGGCTGCAACACACAGCGAGCAGAACTTCCATCAGGCTCTTGATTTCAAACCGGAAAGGTGGATTGATCTCGACTGCCAAGACCAAAAGCTGGCTAGTCAGCCATTTTTGCTTGGAAGTAGAGTTTGTCTCGGTCGTCAGTAAGTTCCCATCTCTTTGATATTGTACGTCATCTTTGTCTTGTTGATTTTCTCCTTCTAGCCTCGCTCAAATAGAGTTACGAATCATTTTGGCTAAACTAATCTGGACTTATGACTTTAAGCTTATGGATGACAACCTCGATTGGGATGCTGCAAATAGGTCATATGTGTTCTGGGATAAGCCGAAGCTTCCAGTGCAATTTCAACGGAGACAGACGATATGACAGGCTAATCTCTCGCCGTTACTGATTTTTTACATTCGATCACAGATAAACTTTTACCAATAAGAACTGTTCCACCCTTAGATGTACTTCGCTTTCGTTGCCCGCCGGAGTAAGAATTGAAAATTGAAGGCTAGGACTTCATACTGCCTACAGCCGTGTTCAGAGCGTGTCGGGCAAGGTATTGAATGGGCCGTCTGCTTCCCCGAATTGTAGCAACTCAGCCATTCCATGCTATCTGTAAATATACAAGCATATTCTATAATACTACCTCCTCTCAAAGACGCAGTATACCTCTTATTATCTCGTCCAACTTGTTCTGGACATCAGCCGGCATTCTCCTTTGCATCCAAGCAACAAAACCGTCCGGTCTCACAAGCAAGGCTCCACTCGGAGAAATTCCCGCCGCATTTTCCCACCTTCTCTCCTTATCAACGATATCGCCCTTCGATCCCACACAATAACTAGCTAACTCCATCCCCTTCAACTTCTTCTCAACCTTCTGACTCGCCACAACCCAAGCACCTCCTTGACTTCCAGCAAGCACTGTAAATCCCTTCCCAAACAGATCAATCGTCGAGATTCTCTTCCCCTCCTTCTCAACCCACACATGCGGGGCACGAGAGCCAGGTCTACCATCCAAGGAGAGGAACAGTGAAGGCACACTCCACGCCTTCCATGTCACACCTCCTAGCGGCCATGTATTTTCTTCCACCACCGCCGTACTCTCATACGAGTAGACGTACCCAAATCCACCTGCTAATGGAAGCTTCTTCGCCCACCCCACAGCCGTGCTCCAATTTACCTTCACAGAAATCAAGCCCCGCTCATCAGCACTCGCCTTTGATGCTTCCGCGGCCGCTTTTCCCACAGGCAGTCGCTCCACATCGTAATTCTCAAGCAATTTTGGACCTGCCTGAAGTTTGAGGACGGCAGCTAACTTCCAGGAAAGATTATGCACATCTGAGATACCTGAGTTTGCGCCTTGTCCGCCATGTGGTGGCATCTGGTGCGCAGCGTCACCGGCGAGGAAGATGCGGCCGTGTTGGAGTTTTGTGGTGACACAGACAGAGGGCTCCCAAGGGAGGATGGATATTACTTCGATTGTGATGTCGGGCATACCCAATGCAAGCCTTAATAATTCTTTACATCTCTCAGGCGGAAAGTCTTCCGGCTTCTCGCCTTTTGAGGGATCGAAGCTTAAGTGGAAAACCCAGCGATCGCTGTTGTTTATAGATGTAAAGAAGCCAGTCACTTCAGGATGATCGATAACACAGATGCTAAATTCCCGCTTCTCGACGAGGTATTTGAGATCGGCGCGAAAAAGGATGTTCAGCAGATGGCCCATGGTACCACAGCCGCTTGTAGAGACACCGAGTTGTGAACGGATAGGAGAGTTTGCTCCATCGGCTGCAGTCAAATAATCCGCAGTGACTGTAATTATGTTGCCACTTCCTCGGTCCTGTAATTACGAATTACCAGCCTTCAAAGATTGTTTTAATTACTACAGATACATGCTTAGCAATAAAAGCTGCTGGTAAGACCCTCGAAAATACTCTAGGCTTTAGGCATATCCTTGCACTTCCTTGCGACTCTTACGGCCTTCAACTTCTAATCAAAAAAATATACTTCAACAACTCGACATTAAAAGTGTTCGGGGTGCAGCTACGGCTATTGTAAATGGGCTTCGAAACTCGCTGAAACAGTACGCATTCTTAAAGGTCGAACAGAAGAAGCTTTACGGGAAAGAAAAGGCATTACATAGGACAGTTATTACGCGCTAGGGATCACAAGTGGTCATGTTACAATCACTTATGAACTTAAAACAAGCTTTACGAGAGTTTGCAGACCGGCCTGATATCGATTTTGCGCCAAAAGCAAATCTACAGCACTCTACTTTCTGGTTTACAATCCAAGAGCTTCTCGAACTCCTCGGACCAATTCACAAAGCTTAGAAGATGTCTAAAGACAACAAGGCCAACATCAGCTATGTATATCAAAGATGGATGGAGATAAAAGCACATTTACAAGCCTACTCGAAGAGACTAACAGCTATAATAGCAAGCATCAAATTATATCTCAATACGATCCCAGTCGCTGGCACGAAACTTACAGGCATCAATAAGAAGAACTGGACAGGGGCAGGCCAGCGACCTGAGATAATTCTCTTTATCATATCAAAAATTTAGAATAAAGTAGTTGAGTATTAAACTTTACACGTTTAGATGTAAAAGTCTGTGGTATAGAAGTGTATTTGTAGTATCAGATGACAAAAAATTTGAAGAGTTTTACCTGCAATAAAATCAATTAGTGTACATTATTCCGCCTAGCGGTGACGAGCTTATATATACAGTGCTCATATAGTAGTGTTTTAGTAAGAGCGACAGCGAGGTGCATGGCCATAGGTCGCTGGTGATGCGGGCAAACCACCATGGTTGAGTAGGGTGAGCATTCCCAATCCGGATGGCTACACCTCGCTAAAGTGGCTACCTTCTGGTGTCGGAGCCGCACCCTTCGAATTTTGTTCCAGTTGGGAACAGAGGTCTGCTTCTCGCGTTCTGTCATAGTTCCCTATCGAAACCGGGACAATATTCGTAGAATCTTGAACGTTCCGTGAGTTGTATTCAAGGAATGGCTGTTGCTGTTGCTGTTGCTGTGAGAGTGATGACGTTTGAGAGATTCCTAAAGGTAGCCTGTTGCTGGAAATTGAAGACTGTGGTCTTCGCATAAACCGCGGTTATCCGCCTCCCGCTATGCTAACCCGCTGTGCTGCCTAACTCAGCCTTGAGAGAGTAATGACATCAACATGGGATTTGTGTTTTCATTCAAAGGACATTTTAAACGAGCACTTACAATTATACATCTTCCTACCAGTCATGAGAGATCCAAAGACCTTTGATTCTTCAGAGGATTCTCCTCCAGAAGACAGCCAAGAGGATGAGCCCATTCCCGGGTCAGAACTCTTCCTTGGAAGGGACGACAACTATCAATATGGCTCCTCACTTATACACATCCAAACAAGCGATCTCGCAAAATGCCAAGGACTTTTCCCTCTGACACATTCCTCCCGATCAATGCCATTGCGCAGGCTCTCACTAGAGCTCATGCATTTCATTACCAATCACCCGAGCTATGTCTCTGTAGTGCCTATTGAAGACAATCTCGTACGTTTCTCATATCCGCATCCTGATAGACATTATTTGAAAGCTCCCTAATACGAGCTTAGTTCAATTTGTTGGGCACCATTGAAGGGCCGGTATGTAACTCTCTGACTTCCTGTAATGTCTCTATTTCCCCCAAAAGGAATAAAAAGGCTCGGTGCATAGTAATAAGTGTAATAGCCAGGAACACCATACGAGAAAGGAATCTTCTTTATCCGCATGGACTATCCGAACAACTACCCCGTTAGGCCACCCGTTTGTAATTTCATGACAAAGATCTATCATCCGAATATCTCGCAGGGGAGAATATGTGTCAACATCCTCGAGAGGGCATGGTCTCCAGCGCTCACTATTGAAACCGGTGAGTAGTACTTTCTCCCGATATCCTTGGTAAAGGTGCTCGTAGATGAGGAGAGACTAAGAGATGGCAGTTCTTTTATCTATCTGCTCTATGCTTTCAGACCCGTTTTTTAATGAACCGTTGGAGAGGGAGATAGCGGCGCAATACAATCATGACAAAGTAGTTTATGAGAGTAATGCAAAATTGTGGACTCAGAAATATGCTACAGGCAAGAGACCAACAGATGAGGAGCTGAATGTTGCTGGTGAGTGGAACAAGAAACTTGCAGTTATTTTGGAGAAAAATCGGGACTCTCGCTGAAGATGGGATGATGGTGAGAGGATGAGAGAAGCTAGAGCGGATGGATTGTGGTAAAAGCACTATATGTAGGAATACCTATCATAACTTTATGCGAGAACATGTTAGAAAACGGATAAGAAGTATGATGACCGGGATATCTGCGAGACCGACTGAGAGAACAAGCTGTAAACATGTATACTCTGTGCCCATTCCCCCTTCTTCGTGTCCGATTTCAAAATAAGCGTCTGACATCTGAAGAAGTTTAACCTCAGCGCCCGTCTGCTCCACAGATAACTCCTACTGACCCAAAGGAAAGATAGAAGGACGGAACCGACATAGAGACGGTTACGGAAATGGAACGAGAGAAGCCTCGGCAAGTTGACGAGACTCATGCCTAAATCATAGAGACGCTCTGAAGTGACAGAAGATTTCAAGGAGTGCCTTGACCTTTTCAGCCTCTAGATCCCCTGGAGAAGACAGGCAGACATGACTCCTCAAGAAACTGCCGTAGTCAAACCTGGCTAATAATGTCTCCTAGCCTGAGAGTCCTGGCATTCGGGTAAGGCCACAAGAACTGAATTACAGGGATCCGTTTGCAGGGGCGACGACGGCGCCTAAACGAAACGCGACTTGCAAATGGCGGTTGAACACCACCATCCTCGAAAGATATACTCTTCGACGCTCTACCTCGTCCAATGGGCGTATGAAATAACTGACCATCTCTCGAGTCCTGCGAGATACTGTCCAGCCATACCGGCAGAGCGAATATGCTTAAACTTTAGCCTGCGCCTTTTTGATGCGCCGGCGTGGCTGGTTGCCCATGATTGGCTTTAGGGTGACCCTCTAAGATACGAAGCGCTAAATCCTCAGTTAGGGGAACCCTTCCCTCCAATTGAGATGCCCGATTTTAATTCCCTCACATAAGCAAAAACCGACATCTCGAGATACTGGTTGGAGGAGCAAGGAGATCTGTGTAGAATCAACACTTTATGCAATATATAAATGTACCCCCGTATCAATCTTCAAGAGCTTTGAGTAGACTCTGCGGATAACTAGCATAGTCTTGGCTACCGACTTAGGAGTAGTGGCTGCCGAAATGCAAGCAGAGAGAACGGCCCTTCCCCCTAGGTGCCGTCTCACTAGATAATAAGATGATCTTCCCGAGTGCTAGCCTGCCCTGTCTTCCACACATTGATATGTAATAGAATGAGATCACCTGGCCGGCCCGGCAAAACTTGTTTCGAAATGTCGCCTAAGGCAGAGTGTGACGAGTTCAGCGCCATCCATCCGGCACAATGCAGACGCGATGAGGTATGATGATGGGCAAGTCACCGCTCTAATGGCCAGGATGACCACACTGCCTCCCTGTCCGTTTTGGCCCCCCGTCCCCCCTTAAGAAGCGTATCAATCCCCCAGACGACAAAACGTGAGCATCTTTCCATATAACCGGGTCCACCAAAGATTGAACGCCCTTCCACACCGTCAATGCATCGTAACATATCATTCCACGACCAGGATGAGAATCGCATGTCTGCAATTCGCACCGCAACTAGGAGATGTCGAGTATGTCTCGCGGGGTTTCCCTTTGTGCAGGCGCTGATAAAGGGGCAGTAACAACCTCAGTCGCGCGGACGCGATCCTCGACCGAGCGGACCCAAAGAATCTTGACCTGTTGGTTTTGCCCGAACTGGCTTTCTCTGGTGAGTTCTAGCTTTGATGCTTCGTCTCATTATTCCCAAAATGGATCCCTGATGGGGTGTCGTGGAATGGTTGTCGCAAAAATGCGACCTAACCTTAAATTGCGGGTTGACCATACTGTCGGGACGAGGAGCGCAATGCTTCATGACTGTCGCTATGGTACATGTGTTTGATGTTCATTATTTTATATCTATCATTGGGGTTATTGCTGATTATTTAGGTTATAACTTCAAGTCTTTAAATCACATTAGCCCATATCTCGAGCGCGCTGGGAAGGGCATCAGCTCCCTCTGGGCTTGCACTACAGCTTTGAAACATGAGTGCATTGTCACAGTTGGCTATCCAGAGAGCGTCGATATCACGGAAAAATGGCCAGCAGACCCGGAATACTACAACTCTGCAATAACCTACAGCCCGGAAGGAGAGCAGATTCTAAATTATAGGAAGACTTTCCTGTACCATACTGATGAGACTTGGGCACTGGAAGGATCTGATGGCTTTTATGATGGCGTAATACCGGGTCTGGGCAATGTTGTGATGGGGATATGTAAGTGGCTTATTGAAAGCTTTGGGCTCGAGTCCCCATGACTATGCTCATTGCTCGAGCCATTACTGTCTATATGTCATGGCTAACATACAGTTTTGCAGGCATGGACCTTAAGTAAGCCCTCCTGGCCCTTTCTTGAGCCAATCTATTGACCTCGAGCTAGTCCGTACAGGTTTCAGGCCCCGTGGCACGCTTGGGAGTTTGCAAATCATATTTTGCATAAGGAAGCGAATCTTGTGGTTCTCTCTATGGCTTGGCTAACAAGCGCCGACAGACAATTAGACCCAAAGCAGCCTGACATGGACACACTGGCTTATTGGTTGTCAAGACTCGAGCCCCTAATTAGGAGTGAACAACAAGGAGAGATCATCGTGGTATTCGCCAATCGGTGTGGAAGGGAGGACGAGGCGGTGTACGCAGGCACAAGTGCTGTGCTTGGAATTGAGGGCGGAGAGGTCAAAGTTTACGGCATTTTAGGCTGTGATGAGAATGAGCTCCTTGTTGTTGACACTTCAGAAGAGCCCCAAGCTAAACTCGTGACGGAGCCATCCTCGAACCCGGTAGAATACGGCACCCGCAGCTGGGACGCTTCAGGCTCCGCAACAACGACTCGTGAAGAGGAAGAACACCCCGCGAGCATCGATGCGATACTGTCAGCATCCAAACCAATATCGCCAGTCGAGTCGCGTTTCCCACATGCCTATTATGCATCTCAACTTCCGAAAGCCGACGATATCCTCCCAAAACTGAATTCCAGTGCTAATTCAGATGATGTTGTCCCGAAAATTGACCCCCCCGCGACGACTAACGTTAGTCAGAGCAAACGGAGCTCTGCCCAGTCCTCCATAGCTTCTTCATTACAATCGTCCATGCCGCCTTCTTTACAGTCTTCGATGCCATCGTCAGACCACTCTTCCAGTATGCCATCCCTCCCAACCATAAACCGTCCCGACTCGCGCAAATCGCGGACGAGCAGTCGAAATGAGACACCACAAAGGGCAGACCTAATCCCTGATGCCATAACCATGAATGGGATCGAGAAATCTCTGATTATTCCGATGGCAACAGTGGGTCTCAGTGCCAGCAGCGATGATGGCGCAGAACCCTCGTCTGCTTCATCAATGACGACGAACACGCCTTGGGACAAGAGCCCAATTCCCTCCCGCACTGGATCGAAAGGCAGCTCTCGCAATCCCAGTCCTGCGATCCGAAACCCAAGCCCATTCATCTCGGCTTTGCAGCAATCCACGGCTCTCCAGTCACAGCGCGCACGCGCTTCAACCCCTAAATCTCAGCAGACAGTTCGACCACAGGAGGAGTACCAGAAGTTGAATGTCACTCCTCTGGAAGTCTGTAAGGGACCAGAAATCGGCTCCCCTGTCGTTGATATCCCAGACGTGCCGATGTTTCCGGGGCCCTCACGACATCCAACTGCCGACCCAGCTTCTCGTAAGCCTCTAGCCCGCGGTTTGTTCCCACCTGACGATGGTAGCAGTGCGTCCAGGCCGCGGAGCACGGGCTGGTGACTCAATTATGTGTAATGATGAACGCAATGAAGTCGTGCTTGAGCTGTTTCATTTTGCTATCACTGCCCTTTTTGAACAGTCGTGGTTATTTTATTCTAATGCAAATCAGTATTCTTTAGCGCATCAGCGTGGAGTTGGGGCAGGAACTGCAACTCTTCGTCTTGCAAGGCTCGGGAAGATACGTAGATGGTACACATCGGATAGTGGACATGATTATGATATATTGATTTCCATGCCGTTTGGTGGACTTCACGTTGCTTGTCTAAAGAGTGTTCGTAAAAGCCACGACACATTATGTCAGCCTGATGGTTCTTTTCGCAGGATTCGCTCCCGGAGGGTACTTCGATCTTCTTTGCCACTAAGTGCAATCGGCACCATACTCCCTTTCTCTCTTTCATCCCCCTTGCCACTAATAACCCATGTCTTGACAATGTGCTTAACTTCTTTGACAGCTCCTTCCTTCTGCTTGGCTTCCCCAAGTCGCCTTATGTATCCCGAATAAACCACAACTTCGGCGATGCCAACCAATAAGCTGCCACTCATGCTCAAAGCCAGTCTCGCAGGTGTATCCCACCATCTCGCAGCCATCCAAATTGCGGCAGCACATGCAGCGATACTGATAAGGATATTGAAGATGAGGGTAATCTGGCGGTTAACGTCTGTGTATGTAATATCATCTTCTTCTGTAGATGAATTGAAGGATTCATATGCGGCAGTAGAAGAAAAGGCATAAGCAGCTGATGCGCTGGGAAAGCGCTGGGAAAATGCCTCCTGAAAGGGAGGAGGATTAATCATTCTCTCGTAGGCGCGGGCTTCTTCTTCTCGGCGGAGACGTGCCATTAAAGCCTTGTATTCTGGGGTCTGTGAGCCGTCAGCATGTTGCCAAAGAGCTATGGATTAAGCCTTCCTGAGTCAGACTTACAGGTTCTGGCTTTGGCGGCAGGGGAGGGACGTAGACTCTTGAACCTCGAAGAAGAATATCGAGGTGATACGAGGAATGTCCCCTACTTTTTAACTGTCTAGAGATATCCATGACCTGGCCATGAGAGATTGGCTTGCCTATTGCAGGACCTGAGAGTGAAGGCTCTTTAGCTATGCCTGGGACCTCTTTCGTGACCGCATCTTCTCCAGATT
>Ga0335075_10012146_pt1 | contig 13018 bp, 11 predicted proteins | sample Lox_Sample_24_FD_206723 | JGI IMG/M metagenome (GOLD analysis project Ga0335075, IMG submission 206723) | Soil microbial communities from Loxahatchee National Wildlife Refuge, Florida, United States - Lox_Sample_2.4 | ecosystem: Environmental > Terrestrial > Soil > Wetlands | place: USA... | reverse complement strand
CAAGTCCGAACTAAGTTACGGGGTAGTTGAGAAGGAGAACAGGAAGATTGAGAGGAGTTGAGAGCAGATGTGCAGTGACAGAAAGGTGCAGAGCAGTGTTTTGGATGCTTCAGAGTATCAATGGAGCATGTAAGGAGTTTCGGTGGATTGATGGATGGAAGCTCTACTTGGACTTGGGTCTTCTCGTACTGCAACGTCGTCTCGGCTGCGACAGTCACAGCCTGCAGTCGATTATTCAGCAGTAGAAACAGCCACTCCATCATCCCAATCAATGTGTAAAGCTCCCAACATCCTGAAAACATCTATTATTTCCGTGGCTACTTGGGGCCATTCCCTCGAGTCAACTCAGTCAGTATTCATTGTTGAATTCCAAACGCAGTGATCCAACTACACAATCTGGTATGTTGGTACTATCTACCCTTTACCGTGTACGCATCTCCGAACTCGTAAGCTATCCAGCCAATCATTATGTCATAATTGTTTCTGTATGACCCAATATCAACACGACACGACATCGCTGCAGTTCATTTCGGCCGCTGATTGAAATATGGTGGAGTACGGTGTAGCGCTAATCACATAGACTCAGCACGCATATTCTGACTTTCACTTTCCATGCAATTTGACTGTGCGTATTTCAAATAGGATTTGGAATGGTTAATGCAATACATATTTGAAAGAGATAATCCATCCCATCGCAATGGTGCTGAGTTCCACGCTATGCAACAGAAATTCATCGTAACAGAGTCCCATAAGATCGTCGAATTGGCAGCGCCTCCAAATGCAAGTGGCTTCGGAGACCACAACGGGTCCACTATCCAGCCCTATGCAGCAAGCCGACATGTCTATTTACCATGTCAGACATCGTAGGAGCGCCGTGAAAGAAGAAATTTCCGAAACATCATGCAAGCGGAGGCTGCAAGGGGAATTATCAACCCTTTCCGCACCAGACCTCCGAACAATTATTGAAAATGAAGAAAGAAAAGCAAGACAAGCGAATTGCTCGTCTCTGTGAATGCAAAGATGCTCAAATCCATGAGCAAGCTTGCAATACCGAGTAGAAGCGACATCTCTGCAGGTAGCATGCTAGTCTTTCGGAGTATCGCACTTCTATCGAGCAGGACTACAGCCTCTCGTATTATCATGCAAAGATTCAGGTAGCAGAGCTCGAATGATTCGCAGCGCTAGCACCACCACCACCTCTACCAGGTCTATCTCTTTCACCGCCGAAGCGCTCCATCCAGCCTTCACAAACGGTACGTTGTTCTCGCGCTCGTGCCTTGACGTACTCCCTCTCGCGCACACGCTGCTCTATCATGGCATCAGGAGCACGCACGAGCCGAAGCTGATCATCGAAGGCCTCTTCTCGCTCCCAGCCTGCCTCGGCGGTAGCAATACCGTCCAGCATGGCTTGGATGCGGCGCCGCATCTCGCTCCACGACAACTCCTTTGTGCCATCGCGAGAAGAGGAGCCGCTTCCACTTCCGCCAGTCTTGACCACGCCGTTGGCAGAGTCGGTGCCACCGCCACCGCCGAGCTTGCTCTTTTTACCGGTTCCGTTGGTCGCCGCGCCGTTGGTTTCGGGTCCGCTGCCTTCGGCGCCGTTGCCGTTGCCGTTGCCGTTGCCGCTGTCATTGCCATTGCCGTTGACTTGAGTCTCGTTGGGCGAGGCTGACGATGCGCCGCCTTTGCTGCTCTTGAGATGCGCCGGAGAGCCGTCACCTCGCTCCGTGGGAGTGTCTGCCGCGACACGGCCGCGACCGCGCTTTCCTGCACCTGTCTTGCCTTTCTTTGTGGTATCGTTGAGGGATCCGGAGACGGAGGGAGTGTCGGGTGGCTGTGAGCCGTTGGGATCGTAGCTTTCGCCGTCCTTGCCATTGGCTTTGACGGGATCTAAATCTGTAGATTGTGAGTATGCTGTTGAATCTCGCGAATTATTGAGGTGAAATGGGAGAGTCATCTGTCTGACTTCCCTGGTGACAAAGAGCATACCATCTGGACCACGTCTTTGGTCGGCTCTGCGCTTGCGCTTGTTCGCTGCATCTGCGCGCTCCTTCTCACGATCCCGGAGTTCCTTTTCTCGTTGACTTCGTGCTGCGGCTCCACGCGCAGCTTGCTTTCGTGTGCCGCTACCCTTTCCTTGATCAGGGTCCGGGCTCTGCATTTCTGTGTTTGAATCTTCTTCCGACTCCGACTCGGTCTCTAACTTTTGACGCTTTGGGTTTGGATCTGATTTGTGTCTGTATACAATGTCAGTTGTCTCTTCACGGAGCTTGAAGCGAATGCCATCATACTCCTCGCTGTCAGCTCGGGCTCGTTTGGGTTTCCTGTTGCCATTTCCTGCTCCCTGTTGTCCTTCATGCTTGCTCTCTTCCAACACTCTTCTCAGCATCTCATCTTCATCGTATGCTGCGCGGCTGTTCATGGTTGATCGTCGCTTGCCGAGAGCCTCAGCAGCAGGACGAACTGCTTCCCTCTCCTTTTTCGCAGGTCGACCAATATCTTTTGAGGCAGATGACTTGCGATGAGAGGATTTGACAGCTTTGTTTCCGACGACTGGAAGGTATCGAGAGTATTTTTGTCCAATGGAGTTCACCATCAGCTTGTGATAATCAGGACGACACTCCTCGCAGTAGTAGTTTTCAGGAGTCATGGTGTCATCCATGATGCCAACACAGCCACCATGTTGCCAAACGCTACATTTGTCACATTGTATAAAAAGTCCACCGACATCTTCGCCTAGATCTTCAGAGTCTTCATCGACGATAGGTGGACCTGGGTAGTCTTGGTTGTCGCAAACGCAACGAGTGATTTCGTTATCCTCTACGATCTCATCTTCTTCGATTTCTTCCTCCTTGGGAATATCATCCTTGTGGTCTTGCTGACGTTTACTGCGTCGGGTCTGCGGAGGTTCGCTGGTGCTGGTTCTCGCTTGTTCCGAGACATCGTCGGACGTGAGTGACGGAGGAGTGGCAGACTTCTGTGGCGAACCCTGTTTGTTATTTGAGCGAGTATTGCGATCGGCACGGTTCGACGAGGTGGAGGACATGGAGTTGGCGTGTGAAGGTACAGATGGCGGAGGTTGGGTAAGTCGCGCTCTCGAGGAGCGCCGTGGTGACGGTGGAGGCATTGGAGGTTGAGGAAGGAGATTCGCAGCAATGAACCTGTTGCTCCGTACTCGCTGAAGCGATAGATAGCGTGATCACTCAACACCACGGAATTTTCCAGTCGTGAGGGTGGGTGTGGGTGCTGTACTGAGTGAAGAACAGCTTCGCGTGCGGTGGGTCGGGCAGTTCTGTGGAAGCTGGTAGAAAAGCAAGCGGACGAGCCCGACCGCAGCCGGGTGCCAGTGAGAAAGATATCAGAGCAGTGACGAGGTATGTAAGATCTGGTAACAGTGGGAGAGTGTGGGATCGTGAAATCTTCTTCGGCTTCGAGTCGCTTTCGCTCGCTCACGAACTTCCAGAGAGGGACCGCTCGATCCATCCAGATCCGGATTAGTGCCTTTGTGTCGGCGATCCATTTTTCCGATCCGTGGCTATTCTCGTCTCTAATTGGCCACACCTCCTGAAGCCATGACGGAGTTACGATCACGGCCTAGGAAGTGCGGTGATGATGAAGTGAGTATTGGCGTGGGATGCTCGAATCCTTTGAGCAATGCTTGAGCAAGCTCGAGGTGAGTGGAATCGCCGACTTGGAGGTTGTTTGTACAAAAATTACCGCTGAGGCTGGGTAGAGTACGAGAAGGTAAGAGTTCATGACGGCTCAGTCACGTGCACTGCCTACGCTGCTGATTCGATGACTGAAGGTTCAGCACAGTTTGCACACTTTTCACTCTGTAACTCATAATTAACTGAATGAAATCTTTCTGCCGTCCGAATTACTTTCTGCCTGACTTGTTCGTCCATCGGAACGAAGACTCCGACAATGAAGACCCTTGATCGTATCGCTAAGCATCTTAATTCCAAACGATTTTGCCCGTCGGACGAGTTTGAATATATACCACTTCTGCCAAAGTTATAGCGTGACTGACATACAATTCTTCATTCCGAGTCCAAGTCATCTTTCTGTTAAGCGATGCTGTTTCATCTCTATGCTTTGTCGGAGATGTGACACCTCCACGTAACTCCGATGGTCCAGCGGACGAGTTGATCATAACCATGACAGGGTCAGTGAAGTGTATAAATTCAGAAGTGATAGCCAGTATGTCTCTGCTGCGCTCTCAGATTCCACTGTCTCTCCATTGTAACCCTCCAGTCAGACCAACCTTACTCTCATCGTCTCTAACGTTCTTCCACCATGTCTACTCTAGAGGACCTAGCAAAGCCTTCGACGGAAGGTGAGACCCCTAAGATGGCACCCTCCGTGTTAGCGATGATTAGTCCAGCACCGACTCCCAAAACACAGCTCGGTGTATACCGAATCCTCTCACCTAATGCTGGTGTTCGCGTATCTCCCATCTGCCTTGGTGCCATGTCCATTGGTGGGAAATGGGACTTTATGGGATCCATTGACAAGAAACAATCATTTGCTCTCCTCGATGGCTTCGTGGAAGCTGGTGGTAACTTTATTGATACGGCTTCCAACTATCAAAATGAAGACTCTGAGAAATGGATCGGCGAATGGATGACAGAAAGAGAAAACCGTGATCTTATTGTGCTTGCAACCAAATTCACTACACAATATCGGTCTTGGGAACTCGGTAAAGGAAAAACCGTCAATTTTCAAGGAAATTCCAGAAAGACTCTTCATATGAGCGTCCGAGACAGTCTTAAAAAGCTTCAAACCGATTACATTGACCTCCTCTACATTCATTGGTACGTTTCCATTGATTGTTATGGTTTTCTCTTCCCCAAGAGAAATATCACGTCTCCGATGGTATGCTTATGACCTCTGCTAACTTCAATTCTTACAGGTGGGACTATACTACCTCAATCCCGGAACTGATGAACTCTCTGCACTCTCTCGTGGAATCTGGCAAAGTTTTATATCTTGGAGTGTCAGATACACCAGCTTGGATCGTCGCTGCAGCCAACACATACGCAATACAAGCGCACAAGACACCCTTTTCTGTATACCAAGGTCGATGGAACGTCATGAAACGTGACCTCGAATACGAGATTCTACCAATGTGTCAACACTTTGGCATGGCACTTTGTCCTTGGGAGGTTGTCGGTGCCGGAAGACTACAAACAAAGAAGATGATGGAGAAGCGAAAAGCTCAAGGCGAAAATATTCGCGGACTACATGGCTCTACCGCCTTAGAGCTTACGGAAGAAGAGCAAAAGATGAGTGATGCACTTGAGAAGGTCGCCGATGAGCTGAAAATACAAGGTCAAGGAGACTTCTCCATCACTGCCGTTGCCATCGCGTATGTCATGCATAAGGCCCGTTACTGCTATCCTATTATCGGAGGCAGAAAGGTTGAGCATTTGTTGGACAATGCGAAGGCACTGGAAATTGAATTGAGCGAGGAGCAGTTGAAGTTCTTGGAGGAGGTGAATCCCGCTCACGTTCCGTTTCCATGGAATTTTATTGGCAAAGATCCTCATGAAACTGGAGCAAGCACCTTTATGCAATCTTCTACAGCACATCTCAAGTGGCAGACCAATGGAAAGCCGGTTTAGATGATCATTGAATTGGAAATTGAAGACTGAGCCAGCTTCGTTGGTGACTACCTTCAACCACCTGAAGGTTTGCTACCAGGTAAGCCTTTAGCTTTCTATTGTTTCGAAGCTTTACACTTGTTTGAGATACTGCAAAATTGGATTTGGATTAACGTAACGCAGTTAAATGTTCAAAATGGTATCTTTCTCTAATCTACTCCGTACCAATTCCACTCAATCATGTCCACTCCCAAAATTTAATGACTTCAAAGTCTCTGGCCTGTTTACCCAATCTTCGTTCAGCCAACAACAGCAAATTTCTTGCGGCAGTACCCAAATGTAACGGACTCTGAACCTTCTGTGCCGCCTTCAATACATCATCGAGGTCATTGATGAAGTCACGAATAGTAGCCGCACTATGGACTCCATTCTCGACGCCCGAATTTGCCTTGAGATTCTTTTCAGATATCGTATGAACCATTTGTAGGCCTTTCTCTCTGAACATGACGCTACCACCTGCCGCATCCACACATAGCTTGTAGAACTGATTGAGGTTGATACCTAGATGCTTCGCAAAGGAAATCGCTTCTGCGGCGGCACATAGGTGGATCGCTTTGAGCAAGCGGATAATGAGCGCAATATTGGGCTCTGAACGTAACTTATCTGGCTGCCGTGCAAAGTACTCTGGCACTTGGGAGATCGGGTGAGTGTAATATGTTCGGACCATTCCGGCATCATCATGACCACCAAAGCCGAGAGTCAGTGCCGAAAGGTATATCTGTTCAGCGATGGAGACGAGTGGAGTTGGGAAATTCTGTTGCAACGCTGACGATGTGATGATGACTACGTCCTTGAGGATTACGGTCAAGGCGGAAACTCCTGGGAAATAGTCTTCCTCAAGCATTCGTGGAACTCTGTTCTCAAACATCCAACTCCATCCATCACTCTTGCATACTTCATCTCTCAGTATCCGAGGATCGACTCCCAACTTGCTCGCAAATCCCATGACTTCACTCGCAGCCAGGATTTGAATACCAGCGAGCACTTGGTGAGCCATCTTCATGTTGCTTCCAGCACCGATACCTCCAGTAATGAACAACTTATCTGGTGCAGACATCTCCTTAAGCAACCACTCACTCTTTTCCAATGCCGCTTCTGATCCGCCAGCCATGATGGTCAATGTACCAGCAGCAGCTCTTATCACACCACCTGAGACGGGAGCATCAACGAAATAGATGTCGTCTCTACCCAGCTTTTGGAATTGCTCCTTCACTGATATAGCATAGCTTGCTGGAACCGTCGAACTGAGAATGAATACGGCTCCATGTCGTAACGTCTTCACCACGGGATCTTCTTCTTCAAACAGCACACCCTGAGCCTGTGGTGCCGATGCAACCATACAAATGTAGTAATCGACATTGCGTGTCGATTCCACCAACGCCTGACAAGCGTGGCCACCTTCGCGCGCGAATCGATTCAGAATTCCCTCGCTGAGGTCGTAACCATATACTTGGTAGCCTTGCTTCACCAGATTCGTTGCTATGCCATATCCCATCGCACCCAGGCCAACAAAACCAATCGAGGGTTTCGCCGATGGCGACATGATGTTTGATTGATGTTAATATCGTTGAATTCGTCGACAATGAAAATCAGTGAAGAATGGGGTGATGCGCATTAAACGTTTCGTAAGCCAAGTTGGAGCAAATGCAAAAAGCGGATCTGACTAGTGATTGTGGTGCTTAGAGGTCCATCATGCACATAAAGACCGATTTCGTGCAGCTACTTGCTTGTGGAATTTCTCAGCAAAGGTGAGAAAGGCGCCTTGTTCGGAGCGAAAGCCGAGGTGAAAATGGCGGGTTTGAACTAGAGTAAGGTAGGTAGGGATGGTAAGGAAATGGAGAAGGAGATGGATTCAACGATGAGAATGATGGCGTCGTCTTGTGATTGATTTCTTGGTAGATCTGCAAAGTGCGAAGAATATGACAGGATCTGCGGGTTTTCCGCAATGGGTCTTGTGGAAACGAGCTTACGGTACAGCAATGGTCATGGCAACTATCGTATCTCTCCGTGGAGACAGTAGAATGCGGGTTTGCGGAGCTTCTCCGCATGAGTGGATCCGCGGTTCTCTACAACATTGGCACACTCTCTGCTCTCGGGATGAAGTCCGCCAATTGGTGAGTAGAGTGTCGAATCGCAGATTTGATACTCCATTGAGAACGTACGATGAGATGATTCTTGCCTACAACGCCAAGTTTCCATTCATTTGATTTCCGAGCTCTAGGCTTAAGAGATAACCAGAGTTTCAGGGAATATTTTCGGTCATAGTCTATTGCCATCGGATTTGCAGGCTACATGTGGCGAAACTACGAGTATTGACATCAACCTTTTTCAGATTGCGGATGGCAAAGCTGTAGAAGAGCTACTTTTTCATCGATCGGTAAACACCTGTCCAACCTTTTCAAAGTTCTCCAAAAATGCCTATCAAGAACCGAGCGACCGAGATACTTGACAAAGCGGCCCGAGAAGGATACGGTGTCGTAGGAATGTGTTGTTATAACTTAGAAGGCATTCTTGCAACAATACGAGCTGCCGAATCAAAAAAGTCTCCAGCAATGGTCTTGCTGTTTCCTTGGGCAATTCAGTACGCCGATTCGTACCTTGTGAGAGCTGCGGGCGAGGCTTGTCGAGATGCGAAAGTGCCAGTCACCTTACATCTCGATCACTGTCAGACTCCAGAAATGGTCAAGCGCGCTGCTGATATTCCAGGCGGGTTTGACAGCATTATGGTCGACATGAGTCACTTCGAAAAGGAAGAGAATTTGAAATTGACCAAGGAATTGACGGAATACTGTCACTCGAAAGGTATCGCGACTGAAGCGGAGCCGGGTCGAATAGAAGGTGGTGAAGATGGAGTTAGTGACACAGCCGACCTTGAAGGACTCTTGACAACACCCGAAGAAGCAAGAGAGTTTGTCAACACAGGTATCGACTGGTTGGCTCCAGCGTTTGGAAACGTACATGGCAACTATGGACCAAGAGGCATTCAGCTTGAATACGACAGATTGGAGAGCATTTTCAAAGAAGTCGGTAAGAATGTCAGACTAGTGCTTCATGGAGCGGATCCATTTACGGAAGAGATTTTCCAGAAGTGCATTGGATACGGAGTGTTCAAGATTAATATCAACAAGGTCATGAACAATGAGTATCTTAAAGTACAACAAAAAGGAATCGCAGGCATCACCGGAGTGATTGAGGAAGGTACTAAAGCCATGCAAGAAGCTGTTGAGCGATGTATAGACATGCTTGGGTCTGCAGGTAAAGCTTAAATACGAATGTATATTCATATTAGTACGGGATTTTGTGACCATAACGTAGCTGCCTGTTATTTAAATGATCTAGTTACTTAGATATGCTACGCTTCATCATCACCTTCAATCTATACAATACCACATCGATGGTGAGGTCTGTAAGTTACTACGCACCATTCGGAATGCCGTCGGCCAATATTTACCGATTATAAGTTTTCTTCGTTTGGAGCGCTATTGTTATCTGTCTTGCTGATACTGACTGAGATGGTTTGATGGTTGGCTGTTCTATCTTTGGGATCTTTGGCCATGCCGTTGTGAGTACCGTGGAAGCTTGAAGCAGAAATTCCAAGGTATACCTTCACCTCAAACACTTTCTCAAGTCGCGAGGCTAGGTCTTCGCTTACTTCGTGGAAGATATCAACTTGACGTTTGGTGATTCCCTCCTTTGGCAAATTTTCATATGCCTGCTCAGATTGCCGATGAATAGCTGCTTTGCTTTCTCGTCGAAGACTTTCTCCCAATGACTGGTGAAGTGCTGAAGCTTTCTGCACCGAATCATGGTAGCGATGTTATGTCTGGTTAGTCCGATGCGCGTAGCACTGCTTATCCCGCTTCATAGTATCAAGAGCCTCTTCCGAGCGAGTCCAACCTTCTTGAACGGTTCGCTCCTCCATACCCGGGTATTCGTACTTCCTAGCCCATTGATCTACCCATATCGCCCATAAATGCTCAGGAATTTGAGCAACAGACTTTGGTCGTTTGCCGAAGAGTATAAAGTGTAAAGATTTTCGTTTTGCGATTCTCTCTTCGACGTTGTGTGGTTCAGAATTCTCTGAGAGAGAACACTCCATAAGGTCTTTGAGAATGAATGGAAGTCGACGTGAGTTAGCAGCATTCCGCTGTTTGGACATCATAATATGATTTCCGGTTTGATTCTGAAGTTGTATTAGGAATGGTGTTCCGTTTGATTGCTCTTCAGTATCAACAGCTTGTGATACTTCTACATCGAAGTTCCGTGATTCCGAGCCTATCTGGGAGGCTACACCGATATCTGTCAACAAATGTCTGCTTTCTTCTGCTTCATAGAGTTGTGGGAAAAGTGTTGGTCCTTGCCACGTCTGTTCAATGGCCCAGACCATCTCTTCTAGCTTGTATGGATTGCTTTTGAAGGCTTGTCGATTGATATGACGAACTGAATTGTTCAGACTGTAAAGCTGCCACAATCGCTCTTTGACAGTTCTTCGGATTAAGCCGATGTTGATCTTAACACCTCGCTTACCCAACTCTTGCAATAGGAGTAAGCCTTGAAGAAAAGTTCGCTCCGGAGGAAGCATCGCAATGGTGGCCGATGACAATGTTGTACGATTAGGGAAATGAACATGGTTAAGTCCTTTCACGTGACTGGAGAAGTTCATGCTGTCATCCCATTTGGACCGTATTCTGAGTTCACCTCTTGTTTTTGCGGCCAGAGCCTTTCTGTAAATTTGGTTTATCTTGTACATTCCTCCCTTGAATCCCCAACTGACAACAGCTTGCTGCAATGCCGGAGTGAAGAGAGTGTTCAAATCCCTTCGAAAATTTGCTCTAGACGTAGATGAAGAGCGAGGATTGATTCTGGATACTGTGACTGATGAACCTGAAAGACCTCCATTCACACGGTCGTAATTGTACAGTTCCTCTAGTTTCAGACACAACCATCGTACTCTGTCAAAATCAAGCTTCATGCCATATCGTCGTAGAATTTCATGCCATCGTTGTGGATTGAGTGAAATTCCGTCGGTAGACATTTGTAGCCAAAGATCAGTGAGGAAAAGTAATTTGCGATACGAATCTGGATATCTTGCATCGGTAGGTAGACCTCGTCCGCGGCCGCGTCTGACAAGGTAATAGTTCGCAATGATGTCGAGAGATCGTGATGTAATGCCGATTTTGTCTCGTATCATATCTTGGCAAAGACTTGACACTTTTTGTGATCGAGTACGCACATAATGCTGTAGGAGGAGGTTCCAAGACTTTCGTACTGGTGCTTTGTGAAACATTGTAAGCAAGAAGAGTGTTCGATGAGCATCTGACCAGAATCCTCGTTCAATGTACTGAGATAGAAGTTGGGTTTGAAGTTCTCTATCTTCGAGAACATCTGGATGTTGGTCGCTTTTCAGTAAACTGTGTAGAAGATCGGAACGATTTTCAGTTGCAAGCTTGACAACTGCTTTTGAAAATGTAGACCCTTTCAAAGTCATTCCTAACGACCGCAAGACTTCTAGCTTTTGCACCACAACTTGAGGTTCACTCGCTCGGATGGCCAGCTCTCGTAGTGCTAATGGTCCAATCCGTTTTGTATTGAGTAGTGCTAGACCTTTTATGATGGCGTCTAAGGAGAATGCACGAGTTGCAAAGAGTCGAGAACAGAACTCATCACTAAGTTCTTTGGATGCCGAATTCGCCAGTGTAGAGCCCACGAACTTGCTGATATCGGATCGATTGAATGGCAGATTTATGTCTTGTGAATATCTTCCAGAGCCAGTATTCATACCTTCAGTTTGTTCGAAAAATCGTAATATAGATTCAGATACCTGTGCAGAGAGAGATGCTGGACTTGATGATAAGCTAATACCAAGGAATCTCCTCTTATTCTCCACGCCTTGCATTTCCGCTGTGGACCAAACTTCACCTGGAAGATCTCTGTATTTCAAAAGTAATTCATGCCATCTGATAGCCTCTGCATACCACGTTTCCTTCCGTAGAAGAGTAGGCATAAGCGAATCATAGATACATCGAGCAGCGTTACTGCTGTTTGCATAGATCTCTTCAAATGTTGAGAGACTTCCATGATTCGATGTTGCTGCTTTTACCATCCAACGTAGGCCTTGTGTAGGAATGGCATTGTACTTGTCGAACTGTCGGTGCCATGCGAGTGCTTTGTCGCTCGATATAGCCAAACATTTTCCGACCAGAAGAGAATAGAATGGTTCATACGTTTGACCATTTTGCCTACGCAGATCGAGATAATGGGTGAACAATTCTTCCCATAAATCTGTATCCTCAACAAGTGTAGTCCAGACAAAGCGTGCCGATGAACCGCTTGTAGGTAACTGCAAGTCTTGCGTCTTCAAAGCTTCCCATGATTCACGAACTCCAGCACTTCCTTTTGTTCGAATCCTACGTGATAGTTCCAAGCTCCATCTTTTGAGTTTTTGATCGCTGATGCATTTCGAACGATCATGAATGTTCAGAGGCTCAGAATCGTATCGTCTTATTGTGGGCTCCGTCCAAGATAAAGAATCTTGAGATGCATTCTGCTCATCGCCAGAGAGGATCGAGCCGTTAGCGGCCGTAGAACTGTAGTAATAGAATGGATGAAGGGGATTATGCCGTACGACGGAGGATCGAGTAGAAGGCCATATTGTCGGCGTGTTCAAAGGTAGAGCTTTCAGCCCGGTATGGACTCTACCCACCGATCGCATGAGCCCAAAAAAGCCCAGCCTATTCGATCTGCACTGAACATTGCATCCAGTGCATTCCAGATATCAATTGCAATTAGAATTAGGTAGACATAAAGGTAGATAAAGCAGACTTAGAGCTTCTCACTTTCAATGCGGAGCTAAGATCGGAGGTCCGAGATATTCCGTACCGAAGTTGATGCTTGGCATTGGCTACAGCTTCAGATCAGTCCACTACAACAACTACTTGCTCTTACAATCACCTCCAATTCCGGCTCTCCGTCATTAGAAGCACATCAATTCTTTCGAATTCCGAGTCTTCTATTCCCTGGTGCTGCGCAATGGCCGGGTGAGTCCCAGATTTTCGATCTTCAGCATCAAGTCGTTATCCGAACGTCGTCAATCCTTCGTTTTACCAGTTTCAGCTTCGGTATACACCTTAACCTTACTAACGGACTCCAGTTTCGTTTTCCGCGAGAATCGCGTCCCACACTACCAACGTCTCTTCCAGAAGCATGATGGTCTCAGACAATGGCACAAGGTACGGCCGAGTACATTCCTGGCAAGAGATGTCATGCATGCAGGACGCAGCTAACCAAGTAATATCAGACCCCACGAAGCCCGTTACTTCTTACTCCATTCTGGATATTGACCTGGGGAACATTCG
>Ga0335075_10012145_pt1 | contig 13019 bp, 9 predicted proteins | sample Lox_Sample_24_FD_206723 | JGI IMG/M metagenome (GOLD analysis project Ga0335075, IMG submission 206723) | Soil microbial communities from Loxahatchee National Wildlife Refuge, Florida, United States - Lox_Sample_2.4 | ecosystem: Environmental > Terrestrial > Soil > Wetlands | place: USA: Florida... | reverse complement strand
GGAGACCAATCGAGCGCTGACGGCGCGCCTCGACCAGCTGGCGCACGGCCTCGAGGCAGCGCAGGAGGCGAGCGATGGTGCCGCGCGCGAGCAGGCCGCCCGAGCGCTCGACGGCCTGCAGGGCGATGTGCTGTTTCGCACCGGCAGCGCCGACATCCCGGAGCAGACCACCCACGAGATCGAGGTGCTCGCCGGCGTGCTGGCCAGGTCACCGGCGCTGACGGTGCGGCTCGACGGCTACGCCGATCCGCGCGGCAGCGACGATGCGAACCTGAAGCTCTCCCGGGCGCGGGCCGATGCGGTACGGGACTTGCTGCTCGCCGCAGGCGTTCCGGAGCAGGCACTCGAGGTCAACGCCTACGGCAAGAGCCGCAGCGTGGCCCAGGACAGCGACGGCTACGCCTTCGAGCGCCGCGTGCGCTTGACGCTCGAGGCCGCCGCTCCCGCCCCGGTGGCGCAAGCGAGCACTCCGGCCGCGAGCGTCGTGCCGCTCGACACGGTGCCAGGGGCCTCGATGCCGACGGCCTCGGTGCCGAGCGCGGCCCCGTCCGCAGCGGGTCCGAAGTGAGGCCGATGCGATCGAGCGGCTCGGCGCGGCGGGCGTCGAGCCGCTCTTGTCCTGCCCGGGGCGCGCACTTACGATAGTGCATGGCCGAACATCCCCGGATCGTGGCGCTCGACCGATTTCAGACCGGCGAATCGGCCAACCCGTCGCCCGAGAAGATCCTCGCCGGCATCCCGCGCGTGCGGGTGTCGAACCAGTTCACCGATTCGACGCAGCAATTTTTTTGCGGCTTCTGGACGAGCACCAGCGGCAAATGGCGGGTGCGCTATACGGAGCACGAGCTGTGCGTGCTCATCGAGGGGCGCGTGCGCCTCGAGTCGGTCCACGGCGAGAAGAACGACTTTCGCGCGGGAGACGCATTCGTCGTGCCCGCCGGATACGAGGGCACCTGGGAAGTCGCCGAGCCGTGCAAGAAGTGGTACGCGGTGTTCGACGCGAAGAGCTGAGCGCGCGCGCCGCCACGCCCCTCAGGCCGTGTCGCGAATCGCTCCCGCGAGCGTCTCGACGATCTGACCGATTTGCCCTTCCTCGATGATCAGCGGCGGCGACAGCGCCACCACGTCCCCCGTGATGCGTACCATCACGCCGCGATCGAAGCACTTCAAGAACACATCGAAGGCGCGGGCACCGGGCTTGCCGGTCCGCGGCTCCAGCTCCACGGCACCGATCAGCCCGTAATTGCGGATATCGACGATGTTGGGCGCACTGCGGATGGAATGCACCGCCTCCTGCCATACCGTGCTCAGGGCGGCGGCGCGTGTGAGCAGCTGCTCTCTCTCGTAGATGTCGAGAGTCGCCAGCGCGGCCGCGCAGGCGGCGGGATGGGCCGAGTAGGTGTAGCCGTGAAACAGCTCGATCGCATTCTCGGGTCCCTGCATGAAGGCATCGTAGATCTTGCGCTGCGCGAACACGGCGCCCATCGGAATCGCCCCGTTGGTGAGGCCCTTGGCCGTGGTCATCAGATCCGGGGTCACCTCGAAGGCCTGCGAGGCGAAAGGCTTGCCGATGCGGCCGAATCCGGTGATCACCTCGTCGAATATCAGCAGGATGTCGTGCTTGTCGCAGATCTCGCGCAGACGCTTCAAGTACCCCACCGGCGGCAATACCACGCCGGCGGAGCCGGCAATCGGCTCGACGATGACGGCCGCGATGTTGGAGGCATCGTGCAGCGCGATCAGACGCTCGAGCTCGTTCGCCAGATGCATGCCCCAGTGCGGCAGGCCGCGCGAGAAGGCGTTGTGGCCGATATCGAGCGTATGCGGCAAGTGATCGACGCTCGGCAGCAAGGCGCCCGCGAACAGCTTTCGGTTGTTCACCATGCCGCCCACCGACATGCCGCCGAAGCCGACGCCGTGGTAGCCCTTTTCACGGCCGATGAGCCGCGTGCGCTGGCCCTGGCCGCGCACGCGCTGGTAGGCGATGGCGATCTTCAGGGCCGTATCCACGGATTCGGAGCCCGAGTTGGTGAAAAACACCCGATCCATTCCCGGCGGGGCGATCTTGGCGAGGCGATTGGCGAGCTCGAATGCGATGGGATGGCCCATCTGGAAGGCGGGGGCATATTCCATCGTGTCGAGCTGCCGCGACACCGCCTCGGTGATCTCACGCCGCCCGTGGCCGGCGTTCACGCACCACAGCCCGGCCACCGCATCGAGCACCTGGCGGCCCTCGGCGGTCCAGTAGTGCATGCCCTCGGCGCGTGCCAGCAGCCGCGGATTGCCCTTGAACTGGCGGTTCGCGGTGAACGGCATCCAGAAGGCATCGAGCTCGGCGGGCGCAAGGGCGGGAGCGGGTGTGATGCGAGCGTTCATGGCAGGTCCTCTTGGGCTTGGGGGCGACGCCGTCCGCGGGCCAAACGACTGATCATAAAATTCAACACCGAGCGTATTTTAGCTGATTCTTTGAGTAAAACTGTTTAAAATAATCGACGCCATGAGTCTTGACGTGGGTATGCACCTGAAGGCCGTGCGCCAGATGTACGGCCTGTCGCAGCGCGAGCTCGCCAAGCGTGCCGGCGTGACCAATGGTTTGATCTCGCTCATCGAGCAAAATCGCGTGAGCCCCTCGGTCTCCTCGCTGAAGAAGGTGCTGGACGGCATCCCGATGGCGCTCGCGGAGTTCTTCACCCTGGATCTGGCGGGCAAGCCCGAGGTGTTCTTTCCGCGCGCGCAGCTCGCCGACATCGGCACCGGTGCCGTGGAGCTGCGCCTGGTGGGCGGTCGCCTCGCCAAGCGCAGCATGTCCATCCTGCACGAGCGCTACGCGCCGAACGCCGATACCGGCGAGGAGATGCTGACGCACGCGGGCGAGGAGGGCGGGGTGATCGTCAAGGGCAAGATCGAGCTGTCGGTGGGCGGGGAGTCGCGCCTGCTCGCGGCGGGCGATGCCTATTACTTCAAGAGCACGATCCCGCACCGATTCCGCAACCCGGACCGCGAGGAGTGCGAGATCGTGAGCGCGAGCTCGCCCCCATCGTTCTGAGGCGCTCGGGCGGGCAGGCTCCTGCACCCTCTCTTCAGGTAGCATACCGGCCATGAGCACGGTGACGGTGGCCGCCACGCAGATGGCATGCAGTTGGGACCGCGACGCGAACGTTGCGCGCGCCGAGAAGCTGATCCGCGAAGCGGCACGGCGCGGCGCCAACGTGATCCTGATCCAGGAACTGTTCGAGACGCCTTACTTTTGCAAGGATCATTGCGCGCGCCATTTCGATTTGGCGAAGCCGCTCGCGCACCATCCGGCGGTGGCGCATTTTCGCGCGCTGGCGCGCGAGCTCGACGTGGTGCTGCCGGTGAGCGTGTTCGAGCACGAGAACAACGCGTTCTACAACTCCCTGGTCATGGTGGATGCGGGCGGCGAGGTGCTCGGGAGCTACCGCAAATCCCACATTCCGGAGGGTCCGGGCTACCACGAGAAGTATTATTTCTCCCCGGGCGACACGGGGTTCAAGGTGTTCGCCACCAAATTCGCCAAGCTCGGCGTGGCCATCTGCTGGGACCAGTGGTTCCCCGAGGCCGCGCGCGCGATGGCGCTGATGGGCGCCGAGATTCTGATGTATCCGACCGCCATCGGCTCCGAGCCGCAGGACCCGAGTCTCGATTCGAGCGCTCATTGGCAGAGGACCATGCAGGGTCACGCGGCAGCCAACGTGATGCCGCTGGTTGCCTCGAATCGCATCGGCACCGAGGACGGCGAGAGATACTCGATGACCTTCTACGGCTCGTCCTTCATCGCCTCGCACACCGGCGAGAAAGTCGCCGAGGCCGACCGCGGCAGCGAGACCGTGCTCACGGCTTCCTTCGACCTGCAGGCGGTGCGGCACTACCGCGAGGCCTGGGGCGTCTTTCGCGACCGCCGACCCGATCTGTACCGTCCCCTGCTGTCGCTCGATGGTCGCGGCTGAGGCTCGCGAGCCTCCCACGGATGCACTGCCGCGGGATCTCGTCTTCGTCGATCTGGAGACGACCGGCGCCAACGCGGCCGAGCACCGCATCATCGAGATCGGCATGGTGCGCATGCGAGCGGGCGTGGCGGTCGAGGAATGGAGCTCGCTGGTGAATCCCGGGTGTCTCATCCCCGCCTGCATCGAGAGCTTCACCGGCATCAGCAACGGCATGGTCGCCTCGGCGCCGCGCTTCGCCGACATCGCCGACCTCGTGCTCGAGAAGCTCGGCTGCGCGGCGCCGGCCGCCTCGCTCGGCCGCGCGGCGGAAGCCTCGCCGCTGTTCGTGGCTCACAATGCGCGCTTCGATTACGCTTTCCTGCGCGCGGAGTTGCGCCGCATGGCGCGGCGCTTCTCGGCCCGGGTGCTTTGTACCGTCAAGCTCTCGCGGCGTCTCTTCCCGGCGCATCGGCGCCACAATCTCGATGCCGTGATGGAGCGCCACGGCCTCGCTTGCAGCGCGCGCCATCGCGCTTTGGGCGATGCCCGCCTGATCGGCGATTTCTGGCGCACGCTGTGCCGCGATCTGCCCGAGCAGACGCTGGCCGCGGCAGTGCAATCCTTGCTGCGGCCGCTGCAGTTGCCGCAGCAGCTGCCCGAAGGACTCGCCGAGGAGTTGCCCGAGGCGCCCGGCGTGTACCGTTTCTATGGCGAGGATGACGGCTTGCTCTATGTCGGCAGGGCGGCCTCGGTGCGCAGCGGCGTTCTGGGGGTTCTGGCGCAGGATCGCGCCGGCGGCCGCGATGCCAAGCTGCGTGCCGCCGTGCGGCGGGTCGAATGGCAGGAGACGGCGGGTGAGCTCGGCGCGCTGCTGTGCGAGCTCGACTGGCTGAGGACCGAGAAGCCGCTTCACAACCGGCGCCTGCCGCGGGCGGATGAGGCCGTCACCATCCGCATCGACGCGGGCGACGGCGCTGCCTGCGTCGTGGCCCTCGGGGCCGCGGCGGGCGCGCAGCCCGAGGACTGCTTCGGCGTGTTTCACGCCGCCGCGGATGCGCGCAAGGCTCTCAGCGACATTGCGCGCGCGCGCGAGCTGTGCCCGAAGATCCTGGGTCTCGAGCAGGGCGAAGGCTCTTGCCTGGGATACCAGCTCGGGCGCTGCAGGGGAGCGTGCATCGGCAAGGAGCCGCTCCTGCTTCATGCCATCCGGGTGCGCATGGCGCTGTCCTCGCTCAAGTTGCGAGCCTGGCCTTTTCCCGGGCGCGTGGCGCTGCGCGAGCGCGGCGCCGCGGGCGGCGCGGCGGCCTGGCACGTCGTCGATCGCTGGAGCTATCTCGGCACGGCGCATTGCGAGGAGCAGCTCGAGGCGCTTGCGCAGCGCGCGCCGCCGGACTCGTTCGACGCACACGCATACAGGGTGCTCGTGCGCTACCTGGCGAATCATCCCGGGCTCGACTGGCGCGATCTGGAGGCGTACCGCCCGCGCGGCGGCGCGGGGCCAGTCGATCTCAGCACGCTCGACGTCTCCTGAAACGGGAGTCAGCCTGAGCACTTCAGAGCGGGCAAACGGCAATGTGCGCTATTGGATTGCGACCGCGCCGATAGGCGCGGCGTCGGTCCTGGCCGGGGAGCTCGAGCGGCTCGGTGCGAGCGATCTGCGCGAGCGCAGCCACGACGTGAAGTTTCAGGGCACGCTCGAGGTGGGCTATCGGGCTTGCCTGTGGTCGCGCGCCGCCAGCCGCGTGCTGCTGAGCCTCGGCTCGGTCGAGGCGCATAGCGCGCGCAGCCTCTACGAGGGCGTGAAACGTATCGACTGGCGCGAGCATCTCGCCCCCGGCGCGACCCTCGCCTGTGATTGCAGCGGTTCGAACGGCGCGATTCGGCACACGCTCTATGGCGCGCAACTGCTCAAGGATGCGGTGTGCGATGCGCTGCGCGAATCGACCGGCGAGCGTCCGGATATCGAGACCGAGCGGCCTGATGTGCTGCTGCACCTGCACGTCGAGGGCGCGACGGCGCTCGTATCGGTGGATTTTTCGGGCGAAAGCCTGCATCGGCGCGGCTATCGCCGCGAGGGCGGCCGCGCGCCGCTCAAGGAGAATGTCGCGGCCGCGGTGCTGCTGCGCGCCGGCTGGCCGCAGGTCGAGCGGGCGGGCGGCTTGCTCATCGATCCGATGTGCGGCTCGGGCACCTTTCTCACCGAGGCGGCGCTCATCGCGGGCGACATCGCGCCCTCGCTCGCGCGCGAGTATTTCGGCTTCAACGGCTGGCGCGGCCACGATGCGGCGCTCTTTGAGCGGCTGCGCGCGGAGGCGCGTGCGCGCGCCGCCGCGCGCACGGCGAGGCGCTGCATCCTCGGCTTCGACATCGATCCGGACGCGGTGCGCATGTCCATCGAGAACGCCACTCGCGCCGGCGTGAGCGCCTGGCTGCACGTCGAGCGGCGGGCGCTCACGGCCGCCGCGCCGCCGCGCGGCGCGAGCGGGATCCTGGTGACCAATCCACCCTACGGGGAGCGCCTCGGAGCGGAGTCGGGCTTGCCCGCGCTCTATAGCGAGCTCGGGCGCGTCCTGCGCGAGCAGTTCGGCGGCTGGCAGGCCGCGATCCTCACCGGCAATCCCCCGCTCGCCAGGAATCTGGGGCTGTATGCGACGCGCGCGCATCGGGTGTTCAACGGCGATATCGACTGCCGGCTGCTGCGATTCGACCTGGGCGCGCCGCGCGCACCGCGCCCGCCCGAGGCTGCACGCGCCGACTGGTCGACGCGGCCGGGCGCGCGCATGTTCGCCAATCGGCTGCGCAAGAACTTGCAGCGGCTCGAGCCCTGGGCCGCCAGCGAGCACATCGAGTGCTTCCGCCTCTACGATGCCGACATGCCGGAATACGCCTTCGCGATCGATCTCTATGGGCATGAGCCGCGCGACGTGTTCGTCCAGGAATACGAGGCGCCGCGGTCCGTCGACCCCGCAGGGGCGCGCGGGCGCCGCCGCGAGGTGCTCGCCGCCCTGCCGGACGTCCTGAGCGTGCCGCTCGCCCGGGTGCACTCGCGCCTGCGCAAGCCGCAGAAGGGAAGCGCGCAGTACGGCAAGCGCACGGCGCGCACCGAGCGCGCCGTGGTCGGCGAGGGCGGACTGCGTTTCTGGGTGGACTTTCACGGCTACCTGGACACCGGGCTGTTCCTCGATCACCGTATCATCCGCAGCATGCTGCGCGACTGGGCCAGGGGTGCGGACTTTCTCAATCTGTTCTGCTACACGGGAAGCGCCACGGTGTATGCCGCCGCCGGCGGCGCGCGCAGCAGCGTGAGCGTCGATCTCTCGAACACCTATCTCGAGTGGGCCCGCGAGAACCTCGAGCTGAACGGCCACAGCGGCCCCGAGCACGAGCTCGCGCGCGCCGACTGCCTGCAGTGGCTGGACGGCGAGTCGGCGCGCGCCCGGCGCTTCGATCTGATCTTTCTCGATCCGCCGACCTTCTCGAACTCCAAGCGCATGCAGGGCGTGCTCGACGTGCAGCGCGACCACGTGGGCATGATCCGCCGCTCCTTGAATTTGCTGCGGCCGTCGGGGCGCCTGGTGTTCTCGACCAACTACAGCCGCTTCAGGCTCGATGCGGCGGCGCTCGCTGACCTCGCGATCGAGGACATCAGCGCGGCGAGCGTCCCCAGGGACTTCGAGCGCAACGCCCGCATCCATCGCTGCTTCGTGGTGCGCAGGCGCGGAGGGGATGCATGATCGCCCGGTTCCTGGTGAAGCGCGCGCTGCTCTCGCTCATCACCCTGGCCATCCTGTCCGTGGTCGTGTTCCTGGGGGGGCAGCTGCTGCCGGGCGATGTGGGCCGCGCCGTCCTCGGGCCGCTCGCCGACGCACGCGCCGTGGCGGTGTTCAACCACCAGGTGGGGGCCGACCGCCCGCTGTGGATTCAGTACTGGGACTGGATCGCCCACTTCCTCACCGGCGACATGGGCGAGTCGTTCACCTTTCGCGCGCCGGTCGCCCCGTTCATCGGCGCCGCGCTCCTGAACTCCCTCAAGCTCGCCGCGCTCGCCTTCGTGCTGGTGGTCCCGCTCGGCATCGCCGGCGGCGTGTGGGCGGCGATGCGCGTCGGCCGCTGGAGCGATCGGGCACTGGTGCTTCTCGGGCAGACGCTCGGCGTCGTGCCCGAATTCATCTCCTCGATCGTGCTCATCCTGGTGTTCGGCGTCTGGCTGCGCTGGCTGCCGATGTCGGCCGATTGGCCGGAGGGGGCGGGCGGCCTCACTCAGCTGCGCTACCTGATCCTGCCCTCCGTGCCGCTGGTGCTGGTGTTCTTCGGCTATGTCGCGCGCGTGGCGCGCCTCGGCACCATCGAGGCGCTGGACGCGGACTACACGCGCACGGCGATCTTGAAGGGACTCTCGATGCCGACCGTGATCCGCCGGCACGTGCTGCGCAATGCGCTGCTCCCCACCATCACGGTGACGGCGAGTCTGCTCGGCTATCTTGCGGGCGGGCTGGTCGTGATCGAAACCCTGTTTCACTACCGAGGAATCGGCGCGCTCATCTACAGCGCCGCGCGCGCCAAGGACTTTCCCATGCTCGAGGCGGGTGTGCTCACCGTCGGGGCCGTCTACGCGCTCGCCTCGGTGGCCGCCGACTTGCTGAGCGCGGCCCTCGACCCGCGGCTGCGGTCGGGGCGCACGTGAGGGGACGCAGGTGAGCGCACTGAGCGCGAGCGCCGCCCCGCCCGCTGCCGCCGCCCGCAGCCGCGCGGCCGAGCGTCTGCACGCGGCGCTGCGCTCGCCGACCTTGATCTCGGGGGCCGCGATCCTCGGATTCTGGATCCTCTGTGCGCTGCTCGGCTCGAGGATCACGCCCCTCGATCCGTATGCCGACGATCTGCTCGCGACGCTCGCGCCGCCCTCCGCGGCGCACTGGTTCGGCACCGACCAGCTGGGCCGCGACATCTTCTCGCGCGTGATCGTCGGCGCGCGCGACATCTTGATCGTCGCGCCGCTGGCGACGCTCCTCGGCACCGTGCTCGGCACCGCGCTCGGTCTCGCGATCGGATATGTGCGCGGCGCGCTCGACGACACGGTGAGCCGCGTGATCGAGGCCCTGCAGGCGCTTCCGCTGGTCATCGTCGCCCTGATGGCGCTCGCGGCCGTGGGAACCTCGAACGTCACCGTGGTGCTCGTGATCGGATTCGTGTTCACGCCCCTGATCGCACGCACCGTGCGCTCGGCGGTGCTCATCGAGAGCGAGCTCGATTACGTGGCGGCGGCGCGGCTGCGCGGCGACGGCACGCTCGCCGTCATGTTTATCGAGATCCTGCCGAACGTGCTGCCGATCGCGGTGGTCGAGATGACGGTGCGCTTGGGTTATGCGATCTTCTTCGTCGCCTCCCTGAGCTTCCTCGGCTTCGGCATCCAGCCGCCCTCGGCCGACTGGGGCATCGCCATCGCGGAGAACTACAGTCTCATCGGCAGCTACTGGTGGACGGTGCTGTTCGACGCGGCCGCCACGGCCTCGCTGGTGGTCGGAGTGAATCTGGTCGCCGACGGGCTCGAGAGCGTGTTCGAGACATGAGCAGCGCCCGCACGCACGGCGGCGAGCTCGAGCGGGGCGGCGCCGCGGACCACGCGCTGCGCATCGAGCACCTGGAGGTGGCGTTTCGCATCGGGCGGCGGGAACGGCGCGTGCTGAGCGATCTGAGCCTCGCGATCCGCCGCGGCGAGTCCTATGGGCTGGTGGGCGAGTCCGGCTGCGGAAAGTCGACGGTGGCGCTCGCCGCCACCCGCTATCTGGCGCGCAATGGCCGGGTCAGCGGCGGGCGAATCCTGGTCGACGGCCAGGATCTTCTCTCGCTCGCGCCGCGCGAGCTGCGCAGGCTCCGCGCCCGCAGCGTCGCGATGGTCTATCAGGATCCGGGGCGCGCCCTCAATCCCTCGATGCGCATCGGTCGGCAGATGGCGGAGGTGTTCGAGGTCGCGGCAGGCCTCGGCGGGCGCGCAGCGCTCGAGCGCGCAGCCGAGATGCTGGCGCGCGTGCAGATCGCGAGCCCGGAGCGGGTGCTGCACAACTATCCGCACGAGCTCTCGGGCGGCATGCAGCAACGCGTCGTCATCGCCATGGCGCTGTCGATGAATCCCGCGCTGCTCATCCTGGACGAGCCGACCACGGGGCTCGATGCCACGGTCGAGGCCGAGGTGCTCGAGCTCATCGCCCGATTGCATGCCGAGCTCGGCAACTCGATCCTGTTCATCGGCCATAATCTTCCCGTGGTCGCACGCGTGTGCGACCGGGTCGGGGTTCTCTACGCCGGCGAGCTGGTCGAGGAGGGTCCGGCTGCCAGTGTGTTCGCCGATCCGCGCCATCCGTATACGGTCGGGCTGCTGCGCTGCATTCCCGGCTACGGCACGAGCAAGAATCAGGGACGGCTCGAGACCATCCCGGGGTTCCTGCCTTCCCCGGGCTCGAGCGGCGGGCAATGTGTGTTTGCCGAGCGCTGCGCCAACGCCACCGGGCGTTGCCGCAGCGAGGCGCCGCCGCCGGTCGATCTCGGCGGGCGGCTGTCTCGATGCTTCTATCCGGAGCGCGCGCCCGCCTTGCCGCGCCAGGGCGCGACCCCCGAGGAGAGCCGCGCGCCGCCGGTCCCCCGGGGCGGGGCGCAGGCCGCCCAGGGTGGCGGGCCGGCGGCGCCGTACGCCGTATCCGACGGGGCGGCGCCGCCGATTCTGCGCACGCGCAACCTGTCCAAGACCTATCGGGTGTCAGGCAAGCCGCTGCAGGCCGTGAAAGGGGTGAGCCTCGATCTGTGGGCCGGGGAGACCTTGGGATTGGTGGGCGAGTCCGGCAGCGGCAAGAGCTCGCTCGCGAAGCTCCTGCTCGGGCTCGCGGCGCCCGATGCCGGCAGCGAGGTCGAGCTCGCCGGCGAGCCGCTGCCGGCGCTCGCCGATGAGCGCGGCTTCGAGCAGCTCAAATCCCTGCAGATCGTCTTCCAGAATCCCGGCTCGGCGCTCAATCGCTCGCAGACGGTGCGGCGGCTGATCGGGCGCGCGCTGCGCCTGGCAGGACTGTTCGGCCGAGCGCGTGAGGCGCGGCTGCGCGAGCTCGCCGCCTCGGTGCGGCTCACGCCGCGCCATCTCGACGAGAAGCCCCGTCAGCTTTCCGGCGGATTGAAGCAGCGCGTCGGCATCGCGCGCGCCTTTGCCGGCGGACCGCGCGTCGTGGTCTGCGACGAGCCCACCTCGGCGCTCGATGTGTCCGTGCAGTCGGCCATTTTGAACCTGCTCGTGGATCTTCAGGCGCAGCAGGGCGTGAGCTACCTGTTCATCTCGCACGACCTCAACGTCGTGCACTACGTCTCCGACCGCATCGCGGTGCTGTACCTCGGCCGGCTCCTGGAGATCGGTCCGGCGCAAGCGGTGTTCGCGGGTCCGCATCACCCCTACACGGCGGCGCTGCTGTCGGCCAACCCGGGCCTCGAGAATCGGGGCAGGCGGCGGATTCGCTTGAGCGGTGAGTTGCCGAGCGCCTTGAATCTGCCCTCCGGCTGTGTGTTCCATACCCGCTGTCCGCGCAAGCTCGGCAGCATCTGCGAGCGCGAGGAGCCGCCTCTTGCGCCGGCCGGCGCGAGGCACGCCATCCGCTGCCACATCCCCGCGGCCGAGCTCGGCGCGGCGCGGCCGGCGGCTGCGCCCCCGCAGGATGCGCCTGCGCCGGGCGGCTAAGCCAAGGCGTCTAAGGCGCGACGCGCGCCTGCGTCAGGTCGAGCTGACCCATGGCGGTGGGGCGCACGCCGCTCACCTGCCGGGCCGTGACCGACAGCCAATCGTAGAAATACGCGATGATCACCGGGGTCTCCTCGAGCAGCAGCCGCTGAATGCGCCCGGCGTAGCTGCGCTGTGCTGCGGGGTCGAGCGCGGCGATGTAGCCCGCGACCAGCCGATCATAGTCGGCATTGCGGAAATGCGCGGCGTTGAACGTGCCGCGGCTGCCGAGGCACGCGCTGAGCAGCGTATTGGGCACGCCGCGGTGCGCATAGTCCTCGATTCCCATCTGCGAATCGAGCCAATCCGATGAGCCGAACAGCGCGCGCCCGTAGTATGCCGACTGATCCTCGACGTTGAGCTCGAGGTCGATGCCGATCTTGCGCACGGCGTTCTGAATCACCACCGCGTAGTCCGGCAGCTCCTGAAAGCGCTCCGTGGTGAGCGTCGCGCGAAATCCATGGGGCACGCCTGCGGCGGCGAGCAGCTCGCGCGCGGCGCCGAGGTCGATCTCGCGCTGCGGCACGCTCGGGTCGGTGGCCGGGAAGATCGGCGCGAAGGGCGAGTCGTTGCCGAGCGAGGCGCGTCCGCGGAACATGCCGCGCACCAGCGCGTCCCGGTTCAGGCACAGGGCGATTGCACGGCGCACGCGCTTGTCGGTGAACGGCCCCTCATCGGTGCGCAAGTGCACCTGCTCGTGCGCGCTCGATTTCAGCGCCACGATGCGCAGGCGCGGATCGGCGAGCAGTGCCTGCCCCCCCTCGACGGGGACGTGCAGCAGCACGTCGAGCTGGCCTCCTTGCATGGCGAGCACCTGCGACTGAATGCTGTCGTAGAACTCGAACAGCACGCGGTCCGGTATGGCCTTCGCTCCCCAGTACGCCTCGTTGCGCAGGAACGAGGCGCGCGCCTTGGGCGTGTACTTCTCCAGGCGGAAGGGCCCGGTGCCGTTGAAGCTGCGCTCGAACCGGCCGTCGTAATCGGCCGGCAGGATGACGGCGTTGTAGTTGTCCGAGGAGACGAGATAGGGGAAGCTGCCGTTCGGCGCATCGAGCTCGAACTCGACCGTGCTCTCGTCGAGCGCGCGCGCGCCGCCCTTGGAGAGCGTGCCGGCGAAGGCCGACAGGGCGATCGATCCGTTCGCCGGATCGGCGAGGCGGTTCATGGTCGCCGCCACATCGTGTGCCGTGAGGGCATGCCCGTCATGGAACCTGACCTGGGGCCGGATCTTGAACGTCCAGACGCTGCCGGCGTCGTTCGGCAGCCAGCTCTCTGCGAGCTGCGGCTTCAGATGCAGATCCGGATCCGAGACCGCGAGGTAC
>Ga0335075_10012144_pt1 | contig 13019 bp, 13 predicted proteins | sample Lox_Sample_24_FD_206723 | JGI IMG/M metagenome (GOLD analysis project Ga0335075, IMG submission 206723) | Soil microbial communities from Loxahatchee National Wildlife Refuge, Florida, United States - Lox_Sample_2.4 | ecosystem: Environmental > Terrestrial > Soil > Wetlands | place: USA... | reverse complement strand
CGGTCAGGCCCGGCACGCAGTCCTCAACCCTCATGGCCCGGCCCGAGGTCGTGAATACGATGCGACCGTACCCCTGAGCACGCATGCGCGGGATCGCGGCACGCGCGAGATCGAATGGTGCTCTGATGCCGATCGCGACCATGCGGTCCCAAACAATGCGCTCGGTTTCCGCCAGGCTGGCAAAGACGACGAGCCCCGCATTATTCACCAATGCATCGACGCGACCATAGTGGCGAATAGCGCATTCGATGATGCGTTCCCCGGCACCGCTGTCCTCGAGATTCTCATAACAGGCGGTGGCCGTGCCGCCGGCGGCGGCGATTTCCGCCACCACCGTGTCCGTGACTGAGGGATCGAAACCGGTACCGTCCTGCGCCACGCCCGCATCATGAACGACGAGGCTGCCCCCGCGCGCAGCGATAAGTCGGGCGTACGCTGCTCCCAGACCGCGGCCCGCGCCGGTGACGACGACAACCTGGCCGTCAAATCGGATCGATTGTTGCGCTGACACGGTGACCGCCTATACCGGCAGCTTGTTTAGCACGGCTGCCACCGCTTTCGCTTCCGTAATCATGGCGTAATGGCCTCCACCGATCTCGTGGCAGTACCAACCTACCTCGCGCGCTCGCGCCATCAGGCCCCGATAGAGATCCGACTGTGTGGTCTGGATGAACGCGCGCGGCAACATCGCGGCTTGCCGCGATCGCAGCCGCACTGGCTGCGCGAGCGGTCGCAACGGATGGGGCTTGAGGCGCGCCGCGACCCACTCTCGCAACGGATGCTCTGACAGCCTCTGGAGCACGTAGGGCGCTGGCGGAACCTTCCACCCATCCCCCTCCGCCATGGCGGAGGCGCGAAGTTGCGCGGCCATTGCCGGCCCGATCACGGCGTCGTTCGACTCCCCATCCCGCGGCACCGACGCATCCAGATAGACCAGTCGACGAATGCGATCGGCGACCTGCTCGGCGGCACCCGTTATGACGGTGCCGCCGTAGCTGTGGCCGACCAGAATCACATCATGCAGGTCGCGGTACTCGAACAGAGCGACGATGTCGGAAATGTGCATGTCGAGGTCGACATCCCGGCTTAACAGATGCGACCGCTCGCCTAGGCCGGTGAGCGTCGCCGGGATCACCCGGTGACCACCGGTGCGTAAATCAAGGGCGACGTGCCGCCAGCACCAGCCGCCAAGCCACGCCCCGGGAACGAGCAGAAAGGTCGACACAGCAAGGGTCAGCGTAAGGCCAAACCTGCGTGGACGCGAGCCTCGTCACGAGGCTCCGCCGTTGGGCATTGGTTGCTCGGGGTGCGAAGGGTAACCCAGCACCGAAGGCAGGATTTCCAGCTGATCCACTGCCAAAATCGTTGGCGATGTGCGGGGCCAACGGCACCCGCCATCTCATGCCAACCGGCGGCAGGGTCAGCCGGTGACGAGCGTGCCAGCGTCGACGGGCTCACGGTTTGCCATGACTTCCACATTCGCCGGCCGCAGATGGATTGGCAGGAACGCATCCGCCTGTGTGAGGTCAATGTCCCCCTGCCGCGTCAGCTCGAGACTGGCGAGCAGAGTGCTCGCCCAGGCGGAGCGCCGGCGCAGACCCGGTCGGGCACGGCGATCGTCGTCGGCATCGCGCGCCGGCAGGAACCGCTCGAGAGATGCGCCATCGGGCTGCGACGCGAGCAGCGCCATGATGCGCTCGCGCGCCTCCGCGGTGCTGTGGAGGTCGTGCCGTGGCGGCCGGTAGACGACGCTGGTGTTCACGTCCCCTGCCCCGTCGTCGAACAGCGCCACCGACGCCCACAGGAAACCCACCACATCGACCTGGTACGACGCGGCCAGCGCGGTCCCTACCCATTCCGGCTCACCACGCGCAAATACATCCACCCCGAGCTGCGGCTGCGCCCCGAGCCAGGCGGCCAGTCCCTGCGCCGCTTGCAGCGCCAGCAGGTTCTCGCGCAGCCGGCCGGCTTCCGCCGCGGCCTCCTGTTGCGCCGGCGACTCCGGCGGCAGCAGCAGCCGCGAGCGCAGCCAGACGAGCCAGGCCGCCATCACCACCCATTCGCCCTGGTGGGCCAGCGGCGTGGTGTGTCCGGATGCGGCGAGCGCGGTCGCGAGCTGGTCCACCAGCGCCGCCAGCGAAATTTCCCGCAGATCGATTTCTTGCGCCCGCGCCAACGCAAGAAGCTGCGCCAGCGGCCCGGCGAACCCGGCCAGATCGAGATGGGGGCTTGTGTCCCCCTCCCCTGCCCGCTCCGGATCGTCGGTGTCCGCGTCCATCGCCACCCGGTCAGTCTGCCGGCCGCGGCAGCAGCACGAACCGCAACACCGGAAAGCCAGCGGCCAGTGTGGTGATGGCCTGGTGCGGGGTATCGCCCGCGGTGAAGAAGCCGTAGCCGATCACCGCATGGCCGCGCGGCAGGCGCCGGTTTGCTGTGGCGCCGGGCCGCAGCACCACCTGGCGCAGCCGGTCGGTGACGCCCCAGTGGGCGGCGAGCCAGGCCAGGGCGTCCGGATGGGTCGCGCCGAGCGCCAGCACCTCATTGGGTACCGGCAGCAGCGCGTGCAAATCGAAGGGGCATGCTTTTCCGATGCCCACCCGGGCAGCGGCGCGGGCCTGGTGCGCCTCGACCAGGGCCCGAAACTGCCGCGCCAGGATGTGGCAGCCGGCGATCGACAGCCCGCGTTGCGCCGCCGGCACCGTGGCCGCCCGGTGAAAAATATCTTCCTCGAACCGGGCCCCATCGAACCGCCACGGAATTTCTCCCGTGCCCCGCGCCGCCGCGGCAAATTCTTTCACGTTCCCGTCCGGACCGCTGACCGTGAGGTGGTGGTAGAGCCACACCGGTTTTTCGCCCGTGGCGGCGCGGGCTGCGTGGGGGCGCCGCCCACGACGGGGCGACGTCGGGTCCGGGGATAGTGGGGATGGGGTGGGGCTGTCCGCGACAACCGGGGCAGCTGGGGCGGCCGCGGGAGAATCATCCCAGGGCGCGCGATAGACCAGGCCATCCAGGGGCGCGCGGTCGCCCCCGGCCGGGTCGACCGCAGTCTCTTTCGCAGGAACGGACGAAACAGGAATCATAGGTCGAGCAGGCCGGCTGGGCTTTCGCTGACCAGCCCGGCGCGCTGCACGTAGCCGCGCATGGTGCGCAGGTCACGATGGCGGGTATGGCGCATGATATCCTCGTCGCGCACGCCCTTGCCGTAGGCCTCGGTGATGAAGCCGACGCGCAGCGCGTGGGCCGACAGCCGTTCGAAGCCATCGGCAGAAATCCCCGCCATGCGGCAGCGCCGGGCGAGAATTTTTCGAACGGCGTCGGGATGCAGCGCCGTGTCGCCGATTTTTCCCCCGCTGCCGATGCGGCGGAACAACGGGCCGGCCTTGCGGCGGGCGACGGCCTGCCAGGCGGTGAAGGCGCGTACCGGGCAGGTCTCGGCATATTTGCCGCGGGGCAGGCCGATCTCGGCCCCCTGCCCCGCCGCGTCCGTTTTGCTGCGCGGGATGCGGAGCCGCAGCCCGCCCGCGACCTCGGCGACGTCTTCCAGCCGCAGCGCGACCAGCTCGGAGCGGCGCAGCGCGCCGGCGAAGCCGAACAACAGGAGAAGACGGTCGCGCCGGCCGGTCCGGGAATTGTCGCAGGTGGCCACGAGCTGGCGCAGCATCGCCAGTGTGAGCGCGGCGGCTTTTTGGGGCGGGCGGCCGTGCTGGCGCAGCAGGCCCTGGAGCGGGCCCTGGATGTCGCGATGGGCGGGGTTCCACGGGAGATCGTTGAACCGGTGCATTTTTCCCAGGGCGGCGAGCCGGCGGCGGATGGTGTTCGGCGCATGACTCTCGGCGAGCGAGGCGAGATAGGCGCCGACGGTCGCCGGTGCGGCGGGAACCGGGGAAAAACCGTGGGCGGCGCACCACCGGGCAAAATGTTGCCAGTCGGCCTTGTAGGCGCGGAGCGTGTTGGGCGCGGTGGCCGCCCGCGCGAGGGTCTGGGCGTGGGCGAGCGCGGCGGCGCCGGCCGCCGCCTGGGCGGTGGCGGGCAGGGCTGGGCCGGCCAGTGGTGCGGGGGCCACCGGGGCCGTCGGCGGATCGGGGAGCGGGGGAGAAACGGGGCGCGACTCGGGCACGGGAGAAAAGGTGGCGGTGGCGGGCGGAAAAAGGCAAGCCGAATAATTGTGCCAGGCGCGATAACCGCGCTTATCGCGCCTCACGGGCGGTCTGATGGGGCGTTTCGGGTCGCCGAATGGAACTCAGTTCCATGCTAAGAGCGCCCATGCGCGCCCTCCTGCATACCGAATTCGCCGCTTTGCTCGGCCGCACCGGCACCAGCCAGGCCAGCTTCGCCCGAATTGCCGGCTTCTCCCCGCGCCAAGTCAACAACTGGTGCCGCGGCCGGGCCGCCGTCCCGCCCTGGACCGCGGCGCTCGCCGTCCTGCCGGAGGAATGCTCCTCGGAGGCGGTCACAATGCTGGTCGAGGAGGCGGCCCTCGGCCTGGCACGAGACCCGGGGCGTCTCACCGGGCATCGGGACCGACGAGATTTATCGTGCCATGCGCCGGTTGGCCGAGCGCTGCGCACCCGACCAAGGCGGCTCGGATGCGCAGCGGACCCGGATCGACGCCGCCTACCCGCAGGCCAAGGACGACGGCAGAAGACCGTGAATCGTCCGGTGACACGCCCCTCCCCGCCCCTGACCAGCCCATCGGCCACCGGCTTGTATAGCCGTAGCGGAGCGAAACCCGATCCTATGAGCCACGCCAAGCACATAACCCCACGCGGCCTCACGACCTCACCTCTGGCCGAGTCCGGGCGGGTGCCGACGCTCGGGCTGTGTCGAGGTGTCCGAGGTCGTAATCGCGATCCGCATGCATCTCGCCGCCATCAAGACCGCCCACCTGTCCTGCGGTCGCCTGCCGCGCCGCCGTGCACGGCGTGCTGCGGTTCAGGCTCGCCACCCGTGCGCGACCGCGCCATTCTGCAGCCTGGGTTCGGCGCCGCGCTGCTCCGCTCCGAGTCTAGCGGCACTGGGGGGCTTGGCGCCAAATCGTGATGGCCCCAAAGTCGCGCGTGCGCTATCCACAGGTTGGGACATTTGCCTGCCGCGAGAGGGTTTCATGGGCGCTATTCAGGTTCAACTCCCCGACCACATCAAGAAAGCCATAGATCGGCAGGTGGCTGAGGGGCGCGTGTCGAGCGAGTCGGAGTTCCTCATCGAGGCGGCACGTCGCTATGCCGAGGACCTCGACCTGGAGGACGAGATTGCCACGGAGGCTGAGATGGGGATCGCTGATGCGGAGGCGGGGCGCTCCGTAACCATCGCTACATTGGATGACGTTGAGGCTCTGCACGAACGGACCATGGTACGCCTTCGCGAGCGTCTGGCCGTCGACCTCCGGTAGTGCCGTATCGGCTGGTCGGGCGTGCCGAGGAACGCATCGACTCCATCCTCCTCGAGTCCGCCCGGCGATGGGGCCTTGAAGCTGCCGGGCGCTACCATCGGCTCATTCTCGCCGCATTGGCCGCCGTGGGAGATTGCCCTGGCAGGCCCGGTTCGAGTGTGATTCCTCGCCTTGCGGGTGTGCGAACTTATCATCTTCATCTGGCGCGCCGACGAGTTGCCGCGGAGCATCGCGTCGGCCGTCCACGACACCTCGTGATCTATCGCGTGGCGCCGGACGGTGTGGTCGAGATCCTGAGCTTGGTCCATGACCGCAGGTTGCTGGGCCGGGCAGCGCGTCAAGCACAGCGCGAGGCCGGCGACTAACGCCGTTTGGTGCAGCGCCTGAGTTCGGCGCGGGGATCGCGCGAAAAGCCCGGATCGCGATGAACCCCGGCCATCGGCGACGGCCTGCGTGTCACATGCCTCCCCTGCCTGCCGCGCGCCCGCCCCGGGAGCGGCCGCTGGCTTGGGGTTCCAGCGTGTCCACCCAGGACGGCCCAGCAAGGGGACGAGTTAGGCCGGGTCCGGTTGGACCAGCTAGGCTTGACGCTCGCCGCCTTGCTGGCCATCGTTCGGATGGGAGACCGAATCAGACAATTTCCTTCCACCTTGGATTCCAGACGTTCAACACGCCCTCGAGGGCCTCGGCGACAATGTTCTGGGCCTGCCTGCCCTCCATCACGGACATGAGCTTTAGCCCACGAGCAATATGCTCCGGCACACGGGCATGGACGACGGCAAGCGATATGGTCTCTCGAGGCTTCATGCGTATGCCTTCGGGCTGAGCAACTGGCGCTGAAGCCCCCTCCCCTGCCCTGCCCGCCAACGTTGTGGGTTGTTGTTCCCCTGGCGGCGGCTGCGGGGCAGGTTCGGCGCGTGCCGGCGCCGGCTGGGCTTCCGCGATCGCAGCCGCTGTTTCTGTAACGGTATCGGACGAGCCTGCGTCTTCCGGCCGCCGCTTGCGGCGAATGAGCGTAGCTGCGTCAAGCGGCTGCGGATCTACGGCCACGGCGTGCCTCCTCCTTCTCCAAGCGTGCCTTCACGGCCGTCCATAGGTCGGCGATTTCCTCGGCGGATTTGCTGGGCGCCTTTAGTTCGCTAACCGTCCGTCCGTCGGTCATCGAGCTGCGAAAATCCTGCCGCGTGCGGATGATGACCGGCTTGCTGTCCACGGCAGCTACAGTCCCGTGCTGGCTGAGCAAAGTAAGCGCCTGGTTAGTCAGTTTTCCATTGGTCGATGCGTTGTTGATCACGAAGAGCAACGGCTTGTCCTGCTGTTCGATCAGGTCCAGCGTTTCACCAATGGCACGTAGGTCGTTTGGCGACGGGATAACTGGCGCCAGCACCAAGTTGGCTACCCCGATTAACTCTGCCACATACGCTGTCGCGGCGGGTGGCGTGTCAATAATCACCAGAGCTACTCCGGACTGTTCAAGGGTTGCCAGTGTGCGGCCAATCCCCGCCTTTGCCAAGGCGTCTGGGCCGACGCATAGCGGCTCATTGGCCTTCCTCTCATCAAACCAGCCGGTCAGGCCCTGCATGGGGTCTGCATCGATTGTCGCAACAGGGCGAATTCCGTCTCTTGTGGCTTCGACCGCAAGATTCGCTGCAAGCGTTGTCTTCCCAGCACCCCCTTTGCGGGAGGCGATCACAATGACGTGCATGCAGACAAGCTCCCTCTTCATTTTACGCACGGCCGACCCACAAGGGCCACCCGCCAGACCGAGCACGCTTTTGCCGCCCGCGGTGCGATGAGGCAAGTACATTTTCGCGTGGCGTCGTGCTATATCGGCGCGCTACTCCATGCAGACCATCCCCATCACGGCCATCAGTCTGCCCAGCTATCCTGATAGCTTGCTAGCTATCTGGACCTCGGGCAATAGCAAGCGACGGCTAGGCACTTAGGTGTGCGCACTGTGGCGCCCCGGGCTGGTTGCGCATTGCGCGGGTCTCCCCTTATCGTTTCCTCTTCGTAAGACCGCGCTGGCGTCGCCTATATCGTCCCTCCGATTCGGAGATGACCGGCAGTTTGCTTGCATCAGCGAGAAGTCGCCAGGAGGGGGAAGGAGAGGGGGGAGGGGCCTCAGATGCACCCCCCGTCACTGTATTCACGATCGTGCAGCTTGATCTGTTCCAGCGGCCGCCGGGTGCGCGGGCCGCATTTCCAGTGCCGGTATGTAGAGGGAAGAGGGCCCTGTGATCACGACAGGGCTGACTGGACGACGTGATCGGAGGTAAGGGCGCAAGGCCCCGCCCAGCGGACTCAGCGAACCTCGTCCGATTCGCAGCCGGCGCTGGCCATACTTATCCACAAGCGGTCAGTGGACTCTGCTCGCGCCCCATCGTGGACCTTTCTCGCGCGACTCGTGGTTATCCCGTGGACTTTGCTCGCACATACAAATAACTAGAATACAAAACGCTTACTAATAGCCTGCGCGAGAAGGGTCCAAGTTGACATGGTGGATATCTCGTCGCATCAAACGCAACGTCATGGCAGAGATACATCAGCTCATCGTTCGGCACGGCATTGAAGAGGCTCGCCGACAGGCGGTCACCAAGCACGAACGGCTTGCAATTGAGACCGCTTACCAAGTGCTCAGTGAGGATGCCGAGAAGATCGGCTTCACATACAGCGGGTTCGCGCTGACAAGCCTGCCACACAAGCCGCAGACGGAGCATACGTGGCGAAGGGAGGGGCACAACCTGACCTTGGTGCTGCAATCTGGCACCGACCGACAAGGGCATCTCATCGGACTACCCCACGGCAGCTACGCTCGCTTCATCCTGCTCTTCCTTCAAAGTGAGGCGATCCGCACCAGCTCGCGCGAGGTGGAGCTTGGCGCCAGCATGAAGCGCTGGCTCATGTCGATGGGCCTGAGCGTCGGGGGGAAAACATATCGGCTGGTCAACGAACAGGCCCGCCGGATCTCGGGATGCGTCCTGACCTTCTTTGCTGACAGAGGAAGCGCTGAGGTAATGCGTCGCGGTGGTTTTGTTGACGGCGCTATCACCATGACGGACGGCACAGGCGACCAACTGGCGTTGTGGCAGGAGCGCGTCGTCCTCAATGAGGAGTTCTACCGCGCGCTCCGTGAGCACCCCGTTCCGCTGTCCGAGGCCGCACTGCGCGCGATCGGCCCGCGGTCGATGGTGATCGACGTGTATATCTGGCTCGCCTACCGCCTCCATGCGCTCCGACGCGATACTGAGGTCGGTTGGCCCGCCCTATTCAGCCAGTTTGGCGCTGGCTACGCGCGACTCCGCGATTTCCGCCGTGACTTTGCGCATGCGCTCGATCTGGCCGTGGCCGCCTACCCGGAGGCCAACATCGGCATGGGCGACCGCGGCGTCGTGCTACGGCCGTCGCGGCCGCCGATCGCCGCCAGAGCATAGGCGCGAGCAGGGTCCATCGCCCCGCGAGTTGGGTCCACCGCCTAATGGAAATCGCAGCAATCTGCGACCCCATCCACCCCGAAGAGCGAGTAGGGTCCACCGGCCGACGCGAGTAGAGTCCACCGGCCAAGAAAACCGCAGTAGGGTTGGCGGATGCCGCCGCCGACCTGTGCTAGTAAGGTCCACTGCCGCGAGTCGAGTCCACCGACACCCAACGTGAAGCCTGACGCGGACGATCTGGGGCTCACGCAGCCGCGAGCGACGGGCCGGGGCAGGGGAGGGGGTCTGCCGGCTCGCCGTCACAGAGGCGCCGATCGACGCGTTGAGCTTGGCCGCGATCGATGACCGTCGCGCCGACACGCTCTACCTCGCCACCGGCGGCGGCGCCGGATCCCAAAGGATTGTGGCAAATGTTGAGAAGCTGGCTAGGGCCACGTAGATACCGCGTCGGCCAGCAGACCGAAGGGCAGTCCTATGGACCAAAATACGCCGGCACGGGAGGAAGGCTTCTATTGGGTGATCCTCGGCCAGAACCCGCCTGAGATCGCTTACTGGGAGCGTGGCGAGTGGTGGCTGTGCGGCGAGGATCGTCCCTGGCAACCCGACGCGGTGACCGTCGCCAGCGAGCGCTTGATTTACAGGCCGCGACTGGCTCCGGTTGCCTGACCAATCTCACGGAGCAATGCAATGGCGCACGGCAGCGTCGAGTGGTTCAACGAGCAAAAGGGCTATGGCTACATCCGGCCGGATGACGGTTCACCGTATGTTTTCGTGCATCTCTCCGCCGTGCAGCAGACCGGCCTTCGCAGGCTCGCCAAAGGACAGAAGATCACCTACGATCTTCAGACTCGTGCCGAGGGAAAAACCGCGGCGATCAACCTTCGGATCGGCTGATACAGACGAACGCGTTCAAAGCTGGGAACGCAACCAGGCGCCCGTCGCAAACAACCCACTGTCGGTCACCGTGTCCGGCAAAGGACCCTTTGCCGGACCGGACCTGCACCGCTGCCAGCGTGCAGGATCAAAACCGCGCATCGAACGAATGCCCGCTATCGACCCAATCATGGCGCTCATGCGACGCAGACGACTTCCACAAAGCGGACATGGGCGCAAAGCCCGGTGAGCCACCGCAGCCGGTATGGTGTAACCGTTCGAAGGCGCAATGCTGCGCGCGTGACACGATACGAGCCAATGGGTAGTCTCGGTCCGATCAGCGATCGGCCAGTCTTCGAGCAGAAAGGTTGCGGGACATATGACGAAGTTGACGCGCCGGACCCTCATGAGCACCGCCGCCACCGCTGGCGCTCTGCTGGCGAGTCCCTCGTTGGTGTCGGCGCAGATCTCCGAGACGCTGGCAGGGAGCGAATCCGAGGCCGGGCGGATCGCCATGGATGCGTATATCTACGGCTACTCGCTGATCACCACGGAGGTGACACGGGTGCAGATGTCGAACGTGCCCGCTGCCGAAGGCCTCCACACGCCGATGGGCCAGTTCCTCAACATCAAGCGCTATCCGCCGGCCGATTACCGCGGTGTTTCAGCGCCCAACGCGGATACGCTGTATTCGCTCGCATGGGTCGATCTCGGCAACGAGCCGACGGTGTTCTCCCACCCTGACATGGGCGACCGCTATTACCTCTTCCCAATATACAGCCTCTGGATGCCGGTGCTGGAAAGCCCCGGCGCGCGCACCACGGGAGGCAAGGCCGCGAATTTCCTGCTGACCGGCCCAGGCTGGTCGGGCGAGGTGCCGGCAGGGATGAAAGAGATCAAGTCGCCGACTCGCTACATGCTGATTCTCGGCCGGACCTACGCCAACGGTACGGAGGCCGATTACGCCGCGGTGAACGCGCTTCAGGATCAATACAGGCTCGTCCCGCTCTCCTCGTTCGGCAAGCCCTTCACGTACAAGGCTCCGCCGGTGGATCCCAATCCCGGCTTCAGCATGACCGACAAGCCGCAGGCCGTGATCCTCGGCATGTCGGCGGAGGATTACTTCACGCGGCTGGCGCGGCTGATGGGCACGGTGGCGCCGCCGGCGCCCGAGGATGGGCCGATTCTGGCGCGCATGTCGCAGATCGGCATCGTTCCCGGCCAGCCATTCGACGCGTCGAAACTCAGCCCGGCCACGCGCGACTCCCTGCGCGACCTGCCGCGCGGGGCGCTGGCCGTGATCAGCGCCGGGCGCTCCAGCCTGGGTTCGCAGGTGAATGGCTGGACCGTGACCAAGGGCCTTGGACATTACGGTACCGATTACATGAAGCGCGCCATGGTCGCCGCCTTCGGCTGGCCGGCCAATCTCGAGGAGGATGCGGTATATCCTTACACGACCGTGGACAGCGAGGGGCGCGGACTGACGGGCGCCAACAAGTACGCGCTGACCTTTGCGGCGGGGCAGACGCCGCCGGTCAACGGGTTCTGGTCCATCACCATGTACGAGGTCGATCAGGGATGGTGGTTCGTCCCGAACGCGCTCAACAAGTTCACCGTCAGCGCGCGCAATAATCTCAAGACCAATCCGGACGGATCGACCACGCTCTACTTCCAGCGCGAATCGCCGGGGGCGGACAAGGAAAGCAACTGGCTGCCCGCACCGGCCGGCGACTTCATTCCGATGCTGCGGATGTACTGGCCCAAGCCGGACTCGCCGTCGATTCTGAACGGCAGCTGGGCTCCCCCTTGGGTGCAGCGCGTCAGCTGACCGCTGGCTGGTTCGCGCGCAACAGCAACGGGCGGTGCCCGGCACCGCCTCGGGCAGAGCACGGTCTTCCCCGCAGCTCGTTCCGGCCACCCCAGAGATTCTGATGCTCTCCGATCTCCCGCGGGCGGCGCGGGTTCTGGAGACAGCGGTCTCTCGCCGACCGTCTGACAGGCCACTGACGCTGCAAAAAAGCGAACCGAGGTGTGAGTCCATCAACACCCCCTTGAAGTAACTCTGGTGTTCCATGCGCGCCGTCACAGGGAGCGCAACCATGAGTGAACACATGATACTGGAAGTCGCGGAGCCGGTTGGTAACAGCAGGATTCCAGAACGACCGGGCAGCCGGCGAGCTGTCTTGTCTCTGGTTTGGGCTTTTAGCCCGGAGACTGGAAAGCCTGTGGGCCGCTGGGTCGCGACAGGATCGGAACCGCATCTCTGTGGACGCCGGCAACGCGTCATGTGTTGCCAGACGTCCTCCAGCTTCGGTGCGGCCGAGTCCCACCGGTGTGGGCTGAAACCCGCAACCATCGATCTTGAAGACATCGAGAGAGAAGTCCGCCCAGCCACGCCCCAGCCGGTATGTCACCGCATGCGGATGCGCGGAGCGAAGCATCGGACTGGGTTCTGAAATACGAAAGAGATGTCGGACCCACAACGGGCCGCATCCTGGCAATCCTAAGGTAATGGAGAAATAGTCATGCCGAACAACGTCGACGATGTGCCGATCGTCAAGCTTACTCAAGCGAACCATATCGCACTGTCAGGGTGCGATTTGAGTGATGTCGTGGATTGTTCTCCAGCCTCCCGCGGAGCCTATATCGCCAGCGCACTCAAGGGTGGTGAACTGTGCTTTCTGTTTGTTTTATACCACTACTTAGTGAAGGAATTCAAGAAACATCCCAATAAGAAACGTGCTATATATATTTATCAGGACGTTCTACGCGGTATTAAGGTAGAATTCTATGGCATTTCCGGCATCCTGTGCCCCAACGCTAAATTGAGTGGATTGAAGGATAATATCGAGATGTGTAAAACGCTTCGCGCCGCGTCGGTCAACAGGGCATGGTATGAGAGGCTGACGAATACGAGGGATGAAAGACCTCCGGCGTGGCTCTTCGACGACGTCACAGACAACGTGCTCGACAATCATCCACGCGTGAAAGCCGAGATCCTACCCAAGTTAAACAAAGGTGCTCAAATCGCAGATCAAGCTGAATATGAGTGCATGCGCTCCCAACTCCCGGGTTGGAGGCAAGCAGTAGCAGAGATAGGGTTTGACACGGCCCAAGTCGGTTTGGACGGCATCTGAGACCACCCCAAGTGCCGTTTAGCCCAAAAGGGGTGCCCATCCGTGCGAAAACGTACGCTAGCTAGCGTATTGCACGCAATGTTGAGGGTCGGGTTAGCGCTGGTCGCTTCGGATCAGGCCATGACTGGTTCGGGCGCCAGGCCGGCACGGCGGCGGGCCGACTGGAAGTAGCTGCCGCTCGGAATG
>Ga0335075_10012143_pt1 | contig 13019 bp, 12 predicted proteins | sample Lox_Sample_24_FD_206723 | JGI IMG/M metagenome (GOLD analysis project Ga0335075, IMG submission 206723) | Soil microbial communities from Loxahatchee National Wildlife Refuge, Florida, United States - Lox_Sample_2.4 | ecosystem: Environmental > Terrestrial > Soil > Wetlands | place: USA... | reverse complement strand
GGGCCGCTCCCTGGGCCGCGGGGCCGATCGAGTGAGTGGGCTGGCCGCCAAAGCGGCCGCAGGCCTGTTTTGGCCGAATTGACCAACAACCCGCAGCTGGCCGACCTGCTGCAGATGCTCGAGCTCGAGCCGCTCGAGGTGAATCTGTTTCGCGGCGAAAGCCGCGACATCGGCAGCCCGCAGGTGTTCGGCGGCCAGGTGCTCGGCCAGGCGCTCACGGCCGCCTCGGCCACGGTCGACGGCCGCATCGTGCATTCGCTGCACGCCTATTTCCTGCGCCGGGGCGATTTCAACGCGCCCATCGTCTATCAGGTGGACCGCAGCCTCGACGGCCACAGCTTCTCCAACCGCCGCGTGGTCGCGATCCAACATGGCGAGCCGATCTTCAACATGGCGGCATCCTTCCAGGTCGTGGAGGAGGGCCTGGAGCATCAGATCGCGATGCCCGCCGTGCCGCCGCCCGAGGAGCTGCCGGACTCGAGCCGCCCGCCGCCGCAACTGCTGGGCCGCCTGCCGGAGCGGGTGCGGCGCTTTCTCGAGCAGCCGCGGCCGTTCGAGTTCCGGCTGGTGCAGCCGATGGAATATCCAGGGCCGCGCAACGCGCAGCCGTCGCGGCAGGTGTGGTTCCGGGCGGTGGACCGGCTGCCGCCCGATGAGCGGCTGCACCGCCGCCTGCTGGCCTACCTGTCGGACTACTTCCTGCTCGACACGGCGACGCTGCCGCACGGATCGGCGCTCCTCGGCAACTCCGTCGTCATGGCCAGCATCGATCATGCGATGTGGTTTCATCGTCCGCTGCGGGTCGATGACTGGCTGCTCTATGCGGTGGAGAGCCCGAGCGCCTCGGGTGCCAGGGGCTTCGCGCGGGCCGGCGTCTACTCGCGCGACGGCAGGCTGGTCGCGAGCACCGCGCAGGAAGGCCTGGTCCGGCTCAAACCGTCCGCAGGACTTTCCCCGGGTTGAGGATGCCGTTGGGATCGAGCGCGCGCTTGATGGCGCGCATCAGATCCAACTCGACCGGCGGGGCGTAGCGCTCGAGCTCGGCCACTTTCAGCCGGCCGATGCCGTGCTCGGCGCTGAAGCTGCCGCCGAAATCCCGCACCAGGTCATGGATGGCCCGCTTCACCGCCTGCGCGCGGGCCAGGAAGGCGGCGCGGTCGGTGCCGGGCGCCTGGTTCAGATTGAAATGCAGGTTGCCGTCGCCGACATGGCCGTAGGACACGAGGCGCCCGTCGGGCACGTTGGCCGCGATCCAGCGCGCACCCTGCTCGATGAAATCCGGGATCGAAGCGACGGGTACGGAGACGTCGTGCTTGAGGCTGCCGCCGTCGCGGCTCTGAGCTTCCGGAATCGTCTCGCGCAGCTTCCAGAAGGCGGCCCGGTCGCGCCCGTTGCGCGCCACCGCCGCGTCCGCCACCAATTTTTCGTCCAGGGCTGCCGCGAGGCTCTGCTCCAGCAGGTCCTCGAGAGGCTCGGCGGCGCGCGAGGACGTGAGCTCGCAGAGGACGTACCAGGGATGGGGGGCATCGAGGGGGTCGCGAATCCCGGGGATGTGCCGGACCGTGAGATCGACGGCGATCCGCGGGATGAGCTCGAAGGAGCTCACCCGATCGCCGCTCGCATCGCGCAGCCGGGCGAGCAGCGCGACGGCGGCGCGCGGATCGGTAACGGCGGCGAAGGCCGTGGCGAAGGCGCGCAGTTTCGGGAAGAGCTTCAGACTGGCGGCGGTGATGATGCCGAGAGTGCCTTCGGCGCCGAGGAAGAGGGATTTGACGTCGTAGCCGGTGTTGTCCTTGCGCAGCGTCCCGAGCGAGGACAGCAGGCGGCCGTCGGCCAGCGCCACCTCCAGACCCAACACGAGGTCGCGCATCATCCCGTAGCGCAGCACGTGCACCCCGCCGGCGTTGGTGGAGAGGTTGCCGCCGAGCTGACAGGTGCCCTCGGAGCCCAGGCTGAGGGGGAAGAAGCGCTGTGCTTCGTCCGCCGCCCGCTGCAGATCCGCGAGCACGCAACCGGCCTCGGCCACGATCGAATAGTTGAGCGGATCGAGTTGCCGGACGCGCCGCAGGCGTGACAGCGAGACGACGATCTGCCGCCCGGACTCGTCGGGAGTCGCGCCGCCGCAGTAACCCGTATTGCCGCCCTGCGGAACGACGCCGATCCGGTGCTCGTCGCAGAAGGCGAGCAGCCCCGTCACTTCCGGGACCGTGCGCGGCAGAGCGATCGCGAGCGCGCGGCCCTGGTAGAGCCGCCGGTGGTCGGTGAGGTAAGGCTCCAGTTGCGCCGCGGAGTCCGGCGCCTCGCTTCGCAGCAGACCCTGCGCCCCGAGGATGCGCTCGAGGCCGCTCAGGGCTTGCGCGGGGGAGAGGGGCGGCACGGGGCGCAGTCTTTCTTCTCAGGCCACCGTCAGGCCGCGCAGCGCCGCGATGCGCTCATCGAGCGGCGGATGGCTCATGAAAAGATGTTGGATGCCGCGCGACACCGGCCCCGAGGTGATGCCGAAGGCGGCGAACTGCCGCGACGGCAGCGGCTCGTGCGCCCGCTGCAGGGCCTCGAGCGCCGCGATCATGTTGGGAATCCCGGCGAGATGGGCGCCGCCCCGGTCGGCGCGGAACTCGCGCCAGCGGGAGAAGGCCATGACGATCATGTTGGCCAGGATGCCGAGCAGGATCTGCGAGACGATGACGGACAGGAAGTAGGCCGGTCCGCGTCCGTCCTCGGAGCGGAACAGCGTACGGTCGACCAGGTTGCCGATGATGCGCGACAGGAAGATCACGAAGGTGTTGACCACCCCCTGGATGAGGGTCAGCGTGACCATGTCGCCGTTGGCGACGTGCGTCAGCTCGTGCCCCAGCACCGCCTCGATCTCCCGTTCGTTCATGGCGGCGAGCAGGCCCGTGCTGACCGCCACCAGCGCCGCGTTGCGGCTGTACCCCGTGGCGAAGGCGTTGGGCTGCGGCGAGTCGAACACTCCCACTTCCGGCATGCCGACGCCGGCGGCACTGGCGAGCCTCGCGACCACATCGACCAGCCAGCGTTCCGCGGGCGTCGTGGGCTGGCCGATGACCCTCACGCCCATGGCTTTCCGGGCCATCCACTTCGACATGAGGAGGGAGATGAACGCGCCGCCGAAACCGAACACGGCCGCGAACGCCAGCAGGGCGCCGAGGCTGCTGCCGCGCGCCGCCAGCCACTGATCGAGCCCGATCAGGTGGGCCACGATCGTCAGGACGGCGAGCACCGCCAGGTTGGTGACGAGGAGCAGGAAAATGCGCTTCATGGGGGTCCTTTGGGGCCGCGGGGGCGGCTTTTCAAGGATCAACGAATGAGCATGCCGAGCGCGCGGCCCACCCCGAAAGCCACGATCCCGGCGCCGCCGCCGATCAGCACCATGCGCAGCGCCCCGCGCAGCGCCTGCCGGCCGGTGAACAGGCTGAGCGCGAGCCCGACCGCGAAGAGCGCGATGACGGTGAGCACTGCCGTGGCCGCAAGCGCCCGGCGACCCGTCATCGCGATCAGGAAGGGCACCAGCGGCACGGCCGCTCCGACCGCGAAGGACAGGAACGAGGCCACGGCCGCTCCCAGGGGGGAGCCCAGATCATCCGGGTTCAAGCCGAGCTCCTCGCGGGAGAGGACGTCGAGAGCCTGCTCCGGGCGGGCGAGCAGTGCCTGGCTGACCTCACGGGCCTGTGCCAGGGCGACGCCGCGCGCCTCGTAGATCAGGGCCAGCTCCTCCGCCTCCTCCTCGGGATACTCGGCGATCTCCTCGCGCTCGAGCGCGATCTGATATTCGTACATCTCACGCTGCGAGCGCACGGAGACATACTCTCCGGCCGCCATGGAGAGTGCGCCGGCAAGGAGACCCGCGATGCCGCTCACGAGCACGAAGGAGCTCGGGGCGGCGGCGCCCGCGACGCCCACCACGAGGCTCGCGTTGGACACCAGGCCGTCGTTGACCCCAAACACGGTGGCTCTGAGATTGCCGCCGAGTCCGCCGCGATGACGGACACCGACGTCCGACAGGGTCGTTGGCATCGCATGGCCGCCGGCAACGGGCGCGGTATAGACCGACAGGCCCCGAAGCTTCATTGCGGCCAGCACGGACCGCATGGCCCGCGGCCCCAGCAGCCGCAGCAGCGTCGCGACGACGCGCGCCCGCAGAGAGGGCACGAATATCCGGCCTCGCACCGCAGTCCGCGTGGCGCTCTGAGAGGTCTCCCATTTGGCCGCCTGCTCCTCGGCGGCGCCGGCGAGCTGGGTGAAGAGCCGCTGCTTATGCGGGTCCGGCTCTGCCTCTGCGACCTGGCGATATAACCAAGCCGACTCCTTCTCGTGGTACCAACTATCGACCCCCTCGCTCATGAGGAGGCTCAATACTGGTCGCGCTCGTCTTCCTCGTCCTCGTCCCAGTCGTCCTCGTCCTCGTCGTCCTCATCCTCATCCCAGTCGTCGTCCTCGTCTTCGTCCTCTTCTTCCTCTTCTTCTTCGTCGTCGTCTTCCTCGTCGGATTCCGCCCAGCCCTCCGGCTCCTGGGTCTGCTCGAGGTCCATCTCGTGCCAGGTCTCGAGGTCGATCTCCTCGATCTCACCGTCGAGATACTCGATCTCCACCAGCTCCGAGTCCTCGTCGACCGTGAGAACACGGAATGATTCTTCGTCTTCCAGGTTCTCGTACCACTGTCCGGGAACCGGCTCGTAATCTCTGCTCACCGATTTGCTTCCTCAGGTTGGCGGCTGCAAGTTTAGCGTATAGTTTTCCCATGACCATCCCCCGCACGCCATCCTCCTCGCCTCTTGCCGGCGCGCGGCGCATCGTGGTGAAGGTCGGCTCTGCGCTGCTGACGGACGCCGAAACCGGACGCATCAACCGGGCCTGGCTCGAAAGCCTGATCGAAGACCTTCTGCGGCTGAGGAGACGCGACAGCCAGGTGATCCTGGTTTCCTCCGGGGCGATCGCGCTCGGCCGCCGGCAGCTCGGTCTGCCTAAAGGTCCGCTGCGGCTAGAGGAAAGCCAGGCGGCGGCCGCGGTCGGGCAGATCCGGCTGGCGCACGCTTATAAAGAGCTGCTCGAGAGCCGCGACGTCACGGTCGCCCAGATACTGCTCACCCTGGAGGACAGCGAGCGGCGACATCGCTATCTGAACGCCCGGGCGACCCTGGAAACGCTGCTTTCCCTGGGTGCGCTGCCGGTGATCAACGAGAACGACACCGTGGCGACCGCGGAGATCCGCTACGGCGACAACGACCGGCTGGCAGCGCGGGTGGCGCAGATGGCCGCGGCCGACTGCCTGATACTGCTGTCGGATGTCGACGGTCTTTACACTGCCGACCCGAACAAGGACCCGGGCGCGACCTTCATCGACGAGGTGCTCAAGATCACGCCGGAGATCGAGGCCATGGGTGGGCGGGCGGCCTCGGATGTCGGCTCCGGAGGCATGACGACCAAGATCCTGGCGGCGCGGATTGCCGTCGCCGCGGGCTGTCACATGTGCATCGCCGCCGGTCACCCTCGTCACCCGGTCAGGCGTATCGAGGAGGGCGCCCGATGCACCTGGTTCGTGCCGAGCGCGACACCGGTCGCCGCACGCAAGCAGTGGATTGCCGGGACCCTGCGCCCGGCCGGCGCCGTGTCGATAGACCCGGGTGCGCAGCGAGCCCTGCTCGAAGGCAGAAGCCTGCTGCCTGCCGGTGTGATCGCGGCCCGCGGCCGCTTCGAGCGCGGTGACACCGTGAGCGTCCTCGCCGCCGATGGAACCGAGATTGCGCGCGGGATCGTCGCCTATTCGGATGTCGATGCGGCGAAGATCATGGGCCGCCGGTCATCGGATATCGAGAGCATCCTAGGCTTCCGCGGGCGCGATGAGATGATTCACCGCGACGACCTCGTGCTCCTCCACCCGGAGCCCGCGCTGAGGGAAAAGGTCGGGAGCTGATCGATGGGCGTCGAGTCGGCGGCCGCGGAGCTCGGCGGGCTGATGGAGCGCCTCGGGCGCAATGCCGTCGCCGCCGCCGCAGTCCTTGCGCAGGCCGGGACCGCCGCGAAAAATGACGCACTCGCGGCTGCGGCCGCCGCGATCCGCGCCGGTGCCCCCGGCATCCTGGAAGCCAACGCCCGCGACATGTCCGCCGCGAGAGCCTCCGATCTGAGCAGTGCGCTGCTCGACCGGCTGGCGCTCGACGGACAACGCGTCGAGTCGGTCGCCCGCGGCATCGAGGAGGTGCTGGCGCTGCCCGACCCGATCGGCACCACTGCCGCCGAGTGGCAGCGGCCCAATGGCCTCAGGATCCAGCGGGTGCGGGTGCCGCTCGGCGTCATCGGAATCATCTATGAGAGCCGGCCCAACGTGACCGCGGACGCCGGCGCGCTCTGTTTGAAGTCGGGAAATGCCGTGATCCTGCGCGGCGGCTCGGAGAGCCGCCATTCCAACGCCGCGATACACGCCTGCCTGGTCGAGGGCCTGAAGGCGGCGGCGCTTCCCGCGGACTGTATTCAGCTCGTTCCGACGACCGACCGGGCCGCGGTCGGCTACATGTTGGCGGGGATGGCGGACTACCTGGATGTCATCGTCCCGCGGGGCGGCAAGAGCCTGGTGGCTCGCGTCCAGCAGGAAGCGCGGGTGCCGGTCATCGGCCACCTGGAAGGCAACTGTCACGTCTATGTCGATCGCGACGCGGACGTGCGCATGGCGCAGACCATCGCCCTCAATGCGAAGATGCGCCGGACCGGTATCTGCGGCGCGGCCGAGACGCTCCTGGTCGACCGGGCCTGCATCGACACGCACCTCGTCCCGGTCGTGCGCACACTGTTGGATGCGGGCTGCGAGGTGCGCGGGGATGCGACCGTGCAGAAGGCGGACAAGCGCGTTCACGCGGCTTCGGAAGATGACTGGTATACGGAATATCTCGACGCCATCATCGCGGCACACGTCGTGGACGGGGTGGACGGTGCGATCGCGCATATCGCCAAGTACGGCTCGGCGCATACGGAGTGCATCGTCACGGGGAACGAGGCGACCGCGGAGCGCTTTTTGCAGCGGGTGGACAGCGCCATCGTGCTCCACAACGCCTCGACACAGTTCGCCGACGGGGGCGAGTTCGGCATGGGGGCGGAGATCGGCATCTCCACCGACCGCTTCCACGCCCGCGGTCCGGTGGGGGTGGAGCAATTGACGAGCTACAAGTACGTCGTGCGCGGCTCCGGCCAGATCAGACCGTAGTCGGACGATAGAGGTCAGGCCGTGAACACGGCGCCGTCGCGGGTGAGCGTGGCGATCCCGCCGCGCAGCGAGAATACCTGGGTATAACCGCGCGAGCGCAGTTCCTGCGCCGCCGCGAGGCTGCGTCTGCCGCTCGCGCACACGAGGAGATACCTGCCGGCAGCAGGCAGGGCCGCGCTGCCGTGAAGCAGTGATCCGACGGGAAGATGCCGGGCACTCGAGCACGGCGTGGCCGTCCGCGCGACTTCATGCGGCTCACGGATGTCGACCACCTGCAGCCTGGCTGCCAGCGCCTGCTCCAGGGAGTCGAAGCTCAGCTCGATGTCGGCCGCGGCCGTGCGCGCGGCGCTCGCGCCGGCCGCGGTTGCGGCTACCTTGCCCGCGTGCGCGGGACAGTCGGCGGCAGGGCGTGTCCGCACGCGGGTAATCGCAAGGGTCAGCAGGTCCAGCATCAGCAGCTCGTCCGTGAGCTGTCCGGGCAGATCCAACAGCAGCTTCAGCGCCTCGAGCGCCTGCAGGCTGCCGAACGTGCCGGGCACCGGGCCGAGGACGCCGGCCTCGGCGCAGTTGCCGACGAGACCGTCGCGCGTCGCCTCCGGCCACACACATCGCAGGCAGGCGCCGGCGCGCTCCGGCCGCACGACCTGGAGCTGTCCCTCGTACTGGTACACGCTCGAGAAGATGACCGGCTTGCGCAGCCGCACGCACGCGTCGTTCAACATGAACTTGGTTGCGAAGTTGTCCGTGCAATCGATGACGAGCGAGTAGGGCTCGATGATCGCCGGCGCCGCGGCTGCATCGAGCCGCAACCCGTGGGTGCGCACCTCCACCTCGGGGTTCAACGCTTGCAGCCGCGCCGCCGCCAGCTCGACTTTCGGCTTGCCCACGTCCGCGAGGGAGTAGAGCGTCTGGCGGTGGAGGTTGGACGCCTCGAGGCGGTCGCCGTCGACCAGGCCGATCCGGCCGATGCCCGCGGCCGCGAGATAGGTCATCACCGGCACGCCGAGGCCGCCGCAGCCCACCACCAGCACCGACGCGCGGCGCAATTTCTCCTGGCCCGCCTCGCCGACTTCCTTCAGCGCCGTCTGACGCGAGTAGTCGGGTCTGACGCCGCCGGCATGCTCCGCGGCGTGCTCCGCGCAGCGCTCACAGTTGACCCAGCCGGAGTCGCCGTTCTCGTAGTGCTCCTTCTTCCAGATGGGCACCCGGTGTTTGACCTCGTCGATGATGTAGCGGCAGGCGCGGAACGCCTCGTCACGGTGCCGCGCCGTCACGCCGACCCAGACCGCCTGCTCGCCGACCTCCAACGCCCCGATCCGGTGCACGCATGCGGCGTGCTCCACGCCGAAACGGGCGATCGCCTCGGCGATGATCCGCTCCCCCTCCTTGATCGCGAGCGGCTCGAAGGCTTCGTACTCCAGCCGGCGCACGCGCCGTCCTTCGTTGTGATCGCGCACCCAACCTTCGAAGGCGGCATAGCCGCCGCAGGCGGGATCGCTGAGCGCCGCCCGCAGGGCGGACTCATCCAGGGGAGAGGAGGAGAACCGAAACACGGCTAGCCGCCCGCCACCGGCGGAATGAACACCACCGAGTCGCCATCGCTCAGCCGCTGCCCCCAGTCGCCGAATTCGGAGTTGACGGCGACGCGCAGCATCTCCGGAGCGAGCGAGAAGGGATACCGTGCCTGCAGCTCCTCATAGAGCCTGCGGGGCGTGTCGGCCGTGGTGACGAGCGATTCCGAGCTGCGTCCGGCCTGTTCGCGCAGCAGAGCGTAGTACTGGACATTGATTTGCAGCGAAGCACCCCGAGGGCTCGCGGCTTCCGGGGCCGCGGATGCCGCGGGCTGCAGGAGGCGCTGCGTCGCCGAGCCGTATTCCTGGGGTGTGTTCACGTTGTCGAGCGCGCCGGGCTCGGGCTGCTCGATCAGCTCTGTGTCGGCGTTGATGAGGAATTTCCGCGGACAGTCGCGCCCGCCCGCGACGTGGGCGCGGATCGCTTCGCGGCTCGAGGGCTCGTAGATGGCGCAGAGCGGCTCCGGCATTCCGTCGCGGGTCGACCTGTAGGCGGTCGCCTGCCGCTCGGGCCGCCGTGAGCGCTCGAGATGCTCGAGCGTCTCGTGATCGAGGAGCGGCAGGTCGCAGGCGAGCACCAGCCAGGCCGCTTCCGGATGACGGGCCTGCGCGGCGATGATGCCCGCGATGGGCCCCTGGGCCTCGCCGGAATCGACGATCTGCGCGAAACGCGCGCGCAGGGGGTCGCCGGTCTGGTCGGGCCGCACGGATACGAAGACCCGCTCGACGAGCGGCGTGATCAGCTCCACCGCGCGCTCGAGCTGACTGCGCCCGGCGTATTCGAGCGTCGCCTTGTCGCGCTGCATGCGTGTGCTGCGCCCTCCGGCGAGCACGAGGCCGTAGAGCGGCGCGGCGGTCATCGCGCCCCCCGCTTGTAGGCCCGCTTGCCGCCGGTCTTCTCGAGCAGGCGGACGCCCGTGATCTCGATGTCGTGGGAGAGCGCTTTGCACATGTCGTAAATGGTGAGTGCCGCGATCGTGGCGCCGGTCAGCGCCTCCATCTCCACGCCGGTGCGGTGATGTACCGCGACCCGGCAGCGCACCCGGACCTCGCCGCCGCGGCGGTCCTCGATCTCGATCGAGCAGTGCTCGAGGCCGAGCGGATGGCAGAACGGAATGAGCTCGTGCGTGCGCTTCGCCGCCATGACGCCCGAGACGATGGCGGTGTCGAATACCGGTCCCTTCCTGGTACGGTGGCCGCTCGCGCGCAGCGCCGCGGCGACATTGCGGGGCAGACGGACGGTCGCCTCCGCGACCGCTTCCCGGTGGGTGACTTCCTTGACTGCGACATCCACCATCGTGGGGCGATTGCGGCTGTCGAGGTGTGAGAGTCCGGAGCGCCTCATCAGCCACCGATGTAGAACATTTCGACCTTGCGTGCGCCGCCGGCGGATTCCCGCTGCGCCTGCCGCTGCTCGCTGTAGTTGTCGGTGCGGGCGGCCCAGACGCGGCGCAGGATCTCGAGCAGCTGATCATCGCTCCCGCCACTGCGCAAGGCGTCGCGCAAGCTCGTTCCCTGGGTAGCGAACAGGCACGTGTAGAGCACGCCGTCGGACGACAGGCGCGCGCGTGAGCAGTCGCCGCAGAAGGGCTGAGTCACGGAGGAGATGAAGCCCACCTGGCCGCCGCCGTCCGCGAAGGCATAGCGCTCCGCCACCTCGCCGCGGTATTCCCGTCCCAGAGGCTCGAGCGGCCAGCGCTCCCCGATCCTCGCCAGGAGCTCCCGTGAAGGCACCACGAGCTCCCGCTGCCAGTGATTGCGGTTGCCGACGTCCATGTACTCGATGAACCGGACGATCACGCCCGTGCCGCGGAAGCGCTCGACGAGATCGAGCACCGTGTGGTCGTTGACGCCGCGCTGCACCACCGCATTGATCTTGATCGGCTCGAGTCCGGCGCGCCGCGCGTGCTCGATCCCCGACAGCACATCCTCGGGGCCGCCGAAGCCGCCGCTCATCCGGCGGAAGACCTCCGGGTCGGCACTGTCGAGACTGACGGTGATGCGCTGCAGGCCGGCGGCCCGCAGCTCGAAGGCGTACTTCGAGAGCAGGACGCCGTTGGTGGTCAGGGCGATGTCTTCGATCCCATCGATGGCCGTCAGGTCCCCGATGAGATCAGGCAGCGCCGGCCGCAGCAGGGGCTCGCCCCCCGTCAGGCGGAGCTTGCGGACTCCGAGACGCACGAACAGCCGCGCCAGGCGCACGATCTCGTCGAACGAGAGCCGCTCGTGGGAGCCGAGGAACCGGTAGCGGTCGTGGAAGGTCTCCCGCGGCATGCAGTACGGGCAGCGGAAATTGCACCGGTCCATGACCGAGATCCTGAGATCACGCAGCGGGCGCCCGCGGCGGTCGCGCGGTCCTCCGGACCCCGGCAGGGGGACGATCACATCGGCAGACGGGGACATGTGGCGTCCAGCCTACCACCGGAACATGCGGGTCACGAACCCCTTGGGGTAGGGGTGGGGGCCCGGCGGCAGCTCTACGAAGCCATCCGTGCCGGCGAGCGCCGTGAAATCGCCGGAGCCGTGGGTGGGCACCGGCATGGCCCAGCTGCGGCCCCAGTCATCGATCTGGATCCGGATGGGCAGGAAGAGGGTCAGCGGCAGATCGCTGGTGACCGGCGCCCCGAGCGCCATTCGCTCGGGGCGGGACGGGGTCTGGCCCTGGCTGGCGGCGAGGGCGGGCAGCACGTAACGCGAGACGCAGACCGCCGTGGACACCGGATTCCCGGGCAGGCCCAGGACGGCGGCGCCGGACCCCGCGATGCCGAACCAGAGCGGTTTGCCGGGGCGCTGCGCCACCTTGTGGAACACGCAGCGCACGCCCAGCTCCTCGAGAACCTTCGGCACCAGGTCGAGCTTGCCCATCGAGACGCCGCCGCTCAGGACGAGGACGTCATGCGTCTCGAGGTGAAACTTCAGCCGGCGCCGGAGCTCCGCCGCGTCATCGGCGATGTGATCGTCCGCCACGCGCTGAAAGCCATGCAGCCTCAGCCCCGCTGCAATCGCGTAAGCGTTCGAGCGCCGGATCTGGTGCGGCAGGATGGGGTCGCCCGGCTCCACCAGCTCGTTCCCGGTGGAAATGACGGCCAGCATGGGCTGGCTGCTCACCCGGATCCTCGCCATGCCGGCGCCGGCCGCGATGGCGATTTCCGGCGGCCCCAACCGCGTGCCGGCGGCCAGCAGCAGATTGCCCTGACGCGTATCGCTGGCGCGGCGGTGGACGTTCTGGTCCGGCTCCACGGACAGGTCCTGCGCCAGCTCCGCTTCCCCGCCGCGCAGGGTGATCCGCTCCACCGGCACCACCGTGTCGCAGCCTGTGGGTAGCGCCGTACCGGTCATGACCTCTATGCAGTGGTCACGTCCGACCAGAGTGAGCGGGGGGTCGCCGGCGGCCTGCAGGGCCTGAACGCGCAGCCGGCGCGCGCCTTCGCTCGCCGCCCGGCTGTCCAGCGCGATCCCATCCATGGTCACGCGGTCGAAGGGCGGCTGGTCCCTCTCGGCGTAGACGTTCTCCCGCAGCACCGCGCCCGCGCATTGCGCCAGGGGCAGCGACTCGATCGGCAGACACGTGAGGTGCTGCGCGATGAGCTCATCGGCCTCCGAGGGGCTGAGCACGGTCAGTTGTCGGAGGAGCCCTTGTCTCTGGCCTTGTAGATCTTCACCTGGGCGTTGAACTGATCGGCGACCGCGTGGAGCTGATCGACCGCGGCATTGTTCTTCTGGTCTTCGATGGCCTCGAGCTCCTGCTTCTGCTGCTTGGTCAGCTTGTCGCCCACCGCGGCCACCCGGCTGTCGCGCTCGAGCTTGATGCAGGAGAGGTACGCGGTCATTTCCTTGTTGTACGCACTCACCGCCTGCATGCCGGCGAGCATCTCTTTGAGCGTGGCCGTGCGGCCGTCCGGGAGATGCGTGGGAGCCTGCGGATAGGAACAGTCCGCATAGGCGGCCGGTCCGACGGTGACCGCAGCGACGGCGGCTGCGGCGAGAAGCAGTTTCATAGGGAATCCCCTGGTTGATCGAGCGGCTATTTTAAGAGCGGGACCGCTTCCGGGCCAGATAAAGGTAGCAGCCGGCGGTGTGGTCGTTGACGACGCCCACGGCCTGCAGGTAAGCGTAAATAATTGTAGAGCCGACGAAGCGGAAGCCCCGTTTCTTCAGGTCCTTGGAGATCCTGTCGCTCAGCTCGCTGCTCGCCGGCACCTGAGCGCGGGTCCGCCAGCCGTTGCGCACCG
>Ga0335075_10012141_pt1 | contig 13020 bp, 7 predicted proteins | sample Lox_Sample_24_FD_206723 | JGI IMG/M metagenome (GOLD analysis project Ga0335075, IMG submission 206723) | Soil microbial communities from Loxahatchee National Wildlife Refuge, Florida, United States - Lox_Sample_2.4 | ecosystem: Environmental > Terrestrial > Soil > Wetlands | place: USA: Florida... | reverse complement strand
CTGTTGTCGCACCTGGCGTATGAGGAGCAGCAGCTGTCCGAGCCGCTCGCCCGCTACGGTTTCTACCGCGGTCAGGTCTGACCGCGGCTTGGTGCAGTCCGTCCGCAGGTCTCGGGTCAGCTTCGCGCGTGACTGGCGGGCGGGGAAGCCGACGACCTCCACCAGGTCCCGGGACGCCGAACTAATTTTAATGGCTAATTATTAAGTTAAATCTTCGCGGCACCGTGAAGGCAGCACGTACGGTCGCAGCGGGCTAATCATTTCGGATTAATCGCGATGGGCCGACCTTGCCGTACCCGCGCTGCTTCCCAGATGTTCACTTTGGGACGGGATGCTCCCCGGTTGTCAACGCCTAGCGGCCGGGCCCCGGTTCCTCACCCGGCACGGTGAACTCCCGCAACCCAGGAGCCACAGACCTTGGATTTCCAGAAACTTCCTCATCGGCGCCTGCTCGGCGCGACCGCCATGGCTGCCGCGGTGGCGGCCGCTGGCGGCAAGATCGCCGAAGTCACCGGCCTGGCCCAGTCCGGAGGCAACTAATGACAGAGAGCAGCAAGCGCTCGCCCGGTCCGGAGATGAACCGCCGGGTGTTCGTTGGCAGCGCGGCCGCCGTGGCCGGCGCCGCCGGCCTGGCCGGCGTCCTGCCCGCGAACCTGGCCAGGGCCGCCACCCGCAGCCCCCGCGAGTTCGACCTGTCGCAGGTCAAGCACCTCGTCTTCCTAATGCAGGAGAACCGGTCCTTCGACCACTACTTCGGCGCCTTCCCCCGCGCTCGCGGGTTCAACGACCCCACCGCGATCAGGCTGCCCAACGGCCGTCCGGTGTTCCAGCAGCCCGACCCGGCCAACCCGGACGGCTACCTCGAACCCTGGCACATGTCCACCATCACCACCGGCGCCGCCGCCGTCCCCTCGCTCTCCCACGACTGGCGCGACCAGCACGCCTCGTGGAACCAGGGCGCCATGGACGGCTGGCTCCTCACCCACATCGCCTCCGACGGCGAGGCCAACGGCTCCTTCACCATGGGCCACTACACCGAGGAAGACATCCCCTTCCACTGGGCCCTGGCCAAGGCCTTCACCCTGGCCGACAACTACCACTGCTCCGTCATGGGCCCCACGGACCCCAACCGGCTCTTCTGGGAGACAGGCGGGAATGACCCCCAAGGTAAGGCGGGCGGTCCGGTCCTGGAAACCGGCGGCGTCGAAGACCTTACCTACGAAACCGGAGCCGAGACCCTCTACAACGCGGGGATCAGCTACAAGTTCTACACCTACAGCGGTGCCTACAACTCCCGCGCAAACTACTTCAAGCAGTTCCAGGGATCCGGGGGCGTGCCCAAGGCGCTCTACAACAGCGTCTTTTCGCTTGGCACCCTGTACGGCGACGGCACCCCCGGCGGGATCGGCAACCCGGGGAACCCGACGCTGGCGAGCACGCCGAGCCTGAACTTCGAGGAGGACTGTGCCAACGGCGTGCTGCCCGACGTGTCCTTCCTCGGAACCGGCGGCGACGAGCATCCGCCGGACTTGCCGGCGCAGGCCGCCCAGTACATGGCCAGCAAGCTGGAGGCCCTGGCCGCCAACCAGGAACTGTGGAACTCCACGTTGTTCATCATCAACTACGACGAGAACGACGGGTTCTTCGACCACGTGCCCCCGCCGATCCCCGACCCGGACAGGTACCCGGAGGAGTACGTCACCCTGGCCTCGCCAGCTGGCACCCCCGGCGGCGGCCTGCCCATCGGCGCCGGGTTCCGGGTGCCATGCATCATCATCTCGCCGTGGACGGTCGGTGGCCGGATCTTCTCCGAGGTCTCCGACCACACCTCCTGCCTGCAGTTGATCGAGGCGGTGGCGGCGGCCGGCGGCCTGTCTGGCAAGGGCCCGGTCACCTTCCCCAACATCAGCCGCTGGCGCCGAGAGACCTTCAGCGACTTCACCGGCGCCCTGGGCCAGGTGAAGGCGCAGCCGGCACCGTCGAACACGCAGTTCGACGCCGCCACCACGGCCGCCAACCTCGCCGCGCAGACGGCGGCAGCCCGGCAGCCGATGCCGGCGCGGCCGGGAGCGGCCCAGCAGACATCGCTCACGCTCAGCCCTACTATCGGCCGGGTCCTCGCGCCCGGTGCCTCGGCGGCGCTGGCCGCCACGTTTAGTAACAACGGGCCGGGGTCGTTCAGCAAGGTAAGCCTCGCCCTCAACGGCGCGCCGTCCGGCTGGAAGGTGACCGCCGCCGGGGCGACAACCGCCCACGTCATGCCCGCCGGATCGTCCCTCACCGCGTCGTGGCAGGTAACCGCGCCAACGGGGTCAGGCCCGCAGGTCGCGACGCTGTCGGCCACGGCGTCCTACAACAACGACACGATCCACGCCAGAAGGACAGTCACGGCTCAGCAGGCGTCCGTTCCGCCGCCGTCGGCCAACCCCGCCGACTACTACGACAACGTGGGCATCTCGCTAGACAGTGATACGGCGGCCGGGAACTACGACGGCGGCGGGTATAGCTACTCAGAGACCCTTCTCGCCAAGGCCGGGCTGGCGCCCGGCGCCACCGTCACCGCCGACGGGGTCACCTTCACATGGCCCAACGTCACCCCGGGCACACCGGACAACATCCTGGCGGCCGGGCAGATCATGCTCCTGAACGGGACGGCGGGACAGGCCACGCTCGGCCTGCTCGGCTCCTCCAGCAACGGGGCCTCGCAGGGCACCATCACCATCTTCTACACCGACGGCAGCTCCTCGAGCGGGACCGTTTCGCTCAACGACTGGGCCGGCGGTCCGGGCAACGGGGACACCGCGGTGGCGACCATGCCCTACCGCAACGGCCCCAACCCTCAGGCGACGACGGTCACCATGTACGTCTACGCCACCACGGTCCCTGTCGACCCGTCCAAGACGGTCGAATTCGTCGTCCTGCCCGACGTGAACAGCTCGGACTACCCCACCGCCATGCACATATTCGCCCTCGCCCTCGGCTCGTAGAGGCCCGGGAACAACCCGCTGACTGCCGACGCGCTCAGCAGAACGGGCCGGTCTCTCTAGCGCAGATCGGCCCGTCTCGGCGGATACACGCGGGCCGAGGCCAGCGCACGCAAGCCGGGACTCGTTCGGCTCATCACCCCAGGATGTCATCCCGCGGCGCGACCTCGGCGTGTTCGCGTAGGCCCGGTCGACTCCCTCGTGACGAGCTTCGCCGGGAAAAGCTGCTGACGAGGCGGTGCGTTCTGCACCGTGAGCCGCTCAATCAGCATCTCCGCCGCCAGCCGGCCGGCTTCGAAGGCGGGCCAGTCGACGCCCGTGAGGGAGGGCGTTAGCATCTCGGCGAACTCGGCGGCGATCACCGACACGATCGAGAAATCGTCAGGGACATGGAGATTGGCCGCCCGCAGCGCGCTCAGCAGTCCCGTGAACTGCCAGCCGGTCGTAATGGCGGCCGTGCACTCCGGCTCCGACCGCAGCAGCCGCGCAGCGACCGCGAACGCCTCGCGCGGTTCATGGGAGCACGGAATGTGGATGCCCTCAATGCCGAAGTCGGAAGCCCGTCGCTCGAAGACGTCCCGCGCGATCAGCGACGAGGTGTAGCCCGCCTCGATCAGGTCGGGCGGGAAGTTAAACAGCGCGACCCGCGTATGTCCGAGCCGGGCGAGATGCGCGAGGCTCGTCTCGACCGCGTCGCCAAAGTCCATGTCCACATAGCTGATCCCGGTCATGTCGTGCGTCCGCCCGATGAGCACGAACGAATGTCCGTCGGCCTCCAGGCGCTCGACCCGGGCGTCGTGCAGGAGCGTCTCCATCAGGATCACGCCGTCCGCGCGTCCCGTCGCGACCACCCTGGCGACCGCCTCAGGGTCGGTTGCGGCCGTCGAGAGGAGCAGCGAGTAGTCGCTCGCGCTCGTCGCCGTAGTCGCACCGGCTACGAACGTCTGCTGCACCGGCAAAAGCTCCCATTGCGGTGAGGGCAGGAAGAGGGCGATCGTGTGCGACGCGCCGCTCGCGAGCGCGCGGGCAGGTCCGTGCGGGCGATAGTCGAGTTCCTCGATGGCGGCCAGAACGCGCTCGCGCATCAGCGGCGAGACCACCCGCTTGCCGCTCAGGACGTACGAGACCGTGCTCAGGGCGACGCCGGCGCGCTCGGCGATCTGCGCCATCGTGGCGGGCTTGGACCGTGCTTTTTGCCCCGACTCTGTCACAGTGTCTCTTGACTCCCGCAATGTGTTTGTATATATGTTTTGCGAAGCGCTTCGCGAAGCGCTTCGCAAAACGAGAGGCTGGCGCTTATGTGCTCATTCGGCAGTCTATCTATACAGCAGAGGCGAAGCGCTTCTCATACCCTCCCGAGCCGAGGAGCGGGACGTGGCCACGTTCGCCGCTAGCGAGACCGGTCTCGTCGTGCGGTCGGGCGGCGAGGTCCTCCAGCTAGACGCCTGGGGGGAGAGCGGCATCCGCGTACGGGCGACCCTTGGCGCGTCCGTCACCGAGACGCCCTGGAGCGCCCTGCTCGACGATGAAGTGAGGACCGCCCGGGTCGAGATCGGTGACGGTCAGGCCCGCGTATCCAACGGCGATCTCGTGGTCGAGGTGACCGAGAACGGCGAGGATCGGTTCGTCCCCTTTCCGCCGCTCCTGCGTTTCCTGCGCGCGGACGGGACGCAGCTACTCGCCGAGAGCCTCCCGCACTTCACCTCCCCGGCCCAGCGCCGCTACCGCCGGGGCGGCGGCGACTTGTATGCCTGCGACGTCATGTTCGACGCCGACCCGGGCGAGCGTTTCTACGGCCTCGGCCAGCACCAGCATGGCCTGCTTGACCAGAAGGGAGCGGTCGTCGAGCTTGTCCAGCGCAACACCGAGGTCTCGGTGCCGTTCGTGCTCTCCAGCCGCGGCTACGGCTTCCTCTGGAACATGCCGGGCGTCGGGCGCGTCGAGCTGGCGGCGAACGGGACGAGGTGGGTTGCCCATGCCGCCCGGCAGGTCGACTACTGGGTGACGGCCGGGGAGACTCCCGCCGCCGTCGTCAGCCACTACGCGCGGGCGACGGGGTTGCCGCCGATGCTGCCGGAGTGGGCTTCCGGATTCTGGCAGTCGAAGCTGCGTTACCGGACCCAGGAAGAGCTGCTCGAGGTTGCGCGCGGGTACAAGCAGCGCGGCCTCCCGCTCTCCGTGATCGTCTGCGACTACTTCCACTGGACCCGCCAGGGTGAGTGGAGGTTCGACCCGGTCGAGTGGCCCGATCCGCAGGCGATGGTCGACGAGCTCCGTGAGCTCGGCGTCGAGTTGCTGGTCTCGATCTGGCCGACGGTCAACCCGAACAGCAGCACCTACGCGACGATGGAGCGCGAGGGCCTCCTGGTGGGGAGCATGGCAAGCCTGCCACCGCTCCACCTGGCCTTCTGGGACAAGGGCACCGACGGCCAGGCGTTCATGCGCTTCTACGACGCAACGAACCCGGATGCGCGCCGCTACGTCTGGCAAAAGGTGGCCGACGGCTACCGCCGCTACGGCATCCGGGCGTTCTGGCTCGATGCGTGCGAACCGGAGATCCTCGCCGACAACCCCGAGGCCGCGCGCTACTTCCTTGGGCCGGGCAGCGAGGTGCAGGGCGTGTACCCGCGCGAGCATGCCCGCGGCTTCTACGAGGGGCTGAAGTCGAGCGGCGAGGACGACTTCGTGCTCCTGTGCCGGTCGGCGTGGGCGGGCAGCCAGCGCTTCGCAGCGGCCGTCTGGTCGGGCGACATCGAGTCGACGTTCGAGGCTCTCGCGGCGCAGATCCCGGCTGGACTGCACATGGGCATTTCAGGCATCCCGTGGTGGACGACCGATATCGGCGGGTTCCGCAATGGCGACCCGACGTCCCCGTACTTCCGTGAGCTTGTCGTCCGCTGGTTCCAGTTTGGCGTCTTCTGCCCGCTCTTCCGGCTCCACGGCGTCCGCGAGCCAGGGCCGCTCGTCGGCTCGGGTCAAACCGGCGCGCCAAACGAGGCGTGGTCCTTCGGCGAAGAAGCGTACACGGTGATCCGTGAACAGCTCGAACTCCGCGAACGGCTCCGCCCGTACGTGATGCGGCAGATGGCCACGGCGAGCGCGAACGGGCTTCCGCCGATGCGCGCGCTGTTCCTCGAGTTCCCGGACGAGGCTCCGGCCTGGGAGGTGACGGACCAGTTCATGTTCGGCCCGGACGTGCTGGTCGCGCCCGTGACGACGTACGGCGCGCGGGAGCGCGACGTGTATCTTCCGAGCGGGGCCTCATGGCTCGACGCCTGGACGGGCAAGCCCGTCGGTGCGAACGGCTGGGTGACGGCTGCGGCACCGATCGAGCGGATCCCCGTCTACCTCAGGGAAGGCGGCAGCCTTACCCACCTGCGAGCGCCCGCATGACGCTGTTGCGGCTCACGGGCCGCCGCACGCACCAGCTGGCGGGCTGGCTATTCCTGGCCCCGGCGATCGCCTACCTGCTCTTCGCGTTCGCGCTGCCAATCGTCTACAACCTCATGCTCAGCTTCGAGCAGACGTCGCCGGCGACAATTGCCAGCTTCACCGCGCCTTTCGCCGGGCTCGGCAACTACCGCTTCATCCTGAGCGACCCGACGAGCCGGAAGGCGGTCGCCGACACGCTCTGGTTCACGGTGGGTTCGCTGGCCGGCCAGTTCCTCATCGGCTTCTCGCTCGCGCTGCTGTTCAGCCTGCGGTTCCCTGGGCGGACCCTGGGCCGCTCGCTCGTGATCATCCCGTGGCTGCTGCCGCTGATCGTGACCGGGGTCATGTTTCGCTTCCTGTTCCAGCTCGAAGGCGGGGCCGTGAACCAGGTGCTCACTGGTCTCGGGATTGTCCACCGCGGCATCGACTGGCTGGACGATCCGCACCTGGCCTTCTGGACGATCCTGATCGCCAACATCTGGCTCGGGGTACCGTTCTTCACCCTGCTGCTCTATAGCGCGCTCCAGGACGTGCCAGCGGAGATCAAGGAGGCGGCGATTATCGACGGCGCGGGTCCGTGGCAGCGGCTCCGGCTCGTTATCGTGCCGATCATCCTGCCCGTCATCGAGGTCACGCTGCTCCTCGGCTTCGTTTTCACGGTGAAGGTGTTCGACCTCGTGATCGGCCTGACCGGCGGCGGTCCCGCTAACGCGACGCAGCTGATCACCACCTGGTCCTACAACCTGTCGTTCCAGCAGTTCTCCTTCGGTGAGGGCGCGGCGCTCAACAACCTGCTGCTCCTGCTGGCGCTCGTGTGCTCACCGATCTACCTGTTCCTCAGCCGTGACTCGCTGCGCCGTAGCTCGGGGGCGAACCCGTGACGCGCGCCGGGAGGAAGAGGACCCTGCGCTGGCTGTGCACGCTCGCGGCGGCGGTCGCCCTGATCGTGGTGCTCTTCCCGGTATACGCGATCATCGTCGGCTCGTTCGAGTCGACCAACACCCTCTTCAGCGGCACGTTCTACTGGCTGCCGCACGCGCCGACGCTCGACAACTACCGCACGGTCATCTCCGCCCAGTCGGCCAACGTCGTGACGAGCCTGGTCGTGGGCCTCGGGACGGCGCTGCTCAGCCTGGTCGTGGCGGTCCCGGCGGGTTACGCGCTGTCCAAGTACCGCCTGCGGGTGACGGTGGTCGTGGTCAGCTCGCTGCTCATCGCGCAGATCGTCCCGTCGATCGTCCTCGCGACGTCCCTCTTCATCGTTTTCCACTGGATCGGCCTGGTGAACTCGTACCTGGGACTGATCATCGCTGACGGCACGTACGCCGTGCCGTTCGCGATCCTCGTTCTCCGGGCGTTCCTCTTCAGCCTGCCCAACGAGCTGCTCTACGCCGCCCGGGTCGACGGCGCGACCGAGTGGCAGGCGTTCCGCCTCATCGTCATCCCGCTGGCCCGCTCGGCCATGATCACCGTCGCGGTCTTCGCGTTTCTTAACGGGTGGGGTGATTTCATCTTCGCCCTGACGATCCTGAACGGCTCGGGCATCGAGCCGATCACGCTCGGGATCTACACCTATCTCGGCAACTACTCGACCGACTGGGGCGCGGTGATGGCCGCGGGGGTGTTCGCGATGGTACCGGCCGGGATCGTGCTCGTGGTGGCGCAGCGGTATATCGCGAGCGGTCTCACCGCGGGCTCGGTCAAGGGGTAGCGATGCGCTGGCGGCGTGAGGGAGGTGGTCGCGGATATCGATAACCGGATCGGCCTTCTTGGTTCCCTCCGTAGTTTCGGCCGAATTCTCCGAAACATCAACCGCAAAAGAGGACGCAATGCTATGAAGAGATCGATCAGAAGGGGACGGTGGGGATTTGCAGCAGTTCTGGTTGTGGCCTGCGCCGTAGCCGGGTGCTCGCAGTCGTCCGGCTCGTCCGGCTCGTCCGGCACTAAGATCACGATCACAGAAGAGGACTACTTCAATACCCCCGGCCAGATCGCGGCCTTGGCCACCTACAGCAAGGCATTCGAAGCCGCGCACCCGGGTGTGACGGTAACGCGGCAGTACGTGCCGTTCGCCAACCTGGACACGAAGCTACTGACGCAGGCGGCTGGCCAGGACCTGCCAAACCTGCTGGCCGTCGACAACCCGTTCGTGTCGACGATGATCTCGACCGGCCAGGTCGTGCCGATGAGCGGCCTCTCGGGCTTCAGCACGGCGGGCTATTTCCCTGCTGTGATCGACGAGGGCCTGTCGGGCGGCAAGTACTACAGCCTTCCGGTGGCCGGGGCCAACTCGATCGCGCTGATCTACAACATCGCGATGTTCAAGGCAGCGAAACTGACCCCGCCAACGACCTGGGCGGAACTGGTCTCCGACGCCAAGGCACTGACGACCCCGGCTCACTACGGGATCGCACTGACCTGTGAGGCGGCCGAGGACACGACGTGGCAGTGGGAGCCATTCTTCTGGAGCAACGGCGGCGCGGCGACGTTCTCGAACGTCGCAAGTGCGCCCGGCGTGCAGGCTCTGACGCTGTGGAGCCAGCTGGTCAGCGATGGTTCCGCGTCCAAGTCCTGCCTCAACTGGAGCCAGACCCCGGCCGCGTCGACGCAGTTCATCGACGGCAAGGCGGCCATGATGGTCAACGGCCCCTGGAACTTCCCGACGATGAACCAGGCGAACGAGTTCTACGGCAAGCAGTTCGGGGTCGTGCCCGTCCCCACCCAGATGGCGGGCCAGCACGTCGTCGTCCCGCTCGGCGGCGAGGACTGGATGGTCAGCAAGAGCGGCGGCACCACTGCTCAGCAGCTAGCGTTCGACTACATCCAGGGCATGCAGACACCCGCGGCGGAACTGCAACTCGCGAAGCTGTTCGGCTACCTGCCGGCGAAGGTCAGCGTCGCGAAGACCTACGTAACGCAGGCCGGCCCCGAGTGGTCGGTCTATGTCAACCAGACGCTATACGCCCATCCACGTACGCTCGGCTTGGGAGTCAAGTACCCGAAGATCTCCCAGGCGGTGTGGACGGCGATTCAGGCGGCCTTGTCCGGGTCCCAATCCGTGCAAGGCGCGCTGAACACTGCCCAGAGTCAGATCAACTCCATCCTGACGGGATAAAGCAGGCCGGAGCGTAGCACCAACCGCCCCTGGGGCCGGCCTGCCGGCGCCAGGGGCCCCAGATCTGAACTTCCCGGGAGATCCAATGAAGAACTACACCGGCCTGGTGACAAGCGCTGCGCCGACGGCAGCCGCCCGGGTGCGGCTCCGCCCGGTCGACGCCCGGGGCGTCGCCATCCGGGATGGCCTGCTCGCGGAAAGGCAACGGGTGAACCGAGAGGTCACGCTTGTTCGCGGTGCCGAGGAGCTCGAACGCGCAGGCACTCTCGACAACCTCCGGATGGCGGCGGGACGGGGCTCGGGCGAGCGGAAAGGCATGGTCTTCAGCGACTCGGACGTCTACAAATGGCTCGAGGCGCTCGCGTGGGAGCGCGGGCGCGAGCCATCGGACGAGCTGGACCGCCTGGCAAGCGAGACGATCCAGCTCGTCGCGGCCGCTCAGGCACCCGACGGGTACCTGAACAGCTGGTGCCAGGTGATCGATCCCTCCTGGCGCTGGACCGACCTGGAGATGGGCCACGAACTCTACTGCGCCGGGCACCTGCTCCAGGCGGGCGTCGCAACCGCGCGGGCCACGGGCGACGGCTCCCTCCTCGCCGTCGCCCGCCGCTTTGCCGACCTGATCGACGACGTGTTCGGCAGCGACCCGGCGCGAGGCACCTGCGGCCATCCCGAGATCGAGGTCGGGCTCGCGGAGCTGTACCGCCAGACGGGCGAGGCTCGCTACCTGCGGCTCGCGGACACGCTCACCGGGCGGCGCGGGTTCGGGACATTCGCCGGCGGCCGCTTCGATCTCGACTACTACCAGGACGCCGAGCCCGTCCGCGACGCGCGAGGGATCGTCGGCCACGCGGTGCGCGCCCTCTACCTCGCTGCCGGGGTCACGGACATCTACGCCGAGACGGGCGACGAGACCCTGCTCGCGTCGATGCTGCGGCAGTGGGACGACCTCGCGTCCGCCAAGAGCTACCTGACCGGTGGTGTCGGCTCGCGCCACTACGGCGAGGCGATCGGCCACGCCTATGAGCTACCTCCGGACCGAGCGTACTGCGAGACCTGCGCGTCGATCGCCAGCATGATGTGGAACTGGCGCATGCTCCTTGTCACGGGCGAGAGCCGCTTCGCCGACCTCTTCGAGCGGACGCTGTACAACGGCTTTCTTTCTGGGCTTTCACTCGACGGCGAATCGTTCTTCTACGCGAACCCGCTGCAGTCGCGAACCGGTGAGCAGCGACATCACTGGAATCCCGTCGCCTGCTGCCCGCCGAACATCATGCGGCTGCTCGCATCGCTGCACCACTACCTCGCGACCGTGACGGACGACGGGATCCAGCTACATCAGTACGCGTCCTCGACGATCCGCGCCGGAGACGTGGTCCTCAGCGTGGAGACCGCATACCCCTGGGATGGGACGGTCAGGGTCGAGGTCGTTGAGAGCCCCGATCGCGAATGGACGCTCGCCCTCCGCATCCCGGGCTGGGCGCGAGAGGCGACCCTGGACGGCGAACCCGTCGCCGCGGGCGGTTACGCCGAGGTGAGACGCCGCTGGCGGGCTGGCACACAGGTCCTGCTGCTACTCGACGTCTCGCCTCGACTGACTGTGCCCAACCCGCGCATCGACGCGGTGCGGGGCTGCCTCGCGATCGAGCGCGGGCCCGTGGTGTACTGCCTCGAGCAGGCCGACCTCGCGCCTGGCCTCGACCTGGCCGACGTCGCCGCCGATCCCGCAGCCAATCCCGTCGACAACGGGCCGGTCACGCAGCTGGGCGGCCTGCCCGGTGTGGCCTTGACGGGCGTCGTCCGCGACCACGACGGGTGGCGGCAGTCCGAATACCGCGACCTCCGCGCCCTGCCGACTACGACTGCGGCGTCTGCGACGCAGTTGGTCGCCGTTCCATACTTCGCGTGGGCCAACCGGTCCGCAGAAGCGATGCGAGTCTGGATCCCGGCGGCGGAATAGGAGGCCCCGGTCATGCCTAATTCCCGTTATTACGGGTATTTGCCGTATCGGGACACCGGGTATTGCACACGACCATGGCTTTTCTCGGGAAGGAACCCCGAGGCGTGAGAGGAGGCCGCCCGAGAGGGCACAAGTGCAGTGACCTGCGCGTATGGAGTTACCCAATGACTCCCGTGGTGTGGACGAGATAAATAAGGTCAGCGGCATTGCATGTGTCGACTTCCTTTTTTGACCTCATGTCCGTTTTTCTCTTGAGGCAGGGGTGGGCGGTGGCCCGGTTCGGCTGGGGTGCCGCCCGCCCGTCGAGCATGATCCGCATGACCCCGCCGCCGAGCCATTGCAGCTGCTCCTGCTCGGGCCGCCTGGGCCAGGTAGGGGAAAGCTCATACCGCGACCGGCCTGACCTGCAAGTTCACGGAATCGCATACGTGCCGCGGTGGTACTCGTTGATCACGCCGCCAAGCACCTTCCGGTGCCGGGACACGCTCCGGCCGTTCGTCATGAATCCCATATCGGGCCGAACGCGGGCACGCCCAGTTGCTCCAAGCCCTGCACCAGCCGCTGGGTGGTGCTCTTGTTGCTGACCACCAGCACCGCCTCGGCCGCGAAGTCGCGGCACACCCCGTGGGCCATCGCCAGCAGGTCCGGCTTGCCGCGCTCGGTCGTGTCCCAGATGAACGCGTCAGGATGCGCCGCCAGTACCTCGTCGACCAGCGCGTCACCGTAGGTGGCCCGCGGGCTTCGCGTAGACCAGACCAGCCGGCTCGGCACCCGCGAGTTCAGGATGAGACCGAGCATCGGGCCGATGCCGCTACCGGTCACGACGTAGACGACTCGGCCGTACATCACCTCGATCGCCGGTATCGGCGCGCGCGTGGGAACGCCGCGGACCCACAGGCGGGCCGGCGGGTCGTCGATAAGCCGCGACGTCCAGTCGCCTGCCCGGGAGACCAGCAGCCGGTACCCGGACTGGCCGGGCGTGCTCACCGTCGCGAAGGTATGCCATTCCCGCAGCGGGCTGCGGCTGACGCCGACCCCTGTGACATGCGCCGGCGTCACGCCGTAATCCAGGTGAAGGATCGCGGCATGCGTGGATGGACGCTCCACCGTAACCGCCACGCGGTGCAGCCGCAGCCAGGGCCAGGCGATGCTCGCGGTGATCAGTCCGAGTAGCCAGATCTGCCATGCGCCCAAGTCCGCCCGCTGCAGGTGCACAGTCAAGGCCCAGAACAGCCCGACCGATGCCCATCCGCCGAAGCGGTGGGTCAGCTCGAACACGTCGTGAAACCGTGCGCGCACTGGCGGCAAGGCACCTAGCACAACGACCGCAAGCACTCCCGTTATGGTCATGGCTAGCGCGAAGGTTGTCAGGTCTACTGCCACCGGCCGACGGGTGCGAGCGACCGCGGCGACCACGGTGAAGCCGCACAGCCACGCCGTGCCCGCGAGCGCCGCCCCAACATGCAGGCCCCCGATGTGGTACGCCTTCGAGATCGTCCAGCGCAGCCGCAGCGGCCATCGGCTCGAGC
>Ga0335075_10012140_pt1 | contig 13020 bp, 10 predicted proteins | sample Lox_Sample_24_FD_206723 | JGI IMG/M metagenome (GOLD analysis project Ga0335075, IMG submission 206723) | Soil microbial communities from Loxahatchee National Wildlife Refuge, Florida, United States - Lox_Sample_2.4 | ecosystem: Environmental > Terrestrial > Soil > Wetlands | place: USA... | reverse complement strand
TCGGTGCGGCCGGGGTGAGCACCTTCGTCATGGCTAACTCCTACGTGGCGGGAGAGGGGAGACCCGCCCGGCGTCGGGTATTCCCGTGGTGTGGGTCTCAAACATCTGACCCCCGCGCTACATGGCCGGAGCCGGTCGGCTGCCGCCCGCGGGCGAGCCTGGACGAGCCGCAGGAAATGTGTAGCCCAAGAATTCGAATACGACCCGATAACCTGATGAGAAACGTCTTCGGCTGGGCCGCGATAGCACTGGTATGAAGGACAACAGACCCGGCGGTAACATGGCGGGCGAGCAATATGCGGCCCCGGCTTTGCTATTGACTTCGCCACGTCGCCGTATACGTGGCAACTCTGGCGGTCTCAGGTGCGTTTGATGTCGTAGTCGGGGAGCGTGCGGACACCCGGCCTGCGGATGTTCCGCGGGCCACAACAACTGCCGAGGATTTTACGCTGATGCGCGCGAGGCAAGCGGGAGCGCGGCCGACTAACTGTTCTTGCTGGGCGGGCCGGAGAGCCGCTGCATGCTAGAACCGCAGAGCACGTTCCTGTTCATTGTCCTGGTCGTGATCTTCGCCGGGATGATGTGGTGGATGATCAGGACCCGGCGGGCTGTCCTGCGCGTGGTGGCGGCGTTCGTGGCCTTCGTTGTGGCCGTGCAGTTCGGGATCATGGCCGTCAACCGGTACTTCGACTACTACCAGACCTGGGGTGCGGCTTTCGCCGACCTCACGAACGCGGCTCCGCCGAAGGGCACGCAAGGCACCTCGGGCGTCACGGTGCTCTCCAAGGGGCATGGGCTGCTTACTGGCCAGCCAATCGTCCCGGCGATCGCCGAGCAGCAGGGTTTCCAGTTCGAGACGACGCTGCCGGGGCGGCTCAGCCACATCTCCAGGTATGCCTACATTTACCTGCCCGCGCAGTACTTCCAGTCGGCCTACCGCAACTACCGCTTCCCCGTCATCGAACTGATCCACGGGCAGCCGGGCGAGCCCCAGGACTGGATCAACGTCATGGGCGTTGTCGCGATCATGGATGGCCTGGTGAACCGGGGACTGGCCAAGCCGGCCGTCCTGGTCATGCCGGACGCGAACGGTGGCACGAACACCTCGGAGCAGTGTCTCAACCAGGTCCATGGCCAGCAGGACATGACGTACCTGGGGCTGGACGTGCCCAACTACGTCTCGAGCGAACTTCCCAGGGTTCAGGCTCCTGGTCTTGGCTGGGGGATCGCCGGCTACTCAGAGGGCGGCTATTGCGCGGCCAACATGGCCCTGCAGCCCATGCTCAGCCGCCGGTACGGCGCGGCCGGCGTGCTGAGCGGCTATTACGCGCCTTTCCCCGACTTCATCAACGGGAAGAATGTCAACCCGTTCGGCCATAACCAGAAGCTGCGCCTGCTCAACACCCCCGACTACGAGGTCAAGCACCTGGCGCCGGGGCAGCAGATCCCCCTGTTCTGGATCGGGGCCGGCTCGGGCGACAAGCAGGACCTGGACGGAGCCAGCTACTTCTGGAACGAGCTCTCGCTTTATCAGGCGGGCGCGCCCCTCAAATTCCAGCCGGGCGGGCACACGATGGCTGTCTGGCGATCCCAGATCTCGCCCATGCTCGAGTGGATGACGCCGCTGCTGGCGCAGAACGCGCTCAAGATCGAGCGGATCGCCCAGCTCGCCGCCGAGCACTCGCGCGAGTGCGCCGCGGCGCAGGCGGGGCGTTCGAAGACCGACCCGGCGGGCACGCCAAGCCCGAACCCGAGCGCGACGATCCCGGCGTTCTGCAAGCACAAGACCAAGCCAGGGGCCAAGCCGCCAGCGAAGAAGCCCCACATCAAGATCAAGGGCCACGGAAGCAAGCCCTGAGCCCAGACCCGGGGCCGGTTCAGAGTGGCGAGGACGGGAGCAGCCCGTTTAGCCGACGCCATTCCAGGTACTTCTGGGCCGATCCAGGGCCGGGTATCCGGCAGGCTCCAAGCACAGCCGAGTCCGGCGCCGGATCCGGAGGCGGTCACCGCGACCGCCCAGTGACCCGGAGGACGAAATGAGAATCCTGAGTGTCCTGGTCGTGGTCTGGCTGATCATCGGCTTTTTCGCTGGCATGCAGCGCCACTACTACGATGGTTCGGTGAGCTGCGCCAGGGCCGGAACCATCGCGGCGACTGTCGTCGCCGGCCCGCTGAACTACGTAGGCGCCAATCCCAAGGTGCACTGCGCGGCACCGCAGCCGAGCAGGTAATCCGCTGACCGCCGGCGAGGTGGGGCCGGGGCGTAGGCCGCGGCCGCGCCTGGCCGGCGGCCGGTTGACCATGACAACCGGTTCCCAGGGGAAAGAGGCAGAGATGGCGCGAACACCTGAGGCACCGCACGTCGACATGCAAGTCGTCAGCGACGACATGGCGGGCATCTACGAGGCGGTTGCCACACTCGAGTACGCGGGCCGTGACCCAAGCCACGAGGCGATCGCCGACGCGACCGGCCTGCCCGACCCGGTCCTGGACCGGGGCCTCGAGGCCATGACCCGCCTGGGCATGCTGACCACCGATGACGGCGGCCAGGAGCGAGAGCCCGTCTACCGGCCCGCAAGCCGTGGCTGGAGCGCCCAGCCCGACCAGGCCGAAGGACAGAAGCTGTCCTGAGCGGTCACTCTCGCATCGGTGCCCGCGCATCGATGCCGGTCGCGGCGAGTAATCAGCTCGCGGCGGGGTAGCGACAGCCGGCTGACGGGCACCGCTCATCTTCCAGGAGGCTGCCATGCCAAGGGGATCAAGCCCCAAGCGAGAGCGACAGTACGAGCACATCAAGGACAGCGAGCTCAGCCGGGGCGAGAACCCGAGGCGCGCGACCGAGATCGCGGCCAGGACGGTGAACAAGGAACGAGCGCGCGGGGGTGAGTCCGCTACCGCCAGCAAGACTTCCACCAAGGACATCTCGTCGAGCCGACGTGGCGGGCTGCGGTCGCACACGGGCGCGGCCGGGCGGACCAAGGACCAGCTGTACGCCGAGGCCAGGAAGCGCAACATCAAGGGCCGGTCGAGCATGACCAAGGCCCAGCTCGAGCGGGCTCTCGCTCGGTGACCACAAGACCGGCCGGGCCGATCCGCCGGTCACGGCCAGGATCCCCATCGGGCCGCCGCCGCTAGTCGGCCCCGCGCAACCCCCAGGACGACCCATGAACCCGGCCGAAAAGCTCATACGCGGAATCGACTCCGCGCAGCAGCACCACAAGCCCACCGCGTTCGCCTTCGGGGTCATCAAGAAGTTCGGCGACGACAACGGCGGCGTGCTTGTCACGAACCTGGCCTATGCCGGGTTCGTGTCGGTCTTTCCGCTGCTGCTGATCGTCGTCACCGTCCTGGTGAACGTCGCCTCGAGCGACCCGGGTCTGCGGGCCGAGGTCATCGCGGCAGCGACCAGGGAATTCCCCTATATCGGCCAGCAACTCGCGACGAATATCCACGCGCTGCGGCGGTCAACGGTCCCTAGCCTGATTGTCGGCCTGCTGCTGCTGGTCTGGGGCGTCACCCGCGTCGCCCAGGCCGGCCTGTTCACGATGGAGCAGGTATGGAACCTGCCCGGGCCGGCCAGGGTCGGTTACGTGCCCCGCCTGGGCCGGTCGGTTGCCTTCCTCACTCTGCTGGCGGTTGGTCTGGTCGTCAGCACCGCCCTCGGCGGTCTGGTGACGTACGGCCACAAGTCTGTCCCCGTGGCGATCGCGGCCCAGGTGCTGGCCGCGCTGGCCAACGTGCTGCTGTACTTCTGCGCATTCCGCCTGCTCACCCCTAAGGGCGTACGATCCAGGCAACTCGTCGCCGGGGCAATAGTGGGCGGCCTGTTCTGGACGCTCGTCCAGGCCATCGGTGCCTACCTGGTCCACCACTTCCTGCGCAGCGACTCGGTCTACGGAGTATTCGCCACCGTGCTCGGCCTGCTCGCCTGGATCTATTTCGGCGTCCAGGCAACCGTCTACGCGGCCGAGATCAACGTCGTCCTGGCCCGCCGCATGTGGCCGCGGGCAATGGTGCAGCCGCCGCTCACCGAGGCGGACCGGGCATCCATGGCACTGCAGGCGCTGCAGAACCAGCGGCGGCCCGAACAGGAGGTCGAGGTCACCTTCACCGACCGCCCGCCGGGTGCCGTGCCTGGCCAACACACCCCGCGGACCACTAAGGACGTCTCACCGCCGGCCAGCGCGCGCGAATGATCACGCCCGCGCCGGGCAGGTGGCACGCGTGACAGAGCGGAATGATCAGCAGTGGCCAGGAGTCAGCTACCCGCTCGGAGCCACCTACGACGGGGTCGGCACTAACTTCGCGCTCTACTCGAGCGTCGCCGAGCAGGTCGAACTGTGCCTGTTCGATGACGACGGGAAGCAGGAGAGCCTGCCGCTGCGCGAGGTCGACGGCTCCGTGTGGCACGGGTACCTGCACGGGGTTGGACCTGGCCAGCGGTACGGCTACCGCGTCCACGGCCCGTACGACCCGGTGGCCGGGCACCGCTGCAATCCAGCCAAGCTGCTGCTTGATCCGTACGCGAAGGCGATCGAGGGCACGGTCCGCTGGGACCGGGCCATCTTCGGCTACAAGTCGGGCGGCAAGGGCAGGCCGGATTCGAGGGACTCGGCGGCCTACGTGCCGCGCAGCGTGGTCACGAATCCGTACTTCGAGTGGGCCAACGACCGGGCGCCGCGCACTCCCTACTACGAGAGCGTGATCTACGAGGCCCACGTCGCCGGCCTGACGAGGCTGCATCCCGCCGTCCCTGAGGAGCAGCGCGGCACTTACGCCGGGCTTGCGCACCCGGCGGTGATCGACTACCTCACCGGGCTCGGCATCACCGCGATCGAGCTCATGCCCGTTCACCAGTTCGTCAGCGATGGCTTCCTGACCGACCGCGGCCTGTCGAACTACTGGGGCTACAACACGATCGGGTTCCTGGCCCCGCACAACGCGTATTCCTCGGCCGGCCAGCGCGGCGAGCAGGTCCCCGAATTCAAGGCGATGGTGCGCTCCCTGCATGAGGCCGGCATCGAGGTCATTCTCGACGTGGTCTACAACCACACCGCCGAGGGCAGTCACCTGGGACCGACGCTGTCCTTCCGCGGCATCGACAACTCCGCCTACTACCGCCTGACCGAGCCGGATCACAGCTACTACGCGGACACGACAGGAACGGGGAACAGCCTGAACGTGCGGCATCCGCACGCGCTCCAGCTCATCATGGACTCACTGCGCTACTGGGTCCTTGAGATGCATGTCGACGGCTTCCGGTTCGACCTGGCCGCCGCGCTGGCCCGGCAGTTCCACGAGGTCGACCGGCTGTCGGCCTTCTTTGACCTGGTGCAGCAGGACCCGGTGGTATCGCAGGTCAAGCTCATCGCCGAGCCGTGGGATGTGGGCGATGGCGGTTACCAGGTCGGCAACTTCCCGCCCTTGTGGACCGAGTGGAACGGCAAGTACAGGGACGCCGTGCGCGACTTCTGGCGCGGCGAGCCCGCGACGCTGCCCGAGTTCGCCTCGCGCCTGACCGGCTCCGCCGACCTGTACGACACCAGCAACCGGCGGCCGATCGCGTCGATCAACCTCGTGACCTGCCACGACGGTTTCACCCTGGCCGACCTCGTGAGCTATGACCACAAGCACAACGACGCCAACGGCGAGGACAACGCCGACGGCACCGATGACAACCGGTCGTGGAACTGCGGATTCGAGGGACCAACCAGCGACCCGGCCGTGCTCGCGCTGCGCGCCCGCCAGCAGCGCAATTTCCTGACCACGCTCCTGCTGTCCCAGGGTGTGCCGATGCTGCTGGCCGGCGACGAGTTCGGCCGCACTCAGCACGGCAACAACAACGCCTATTGCCAGGACAACGAGCTGTCGTGGCTACACTGGCCCGCCGAGCTCACTCACCCGAACTTGGCCGGCGATCAGACGGGAACGAGCCACGACCTGGCTGACTTCACCGGCCGGCTGATCAGGTTCCGGGCTCAGCATCCGGTGTTGAGGCGCCGCCGGTTCTTCAGCGGGCCTGCCGATCTCGGTACTGACCCCGGTGACATCGCCTGGCTCACCCCGGCCGGGGTGCCGATGACCGAGCAGGACTGGGCGACCGGCTTCGCCAAGTCGCTAGCCGTGTTCCTCAACGGCGACGCCATCAGCGAGCTCGGCGCGCGGGGCGAGCCGATCGTGGACGACTCCTTCCTGCTGCTGGTCAACGCGGCCGAGCACGGGGTGGAGTTCACCGTGCCCGACGCGCAGTATGGGGAGCGCTGGGTGACAGAGATTGACACGGCCGACCCGCGGTCGGAGCCCGACGCCGGCGCGGCGAAGCCAGGAGATTGCATGGTGCTGCCTGACCGGTCCGTACGGGTACTCCGCCGTGCGTGAGAGCAGTCGCCCGGCTGTCGCCTCGACCTACCGGCTGCAACTGCGACCGGACTTTGGCTTCGAGGCGGCCGCCGATCAGGCCGGGTACCTGGCTGACCTTGGCGTCACGCACGCATACCTATCCCCCATCCTCCAGGCGGCGCCTGGCTCCACGCACGGCTACGACACCGTGGATCACTCGCGGATCTCGGCCAGCCTCGGTGGCGAGTCGCAGTTCAGGGCGATGGCGGCCCGGCTTGCCGACCGCGGCGTCGGCATCGTGGTCGACATCGTGCCGAATCACATGAGCGTGCCTGACCTGGCCTTCCTGAACCGGCAGCTCTGGTCGGTGCTGCGAGGCGGCCGGCAGTCGCCCTACGCGCACTGGTTCGACGTCGACTGGGCCGCCGCCGGCGACCGGATCGTGCTTCCGATCCTCCCCGGCTCACTGCGCGACTGCCTGGACGGCTTCGCCATCAGCACGCTCTCGGCGGTCGCCGCCCATGCAGGTGAGCTGCCCGCGGGCCTCGACGGGGAACCGGTCCTCCGCATCGGCGAGCGCGTACTGCCGCTGCGCCCTGGCACGGAAGCGCTGCCGCTGCGCGACCTGCTCGACGCCCAGGCCTACCGGCTGGACAGCTGGCGCGCTGGCGGCACCTCCGTCAACTGGCGCCGCTTCCTCGACATAACATCGCTGATCGCGGTGCGGGTCGAGGAACCTGACGTGTTCGCCGCCACCCACGGCCTCATCCTCGGCCTGGTCGCCGAGGGCCTGATCGCCGGCCTCCGGGTCGACCACGTGGACGGGCTGGCCGATCCGCGCGGATACCTGCGCCAGCTCGCCGTGGCGACGGGCGGGAGCTGGGTCGTGGCCGAGAAAGTCCTGGCCGTGGGCGAGGAGTTGCCTGCCCACTGGGCCTGCGCCGGCACGACCGGGTACGACGCCCTCGCGGCGGTCGGCTCGCTGTTCACCGATCCCGCGGGCGTGGCCGCGCTGGGCTCGGAGTACGCGCGCCTTGCCGGGGCGGGACAGTTCGCCCAGGCGGCGTGGACCGCCAGGCGCGAGATGGCCGGCGGTGAGCTCAGCGCCGAGGTCGGCCGGCTCGCCCGGCTGCTCGGCCACCTGGCGGTGCCGGCGCTGACCGGGCTCGGCCTGGACGACAGCAAGTTCATCCTGGCCGAGTTGCTCGCTGCGATCACCGTCTACCGCGCGTACGTCCTCCCCGGTGAGCGGCCGTCCAGCACCTCGGTTCGCGAACTTGACGACGCCGCGTCGCTGGCCAGGCGGCGCACCCCGCGCCGCCTGCACCCGGCCCTGAACGCGCTGGCCGAGGTGCTACTCGGAGGGTATGGCGAGAAACGCGGCACGGCTCGCGATCAGCTCGTCACCCTGTTCCAGCAGGTTTGCGCGGCGGTCCAGGCCAAGGGCGTCGAGGACACCGCGATGTACCGGTGGTCGCGTCTGCTCGCCGCCAACGAGGTGGGCTCTGACCCGGACCGGCCCGCCGGCGACATCGACGAGTTCCATGCGTTCGCGGGCCGGCTGGCGCAGGACTGGCCGACCACGATGACGACGCTCTCCACGCACGACACGAAGCGCCAGGAGGACGTGCGAGCCCGGCTCGCGGTGCTGTCCGAGCTACCGGAGGCGTGGGCGCGCGAGGTATCGGCCTGGCACACGGGTGCCCAGCGGCTCGCAACCGGGCGCATGCCCGACGCCGATACCGAGTACCTGCTGTGGCAGACGCTGGTCGGAGCATGGCCGCTGCGGGCCGACCGGCTGACCGGGTACCTGCTCAAGGCCATGCGCGAGGCAAAAACGTCGACGTCATGGACGGACCCGGACCTCGCCTACGAGGCCTCGGTCATGGAACTGGCCACGGCGATCCTCGGGGACCAGGAGCTAGCGGATCAGATCGCCGCGTTCGTCACCTCGATCACCCCCGATGCGAACGCGAACTCGCTCGGGGCGAAGCTCGTTCAGCTCACGATGCCGGGCATCCCCGACATCTACCAGGGCTGCGAGCTGGCCGGCTTCTCGCTCGTCGATCCTGACAACCGCAGGCCCGTCGACTTCGGACGGCGGCGCGCCATGCTCGCCGCGATCGAGTCCGAGCCGGCTGGCCGGCCGGGCCGTGGACCGGCGGGTCAGCCGGCGGACTCGCCGGGCAGCGCGGTGGCCAGGAGCAGCCTCGACGCGGGCAAGCTGCTGGTCTGCCAGCGGGCCCTGCGGTTGCGGCGTGAGCATCCTGACTGGCTCGCGAGCGGCTACGAGCCGCTGACGGCCAGCGGCCCGGCCGCGGAGCACGCGGTCGCGTTCAGCCGCGGATCGCACGTAGCGGCGGTTGCGACGAGGCTGCCGGCCGGGCTGCGCCGGGCCGGCGGGTGGCAGGGCACCTCGCTCCGGCTCCCTTCAGGCCGGTGGCATGACGTGCTGACCGGCGCGCCGTATCCGGGCGGAGATGTGGCTCTGGACGACCTGACCGCAGCGCTGCCGGTCGCGCTCCTCGTGCGGTCAGAAGATGCCGGCGAGGCGGACGCGTGACCGAGTTCCGGGTCTGGGCACCAGACGCGGAACGCAGCGGGGTGTCGGCCGACGGCCGGGCCTGCGCCATGCGCCAGGAGACCGGCGGCTGGTGGTCGGCTTCCGTGCCCGGCTGCGCCGCCGACGCCAGGTACGCCTTTCTGCTCGGTGACGGCGGCCCGCTGCCCGATCCGCGTTCACTCCGGCAGCCGTCTGGGCCCGATGGTCCCAGCCAGCTGTACGACCACGAGGAGTTCGCCTGGACCGACGCCGGGTGGCGCGGCCGGGAGCTGCGCGGCTCGGTGCTCTACGAACTGCACATCGGGACCTTCACGGCCGAGGGCACCTTTGACGCAGCGATCGGCCACCTCGATCACCTGAGCTCGCTCGGAGTGAACGTCGTCGAGCTCATGCCGGTGGCAGCCTTTCCTGGCTGTCACGGTTGGGGATACGACGGCATTGGCCTGTGGGCTGTCCATGAGCCCTACGGCGGGCCGGACGGGCTCAAGCGGTTCGTTGCCGCCTGTCATGAGCGGAATCTTGCCGTCCTGCTTGACGTCGTGTACAACCACGCGGGCGTCGGCAACCGGCTCGCCGATTTCGGGCCGTACTTCACTGACGCACACACGACACCCTGGGGACCCGCGGTCAACCTCGACCAGCCAGGCTCGGACGAGGTGCGGCGCTTCATTGTCGCGAACGCCCTCATGTGGCTGCGGGACTATCACCTGGATGGCCTGCGCCTGGACGCGGTGCATGCGCTGGCCGACAACCGGGCGCTGCACCTGCTGGAGGAACTGGCCGTGGCGCTGGGACGCCTGGAGGCCCGGCTCGGGCGCAGGCTGCTGCTCATCGCGGAATCCGACGCCAACGACCCTCGCCTGGTCACGCCGCGAGACCACGGCGGCTACGGCCTGACCGCGCAGTGGAGCGACGACTTCCACCATGCGCTGCACGCCGCCCTGACCGGGGAGCGCCAGGGCTACTACTGCGACTTCGGCTCGATGGCGGCGCTCGCCAAGACCCTGACCAGGGTGTTCTTCCACGATGGAACGTGGTCGCAGTTCCGTGGCCGATCGCACGGCCGGCCGGTGCCGACGGGCTTGCTGCCGGCCGAGGCATTCATCGCATTCCAGCAGAATCACGACCAGGTCGGAAACCGCGCGACCGGAGACAGGATCGGCGTGACGCTGCCGCTTGACCTGCTCAAGGTTGGAGCTGGCCTGATGCTGACCAGCCCGTTCACGCCGATGCTGTTCATGGGCGAGGAGTGGGGCGCCCGCACGCCCTGGCAGTACTTCACCGATCACCCCGACGAAGACCTCGGCCGGGCCGTCGCCGACGGGCGGCGGGCCGAATTCGCCGCGCACGGCTGGCGGGCGGGCGACATCCCTGACCCGCAGGACGCGCTCACGTTCGAGCGGTCAAAGCTGGACTGGTCGGAACTCACCGACCCGGCCGCGCGCGAGCTAATGGCCTGGTACCGCGACCTGATCGCGCTGCGACGCACCAGGGCAGAACTCACCGAACCGTGCCTGGACGAGGTCGGGGCGGCCTACGACGAGGCCGAACGCTGGATTCTGGTGCGGCGCGGCCGCCTGCGGATCGCGGCGAATCTCGGACCGAACCTGAGCACCCTGCCCGCAGGCGCCGCCCATGGCACGGTGCTCGCGGCCAGCAAGCCAGGCACTCGCCTGGCTGCTGACGGCACGCTGGTCATGCCTTCAGCCGCGCTGGCGGTCATCCAGAGCTAACCCTCAGGTTGAACCCGGCTGGGTTTGACCTGCGTGATTGATGGTAGATGGCGGTGGCACCGGACGGGAGGGCGAGTCGTGAGCCGGTACGGCCTTGAGCGGATGAGTCCAGAGCTGGCGGAGCGGTTCGAACGCGACGCGCTGCCGTACCAGGGACAGCTGCTGCGCGCGGCGCTGCAGCTGACCAAGCACAGCCAGGACGCCGAAGATCTTGTTCAGGAATCCATTGCCAGGGCGTGTGCAGCGTTTCACCGGTTCACGCCTGATACAAATGTGAGAGCCTGGCTGCATCGCATCCTGCTGAACACTTTCATTAATGGGTACAGAAAACGTCAGCGTGAGCCGCTGCTTACTGTTCCTTCGGTCGAGGATCTTGGCGTTGGCGAACGATCAGGTTTCGCAGCCGCATCGATATCGGCCGAGGACGCCGTGCTTTCCAAGATTCCGGCTACCCGCCTGGTCACGGCGCTCCAGATTTTGCCCGAAGAGTTCCGTCAGGTCCTGTACCTGATTGATGTTGAAGGCTTTAGCTATCGCGAGATTGCCGTCATTATGAACACGCCGCTAGGTACGGTCATGTCCAGGCTGCATCGTGCCAGGACCAGTCTGCGTACCGGGCTGCTCGGCCAGCCAGCGAATGGCGTGTTTGAATCGCCGGAACTAGGGGAGCGAATGGGGACCCGAAGTCAGGAGGATCCCCATGTCCAGCGCCACAGTGGCGGTAATCATTGTGGTCGTGATAGTCGCGATCGCACTGATCATCGCCTTCACGATGACGGCGCGCAGAAAGCGCCTGCAGCAGCAATTCGGTCCTGAGTACGACCGGGTTGTCAGCGAGCAGGACAGCAGGCTTCGCGCCGAAGCCGAACTGACCGAACGCCAGCGGCGCGTCCGCAAGCTCAATATCCGTCCGCTGAGCGAGGCGGCCAGAGACCGTTACCTGGCGCAGTGGCAGGAGATCCAGGAGCAGTTCGTCGACACGCCTGAAGCCGCCGTCACCGACGCCTATTCGCTCGTCACCACCGTCATGCGGGAACGCGGATACCCGGCGACCGACGACGATCAGGCCATGGCCGACCTCTCTGTGGACCACGCCGCGACCGTCAGCCACTTCCGCGCAGCGCAGGAAATTACCCGTAACGTCGCTCACGGGAGCACGGACACCGAGGACCTTCGCCAGGCCCTGATCCACTACCGCGAGCTGTTCGACGACCTGCTCGGCGTTGGCGGTGCGACGCCAAGTCCCACGACGCCCGGCCGGCACGCCGCGCGCGTCGCAAACGGCACCCAGGCCGACGAAGCCGTGCCGACCCCCACCGACCCCGATGGCATGCCGGTCGTAGAGGAACCTGACGCGACCGCCATGGACCAGTACCCGCAAGACCAAGCGCGGGTTACCACCCCAGCCTCAGACCTAGCAGACGACCCTTCGTGGCAGCAAGGACGGCAGCAGTGACTTCACAGCAAGATCAGGACTACGAGCTCGGCCCGCCAAACGGCGACAGCGAGGAGCCAGCCGACACATCGGCCGGACATGCCTTCTGGCGACGTGTCGGCCTGTCCAAGGACACCGAGGCCGAGCCGGGTACGGAATCCGGGGAAGCCGACGACCTGGCTGACCCAGAAAGCGCTGAGGCCAAGACCGACACGGTGGCGGAAGTCGGCGCCAATGCCGACACCGACACCGATGCGGACACCGACGCGGACGCGGACACCGATACAGAAGCCGAGTCGGCGGAACTCGACGGCGACGTGATCGTGGCCGACCCCGACGACGTCATCGTGGCCGAGGTGATCGAGGAGGAGCCCCAGCGGCCCCTCGCCGACGACGCGGCGGAGGAACCCGTCACGCCTGCCCCCGCCACTGCGGCCGGCCAGGCCGCGGAGACTGCGCAGTCAGAGGGCGCCGACACCGGCCCCATCCCGATGACGCAGGCCGCCGACACCGGCCTCGCTTCGGCCGGGACGGCCACCGACATGGGCCAGCAGCAAGTCGCCGACGTCGGGCAGCCAGACGCTGCCGAGGCCGGGCCAGTTGCGGGCAGGCATGCCTCAGGAACCGAACTCGGCCAGGAGTGGCGCGACATCCAGGCCGCGTTCGTCGACGACCCGACGGGCGCGGTCGGGATGGCCGCAGAGGCCACCGACGCAGCGATGAGCAGCTTGGTCGACAGCCTGCGCAGCCGCCGCGATGGTCTCGCGGCCGGTCTGGGTGACTCTTCCGATCATCGGGATACCGAGCAACTGCGGGGCGAATTGCGACAGTACCGGATGCTCTGCCAGAACCTCGCGGAGATCGAGCAGCGGCTCGCCCAGCCGCAGTCCGCATGAGCTGAAGACTCGGCAACTCAACCAGTAAGTCATCATCGGGGCGGGAGCGCCCCA
>Ga0335075_10012139_pt1 | contig 13021 bp, 5 predicted proteins | sample Lox_Sample_24_FD_206723 | JGI IMG/M metagenome (GOLD analysis project Ga0335075, IMG submission 206723) | Soil microbial communities from Loxahatchee National Wildlife Refuge, Florida, United States - Lox_Sample_2.4 | ecosystem: Environmental > Terrestrial > Soil > Wetlands | place: USA: Florida... | reverse complement strand
CCGCGTGCCGGCGCGGCTCGAGCAGCAGGATGCGTCCCGCCGGCTGCTGCGCGTGCAGCGCCAGGGGCACGAGCGTGCTCTTGCCTGCTCCCGTGGGCGCCTGCAGTACCACGTCCCGGTGCGCCGCCGCGCCAGCGAGCAGCGCTGTCACGAGCGGCTGCTGTAGAACGGGCGACGCGCTCACCCCTGGCACGCGCCGGAGGTCAGCGCGACACGGCGAGACGGGCGATGCCCGTCGCCGCTGCACACCAGGCAAGGATCAGCGACAGACCGCCCAGGGGCGTGAGTGCGCCCACCACCAGCCGCAGCGTGCCGCTGACACCGCCGGCCAACGCGTACAGACTGCCGCAGAACAGCACGGTGCCCACCATCAGCAGCCAGCCAGCGGTCTGCAGCCAGCCTGGACCGCGCGGCGCCCCCGCCGGCAGGCGGCTCATGAGTACCGCCACAGCCAGCAGCCCGAGTGCGTGATAGAACTGATATTGCACGGCGGTTTGCACGATGCGCTCCCCATCCGGCCCGATCCGGCCCGACAGCGCATGCGCGTTGAGCGCCCCGACCACGGTGGCCAGTGCGAGCAGCAGCGCTGCCGTCACGGCAAACGTGCGCGCCGGCGGCGTCATGGGCGCGGCGGGCGGGGTCGGCGAGGCGCGGAGCGCACGTGCTGCGTACGAAAACGACCCTGCGGGGGCGCCGCGTGTGTGCCCGCCGCTGCGCCGGGTCGACGCGCACGCGGCGACCCGCGGCCGCCAGCACCACCTCCGGCACGGCCACCGGCGTCGGCACGTCCGGTGCCCGGCGGCTGAAAAGACGGCACCAGCTGATGTTTCGCCGACCCGATGAGATCCGCCCGCCCCATGCGCCGCAGCGCCTCGCGCAGTGTCGGCCAGTTTTCCGCATCGTGATAGCGCAAAAACGCCTTGTGCAGTCGGCGCTGACGCAGCCCCTTCGGTATGACCACCGTCTCGCTGTCACGCGTGATGCGCTTCAGCGGATTTTTGCCGCTGTGGTACATCGCGGTGGCGGTGGCCATCGGGCTGGGCAGAAAGGCCTGGACCTGATCGGCACGAAAGCCATTGCGCTTGAGCCACAGCGACAGCTCGAGCATGTCCTCATCGGTCGTGCCTGGATGTGCCGCGATGAAGTACGGGATCAGGTACTGCTCCTTGCCCGCTTCGCGCGAGAACCGATCGAACAGCTCCTTGAAGCGATAGTAGCTGCCCATGCCCGGTTTCATCATCTTCGACAGTGGGCCCTCACGCAGATGCTCGGGCGCAATCTTCAGATAGCCGCCCACATGGTGCTGCGCGAGCTCGCGCACGTACTCGGGCGACTCGGCTGCAAGGTCGTAGCGCACGCCCGAGGCAACCAGCACCTTCTTCACGCCCGGCACGGCGCGGGCGCGGCGATACAGCCGCACGAGCGCTGAGTGATCGGTGTTCAGGTTGGGACAGATGCCGGGAAACACGCACGAGGGGCGGCGACAGGCGCTCTCGATCTCACGGCTCTTGCAGGCGAGCCGATACATGTTGGCGGTCGGGCCGCCGAGGTCCGAGATTACACCGGTGAACCCTGGCACCTGATCGCGGATCGCGCCGATCTCGCGCAGCACCGAGTCCTCGGAGCGGTTCTGGATGATGCGGCCCTCGTGCTCGGTGATCGAGCAGAAGGTGCAGCCGCCGAAGCAGCCGCGCTGGATCGCCACCGAGAAGCGGATCATCTTGTACGCAGGTATCAGCGCCTTGCCGTAACGCGGGTGCGGACGGCGCTGATAGGGACGATCGTAGATCCAATCCATCTCGGCGGTGGACAGCGGCAGCGGCGGCGGATTGAGCCACACGTCGCGATCCGCATGTCGCTGCACCAGGGCGCGTGCGTTGCCGGGATTGGACTCCAGATGCAGTATCCGTGAGGCGTGCGCGTACAGCACCGCATCCTGGGCGACCTGCTCATGCGAGGGCAGGCGGATCACGCTGTGCTCACGGTCGGCACCGCGCACGCCACGGCTGAACCGTACCACCTGCTCGAACTGCTGTCTGGGCTCGCTGAGGTGCTGGCCGCCGACCCGCTCTGCGGCCGCGGCGGCCACGACGGCCCCAGCAGGCCCGGCCGCCGTCGGCGACATGGCATAGGGATCCACGGGCGGCCCGATCGGCCCCGGCGTGTCCAGGTGCGTCGAGTCGATCTCGATCCATGCGCCCGGGGGCCGGCCGATGAAGGCGGTGCCACGTACATCGCGGATCGAGCGGACCGGCTCGCCGGCGGCCAGGCGCGAGGCGATCTCGCAGATCGCGCGCTCGCCGTTGCCGTAGACCAGCAGATCCGCGCGCGCGTCCACCAGCACCGAGCGGCGTACCTTCTCGGACCAGTAATCGAAGTGCGCGATCCGTCGCAGTGAGGCCTCGATGCCGCCGATGATCAGCGGCACCTCGGCGTAGGCCTCGCGCACGCGCTGCGCATAGACGATCACGGCCCGGTCCGGCCGCTGGTCGGCGGCAGCTGCGGGCGTGTAGGCGTCATCGCTGCGGCGGCGCCGGTCGGCGGTGTAGCGGTTGACCATCGAGTCCATATTGCCGGCCGTGACGCCGAAGAACAGGCGCGGGCGCCCGAGCGCCCGGAACGGCTCAGCACTGTGCCAGTCGGGCTGCGCAATGATGCCCACGCGCAGCCCCTGCGCCTCGAGAACGCGGCCGATGATGGCCATGCCGAAGCTCGGATGGTCCACGTAGGCATCGCCGGTCACGATGATCACGTCGCATTCGGACCAGCCGAGCGCGCGCATCTCCTCGGCACTGGTCGGCAGAAAGGGCGCGGGCATGCCGGCCGACTGCGGCGGCGCTGCGCCGTCCTGCAGCAAACCAGCACCGGTCGCAGCCGGCACCGCAGCCAGCACCGCAGCGGGCACGCCAAAGCTGCGCAGGTCGCGGGCTGGGGTCATCGCGTGGGGCATCCGGTCATTATAGGGTCTGCGACCCGGGACCCCACCCCCGGGGCGGACAATTGCGTCGCCGGTACGGTGGCAGTGCGATGACATTCATACGGTAAAATCGTGCCGATCATGCCCCGCAATGCGCATGACGCGATCGTCGTGCGCGGCGCGCGTCAGAACAACCTGCGAAATCTCGACCTCGATCTTCCCCTCAACGAGCTGATCGTTGTCACGGGTGTGTCGGGCTCGGGCAAGTCGTCCCTGGTCTTCGACACCCTGTATGCCGAAGGTCAGCGCCGCTACGTCGAGACTTTCTCGCCCTACGCGCGGCAGTTCCTGGATCGCATGGATAAGCCGCAGGTGGATCGCATCGAGCGTATTCCGCCGGCCATCGCCATCGATCAGGTCAACCCGGTGCGCACCTCGCGTTCCACCGTGGGCACGATGACGGAGATCAACGATCATCTGAAACTGCTGTACGCACGCCTCGCGCACCTGCATTGCCGTGGCTGCGGCCGCGAGGTGCGGCGCGATGACGCGCAGAGCATCTGCGCGGCGCTGCCAGCGCTGCTCGCGGATCTGTCGCAGCCGCTGCTGCTGGTGTGCTTTCCGGTCCCCGTGCCGGCCAACCTGACGCTCGCCGAGCTCAAGGCCGAGCTCGGCAAGCTCGGCTATGTCCGCATCCATCGTGAAGAGCCCAAGCTGCTCACCATGGTGCAGGATCGCCTGCGCCTGCCCGGGGCCACCGAAGAACGCAGCCGTCTGGTGGAGGCGCTGGAGTCTGCGCTCAGGAGCGGCCACGGCCGTGTGAGCCTGCATGCGCTCGATGCAGACGGCCGCGAGCTGCGCACGCTGCGCTTCTCGGGCGACCTGCATTGCGCCGAGTGCGACCTGCACTACCAGGACGCGACGCAGGGACTGTTTTCCTTCAACTCCCCCATCGGCGCCTGCGATACCTGCCGTGGCTTCGGCCGCGTCATCGGCATCGATTACGGCCTGGTGGTGCCCGATGACGCCAAGTCGCTGGCGCAGGGCGCCATCCGTCCCTGGCAGACGCCTTCCTATCAGGAGTGCCAGGACGACATGCTGCGGTTCGCGGCGCGGCGTGGCATTCCCACGGATGTGCCCTGGCGCAAGCTCAGCGACGAGCAGCGCCGCTGGGTCATCGAGGGCGAGGGCTCCTGGGAGAAAAAGGTCTGGTATGGCGCACGGCGCTTTTTCGCCTGGCTCGAGAGCCGCGCCTACAAGATGCACATTCGCGTGCTGCTGTCCAAGTACCGCAGTTACACGGTCTGTGAGAGCTGCGCGGGCGCGCGGCTGAAGCCCGACGCGTTGCTGTGGCGGCTCGGAATGCACGGCCAGCGCACGCTCGCCATTCACGAGGTCATGCAGCTGCCGATCGAGGAGTGCCGCGATTTCTTCGACACACTGCAGTTCGGTGGCACGCTCGATGAGGCCGGGCTGCTGCTGCTCGGCGAGTTGCGCACCCGGCTGCGCTACCTGTGTGATGTCGGCCTCGGTTATCTCACGCTCGACCGTCAGTCACGCACGCTCTCGGGCGGCGAGGTGCAACGGATCAATCTGACGACGGCACTCGGCACCTCGCTGGTCAATACGCTGTTCGTGCTCGATGAGCCCTCGATCGGGCTGCATCCGCGCGACATGCAGCGCGTCATCGGTGTGATGCAGCGGCTGCGCGATGCGGGCAACACGCTGCTGGTCGTCGAGCACGATCCGCAAATCATGCTCGAAGCCGATCGCATCATCGATCTGGGACCTGGTGCCGGCGAGCATGGCGGACGCATCGTCTGCAACGGCACGCCGCGCGAAGTCATGGCGCACGGGGAGTCGGCCACCGGCGCGTGGTTGTCGGGACGGCGCAAGCTTGCCGCACCGGCACGCCACGCCACCCCGCCGGTCGCGATGGGCCGCGCCGCGGCCGCTCACGCGTGCATCCGGCTGCGCGGTGCCGCCGAGCACAACCTGCGCGATCTGGACGTTGACATCCCGCTGCACCGGCTCGTGTGCCTGACGGGCGTGTCGGGCTCGGGTAAATCCACGCTGGTGCAGGATGTGCTCTATCCCGCGCTGCTCAAGGCACATGGGCGGCCCACCGAGGCGCCCGGCCGGTACCGGCGGCTCGAGGGTGCCGAGCTGATCGAGTCAGCCGTGCTGATCGACCAGTCGCCGATCGGGCGCACCACGCGCTCCAATCCGGCGAGCTATGTGGGCGCATTCGATGAGATCCGTGCACGCTTCGCGGCCGAGCCGGAATCGAAGCTGCGTCGCTACACGGCCGGCACCTTCAGCTTCAACTCCGGCAAGGGGCGCTGCCCGACCTGCAGCGGCAATGGCTTCGAGCACATCGAGATGCAGTTCCTCTCGGACGTGTACCTGCGCTGTGGGGATTGCCAGGGCCGGCGCTATCGGCCCGAAACGCTGCAGATCCGCATCACGGGGGCCGACGGGCGGCGTGCCAACATCGCCGAGGTGCTCGATCTGACGGTCACCGAGGCGCTGGCCTTCTTCGCCGACGTGCCCGCCGTCCGGCAGCGCCTGAAACCCCTCGGGGATGTCGGCCTGGACTACGTGCGACTGGGGCAGCCCGTGCCTACCCTCTCCGGCGGCGAAGCGCAGCGCCTGAAGCTCGCCGGCCACCTGGCCGCCGTCGAGCAGCCCGCACGCAAGCGGCGCGGCACGGCCCCTGACGCACTCGGCAAGCTGCTGATCTTCGATGAGCCCACGACCGGCCTGCACTTCGAGGACATCGCTCGCCTGGTACAGGCCTTCGGCCTGCTGCTCGCCGCCGGACACTCACTGCTGGTCATCGAGCACAACCTGGACGTGATCCGCGCGGCAGATTGGATCATCGATCTGGGACCCGAGGGGGGCGTTCACGGCGGCCAGCTCATCGCAGCCGCGACCCCCGAGGCCCTGATGCAGCTGCCCCACTCGCACACCGGCCGCGCGCTGCGCGACTACACGGCCGCCGCGCCATCGGCCGCCGCGGCATCGGCCGCCGCGCCATCGGCCGCCGCGCCATCGGCCGCCGCGCCATCGGCCGCCGCCACCGTTGCGCGCGTCGCCGAGCCGCCGGCCCCGCCGCCCACCGAAGCCGTCGTGGTGCGTGGCGCACGCGAGCACAATCTCAAGGACGTCGACGTCGACATCCCACGCAATCGCTTCAGCGTGATCACCGGCGTCTCCGGCTCGGGCAAGTCCACGCTTGCCTTCGACATCCTCTTCAACGAAGGACAGCGCCGCTATCTCGAGTCACTCAACGCTTATGCACGCCAGTTCGTGCAGCCGGCGTCGCGGCCCGATGTGGATGCCATCTACGGCATTCCCCCCACCGTGGCCATCGAGCAGCGCGCGAGCCGCGGCGGACTCAAAAGCACGGTGGCGACGCTCACCGAGATTTATCACTTTCTGCGGCTGCTGTACGTGCGCCTCGGCACGCAGCACTGCCCGGACTGCGAGGTCGCCATCGCCCCGCAGAGCGCCGACTCCATCGTCGCCTCGCTGCTACGCGACTATCCGGGCCAGCGTATTCAGCTGCTCGCGCCGCTGGTGACTCATCGCAAGGGTCACTATCGGGAGCTGGCGCGCTGGGCGGGCGCGCGCGGCGCCACGCAGCTGCGCGTGGATGGTCGCTTCGTGCCATGCGAGCCCTTCCCATCGCTGAAGCGCTTCGTGGAGCACGACATCGAGCTGCCCGTGGCACAGGTGGAGTGCACGGCGCGCGAGGAGGCGAGCCTGCGCCAGAAGGTCGATGAGGCGCTCGAGCTCGGCAAGGATGTGCTGCATGTGCTCGCTGGCGACGGCACGGCCGCTGTTTTCTCCAGCCGCCGCGCCTGCCCGCAGTGCGGACGCGGATTTCCGGAACCCGACCCGCGCCTGCTCTCCTTTAATTCCAGCCAGGGCTGGTGCGAGCAGTGTCACGGCACCGGCGTTCAGGACCTCAGCGGCGAGGAGTCCGACGAGCACGAACACGAGCACGAGGCGCGCTCCTGGGAAAATGGCACCAGCAACGAGGGCGGCGCGGACGCGGACGCCGCGCTGGTCTGTGAAGGCTGTCAGGGAGCGCGACTGAACCCTCTGGCGCTGCATCTGCGATTTCGCGATCAGTCGATCGGGGAGCTCACGGCGCGCTCCGTGGATGAGCTGGCCGGATTCTTCGACTCCCTGCGACTGAACGTGCGCGAGCAGGCCGTCGCGCGCGACGCGCTCGAGGAGATCCGCTCGCGCCTGGGCTTTCTCGCCCGCGTCGGGCTGGGATACCTCGCGCTCGACCGTGCCGCTCCCAGTCTCTCGGGCGGTGAAGCGCAGCGCATCCGCCTCGCCGCACAGCTCGGTTCCAATCTGCAGGGGGTGTGTTACGTCCTCGACGAGCCCACCATCGGCCTGCATCCGCGCGATAACGCCGTGCTGCTCGATGCGCTCGATCAGCTCTCCTCCGCCGGTAATACGTTGGTGGTGGTGGAGCATGATGAGGACACCATCCGACGCGCCGATCACATCATCGATCTCGGTCCGGGTGCCGGCGTCCGCGGCGGCCAGGTGGTGGCGGCCGGCACGGCGCGCGCGCTGCAGGCCAACCCCGCCTCCGTGACCGGGCGCTTTCTGGCGCGGCCGCTGCATCATCCCGCAGCACCGCGTCGCGCGACCGGACCGCGCACGCCCGCACTGCAGATCGAGTCGGCCCACCTGCACAATCTGCGTGACGTGGACGTGCGCGTGCCGCTCGGGCGCCTCGTCGTCGTGACCGGCGTGTCGGGCTCGGGCAAATCCTCCCTGGCGCGCGATGTGCTCTACGCCAATCTGCGCGTCATGGTGGGTGCCCGTGCCGCGGTGAGGCCGGTCGGTGCGCGGGCGATGCACGGCGTGGAGCTCATCGATCGTGTGCTGGAAGTCGATCAGACGCCCATCGGGCGCACGCCGCGCTCCTGTCCGGCAACCTATGTGGGTTTCTGGGACGAGATCCGCCGCGTGTTCGCCGGCACGCACGAGGCGCGTGTACGCGGCTATCAGGCGAGCCGTTTCTCGTTCAACACCAGCGGCGGTCGCTGCAGCGAGTGCGAGGGTGCGGGCATCCGCACCATCGAGATGAGCTTTCTGCCCGATGTGAAAGTGCTCTGCGAGCGCTGTGGCGGGCGACGCTTCGACCGTGAGACGCTCGAGATCCAGTGGCGCGGCCGCTCGATCGGCGATGTGCTCGCCATGAACGTCGAGGAGGCCGGGTCCTTCTTTGCCGCACATCCGCGCATCGCACGACCGCTGCGGCTGCTGTCGGACGTTGGTCTCGGCTATCTGACGCTCGGCCAGCCGAGCCCCACCCTCTCAGGCGGCGAGGCCCAGCGCATCAAGCTGGTCGCCGAGCTGGCGCGGCTGGCGGAGAGCGCGCGCGGACGCCCGGCTCATACTCTGTACGTACTCGATGAGCCGACGGTGGGTCTGCACATGGCTGACGTGGAGAAACTCATCACCGTGCTGCATCGCCTGGTGGACGCCGGACATTCGATCGTGCTGATCGAGCATAACCTCGACGTCATTGCAGAGGCCGATTGGATCATCGACCTCGGACCGGAGGCTGGCGGCGGCGGTGGTCGCGTGGTCGCGGCCGGCACCCCGGCGACCATTGCGGCGCGACGGGGCCGCTCGCATACTGGCGCCGCGCTCGCCCGCTTCCTCGCCGAGCGTGCAGCGTAGCGGACCGCACGAGGCCCAGAAGCTCCATGGGGCACAACCTGGTGTGCTGGAAATGCGGCGCCGACCTCGCGGCCCTTACCTTGCCGCTGTCGCGCCGTGACGAGTGTCCAAAGTGCCGGGCGGAACTGCACGTGTGCCGCATGTGCGTCGACTACGCCGAGCAGCTCGCCAAGAAATGCCGCGAGCCCACCGCCGAGGAAGTCTCGGACAAGACGGCCGCTAATTTCTGTGACTTCTTCAAGCCGCGGCCGGGCGCGTACCTGCCTGCCGACACCGCCGCGGCCACGCGCGCACGCAGCGAGCTCGAGCGGCTCTTCGGCGGCAAGGGCTAGCCTGCATGAGCGCCCACGGCGCGCACGGCCTCACGGGGTGGCTGACGCTCTCTGCCACCCTCGTCACCCTCGTCGTCCTGACCGCGAGCCTGACTGCGCGCGAGGCCGATGCGCAGGCGCCGTTCTCCTTCGATGCGGCGGCGGGACGGCTGCCCAAGAACATCGTACCGCTCACCTACGACATCGACATCGCGCCCGATGTCGAGCAACGGCGCATTGCCGGCAGCGAGTCGGTGATGCTGCGTTTTCGCAGCGCGAGCGATCGCATCGTACTGAACTCCCTGAACGAGACGCTGCGCGATGTGCGACTGGACGACCACGCGGTACGTGCGGTTGACAGCGACGACAAGGCGCAGCTCACGACGATCCTGCTCGCAAGCCCGGCGTCCGCCGGCACGCACCGGCTGACGTTCGCGTACACCGCGCGCATCGAGCAGGGTGCGGTGGGCCTGTTCCTGCAGCCCTACAGCGATGCGCACGGCCGCTCGCACACCATGCTCTCGACGCAGATGGAAGCCACCGATGCGCGACGCATGTTTCCATGCTGGGACGAGCCGGCCTTTCGTGCCAGGTTTCGCCTGACCGTCAGTGTGCCGGCCGCATGGTCCGTGGTTTCCAACATGCCGGTGGCGCATCAGGTGCGCAGCGGACAGCTGATGACCACCACCTTTGGCCTCACCCCGTCCATGCCTTCCTACCTGGTGGAGTTCTCGGCCGGAGACCTGCGTCATCTCGAAGCCAGATCCGGCGGCGTGGATTTCGGCGTCTGGGCTGTCAATGGGCGTGAGTCGGATGGCACCACCGCGCTCGCCAATGCGCAGCAGATCCTCGCCGACTACAACGAATATTTCGATTATCGCTATCCCCTGACCAAGCTCGACTCCATCGCGATCCCCGGAGGCTTCAGCGGTGCGATGGAGAACTGGGGCGCCATCACCTATCAGGACAGCCTGCTGTTGCTGCCGGCGGGCTCGACCCTCGGTGATCGCCAGCAGGTCTATTCCACGCAGGCTCATGAGATGGCGCACCAGTGGAACGGCGACCTGGTGACCATGGGGTGGTGGGATGACCTGTGGCTCAATGAAAGCTTCGCCTCGTGGATGTCGGCGAAGGAGACGGCGCTGCGCCATCCGGAGTGGAAGTGGTGGGAGGCGGAGGATGCGGATCGGGAAGCCGCCATGCGTGCGGATGCGCAGAGCAAGTCGCCCGCCATCGAGCAGCACGTCGCCGATGAGCTGCAGGCCAGCAGCGCATTTGATCCGGACATCACCTACAGCAAGGGACAGGCGGTGCTGCGCATGTTCGAGGCCTATCTGGGGCCAACAGTGTTCCGCGACGGGGTGCGTCGCTACATCCGCGCGCGCGCCTATTCCAACGCCACGGCGGCGGACCTATGGACGGCGCTGCGGGCGGCGAGTGGCCAGGATCTGGGGGCGATCGCGGCACCCTGGACGCAGCGTCCGGGCTTTCCGCTGCTGAATGCGCGCAGCTACTGCGCCCCCGACGGGACGCGCAGCGTTGGGCTGACGCAGGAGCGCTTTTTGCTGCAGGGACACGCGCCGGGCCACTGGCAGGTGCCACTGCAGGTGCGCATCGGCGCCACGGGCCGCGCGCAATCGGTGCTGCTGACGCAGGATGGGCAGAGGCTGCCGGCGGGACGGTGCGATCAGCCGCTGAGCCTGGATGCCGATGCGATCGGCTTCTATCGCGTGCACTACGACGCACCGACGCTGGCGCTCGACACCGGCGCTTTCGGCAACCTGCCGGACGCCGATCGAATTGCGCTGCTCGATGATCAGTGGGCGCTGGTCGAATCCAATCGCGACGCGCTCGCGAACTATCTGGCGCTGCCGCCCCGCATGGGAGCTGATCTGGACATTCGCGCCTGGACACAGATCAGCTCGGCGCTGAATCGCATCGAATTCGACGAGCGCGGCACGGCCGGTCACGACGCATTCGCAGCCTACGCACGCTCTTTGCTCGCAGCGCCGGCGCGCGCCCTGGGTTGGGACTCTCGTCCCGGTGAGGCGCCGGAGTCCGCACAGCTGCGCGCCCTGGTGCTGCTGGATCTGGGCAGCTGGGGCGACGGCGAGGTGCTGCACGAGGCGCACCGTCGTTTCGAGCGCTTCCTGTCCGATCCGGACGGCATCAATCCCGATCTGCAGCAGACCGTCCTGGCCCTGGCTGGGCTCGACGCCGACGCGCACACGTTCGAGCAGCTGCACGCGCTGGCCAGAGGGGCGCACGATGAGCCCGAACGGCAGCGCTACTATGACGCGCTGATCAGCGTGCGCGATCCGGCGCTCGCGGCCGAGGCTGTGAAGATCGCACTGTCCGGCGAAATTCCTCCGCAGGATGCACAACTGCGTCTGGGACTGGTGGTGACGCTGGCGCAGCGTCATCCGGCACTCGGCTGGCACGCGTTCAGCGCGCACAGCGCCGAGCTCATGAGTCCCATGGGCACATTCGTGCCCCTGTACATGGCCCAGTATGTTCCCACGTGGTTCTGGAATGCATTGCCGCCCGAACAGCTGGAGGCCTGGATACGCTCGCGCCTCCCGCCGGAATTGCTGCCGGCGCTGGCGCGCGGCATGCAGGCAGTCCACTTCCGCGTGCACGAGAAGGCCAGCCTGGTAGCCGCGACGGATGCCTACCTCGCGGCTCAGCCCAGACTGCAGGGTCAGCGATGAGTGCTTCGCCGGCGGCGCGGGTGCTCGCGCGGGTGCGGGCGCGAGCAGTTGCCTGGAGCGTCGTCGGGACACTGACCTGCGCGTGGGTGGGTGCGGCGGCGCCGGCCAGCCCGGGACCGAGCATCATCGCCCCCGAACCCGCCATCCCGGCGCCGCGCGATCGCCCCTATCGGGGCCAGATCCAGCTCGCCGTGGATGCCAGCGACGTACTACGCCGTGTCGAACACGTACACGAGACACTCAGCGGCGTCACTCCGGACCTGATACTGCTCTATCCGCAGTGGTTGCCCGGCGCACATGCGCCGGAGGGCACAATCGACCGGCTCGCGGCGCTGCGCATCAGCGCGAACGGCGCGCCGCTGCAGTGGACGCGCGACCCCGCCAATGTATTTGCCTTCCACGTACGGATACCGCGTGGTGTGACCACGCTGCAGATCGACTTCGACTACCTCTCGCCCACGAGCGCCGAGGTCGGCGATCTGGAGATCAGTCCCGATCTGCTGATGATCGAGTGGAATGAGGTCGTACTCTATCCGGCCGGCTACTACTCGCGTCAGATTCCCATCCAGCCGCAGATCACGCTGCCGGCGGGCTGGGGCTTCGGCACGGCACTCGAGATCGGGCAGCGCCAGGGCGCGCACACGCTTTTCAGGTCCACGACCCTTGCGACCCTCGTGGACAGCCCGCTCTACGCGGGACGCTACTCGGAGCGGCTGGACCTCGACCCGGGCGCCAGCGTGCCGGTACACCTGAATCTGTTTGCGGATCGACCCGATCAGCTGTCCGTACCACCGGCGGCGCTGCAGGCGTACCGCTCGCTGATTCAGCAGGCGTACCGGCTGTTCGGCTCGCATCACTACTCGCATTACGACTTTCTCTACTCTCTCAGCGATCAGATCCAGCAGAGCGGCCTCGAGCACCACCAGTCGAGCGAAAATGGCAGTGCTGCGGATTCGTTCACCGAGTGGGCCAGGAATGCGCCCGAGCGCGACCTGCTGCCGCACGAATACACCCACTCCTGGAATGGCAAATTCCGCCGCCCCTGGGATCTGTGGACACCCAATTTCAACGTGCCGATGCAGGACAGCCTGTTGTGGGTCTACGAAGGTCAGACACAGTACTGGGGCCACGTGCTCGCGGCGCGCTCCGGGCTGCGCACGCGCGCGCAGTCACTCGAGCAGCTGGCGATGATCGCGGCCTACCAGCAGGCCGAACCGGGCCACCAGTGGCGCCCGCTGCAGGACACCACGAACGATGAGATCATCAATCCGCGTCGTCCGCTGTCCTGGCGCGACTGGGAGCTCTACGAAAGCTACTACAACGAGGGGGCACTGATCTGGCTGGATGCCGACACGCTGATT
>Ga0335075_10012138_pt1 | contig 13021 bp, 13 predicted proteins | sample Lox_Sample_24_FD_206723 | JGI IMG/M metagenome (GOLD analysis project Ga0335075, IMG submission 206723) | Soil microbial communities from Loxahatchee National Wildlife Refuge, Florida, United States - Lox_Sample_2.4 | ecosystem: Environmental > Terrestrial > Soil > Wetlands | place: USA... | reverse complement strand
CTCCCCGCGGGCAAACCGCCAGGCGAGCACGGCATCAAAACACGCCAGGACCGCAGGCAGGCGCCGGCGTCGCCGAGCCGGCACACGCAGTCCCCGCGGGGCAGGCAGCCCATACCGCTCAAACGAGTTCCCGGCGGCTGACCTCGATTACCGCGTGTACTTATACCCGTGGGAGCGGCTCAGGCGCACATGTCGCGATGATAATGCTCCCGCGGCAGGCTGATCACGCAGCCGCCGCCGGCCGGGAGCTGCCGTACCGGGGCAGAACGGACGTCCAGCGGCCGTTCTCGGTTACCGTGTGTACTTGCACCCCTGATGAGGGGTGCAAGTACACACGATCATTCGCATGACCTCTCCTGGCGGCACGAGATGCGGTCAATCCGCGTGGCAGGCCCGGCGGCCTCCTGTAGTTACCATCCCGTTATCTGAGCCAGAGCCCTGATGAGGGGTGCAAGTACACGCGCTAACCGGGATCAGCCGCCGGGCGCCCGTTCTGGCCAGGTATGAGGCACCCACCTCGCGCCGCCCGCGTCATCGTCCCGCGGCGGGAGTGACAGCACCACGAGATGCTTGTCCTTCCGGCCCGGCGACACGCCCGGGATGACCAACTTTGTTAGCAGACGTGTCCCTTTGGGGTAAACGGTTCGCGAAGGGGAAACTCTTCACATTGTTCGGGGTATCCGAGGGTCGGTCGCCGCGCGGGGCGGGCGGCGCATCGCGTCGGGCGGGCTGCGCATCGCGTCGGGCGGGCGGCACGCGGGCTCCGCGCGGGACGAACGGGACGAGCAGGACAAGCGGGGCGGGCGGGCATCGCGGCCGCGGCCGCGGGCGCGGCTGCGGTCGCGGGCGGGAGGTGGGACTGTGGGACCTCCGCCGAGTGGGGAACGGATGCAGTTGAACACGCCGAGCGCTCAACGCACGGGAAGAACTACGATTAGTCACAAAATAAGGGATTTATCGCTCAAACGCCATCAAACCAGTACGCTACGACCGTCAAGACTTGGCAATAGAAAGTAAGCGTCTAGGTAAAGACAAAGTCAAAGACCTTGTGATATGTTTCACGAGCAGGCCCCCTTCGACTAGCGGGAGGCCCGTGATAACGTTCCTAAACCTGCACGGATGTCCGCACCGCGAAGTAAAGCGCGAGGCGGCGGCCATCCCGCACGGGGCAGTACGGAGGCCACGAGCGGCGGATGGTCCTGTGACAGATGCTGTAGAACATCAGGAGTCTGGTAATGCTGGCGAGTTACGCCACGGTCGCCCGGCGCGCGGGAGCGCTGACAGCCATCGCAGCCGCGATCATGGTCGCGCTCAGTGCGGGTCTCGTCGGGACCAAGGGTCTGGCCGGGGCGCTTATCGGGGTCGCCATCGTCGCGATCTTCTTCGGCCTCAGCATCGTCGTCGTCGGGCGGGCGGCTAAGGTCAGCCCGCAGGCGATGATGGTGGCCGCGCTGGGCACCTTCCTCGTGAAGATCGTCGCGCTCATGGTCGTGGTCGCCACACTCGGTGGCACCACGGCGTTCAGTACCCGCACGCTCGGCTTCGTCGCGATCGGCTGCATCCTCGTCTGGAGTGCCGCCCAGGTCGTGGTCGCAATCAAGGTCAAGCTGCTCTACGTGGAACCAGCCGAAACAGCCGCAGAACGGAAGCGATGAGCGAACACGGCAAAGACGCCGCAAAGGCAAGCAAAACGGTAGAGGCTGAGAGCCGTGCCCAGGGGCTGGGCATCGGCTGGACCGTGTTCAGCTACATGATCGCGGGGATGATCGCGTACGGGGCTATCGGCTGGCTGATCGGCAGGGTCGTGCATGTCAGCCTTCTTTTTCCAATAGGCATGCTGGCCGGCATCGCGATATCGACCGGCTATGTGATCTACCACTACGGCAGGCCAGGGTCGGTGGAAAGGAATGACCGGTGATCGGTAGCGTCAGGGCGGTCGCGGCTGTGCCACTAGCGGAGACCTCCGGCGGATGCCATCTCGGCAATGGCTGCGGCTTTCCAGCGCCGGGGCTGCAGAACTTCGACTTCAAACCGATCTTCACCGTCGGCTCGTTCGACTTCACCAAGCCGGAGTTCATCGCCATCTTGTGCGCGCTCGGCGTGATCGCGTTCTTCGGGATCGCGTTCCGCAAGCCCAAGCGAATACCCGGCGTGATGCAGAGCCTGGGCGAGATGGCCATCCTCCAGGTCAGGGACCAGATCCTGCGACCGTCCCTAGGCCGGCGCGGCGACGCGTACCTGCCGTTCCTGGTCTCGCTGTTCTTCTACATCTTCGTGTGCAACTTGATGGAGCTGATCCCGTTCTTCCAGTTCCCGTCGATGTCGCGGATCGGGTTCGTCTGGCCGCTGGTGTTCATGGTCTACTTCCTGTACCTGTACCTCGGCTTCAAGACCCAGGGCGGCTGGGGCTACTTCAAGAACATGATCCCGTCCGGCGTGCCGTGGCCGATCCTGATCATCTTGGTCCCGGTCGAGGTACTCCGGTTCTTCGTCGTGCAGCCGTTCACGCTCGGCGTCCGGTTGTTCGCCAACATGTTCGCCGGCCACCTGCTGCTGACCATCTTCATGCTGGCGACCTGGTACCTGATGACATGGTCCTACGCGCTGTTGTTCTCGGCGGGCTCGGCCTTGATGGTGCTGTTCGTCTTCCTGCTCGAACTGCTGGTGGATCTGCTCCAGGCGTTTATATTCACCACACTGACCGCCACCTACATTGCCAGCTCGCTGGACCCCGCCGGTCACTAGCGACCCTGATTCATATCCATACATAGAAAAGAGCAAAGGAACCTAGGACAAATGTCTACTCTCGCCGTCACCGCCACTCAGTACCTGAACATCAACATCGGTGCTGTCGGCTATGGCCTCGCCGCCATCGGCCCGGGCATCGGCATCGGCCTGGTCTTCGGTCACGCCATCGAGGCGATGGCCCGGCAGCCGGAGGCGACCGGCCGCATCTCGCTGTACATGTGGATCGGGTTCGCGCTGACCGAGGCCCTCGCGCTGATCGGCCTTGTGGCTCCGTTTATCTTCAAGTACTCAGCGTAGGTTCCCATGGCGCACCCATTGCTAGCTGATTCGGCGCAGCAGAACCCGCTGGTGCCGTCGTTGCCCGAGTTCATCATCGGAACCATCTGCTTCGTGCTCGTGTTCGGCGTGCTCGGCAAGGTGCTGCTGCCTCGGATCCAAGCGGTCCTGGCCGAGCGCACCGAGGCCATCGAGGGCGGGCTAGCCCGCGCCGAGAAGGAGCAGGAGGAAGCGCAGCGGGTCCTGGACGAGTACAAGCAGCAACTCGCCGACGCAAGGCACGAGGCTGCCCGGATGCGCGAGGAAGCCCGCGAGCAGGGCGCGCAGATCATCGCCGAGATGCGCCAGCAGGCTGAGGCCGAGGCAAGAAGGATCACCACGGCGGCACAGGCGCAGATCGAGTCCGAGCGGCAGCAGGCGCTGACGAGCCTGCGCGCCGAGGTCGGCGCGCTGGCCACCGAGCTCGCCGGCCGGATCGTCGGCGAATCCCTGCAGGACCAGGTACTGCAGGGCCGCATGGTCGACCGGTTCCTCGCCGAGCTCGAAACGGCCGGGAGGAGCTGACCATGCGCGGAGCGAGCCGGCCCTCATTCGAGGAGCTGCGCGACCAGCTGGACGCCGTGGTCAGGACCGCGCAAAACGCCAGCCAGATCGGCGATGAGCTGTTCGCCGTGACCGGACTCCTCGATACCGAGCACGGGCTGCGGCGCGCTCTTTCCGACCCAGGCAAGCCCGCGGCCGAAAAGGCCGCCATCACCCAAGCCCTGCTGCACGGCAAGGTCACCCCTGCCACCGAGCAGCTCCTGACGCAAGCCGTACAAAAGCGGTGGGCCAGTTCCGCGGACATGGCCGACGCCATCGAGGAGCTCGGTATCGAGTCGCTCGCCCGTCAGGCCGAGTACGAGCGGACGCTGGACGACCTGGAGGACGAGCTGTTCCGGTTCGGCCGCCTGGTGGTCGCGCAGCCCGACCTGCGCAACGCCCTGGCGAGCACCGCGTCGGCCCGGGCGAAGGTAAACCTGCTGAACACGCTGCTCCGCGGCAAGGTCACGACGGCCGCGCTGAGCCTGATCACTCAGGTGGTCACTCACCCGCGCGGCAGGTCGCTGCCGGTAGCGCTGGACCTGTGCGCACAGGTCGCGGCCAACCGCAGACAGCAGCTCATCGCCGTGGTCCGCGCCGCGAAAGACCTCACCGAACAGCAGAAGACCAGGCTGGCCGGGGCGCTCAGCGACGCCTACGGGCATGAAATTCACCTGAATGTCGTCATCGATCCGGCCGTAGTGGGTGGAATCTCCATCCAGATCGGGGATGAGCTGATTGACGGGACGGCTGCGGCGCGGCTCGCGGCGGTCCGGCGCAAGCTGGCCGCGTAGCGGACTCTCAACAACGACTTAAAGGAAAGAAATGGCTGAGCTGACGATCCGGCCGGACGAGATCCGGGACGCGCTGTCGCGTTTCGTCCAGGAATACGAGCCCGCTGGTGCCGAACGCGAAGAGGTTGGCACCGTCATTGAGTGCGGCGATGGCATCGCGCGAGTGGAGGGCCTGCCGTCGGCCATGGCCAACGAGCTGCTCGAGTTCGAGAACGGTGTCCGCGGGCTCGCCCTCAACCTGGACGTTCGCGAGATCGGTGTGGTGATCCTCGGCGAGTTCAGCGGCATCGAGGAGGGCCAGCGGGTGCGCCGCACTGGCCAGGTGCTGTCGGTGCCGGTGGGGGACGCGTACCTCGGCCGCATGGTCGGCCCGCTGGGCGAGCCGCTCGACGGCAAGGGGCCGGTAGAAACCAGCGGGATCAGGGCCCTGGAGACTCAGGCGCCGAGCGTGGTCCAGCGCCAGCCGGTGAAGGAGCCGCTGCAGACCGGTATCAAGGCCATCGACGCGATGACCGCCATCGGCCGCGGCCAGCGGCAGCTGATCATCGGCGACCGGCAGACCGGCAAGACCGCGATCGCGATCGACACGATCATCAACCAGAAGGACAACTGGGCCTCCGGAGACGTCACGAAGCAGGTCCGCTGCATCTACGTGGCAGTGGGCCAGAAGGGCTCCACGATCGCGAGCGTCCGCCAGTCCCTTGAGGACGCGGGCGCGATGGAGTACACGACGATCGTCGCCGCGCCGGCCTCCGAACCCGCCGGCTACAAGTACATCGCCCCCTACACCGGCAGCGCCATCGGCCAGCACTGGATGTACCAGGGCAAGCATGTGCTGATCGTCTTCGACGACCTGTCCAAGCAGGCCGAGGCGTACCGCGCGATCTCGCTGCTGCTACGCCGGCCGCCGGGCCGTGAGGCCTACCCTGGTGACGTCTTCTACCTGCACTCACGGCTGCTTGAGCGTTGCGCGAAGCTGTCCGACGAGATGGGCGCCGGCTCGATGACCGGCCTGCCGGTCATCGAGACTAAGGCGAACGACATTTCGGCATATATCCCGACCAATGTCATCTCGATCACAGACGGTCAGATCTTCCTGGAATCGGATCTGTTCAACGCTGGTGTGCGGCCCGCGATCAACGTGGGCAAGTCGGTCTCCCGCGTCGGCGGCAACGCCCAGGTCAAGGCCATGAAGTCGGTCGCCGGTAACCTGCGGCTGTCCCTGTCCCAGTACCGTGACCTGGAGGCCTTCGCCGCCTTCGCGTCCGACCTGGATGCGGCCTCCCGCGCCCAGCTGGACCGCGGCGCCCGCCTAGTCGAGCTGCTCAAGCAGCCGCAGTACGACCCGTTCCCGGTGGAGAACCAGGTCGTGTCCCTCTGGGCCGGCGGCAACGGGTACCTGGATGACGTGCCGGTCGACGACATCAGCCGGTTCGAGTCCGAGTTCCTGGACTACCTCAAGCGCAACCACGGCGGCGTCTTGACCAGCATCCGGGAGACGAAGGTCCTCGGAGACGACACGGTGACCGCGCTCAAGGACGCGGTGACCAGCTTCCGTGGCACCTTCGAGAAGGGCGACGGCGAGCTGCTGGTCAAGGACGAGACAGCCGAGGCGCTGGAGACCGAAGAGCGCGAGACCATCGCCCGTCGCAAGCCCGCCGGAGCATAAGTGGGTGCCCAGCTTCGCGCGGTCAGGCGGCGGATCGGTTCGGTCAAGTCCATCGCTAAGATCACGCGCGCACAGGAGCTGATCGCGTCGTCGCGGATCGTGAAGGCGCAGCAGCGGATGCGCGCCGCTGAGCCGTACTCGCGGGAGCTCACCCGTGCCGTGGAGGCGGTGATCAGCCGGTCTTCGTCGGTCAGCCATCCGTTCACGACGGAGCGGCCCAACCCGAGCAGCGCCGCCGTTCTTATCCTCACCAGCGACAGCGGTTTCTGCGGCGCGTACAACGCGAACGTCCTGCGTGAATCCCAGCGGCTGCGGCAGACCTTGGCCGACGAACGCAAAACCGCCAAGCTGTACGTGGCTGGCCGCAAGGGCATCGGCTGGCACCACTTCCGCGGCCTGCCGGCCGAGCAGGAGTGGTCCGGCTTTTCGTCGACGCCCCGGTACGCGGACGCGGAAAGCATCGCCGAGCCGCTGCTGGCGGCCTTCGAGAACAACGAGATCGATGAGATCCACGTGGTCGCCACCGACTTCGTCTCGATGCTGACCCAGCGGCCGGGCGCCCGGCGGCTGATCCCGCTGGAGATCGTGGATACCACCGAGGAAGCGCCGCAGGGCCCGCTCCCGCAGTACGAGTTCGAGCCGTTGCCGGACAAGGTGCTCGACGCGCTGCTGCCACAGTACGTCACCAGCAGGATCTTCTTCGCGCTGCTGGAAGCCGCCGCGTCCGAGCTGGCCTCGAGACGACGGGCGATGAAGGCCGCCACCGACAACGCCAACGACCTGCTGGAGAACCTGACGCGCGAGGCGAACAACGCCAGGCAGGCCGAGATTACCCAGGAAATCAGCGAGATCGTGGGCGGCGCCAACGCGCTGGCCGACGCGAGCGCAGGCAGTGAGTGAGCTGGAGGGTGCGGCGATGTCTGGACTGAGGAGCGACAGCGACGAGGGAAGGCATTGCCTGAAAGCGCCCGTAAGCGAACGAACAAAAGAGTGGAGTGAGTAGGAAGACATGACCGTGACCGCAGAGACTGATAACACAGTGACGGGCGACACCGTGACTGGCCGTGTCGTCAGGGTCATCGGCCCTGTCGTTGACGTCGAGTTCCCGGCAGAGCACATGCCGGAGATCTACTACGCGCTGACCGTGGACGTGCAGGCCACGCAGGCCGAGGGCGGATCCACGGCCAGGACGCTGACGCTGGAGGTCGAGCAGCACATCGGCGACAACGTGGTGCGCGCTATCTCCATGCAGCCCACCGACGGCTTGGTCCGCGGTGCGGTAGTCACCAATACCGGCGCCCCCATCGAGGTTCCGGTCGGCGATGTCACCAAGGGCCACGTGTTCAACGTCCTCGGCGACCCGCTGGACGTGCCCAAGTCCAGCCTGCACATAACCGAGCGCTGGCCGATCCACCGCGAGGCGCCGCCGCTGGACCAGCTGGAGCCGAAGACCGAGATGTTCACGACCGGCATCAAGGTTCTCGACCTGCTCACCCCGTACGTGCGCGGTGGCAAGATCGGCCTGTTCGGCGGCGCGGGCGTGGGCAAGACCGTGCTGATCCAGGAAATGATCCGCCGGGTGGCGAAGAACTTCGGTGGTGTCTCCTGCTTCGCCGGCGTCGGCGAGCGCACCCGCGAGGGCAACGACCTGTTTCTCGAGATGACCGAGACCGGGGTCATTAACGACACGGCGCTGGTGTTCGGCCAGATGGACGAGCCGCCGGGCACCCGGCTGCGGGTCGGGCTGTCAGCGCTGACCATGGCTGAGTACTTCCGCGACGTGGAAAAGCAGGACGTGCTGCTGTTCATCGACAACATCTTCCGGTTCACCCAGGCAGGCTCCGAGGTGTCCACGCTGCTCGGCCGCATGCCGAGTGCGGTGGGCTACCAGCCGACCCTGGCCGACGAGATGGGCCAGCTGCAGGAGCGGATCACCTCCACCCGCGGCCACTCGATCACGTCGATGCAGGCGATCTACGTCCCGGCCGACGACATCACCGACCCGGCGCCGCACACCACGTTCGCCCACCTGGACGCGCGCACCGTGCTGTCACGGGAAATCGTGGAGAAGGGGATTTACCCCGCCGTGGACCCGCTAGACTCTTCGTCACGGATCCTGGACGCCAAGTACATCGGCCAGGAACACTACGACACGGCCCGCGAGGTACAGCGGATCCTGCAGCGGTACAAGGAATTGCAGGACATCATCGCTATCCTCGGTATTGACGAGCTGTCCGAAGAGGACAAGATCACGGTTCAGCGGGCGCGGCGGATCGAGCGGTTCCTGTCGCACCCGATGTACGTAGCCGAGCAGTTCACCGGCCAGGAGGGCGTGTTCGTCCCGCTTGATGAGACGATCGCGTCGTTTAAGGCGATCTGCGAGGGCAAGTACGACATGGTGCCCGAGCAAGCGTTCTATATGGTAGGCGGGATCGACGACGTGGAGAAGAAGGCCAGGGAGCTGGAGCGGTGACCCTGCAGGTAGCCCTGGTCGTGCCCGACCGCGAGCTGTGGGCGGGTGAGGCACGCACGGTCATCGCCAAAACGGTGGAGGGTGACATCGGCGTGCTGACCGGTCACTCGCCGGTCTTCGGCATCCTGGCCGAAGGCAGCCTGGTTGAGATCTTGCCTGTGGAGGGTTCGGACCAGCCCACGGTGAGGGCAGCGGTGAGCGGCGGGTTCCTGTCGGTCGCAGACGACAAGGTGTCGGTGCTGGCGGCCAGGGCCGAGCTCGCCGAAGAGGTGGACGTACCGGCGGCCCGCCAGACGCTAGACGAGACCCCGACCGGAGACGAGGAGTCGTCCGAGGCCAAGTACGCCAGAGCGCTGCTACGCGCCGCGGGCGACCAGGCGTAGGACCAGGCGCGGGCGTCGGTGGGCGGATCACTGGCGTTCGACGCGGCCTGGCTGTTCGCCGCGTTCATCCTGGTCCTGGTCCTCGCCGCCGGGTACCTGGCCACCCGCCGCTACCTGCTGGAGCGGGGCGGAGGGACGGTCGAGTGCGGCTTCCGCAAACCGGACAGCGGCTGGCGCCTCGGCGTCGCTCAGTACGAGCTGGAGGAGCTGCACTGGTTCAGCGCGTTCGGCATCTCGGCGCGGCCGGAGGAGATCCTGCCGCGCCGGGACCTGATCGTTATCAGCCGGCGCATGCCGGAGGGTACCGAGGAGGCCATCCTCGGCACCGGCCGGATCATCGTCACCTGCGGCCTGCCCGGGGGCGGATCGGTGGAGCTTGCCCTAGCCGATTCCGCGCTCACCGGCCTGCTGGCCTGGCTTGAGGCGGCACCGCCCGGTTCCGGCCTGGGCTGGGCGTCTTTACCGTTCTCCGCCGGGCTTCCACAGCACGTCACCGTGGCCGGAGTTCGCCACCCGGCAGAAAATGAACAGCAGGTCTGACAGCCTGTTCAGGTACTTGGCGGTCAGCACGTTCATCGTGTCCCCGTGCTCATCGATGGCCGCCCACGCCGTACGCTCCGCCCGCCGCGTCACCGCCCGCGCGGTGTGCAGCAGCGCGGCCCCAGGCGTCCCGCCCGGAAGGATGAACGAGCGCAGCACTTCGAGGCCGGCATTGAATTCATCGCACTCGGCCTCCAGCCGCCCGATGTACTCGGGAATGACCCGCAGCGGCTCGTAGGCGGGATCCGGCGTGACCGGGTTAGCCAGGTCCGCCCCGACGTCGAACAGTTCGTTCTGCACCCTGGTCAGGGTCTGCGCTATGGGTGCCGGCAGCCCTCCGAGCGTGAGCGCCACGCCGATCGCGCAGTTCGCCTCGTCCACGTCGGCGTACGCGGCCAGCCGCGAGTTGGTCTTGGGCACCCGGCTGAAGTCGGACAGCGCGGTGGTCCCGTCGTCGCCCGTCCGCGTGTAGATCCGCGAGAGCACGACCGGCTGGTCTTTGTCCTTGTGCGCCATAGAACCAATTTTTATCAGAAACTAACCGTGGTGGCACGGTACTGAAACCTCGTACGGGCCCGGTCCCTGACACGCCGAAATCATCGCGATCAAGAAGTGATCAACGGACTGACCTGGGGTATTCTCACTTGTGCGTGCGATGCGACACCGCATGACTACGATGCGTGTCCATCTGTCACGTGTCCACGTCCGGGGTCCGGCGGTTCTCGGGGGCCCGCCGGACCCCGGACACCAGTATCGTTGCCCTGTGGCGTTTGACTACATCATCGTGGGTGCGGGGAGCGCCGGCTGCGTGCTAGCGGCCAGGCTGAGCGCCGACCCGGACGTCAAGGTCCTGCTGCTCGAGGCGGGCGCGCCCGACGACGCGCTGGAGATCCACGCTCCCGCCGCGATGAACCGGTTGTTCCAGGGCCCGTACGACTGGAACTACCAGACGGTCCCGCAGCATCGCGCGGCCGGCCGCGCGATCTACTGGCCGCGCGGCAAGACGCTCGGCGGTTCGTCCTCGATCAACGCGATGATCTACATCAGGGGCAGCAGGTATGACTACCAGGCCTGGCGTGACGACCACGGCTGCACCGGCTGGACATACCCGGACCTGATGCCCTATTTCCTGCGCGCCGAGGACAACGCGAGAGGCGCGAGTCCGTACCACGGCGTGAACGGGCCGCTCGCCGTCATGGACACGCCGCACAAATCCAAGGCCTGCCAGGCGTTCATCGACGCGGCGGCGGAGGAGGGAGCGACCCGCAACCCGGACTTCAACGGCCCGAGCCAGGACGGCGTCGGCTGGTACCAGGTCACCCAGCGCAAGGGCCGCCGCTGGTCGGCCGCGGTTGGCTATCTCCGCCCCGTGGCGAGCCGCCCTAACCTGACGGTTCGCACCGGTGCCCTGGTCACGCGCGTGGTGATCGAATCCGGCGTGGCCGTGGGCGTACGGGTGCTGCACGAGGGGCAGTTGCTCACCGAGCACGCGAACGCGGAGGTCATCCTCTGCGGGGGCGCGATCAACAGCCCGCAGCTGCTCATGCTCTCCGGCGTCGGGCCTGCCGACCATCTGACCAGCGTGGGCGTCGACGTCGCCGTGGACAGCCCGGGCGTCGGCGCGAACCTGAGCGACCACCCCGCGGTTCCGGTGATCTGGCCGACGCCCACCCTGAAGGGCCTGTGGGAGAGTTCGGGGTCGGTCGGCTCCATCCGCTGGCAGCTCACCCACCGCGGTCCGGTCACCAGCAACCTGGCCGAGGCCGGCGGGTTCACCAGGTCCGATCCCAGCCTGCCCGCCCCCGACCTGCAGTGGCACGTCGTGCCGGCGCAGTGCCGCGACCAGTGGCTCGGGGACCCGTCCGGACGGGCGATGACGGTCCTGGTGACCCTGGTGGACGTGGCCAGCCGCGGTCGCATCAAGCTGCGCAGCACCGACCCCCGGCACCGCCCGCTGATCGATCCCGGGTATCTGTCGGATGCCGAGGGCAGGGACCTGGCGCGGCTGCTGCGCGGCGTGAAGGTCGCCAGGGAGTTCGCCGCGGCCCGCGCGATGGCTTCTGTCTGCCGTGGCGAACTGGAGCCGGGCCCGCACGCGCGCGGTGACGCGGACCTGCTCCTGTACATCCAGAACACGGTGGCGACCCTCTACCACCCGGTCGGCACGTGCGCGATGGGCGGCCCCGTCCGCAGGGCCAGCGTGGTGGACCCGGAGTTGCGCGTCCGCGGCGTCCAAGGCCTGCGCGTGGTCGACGCGTCGGTGATGCCCACCGTACCCAGGGGTAACACGAACGCGCCTGTGATCGCGATCGCCGAACGCGCCGCCGACATCATCGCGGGCCGGGCGCCGCTCGCCGCGCAGGACCCTATCGACGTGACCGCCGTAGCAGCGGGATCGACCTCCGTGGGCGATATATCCTTCCGTGCAGCAAGCTGACCAGCAGCACCATCCGGTTGGTGTCGCGCTGGGTGCGGTCGAAGCTGGTCAGGTTCATGACCGGGCGGAATCTCTGTCTGGTGATCGCCTTGGGCCGGGTGAACTCGCGCAGCCCGTCCACGCCGTGAATCCGCCCGAACCCTGACTCGCCCGTGCCGCCGAACGGCAGCGCCGGCACGGTCACGAACCCGACGATCGAGTTGACCGACGTCATCCCGGTGCGCAGCGACCTCGCGGCGGCCAGCCCTGTCTTCCGCTTCTTCGTGAAGACCGCCGAACCGAGCCCGTACCGGCTCTGGTTGGCGAGCGTGATTCCGGCAGCGAGGTCCGGGACCGCCGTCACGGTCACCGTGGGCCCGAACGTCTCCTCGGTCACCGCCGCGCTGTCCTCCGGCGCCTCGGTGAGCACGACCGGGCGGATCCAGACGCCGGCCGCGCTGTCCGTCCCGCCGACAACGGGGTGTGCACCCAGGTTGATGGCTTCGGAGACGTGCTTGGCAACGACGGCGGACTGGGAGGGCAGGGTCATCGGCCCGTAGGACGCGCCGGGGTAGTCGCCCGGTTTGAGCTTGCTGACCCGCTCGGCGAGCTTCTCCACGAACGTGTGATAGACCGCGTCGGCGACGTACACCCGCTCGACGCCGACGCAGGTCTGCCCGGCGTTGGACATCGCGCCCCACGCGGCGGCGTCCACCGCCGCGTCCAGGTCGGCGTCGTCCGCGACCAGCAGCGCGTCCTTGCCGCCGCACTCGGCGATCACCGGCGTGAGCGTCTCGGCCGCCGCCGCCATCACCTTGCGCGCTGTGGCCGCCGAGCCGGTGAACGCGATCTTCGCGACCCCGCTGCGCGCCAGCGCGTCCCCGGTACTGCCCGGCCCGGTGACCAGCTGGAGCACGGGTTCGGTACGGTCGTCATATACCTTCAGTGCCTCTTCGAACGCGTTGACGAGCCAGCCGCCCGTCGCCGGGGCGAACTCGGACGGCTTGAAGACGACGGCGTTGCCGGCCGCCAGCGCGTACGCGATCGATCCGACCGGGGTGAATACCGGGTAGTTCCACGGACCGATCACGCCCACCACGCCGAGCGGCTGGTACTCGACTGTCGCGGCGAGGTTCATCG
>Ga0335075_10012137_pt1 | contig 13022 bp, 9 predicted proteins | sample Lox_Sample_24_FD_206723 | JGI IMG/M metagenome (GOLD analysis project Ga0335075, IMG submission 206723) | Soil microbial communities from Loxahatchee National Wildlife Refuge, Florida, United States - Lox_Sample_2.4 | ecosystem: Environmental > Terrestrial > Soil > Wetlands | place: USA: Florida... | reverse complement strand
TCGTGAGGCCATGGTGCTCGCGAGGAAGGCTTTCAGAGCTGAAGGACCGTTGCCAGTAAGGCGAAGCTGTCGAGGCGAAAGCTAAAATTCATAAGTTGTTGGAAGAGTGGTTGGGGAATCAAAAGTAAGTGAAGGCCAAGGAAAGGGAAGTAGAAGAACACTTGGGAACACATACTAACTCAACCTCACCACTGCGTAGTTTGACGAGGTATCTATCTTGGGAATGTTCCGAAAGGACACGATCGATAGTGAAGTGACCGGGCAGATGTTCATACTCGTCCTTGTTGGGAATTTTCGGAATATCTATGAAGAACTCATTTTGCAATTCAAGACTCGGACCACGTTGTGAAGCTTGCTCGTCCTCAGAAGCCAGACCGTCTCGCTCTTCAACCTCACGTTGGGCTTGTTCTACGTCGCTGTCGCTCAGGTCCGCAGTCTCGACCTCTTCAGGGAGAGATCGCTCATTGCTAGAGTCACTACCAGCCTCTGAGTCTTCCGCAGATTTGCTATTCTGCTGAAGATTCGACGTGGTAGGAGGCTTGCCGATCCAAGCGGAAAGTTCTGCAGCGTCCATCTCTTCTGCATAAGCAGTGATTTGCCTAGTTGAACTTCAACAATGCTTTGACGAACGAGAAGCCTTATATTCGGCAAGATGCAGTGAGGCAACCTAGCCAACCGTTGCGAATGAACATTGCTGAGTAAACGTAAAAGACTGACAATACATGAAATCAAAGCTCTGCCCAAATACATGTTTCCAATATCACAGCTCTGGTGTTCTCCAGTATGAGTTGTCTACGAACATTTGTGAAGGTTGATTCGCGGAAGCTCTGACGCGTGCGCCCGACGCGACGATAGCCGACAAATTTAAATTGCTCTGCATATTCTTCACTTTCAAACATTCGGTCCATGCCACCTGACAGCTCTTCCAGCTTGACAATTGAATGCAGCGCTCCCTGCAAGTCCTGCAGCTGCGGAGACGACTTACAGCACTCCACCCCGGCAAAGTCCAATTCTCACGGCAAGCCTCGTTGACATCTGCAATCAATCGTGGCATTCGACGGACACAAGGAGGAATCGACTCCCTTGAACGACGTCCTGCAAGACCCTCACAAGAGACTGAAGGGAACTCGTGGAGGCAATCGACATGGAATACACGAAACGATGACGCGGAGGGCGCTGATAGGCCCGAACGTGGCTTTGCTCAAAGGAGCAGGGATACGGAGCGGAGCAGGAAGAGATATCAACGTGGCCAAGAAGTTTCCAAATGGGAGTCAGGCTCGCATAATGTGAGAAGAGATGACAGGGCTGAGGGCATCCACTCGACTCGTCAAGCTAGGCGAGATGACTATAGATCCAAGAGGACGTCTCCCTCCTCACCATTCGACCAGGACAAGTTCAGAAATACACATGACACCGGCAGTCAGTCCACGAAGAGAGGCCAGGCCCACAATGGCCCGAACCGCAGAGAGCGTAGGGCTGCCATTTTCGGTACAAAGACTTGGTCAGAATCTGGTCCGCACGAAGGTCGTGGGAACCAGAGTGAGCACGCCATCCGGCCAAAAGACAACCCTGAGCTGCTCGAACAATCTAAAGCAGGAAACTTGAGAGACAATAGACGAGAAGGTAGCGCTGGTCGGGAGTCACCAGTAGACTTCGGATCGAACAAATACGCGAAGAAAAGTTGGTCGAAGGCATCCCTGCGATCAAGAGATGGCCGTGAGAGCTTGCAAGACTACGGAGACCCTAGGTGGAGACGTACAGAGAAGGATGATGACCGGGAAGAAGTCAAAGCTTTTGTTCGGAAAGGGACTGTCCAACCTTATATGAAGGTGCCACTCTCCATTCCATACACGACCGCTGGCTCAGAGTTTCTCTACGGAACCCATGTCGTTAAAGCTGCCCTGCAATCTGGTCGGAGAAAGCTTTACAAACTATATATCTACCAGGGGGTCAATAGTCAGGGCGAAGAAGTTGAGCAAGACAACAGCATCTATAAACTTGCTCTAGCAGCTGGTGTCGCAGTATCCAGAGTCCGAGGGGATTGGGAGAGACTTCTGAACAAGATGAGCGAGCAACGACCACACAACGGCTATGTTCTCGAGGCATCGCCAGTTCCGAAGCTGCCTGTGACTGCACTTGAGAAAGTGGAAGGTCCCACAGAGGGATTCGACGTCCAACTCGGCCATCAATCAGTTGAAGAACTGGCTATCAACAGTACCTTCAACATTCACGGCTCTCTTGCTACTCTGCAAACTGTTGGCAGAACTCAGCGCTACCCTTTCATTTTGATGCTGGATCGCATCAGGGATCCAGGCAACCTCGGCTCAATAATCCGTTCCGCCTACTTCCTTGGCGTTGAAGCCGTCGTCATGATCGAACATGGCACAGCACCCATAGGTCCAGTTGCTCTGAAGAGCTCGGCGAGCGCAGCGGAATATCTTCCTTTGCTCATGGTCAAAAATGAGCATGCATTTATGCGCAAGTCGCAAGAGAATGGCTGGAAGTTCTTCGCGGCGACCTCTCCTGATAGCAGATCCGTATCTGGAAGCGAACCGAAGGCACTTGAGTTGAGCATGATGAATTCAGCGCTGCAGGAAGGTCCATGCGTATTATTACTCGGAAGTGAAGGAGAGGGCATCCGACCCCAGCTGCAAAGAATTGTGAACGGTACCGTGGGAATCGAGAGCGCAAGAGGTTCGACGCAGGGTCTGGACAGCCTCAACGTCGGTGTAGCAGCTGCTTTGTTGATGCAAGAATTTCTGCAAGGCTCAAAGCGCGCAGCTTCAATCCCAGAACAGCCGTCTGAGAAAGGCGTCCTCCAGCCAGCTCTGGAAAAGGTCTTTTAACCACTGCATTGGCTTGTTCTGAGGTCATATCCACTCTAGAGTATAGATCGGCTCTTTCCTCCTGAAAGGCGCAATCTTCTCCTCATCTTTTCCGAATTTCAAAGCTTCCATGACTCTATCCTGGCCTGCCGTAATCTGTATCTTTCTTTTCGACGCCGGTTCGCTGTAGAACTTCCTTCAAAATTCACCCAAGAAGCCCGTCAGTACATCCTTGCTTAGCGCCTCAGATTTCAAGATCCCTTTCTCCATGATGCCTTCAAAAGCCTCCAGTACTAATTGCGTCGCATGCAGTTGGGTAAATACTTCCGCCGCGCACTTTCCCATCCCATCACCACCTCCTCGCTTAGCGCTCAACGCATGCGGCGCACTGTCCGTTCCGAGGAAGAATTTCGGATTCCCTGAGGCAGTCGTCGTGATGAGCGCAAGCCTGTCCGCGGGCAGCTTGGCAACGTGTTTGCAGTAGTTGAACAGGTCGTTGGCCCAATCGTCGATGATGATGATGAGCATATGGTGTGGATTGATTGTGCCCACAACGTTGGGCCCGCAGGCTTTGACAGCTTCGACGGCGGTAGCGGTCGTGCAATGCTCGAGGACGATGTGGAGTCTGGGGAAGCGTCTGTGCAGATCGAAGAGGGTGGGGAGGAATATTTCTTCTGCGTCAAGGATGGTAATGTCGTCGCCGGGTGGGGATTCGCCGTGTAAGTTAAGGATGAGGCCATATTCTTCCATGGCGGCGAAGATGGGGTAGAATTGAGCGTAGTCGACGACACCAGAGGCGGAGTTGGTGGTTACTCCTGCTGGGTAAGACTTGACGCCTTAGATACCAGCGGTTTTGGCTTCTTTAATCGTTGACGGGGTGATGGTTGGGTGGAGGTAGAGGAACATGAGGAAGGTTACATCAGGCACGAGCGCTTGCAGACGCTTTTGATGGGAGAGTGCATGGTGGACGGTTGTGATTGGAGGTACCAGGTTTGGCATCACACACACATGTAGATCATATCGACGCCTCCTTGTCTGATCGTAGGTGCGACTGCTTCCGTGACGTCGCCCTCAGCAGGTGGATGTGGAAGAAGGAAGTCCACTGAGGCAGAGAGTTCGAAGCCATCGAATTGATGTTTTTTGACTTGAAAGTCCAGAATTAAATTTCTCCGGGGCTACTGATTAGAGAAATTCAGACAAGAAAGGACTGCGCTTAAGCCTTCACAAGATTTGGTATCTCACAGCTAGCCAGACGCAATCAACTAGGTCGTATGAAAGTGAATGGTTGTCTATGCGATGTGTACTAGATTCCTCTCTGAGAAGCAGAAGATTTTGAAGTCGGAAGCCTCCAATAGGATCAATGTCTCCAATATCTGGGCTTGAGGCACCCCCGTAAGTCAGCCAAAATCTGTCCTAGGCTTTCTTAACTCATCAATCGATTAGAGAATATCTCGTAGCCTGGGAATAGATGAGTTGCCATTCTTTCCCACGTAAAGCTAATAAGTAGGGCGCCGGGCGCTACTTGGAACCAAATTCACCTAATCAGCTTGCTAGAAGAGTACCATCTGGCTAGCAAGCTGACTGTGAGGCTTGACTCAGCCAGACATGCCGTCGACAAATGGACGCGGATGATTCCCCTTTCGACTCAAATCGCGCGGTAGTCTGTACACCTCCCCCCATGTGAAAAGTGGCCCTGGATAAATCGAGATCAGGAGTGAGGGCTGTGAAGCTGCCAATGTACTTGTCAATCGCTGATTTGCGGAACCCATGCGTGCTTTGCTTGTCTTCGCGGAACGCGATGAAGACAGTGGGACATTATTTGAGCAGCTATATACAAACGCTGTGTGGAAGAGTCTCCATCTACTAATATGCAGCAAGAAAGCCTTTGACGGCATCCACCCGAATCAAGTCAGCCAACACTAAAGTTTGAAGGAGACCCAGTTGATATCGTCTCAAACGCAGCTACCCGGATGGCAAATTAGAGTCCAGCAGCCCGGCAGGCAAATCCACTCATGGTTTGTTTGAGTGACAAGAACTCGCTGTTTAGCAAACAGGGCCGCGATTGTCCAAGTGCATCCTATGGTTCTTTTGCAGACGCATCTTTTTTGATGCGCCTTAAGAGCTCGCGACCTCCACTTCCTCACGTATAAGAGCACTGTGCCCTCCTCGTGCCATGTTCTGTACTACCGAACACTTACAGTGGATAGTCTCGCTGTGATTTATCTACAGCCGTAGTCCGAAAGCCGCCTGGAGCTTCATCCTCCACCATAGGACCTCTAGTTAAGTTGATTGGCCACCCTCTTCGCTTTCCGGAAGGGGCTTCCATTCACTGCACCCAAGCCCGACATCGGCAGAACGACTCTGAGTATTGTAAGTTCTCCTTCTAGCTTGAAGTGTATGACTGAATGCTTTTACTTCAACGCGAGCATTATCTTCCCCCGCAAGCCTCTTTGTCTTAATGTTTCTGATCCTACCTCCTCCACAAATCTACATATTTATGCTGACACCATGGCCAGAACTCTCGCAATATACAATCGGTGGCTAGACAAAGCCACCCAAACAGACATGTCTTCGATTCAGACAGAGCCGCTTCGGCCCCAACTCTTCATTACTCGCCAAAATGGTACCATGGTTCCTCTTGTCGCTGTGGACGAGCTGCCCTCAACCATATCTATACGCGGCGTCCCTCGAACCCTTTCCCCTCACGACATTTCGGGCATGACTGGCGTCGGTACTTTCAACTCTCGTCATCGCCAATACGTCGTCGACAGCCTGAACAGGGGATTCGAGACTTTTTCCATGCCCGAAGACAAATCTTTGATGGGATCTAGCTTCGCCACGCATGTAAATCGCCCACTCCAGAACGGTGTCCCATGGGGCATCAATCGTGCTTCTGTATTCCCAGCACCCCCTAAAGCATACGGCATCCAAGAGCAACTTCCAAGCAACCCCAAGGGCCCCTTCGCAAACATGCCTCCCAGCACACCTGAGCCATTTGAGCCATCTACTGAATCCGACCTACCACTGTTCCACAACCTCGATGAGCTACCGATCGGCCGCGCTCCTGGGATCAAAGAGTACTGCTCATATTGGCTCCGCCACGGTGAATGTGATTACGCTCAACAAGGCTGTCTCTACAGACACGAGATGCCGCTAGATCGCTCCACACTCGAGAAGCTTGGACTTAGAGATATCCCACGTTGGTACCGTGAGAAGCATCGACTGGCCAGCTATCTAGCTGGTGGCAACACCATGAGTGGCATCAATCTAAGCAGCACCACGAAGCCAAACTTAATGGAGCGAGATTGGCGCAGCCACCCTGTCGACGTCTCGCTTGATGGCACCAGTCACAAGCCTGAAAAGAGAGCCGAGTTGCCTACGGCGTCTAATACCAGCCCAACGGGGAAACGAAGTACGAAGCCGAGCACTAGCCACAGCCTACCGCCGAAGCAGGCTGTTTCTTCACCAAAGTCGGTTGTCTCCGACCCCAAACCAGCTACCTCGACGCCTAAGCCGAATCGTCATGCCATCCTTAGCCGACACCAGCCTTCCCCTGCCACTGCTTCTAAGATCAAAGCCGCTGCCACTGTTCTCGATGAGGAGACTGTCTCAGCTCGCCAGCTTCGCGAGACGATCCGGATGCTGGACGCCTATGATCAGCGCGAGCGTGATAGGCTGTCCGAAAAATACCAGTCGCTCGCGCTACAGAAGAACGGTATTGTGGTGCCTGCCAATACGCCCCGTACCAGCAGGGCGTCGAGCACGAGCGGAAGCGCTGAGGCGGAGGAAATGGCCGAGGAGGCCGTCGGAAAGGCCACCGAAGGTTCTAAATCCACTGAGCCACCGTCGGTGTCAACCTCGACGTCGCCATTCCCAAAGTCAGCCAGCTTACATCAACTCCAGCGCTGAAGAAGAGAGCTGATAAGCCGAAACAGAGAGGGGCAATAACCGGAGGCGTAGTGGAAGTGTGGTGGGCGGAAGGGAAAATATGAGATTCTAGAGGCTAGTGGAGTATGGTTGACCTTCAAGGGGAATTTGGTGTGACTTAAGATGGTGTTGATAGTGATTGGTTTGGAGTTCGGGATATCTGGAAGAGTGATGGTTTCTTGATGTTTTGAGTTCTGACTCCCTTTCTTGATAGCTTTGCTTGCGCACTAACTAGTTCTTATGGGCTTCCAGGTTTCTCGTAGCGAAGCTGGAGACGCTGCAATAAAAGTACTTATATTCCCACCCCTCCTACGATTTGATGCATGAGTAACGCTGCTCAGCGAGCAAAGCTCCATTCTCCCAAGGTATATCGAAAGCGCGGGCAGCTTGCAGCAGCACACCTACACTCGACCCAGCATTTCAAAATTTTCAACCGCATGCCCGATGAATGCTTCGGTACTAATATTTTTTCACTTCTACTCACATGAGCAGCATGTCATCGAGAATAAACTGAGGCACAGGCACCGACCTAGGCCACTCATGCACCCCCATTCCAACGCCAACGCATGTCTTCAACATCATAATTATCAGCCGTGCAAATTGCTATCAATGGTCCATGGGTCTCACCCCTATCCTTGGCTGCCCCGATACGGTTCCGCGCCCCTTGAACAAACTTTGCTTCCAAATCGATGACTCTTGTTGGAAGCAAAGATTCTCTCGGTGAAGGACAGGCCTCGTGGGGTTTTAAGCATTCCTCTATCCAAGATTTGGCACGGTTCGTCGTAGATCCTTCTGCAGCCTGCGAAGCTTGCACACGGCCAACTATAGGAATAGGAATTAGGGGCTACCCTACGATAGTGTGAATGAGGATGATGAGATTTCTGGGAGTGCACTTATAAAACTCGTCGCCTTGGAGACTCGATGCTTTCTTAAGCATAAAGCGTCGAGTGTAGATTGTGGTCGACGTGAAGTATCCCTTTCCCTAATGTCTACGTACTATTTCGCGCTTGGTACTAGTACAGCCCTGCTAATCAACGAACACGAGGCCTAGCCCTGTTGCCAGGTCGGGCGCCCCATGAGGATGCCCCACCTATTGACTTCGCTGGCTGATATTTCAGATCAGTCTATTGGATATATTTTTGCTCGTGGGTGGCCTTGCCGAAACATTGACGAACCACGAGCAGTATGCTCGGAAGCGCGACTGGAGTGGCGACGAGTTGGTCAGGCCTACCGGACAATGACCGTTGAACATTTCTTCAACATCCTCTACAACCCTTTCTGGATGATTCAGATCTACCAGCTTCCAGGCTTCCGTCTGCAAAACCAAACCCCATACAGCACGAACGGCGCCCAATGATAGGGTCTCTTCGTATCATCCTTCTTCCTAGCCTCTAAGACAGTATGCTGCAGGGCCCTTGCCAAGTTCACAATTGGCCCCAGCTCGGCCCGATCTACATGGTGCAGGAAGTAGTCGTAGAAGATCCGCGTGAAGAGGCGGCCGGTGGAAGACTGAATCGGCCACAGCGCGCCGAGGACGGATGTTGCGCCACCGAGGAGAAAGGACGAGAGCAGACCCAGTGGGTCGTCGCCAGACAGCGAGAAATCTTGCACTCCGCTTGAACAAGCTATCAAGGTCACGTGGGCGGCGCTGATATTGAGAGAGGCTATGTCGGAGATGGTGAGGTGTTGTATTGGAGGGCCGAGGACCAGTGATTGTCGTGTCGGAGCATGCGTGTCGGAGATGCTGTGGCCGTGGAAGTGAATGAGGTCGGCGGATGTAGAATGTCGCTTGAAGCTGTCGGTGGTAAGACCGGCTCCGAAGACGACTGTCGCACCAAGCTCACTGCCTAGGTCTTTTAAGGACCTGTAGATTTGAGATCTTTCTGCTTCTGTCGCAAGGTCACTGGATGCATCCTCGTACGCTCCGAAAACTGCTGCCGTCCATGTCGTCGGTGCCTCCGCTTTGGGTTCGGGGGCGGCAAGACGCTGAAGACAGCTGACCAGCACGGCATGTGAGGGAACGTACATGACAGGGTTCCGTTCGATGAGTATTTTGGAGCCTACGGGGACGGCGTGCAAGGGCACATTGTGGAGAGGCGCCGTGGGCGAGAGGAATAAAATATCTCCAGCATTGCTGCTCTCTTCCAATGGTCGAACAATTGGGATCAACGGCCGCAGGTACCTTTCGGCGTCGGAGTCATTCATCCTGGCTTCATTGATTCTTCCTACGGCTTCTTTAAGATCCTCGAGGGGTATCTCGATCTCGACCATTTTACGAACTGCGAACGGTCCGTCCTTGTCTTTGTCCATAGTGAAGGAGAAGAACAGAAGCTTGGATGGACACGTACCAAAGCTGACCCAGTCTACAAAGACCAGCTTGGCCGCCGACGCTGTTTGAACCCACTGCAGATCTTCGAAGGTCAAGGCGCCTCGAAGACTGAGGTAATCAGGGGCATGTTTCAGCTGTTCCGCTGGCAATAAGTTTCTTAGCATCTTTGAAATTCCTCGAGCTTTGCGTCTCTGAATCCACTGCCACGTCTGATCGCTGTCTTGGAGGCCGACAGCGAGTTCCAGAGCGATATCAAAATACAGTTGCTCGAGTTCGGTGGTGAAATATGCCTGTGACGCGGCCAACGCGTGCGTTTTGTCGGCCGAATCGCTTCCGTCGTTTGCTTGTCTCTCTATTTGGTCCTTCAAGTCAAAGGCTTCCCCGAAACATTCTAAAACCATCTTTGCTCCCACGGTCAGCGACTCGAACCCTGCCACACTCCTAAACTGGCGTATCGCCGGACCACCGAATTCCATCAACAAGTAGCAGACCATTCCTTTGACGGTCAGAAGTTCGGCACGTTTTACCGCATTTTCTTCCGGAGTAAACGTGTTTGTAAGCTCACAGAGCAGCTTGAATAGATGCTCGAAAGTTGGTAAACATTCATTGTGTATGGCAAAGACAAGGAGCCGGAGATAGCGAGTCTCGTTGAAAGTCGCCTGAGCGCCCTCAGAGAAGTCGTCGTTTTCACCGAATGCCAACAAAGACGCGTCTGATTTTTCGACGAATTTTGGCGGTTGGGCCTGGAGGAAAATTGAAGCGGAGCCTCTCAAAAAAGCGATCTCATACTTGCTATATGCATTATCGGCCTTCCAGTCGACTTTGTTGCACGCCGCTTCCGTCTGGTTCAAAATCTCAGCCGCGACCGTGGCAATCTCCTCTGGGTCATCCCCTTGCAGTCTTCCGAGCTCTTCCAAAGCCTCTACAAGGAGGAGCTGCTTCTCGACTTGCGCTTGATACCATCCATGACCTCCATCTATATGGATGCCTCGCTTGAGTCGTGTGCATACGTCTTCCAGTATATCCACCCGTTTTTCTTCAGACGCTCGTCGTGGCTGTAGCATTGTCTGCAATCGGATGGTTTCCGCGAGGGACTGTTCTTCCTCGCTCTTGCACTTCCTGCAATACTCCAGATATTTCTCCGCGTGATACAGTGCGTCCTCGCGCTGGTGCAGCATGAGATACTCCGCCCATTGGCGCCTATGGAAGGACTGCAGATAGGGCAGCTTCGTGCACACAGGGGCGGAGAGAAGTCTATTTCGTCGCTCTCTGGCCTCAGCTAGATTGCCAGTAAAAGCATTGAGCAAGTCACAATGACGAAATTCGACCAGTGTCCGACTAAGCGCGTCCCCACTCTGATCGCATACTGCCTTCAAGTAGCCATGGATTTGATTACCGAATGCCGCGGCTTGGGAGAGGTTAGGAAGCAGGCTAACAAGTTCAGCCGCATACTCAAGAGCCTGCAAGGCCGTATCGTAATTGCCCAGTTCAAGCAGGATAGTCGACAGTTGCGTGAGGCGATCAATTCTGTCCGATACGCCGTATCGAGCTTCCAGAAACCGTTGCATTATTAGATCTCTATAAAGCTTGGCCATGCGATTGTCTTTGTCGAGAAATTTTTCGAGCAAGTTCAGTGCCTTTTCGGCATCCTTGAGCCTTCCGTGCTCACCGTGGAGCTTAGCCAAGCGAAGCATACAGGCAGTGATGGCGTGGTCATCCTCGGCCAAGGAGGAGGTCATAGCCTCCAGTTGCGGCTCAGGATTTTCCACAAAGTATTCAAGAAGCTCGAGAACCTCGAAATAAAGGCGTGCTCTAGTCAGTTGGAGAACCAGTTCCTGCAAGAATTGTTGATCCCAGCCGATTTGTGGGTTCGGGAATCCATCTCCGTACAGCCGCCAGAAATAGTGGATCTCCAGGCAGTAGTATAAAATGCGAGGCTCTTGAGGTCAGCCGGACGCTGTCTTTTGGAAATACGTCCGAGAGTAAACTTACGACGCATTCATCCCTGTGCTCTGAATCCAGCACTGGCCGATATTTTTGAAAAAGCGATGCGGCCGATTGCAGCGGGCCGGCCAGCTCCAAGCTCGTACTGACGCAATTGAGTTCACTTTGGATGAACCTTAGCTCTTGATACGGATCGCTTCCTTGCTCGGGGCTACCAGTTGTATGAGTCGAGAGCGAGAGTGACTTGTGGTCGCCGAGGATCAAGTGTATTCTAGATATTTCTGCTTCGAGAGCGTGTTCAGCGTCATGGCAGGACTCGTCTGAACGTACCTTGGCTAGACAGTTTAATGCATCGTCGAATTTGTCAATATTGCTCTGATGCCTGCTCTCAGAAATTGCAGCTTGCACGACGCTCGAGAGGGCAGCAGCCATCACAAATCCTATTAGTGCAGACTCCAAGAGCGGCGTTAGATGGGAGGTTAAGTAAAGACGGAGTGGACGCGGCGGGAGCGGCTTGGCGGAACCCGTTCGGTCTTCAACTGGGATATGCAGGTCCTGCTTGTTCCTCAGCTTGCTTCAAGCGCGTCTTGCATCCTCTTCAAGTTTCCAGCTTTCTAAGTCTAAGTTTTGTCATGGAGTTCGTGTTGGACCTCCAAGCCAAGACCGGCGAACTCAGGCCTCAGCACAACGAGCCAGGTCAATCTTCAACTCGAGAAAACGTCCTCGAATATGACCCGAACGAATACACACTGATCAACCTTCGCATTGACACCGTCCAATACGGTCTCTATGAGGGCGACCCGGCAGCGTTGATCATATTCCGATTCATTATCAAGTTCCGTCCGGGATCCAGAAGGATCAGAAACTTCCATGTCAACATAGAATTTCGCAAACAAGGTACACGCGGAGAGGGTGAAAGTTCATCTCATCCAAAGGTGATGCAGTTGGCTCCTGAGGAGAGAAGAGGTAAAATCTTCACGGAGGAGAGGGGCAACACGATCACCGCTGGCGCGGAGGTGCCGCTCGGACCGACCGGTGCAAACGTCCATGTGGATGACGAGATAGCCAGAAAAATCAACCGAGAATACGAGCTTAAATTGAGTGGATGGAAGAAGAGTTCGGATGTGGCGACGGACAACGTACTTGTCTGGGATTGTACGGAGGCCAAGAAAGCGGCAAAAGGAGTCGTGCCCGGCTACCGGGCAGCTGCCGTCGTGAAGTGCCCATCTGACGAGCCCTTCATCGCCATCTTCGAACTGGACGCCGAGCGAGGGATCTTTCAATTTGACCAGAATGTGTTTGAGTACGTGAACGTCTTTGCTAAGAAGGACTCAGACGACCCCGTCATCTTCAACCCAACCAAACCGATGGGCCACCAATATCCAAATTTAGGCGACTTCAAAGACCTGAATCTTGAGGACTATATTACGTTGGAACCGATCAAGGCTCTACCATTGGGGTATTCCTAAAAGTCCCAGAGCACGCGGACATGAAAATCTGGAAGAAAAGAGAAAATCAGAATGAACCGACATTTAAAAGGTCATCCGAAGTGGCCACATAGAACTTCTTCAGTCGAGGCACCCCCTAGGAGACCTTTCCGAGGAGTGTGCCCGTGTCCTCTAGTTGGGGTGAGGCAACAGATACACCTGCTCTCTGCTCGATTCATTTCTCGTTCCTCTTTATGGTCGAGAATTGTATCCCATGAGATAGAATTTAGTATCCTAAAGCTTGGGAGCTTGACCTGGCCTCGAAACCTAAGGCTGTTATGTACCGGAAGTAGATAAACAATTGTCCTACTCTATTTCAGCGTTCAAAAATCATAAAATAGAACTTCTAGAAAGCGCATATCGTCCTATCTAGACATGCTTTCCTAGATCTGGAAGCTACAGACAACGTATCCGAGAGCTGGAGCGTAGAGAAGTAGAATGTGATGCTAGCTAGAACTCCACCCATTCTTTTCAAGTCCCCTTTGCTTCTCCAGTCCCTACCTGGCCACT
>Ga0335075_10012136_pt1 | contig 13022 bp, 12 predicted proteins | sample Lox_Sample_24_FD_206723 | JGI IMG/M metagenome (GOLD analysis project Ga0335075, IMG submission 206723) | Soil microbial communities from Loxahatchee National Wildlife Refuge, Florida, United States - Lox_Sample_2.4 | ecosystem: Environmental > Terrestrial > Soil > Wetlands | place: USA... | reverse complement strand
TCCTCGCCAGCTTTGCGACTGCGCTCTTCATAAAGCTGCGTGGCTCGCGTTTGAAGCGATATGCTCGGTCGATCCAGAGATTCGAGAAGAGAGCCAAGCGTTCGTGCCATCTGCGGCTCGCGAATTTTGCCTGGATGGCGGGATACCCGCCTCCATCGTCAAACTTGAACGTGCGTGGTTTCAGCTCGCCGGCAATTTCCAACTCGCCCAGATGCCTGCCCAAGTCCTTCGCCGTTTGACGCACATGCGCAACGTCTCGCGCCGGAATCCCCATAAGACCGCATCCCGGCCGACCAGCAGCGTATTCATCCGCACCGGATCGCCCAGGATAGGGCCGCGTCCTTCGAGCCCAATCCGCCCATCGACGATGCAAAGATCCGGAGGAAGCAGCTTGTGCAAACCGCTGATCGCAGCCGAAAGATAGGGGTGGAGCGCTGAAATATCTGCGTCCGCGAGCAGGCCAAGCGAATTCTTCAAAACGCCCGTCATGCGCGTGTATGGATGGACTTTCAAATTCGCAACCGAGACAAAATACATCTCCTCTAGAAAAATCTGCGGGATTCGCACTGGCATCGGCAAGCCATCCAGCCGAATCTCGATCGTTTCCACGCGCGACAGATTCAGCAGCTCAACATTTTCTTCTCGCGCAGCGTCTACCCAGCCGAGCCTTTCGAACGTTTCATCGCACGAGCGACGGTGCTTGTAAGCGCTCACAGCATCCGATTCGACGACGCGGATGCGTACGTCCGGGCGCACGGCCCGGAACTCGCGTGCCAGCACGCTAACCCAGCGAGGGTCCGTCGTTGCTCCCGTTTCCCACGACGTGATGTCGCACAGATTGGGCTTGATCACCACCTGTTGGGGCAATTGTGCCGGCGCGATCCCTTCGACTTGCCACAGCGCGGTCGCAAATCTCTTCGCCAAATCGTCGCGCTCCGTCGCCATCACCGCCGATACTTTCGTGACCCCGCTCACGACGCTATCCTTGCAATCTTGATCAAACGCAGCTGCCGCCAGTGCCGCCGAATCTTCATCGAGATTGTCTTCAGCGCTGGCCGCACCACTCGGCGCAATGGATGCGGGTCGATCGCCCGTATATCGTTCCACATCGCGCGTTTCTGCGTCAGGGGAACGCGCAGGCTCATCAATACCATCACCCATGCGAACGACAGTCTTTTGCTCGCCGCCTCTCGCGCAGCATCTGTGGGCGTAGCGTGCTCCATCACCCACCGAACTACGTGCAGCAATTCCTGAATCTCCGGGGCGCCTGAACGATCACCCCAAACGCTGCCCGGATGCAGCCTGTAATAATTCAGCGGCTCGCTCGTGTATGCCATTTTTCCCCTCAACGCGAGCCCCGCCCACAATTTCCAGTCGCCGCAGAAGCGCATGTTCTCGTCCGCACCACCCGCCGCTTCGTACGCATCTTTGCGAAACACGGCCGAGCTCGCGTTGCGCACCAGATTTGCCAGCGGAAAGTATCGACCGCATTCTTCGACGCCATCCGCAACGAAACCTGTCCTCCATCGTTTGACCTGCGGGCCCCGGATCAGCGGATCGCCATACCCGTCAACGATGCAGTCGCGGCCCTCGGCGCGCGCTTCGCTAGCTTTGCGGATTTGTTCTGTACCGCCAAGAATGGTTCCGGCACCAAGCATGATTACTCTGTGCGAGCGGCAATACGCAATCACTACGCGCTCGTCCGCTTCGAGCAGCGCTACCATGCGCTCCAGAAAGCGTGGGTCGGAATAATCGTCCGACTCGGCGATCCACACATATTTTCCGCGAGCCATGCGAACGCCCTTGTTCCACTGCTTGAACGTGCTGCCGGAGTTCGTTTCGTTCAGTTCAAGTCGCAGATCGCGTGGCGCAGGCTTGCCCTGAGCGCAGTCGATGGGCGCGCCCGCCTCTGCTCTTCGCGCATAATCCCGCAGAATTTCGCCGCTCTCGTCCGTCGACGCATCGTCCAGCAGGATCAGCTCGAAATCCTGAAATGTCTGGGCAAGGATCGTATCGAGGCGCTCGCGCAAGAAGTTCGCGTGATTATAGTTCGGGACGATTACGCTTACCGTTGGCATCGCGTCATGGCTTTACCGCGAAAACAGGGCTCCACAAATTTTAAACCATTCCCCAGGCCGGTGCTTCTGGTATGATTTCGCGGGGTCCCAGCCTGGGTGTTTCAATCCTAATCTTCTCTTGGGAGAGCAAACCAACGTGCCGCCAAAATCTGGATGGTATGTGTGTGCCCTTTTTGTCCTTTTCGTCCCGGTTCTTTTAGCGGGTTGCTCAACGACTCCGCCACCGCCCATAACCGTTGCGATCTCCCCTTCGCCGGCATTCGTTGGCTCGGCGCAAACAATTCAACTCACGGCTACCGTGACGAACGACTCTTCCGGCGTCACCTGGTCCGTCAGCGGCGCCTCGGGCGCCACCATCGACTCCAGCGGCAACTTCACCGCCCCTTCCGTCACCCAGAACGCCACAGCCACCGTCACCGCTACCAGCAAGAAAAACGCCGCCAAATCCGCCTCCGCCACAGTGAACATCGTTGCGCCCGGCACCGTCGCCGCCACGAACAATCCCCAAGTCGCGCTCTACACCATCAATCCTCCTTCCGACGCCAAAGTCTCGATTCAGTTTGGCACCACCACGGCATACGGCCTCACCACCTGGACGCAACCCACCCCGGCCGGTGGAGGCCCCGTCAGCATCTACGTTGCCGGCATGCTCGCCAACACCGCCTACCACATGAGCGCCGTCATCCAATTTTCCGGCGGCGCCGCCGTCACTGACGCCGACCACACCTTCACCACCAGCGCCCTCCCCACAGCTGAATTGCCGGCCGTTACCGCTTCCACCACCGCCGGCATGACCCCCCAATCCGGCGTCGAACTTCTGCAACTGAACCCCGTTTCGAGTCCGGATCCAGTGCGAGTGGCGATTACCGATTTGGCCGGCAATTTAATCTGGGGCTATGACCCCGGTTCGGCCGTCATTGGTGGTCCCGGTCCGGCCAAGCTTCTTCCGAATGGTCATTTCCTGATTGGATTCGGTTCTCAGCCAGACGGAGAGGATTCTACGATTCAAGAGGTCGATCTTGGTGGCAACGTTGTGTGGTCCATGACCGCTGCCCAACTCAACCAGGCTCTGGCGAACGCCACTTGCTCTGGATGCAATATTACGGTCATCGGCACTCACCATGATTTTGCAGTTCTCCCAAACGGCCACGTCGTTGTCATTGCTGCGCAGGAGCAAACTATTTCGGGCCTGACGGGCTATACCACTCCACAGACGGTGGATGGCGACGTCTTGATCGATCTCGATCAGAATCACAATCCGGTTTGGCTTTGGAATGAATTCGATCATTTCGACGTCAATCGCCATCCCGAGGGCCTTCCTGACTGGACCCATACCAATGCTATCGTCTACTCGCCCGATGACGGCGATCTGATCGTCTCCAGCCGGCATCAATCATGGGTCTTTAAGGTCGACTATCACGACGGCACTGGAACCGGAGATGTTCTATGGAGGCTCGGGTATCAAGGTGACTTCACTCTCCAGGGAGGGACCCCTCCACAAGACTGGCAATTCGGCCAGCACGATGCAAACGTCATCAGCACCAACAGCAGCGGCGTTTTTCAAATGACCATGTTCGACAATGGCTTTCTCCGCGTCATGGAGTCGAACGGCGACCTCTGCGGCACAACCGGCCAGCCCGCTTGCTACAGCCGCGTACCCATCTTCCAGATCGACGAGACCGGCAAGACCGCGACCCTCCAATGGGTCGACAACCTGTCGCCGATTTATTCGTATTGGGGCGGGGGATCGCGTCAGCTGGCAAACGGAGACATCGAATTCGACGAATGCACTCCGACTGCGACCACAGCGGCTATCTATGAAGTCACAAAAACGACGCCGCCTCAGACCGTTTGGCATATGCAGCTTACCAACGCAAACGCGTACAGGGCACATCGTATCCCTAGCCTGTATCCCGGCGTCCAATGGTGAGACACCTCAGCCCACGAAGGAGATAACGTGAAAGCAAAAAACTGGTTGTCCAGCGCTGTTTTGGCGGCTGCATTGGTGTGCTGCGGACTAGTTCTCGCCCAAGCGCCAACAGTCAGGATCAATCCGAGATATCCGGCTCTCGTCGAAGCGCAACAGCACATTGATGCGGCCTATGCGAAACTCGACGCAGCCCAGCGCCAACACAGGGATCATCTCGGCGGCCACGCAGAGAAAGCGAAGCAACTTCTGGCCGAAGCCGATCAGGAGCTAGCGGCGGCCTCGCAGTACGCGGATCAACACCGCTAGCGCTATCCCTTGATTCGGAGCGAGTCCGGGAAATGCATGGGCTTTTGCCGCCCATACCATTCCCATAACGCATAAAATTGCCTCGGCGAAAGTAGAGAGGCGGCCGCACCGAGCGTCACGTACTTGAACAGCCGGTACGCGATGCTTGGGTTTTGATACTGCGAGCGAAACGACAGCATTTCCGTGCGGAAAGCTTCCAGCCTGTCCCCTCCCAGGCTGCGCAGCTTCTGGCGCCTCACCACAACCCACCACGGATAGAACGACGCGAGCATCGCTTGCTTGCTGACTCCTATGCGAGGCAGCATCTGCTCGATCTGCTGGAACATCACTTCCAGCATTTCTGATTTGCGTCGCAAACGCTCGCGGCTTTTTGCGTCGACCGTATGCAGGTTGGCCTCGTGGTGCCGGTAGTAGCAAAGCGCGTCCTGAAACACCAGCGTGCCGCTCGCCATCGCTGACCATGCGATGGGGCCGTCCGCGCAGAAGACGAGCACCTCAGGAATCGGTACTATGCGCTGCAGCACCCCCCGGCGTACCGTCAGCGCGCCGATGATCAGAAACGGCCAATACGTCGTCGACAGCCGCGCGGTCTCCGGTGTCGCCAAGCTGAAGAACTCGCGCCGCTCTGGGACGCGCAGATTCCTTTCACTCGTTTCCTGATGAAATTCGTAGAATCCGTGACTCACCGCTCCAGCCTCTGGATTTTGTTCCAACGCCGTAGCCACGGCCGTCAGCTTTCCGGGCGCGAACCAATCATCGCCGTCCAGCAACGCGATGATCTCACCGCGCAGCTCTGGAACCGCTGCATTGAAGGCGGAGGCCTGCCCGCCATTCCTCTTTCTCAATAGGCGCACGCGCGGCGCAAACTTTGCGACGATTTCGGGCGTGCGATCTGTCGACCCGTCGTCCACCACCACGATCTCGTATTCCGAAGCGGGAAAATCCTGCTCGATCGCGCTCACCACCGCCTGCTCGATGTACCTCTCGTGGTTGTACGTGTCGATCAGCACGGAAAGGGCTGGCCGTGCCGCAGTTGTCATGCCGATTCTCTCGTGCGCTGCGTTGGGGGCGCAGCGTGCCGCAGTCGCTGGCCCAGGCGTCTCACTCTCGTACGGACCCCTTCGAGATAATGCACGCGCTTCCCGACGGCCAGTCCTGCCAGGGCGTGCGTCCAGCTGTATGCGGCCTGTCCCGCTGTCATCGACCGGCCATAGACCAGGTTTTTCCGGCAAAGGTGGGCAAAGAGTCGCAATCGGCCCGGGGCTGTCAGACGGAACTCGTCTTCACGCTGCGCGATTTGCCACGGCCCAAGCACGAGGCGGCCCTTGGGGCTGCTCAAATCGTTCCTTCGCCGAATCCAATCCTTCACCGCTTCAATCGCCGCTCCCCGTGCGGCCAGCCGCCTCTCCAGCGCCTCCACGCTCGGCGTGCCGCGCTCCGCGAACCATAAATTTTCGCCGTGCACCCTGTTTTTCGCTAGGCACTCCTCGACGAAGCCTACCTGGCCCAGAAAAACCACTGTCCCGACTAGATATGCGTCCGCCATGAACCGCAGATTCTCCGGAACCGGCAGCACGCGGCGCACCGCCGATGCGCGAAAAACGAGCGAGGACGTAGGCGTTCCCAAATATCCCAGCAGTTTCCGCCGCTCAGACGCATCTCCGGGACGCCCCGGCGCCCTCGGCTCCCATTCCCACCCGTCCTTCGGGTCCCAATACTTGTATATGTGGTATGCGGTCACCAGCCCCGGTTCCTTTTCGAACGTCTCCACCGTTCGCGACAGCTTGTTCGGCATCCACACATCATCGCCGTCGAGGAACGCAACGAGTTCGCCCTTGGCCCGCTCGATTCCGAAGTTGAACGCTGACGCCTGCCCGCCATTCTCCTTGCGAAAATACTTCACCGTGTCCCCGTATTTCCTGACGCGCTCCGCCGTATCATCGGTCGAACCGTCGTCCACCACCAGAATTTCAGTTTGCTCCTTCGGGAAATCCTGATCCAGCGTGCTCTTGATGGCCTCGTCGATGAAGCGGCCATAGTTGTACGTGTCGATCACAACGGAGACAAACGGTCTGGCCATCACTCTCTTCCCGCTTTCGCTCGCACCCGCGCGAGCCCCTCGCGCGTCAGCCCGCGTGAATGCCGCATGCCGTATGTCAGGTCAAGCAGGCCGTACCACACCTTGCACCACATCTGTCGCGCTCCCTCGGCCGCTCGGCTCGGAGCCAGGAGGAGCGCCGCGCGCATCCCGCTCCGGATCGCGTGTGCATCGATGGTCTTTGCACGGCGCAGAATTTCGCGCTTGACCGCCCGCGGAACGTCTGTCCTCAGAAGCGCCGCAGTCCAACGGTCCGCGTGATACGCGCGCACTTGCCGCAACTCCGCTTCCGGAACGTCCACGCGGTCCAGCAGCCATCGCACCACCGCTAGCCATTCCACGATTCCCGCGCCCCACAGCCCGAACCGGTTCCTCGCCGCTCCCTCGTGAAACCGGAAATAGTTCAGCGGCTCCGCCACATACGCCATCTTTCCCGCCAGCATCAGCGTGCACCACAGCTTCCAGTCTCCGCAGATCCGAAAACTCTCGTCTGCGCCGCCCGCCTGCTCGTATGCCGCTTTCCGGATCACCACGGCACTCGCGTTCTCCACGATGCAGCCGTACACCATCGAGCGCCTCAGCTCTTCCTCCCCATCGACGCAGAAATCCGCGTTCCATCGTGCATTATCCACGCCGGGTACGAACGTCCCCAGCAGTCCCAGGATTTTGCCGTTTCCGATAACCTGCTGCGAGCGGCAGTAGGCGAATTGCACGTCGGCGTCATTCTCAAGGATCGGGACCAGCCGCTCCAGAAAACGCGCGTCCGAATAGTCGTCCGACTCCGCTATCCAGACGTATTTCCCTCGTGCCATCCTCACGCCCTTGTTCCATTGTTTGAACGGGCTGCCTGAATTCTTCTCGTTGAATTCCACGCGAACGCGTGCTGGCGCTGCCAGGCGCGCGTCGTCCGCATATTTTTTTAGAATTTCGCGGCTGTTGTCCGTCGAGCAGTCGTCCAGCAGGATCAGTTCGAAGTCCTGATACGTCTGCCCCAGAATCGTCTCGATGCGCTGCCGCAGAAATGGCGCGTGATTGTAATTCGGCACGATTACGCTGACGGTCGGCATGAAATTCCCTGCACTACGCGCTCTTCGCCACCCGCTCTCTCAATCGTCCCAGGTTCTTGCCGGCGTACCACTCCTTCGCCCGATAAAACGTGCGCGGCGGCAGCAGCAGCGTTGCCGCCCCCACGGCCGTGTGCTTGAAAATACGGTAGCGTAGGCTCGGGTTCGGATACTCCGCCGCGAACGCGCGCATTTCCGTGCGGAACGCGTTCAGCCGGCTTCCGCCGAACCTGCTTAGTTTGAAGCGCATCAGCTCCGTAAAGTAGGGATACAGCAGCGCCCACGCAACGTCCCGCCGCACTCCCATCTTCACCAGCATCGGCTCCAGCAGCTCGAACAGCAATTCGTGCATCTCGGACCGCCGCCGAGCCTTGGCGTCGTCGCCTGTCCTTTCAAAGGCGCAAAGATTCTCTCCGTGAACACGGTAGTACATCAGAGGCTCCTGGCACGCCCACACGCCTCGCGCGATGCAAGCGCCCGATATCAGCGTGTCCGCACAGAACACCAGCCCTTCGGGAATGGGCAGCAGCCGATCGAGAATCTCCCTTCGCACCGCAATCCCGCTGGTACGAAAGAAGTCCCACACCTGGAAAGCGCCGTGCGCCCTTTCTGACGTCGTCAAATCGGCCAACCCTGGCCGTTCCGGCACACAGACCTTTGTTTTGCCCGTCCGTTCACAAAACTCGAAAAACCCGTGCCCCACGGCCGCCGCGTCCGGATGCTCCGCGAACGCCGCGACCGCCGCCGAAAGCTTTTCCCGCCTCCACCAATCGTCCCCGTCCAGAAACGCGATAATTTCGCCGCGCAACTCCGGCACTGCCGCGTTGAATGCCGACGCCTGCCCGCCGTTTTTCTTTGTCAGGAGTCGCACTCGCGGCGCGAATTTCCTCACGATTTCCGGCGTCCGGTCCGTCGACCCGTCGTCCACCACCACGATTTCGTAATCGCTCGCCGGAAAATCCTGCTCCATCGCACTCACCACAGCCTGCTCGATGTACTTCTCGTGGTTGTACGTGTCGATCAGTACGCTTGCGCGAAATCTGCGGGAGTTCATCGGTTTCCTTGGGTACCATGACTTTAGCCGCCGGGCACTCTCCAGATACCTCAACGGCGAACCCGCTCCGATTGCCCATTGAGCTTATGAGCAATCCGGGATCTAAGCAGACCGCTTAAATTACGGATTGTCCACTTCAACGACCGGCGCTCGTTTTCCAGTGACGCCCGTTCAGCCACAAGCGATTCGCGCTCTCGCATCAGTTCCGACCAAGCCAGCCGGTACAAGTTGCCATGCTTCCGGGCGATAAAGTCGATGATCGCCGGGCCAAAGCCCTGTGTCCCCATTATCATGGACCCTTCCGCAACCCGGTAAATAAAGAGCACTTCCGGCACATACGAGAATTCCCACTCATGTTCAGCTGCGCCCAACCAAAAATCCCAGTCCTCCAGGCCCTGCACCGGCATCGTGCCGTCGTATCCGCCGGTTTGTTCCCAGATTGTTCGCCGGTAGATTGCGCACGCATCGATGTAATTCCACTCCAGCAACCGTTGCAGATCGAACGCACCGACGCTCCAACGCCCTGTCTGCGTACCCACATACTTCGCATCGCCGTACACCACGCCGACCTTCGGATTCGCGTCCAGAATGCGAATCCCATGCTCGAAGTATTCGGGCCTGACGCGGTTGTCGGCGTCGAGAGGAAGGATGTATTCACCAGTGCATGCTGCGATCCCCGCATTCCGCGCCGCCGCCAGGCCTTTGTTCTCTTGCCGGATAACCCTGATGCCCTTTGAACGCAACGCATCCATTTCCACGCGAGTGCGCTCGTCAGTCGACCCATCGTCCACCACGATCAATTCCACGTCCGCGCGCTTTGCATCAATGACGCTGGCAACCGCTTGGGGCAGAAATTCGCCGTGATTGAAGCACGGGATAACCACAGATATTCTGGGCTCTGTCATGGACTCGATTAGGTCCTATCGCTTGCGCTTCCTTCCGTGGGCCAATGAGTGGCAGTCGCCAACATCGACCAGCCGGTCTCTGACGGTTTCGTTCCAAAGGCGGAGCACTCCCGGCCAATCCTCGTTCACATCGTGAAACGCGACGATGCCTCCGGGTACAACGTGGGGGAAATAGCAATCGAAGTCAGCCTTCGCAGCCTCGTATTCGTGGCAGCCGTCTATGAACAGCATGTGGATGGGGCGCGACCATCCGCTTGCAACGTCGGTACTTTTGCCTCTCAGCACAGTAACGTGTTGAGAAACTCGGCAGCGCTTCACGTTTTCCGAAAATTCAGCGAAGAAGTCCCGTTGGTCAAGGTCCCAGCCTCCGCCGTCAAAGGTGTCAATGGAGAAAACTCGCTTTCTCCTTCCACGGCAACCGGACGCGAGGGCCACGGTCGAACGGCCCTTGAAACTCCCAATTTCGACGATATTGGCCGGGCTCGCCAGGGAATAGGCAGCTTCGAATAGCCATCTTTCTTGGCCGAGGGTCATCCAGCCCTCGACTGAGTTGATGAAGGGCCAAGAGTACAGCCATTGCCGCTCGCGGCGTGGCCCCTTCCAGTCAAGGTAGGCTCGCTGGAGTCTGAGCTTAATCCGCCGGGGGAGAGGCGGTGTTGGGGGGAGCGGGGTAGCCGCGGGAGGCGGGGGCGTGTTCGTCAGCATGACGGGGGCTCGATGTCCGATTTCTCGCCGACCGTGATGGTGTCGTAGGCGCACTCGGTGGGAAACCCGAACAAACCCAGAAGCCGATACGCCATTCGCATTTTTCTCGTCTGCCATTCGGCTGACTGCCCTGGGAGCTTGCGTCGCCCGTTTCCTTCCAAGGATTCCCACCGCGAAAACACGACTCGGAGTGAGGCATCTTCGTACAGGGTCCGCATCCCCTCAGGGAAAACGCGCCAGCAATCCACGGGGGCTTCGTGGTATGGCCAACTCACCGGATTGATAGTGACGACGAGTCCACCGGGTTTGCAGACCCTTGCCAACTCGTGCACCCAAACCCAAATTCGCCTCACGTGCTCGAGCACCTGTCCAGAAAGCACGATGTCATAGCTCCCGGAGTCAATCGGAAACTGATATTCGGAGGACGCGCGATAGGTCAACGACGCATCGTTCCGAATGTCCAGGGTGTGCCATATTATCGATGGCTCGTTCACGATTTTTTGATACGTTGACGGCGCACCGTCGGGACCAATCTCCAGCACTTTCACACAGGGGCGGAAGTACGCTTTGGCGTACTTTTCGAATAACAGTTTACTGTTCGAGTGCACGGTCAACGGCCTCGGTTCTAAGCTCGAAAGTCGATGGCATGTTCAAAATGCCCGTCCAGCCATCGAACGGAGTCTGGTAGTGCTCGGCGGCAACGATCATGTCAGGCTCACAATACCAACTGTCGATGACCACGCCCTCGTCATCAACTAACGTTGCGAGCCATGTGTACCGGCCAGGGCGTATAGGAAGCATCGGAAACGTGTGATCAAACACGTGCTCTCCGGCGCCAACAGCGATCCTCTCGGGGGCCTTCGACCAAATCAGTTGCTGCTGGTGATCGTAGAGTGCAAGCCCATGGCCGCCTCGTTTCATGGGTTGGTGAACCTCGGCGCCCACTCGGATCGTCACCGGCTGAAGATGGTCAAGCGTATACGGGTCCGTCGTCGGGTTGGCGATTTGCCAACTTAGTATTCGCGTCCGCCCCACGGAACGTTGAGATGTCTGTCTCTCTCTCCCGTTGCCACGCGACATTGCGGCTTCATAGGCGCTGACCACTTCGTGTACCGATGAATCGAGCCGCGCGTTTCCGCCTTCCACCCACAGTGCTCTTTTGCACAGCCGACGGACTGCAGCCATGTTATGGCTGACGAAAACCACTGTGCGGCCCTCATGGGCCACGTCACCCATTTTCCCCAGGCACTTCTTCTGGAACGACACGTCTCCCACCGAAAGCACTTCATCCACGAACAAAATTTCCGTCTCCAGGTGCGCGGCCACTGCAAACGCCAGCCGGATGTACATCCCCGACGAGTAGTACTTCACCGGCGTGTCGATGAATTTTTCCACTTCGGCGAAGGCGACGATCTCGTCGAACTTGCGCGTGATCTCGCGCCGGCCCATCCCCAAAATGGCGCCGTTGAGGAACACGTTCTCCCGCCCGCTCAGCTCGGGATGGAACCCCGTGCCCACTTCCAGCAGGCTTCCGACGCGCCCGTGAATCTCCGCATGTCCCACGGTCGGCTTCGTGATGCGCGACAGGACCTTCAATAGCGTCGACTTGCCTGCGCCATTCCGTCCGATCAGCCCCAGCACTTCGCCCTCCTGCACCTCGAAGGACACGTCGCGCAGAGCCCAGAACGTTTCGCGCGGCTTGCGCCGAAGCGCTGCCACCGGATTGCGGCACACCTCGGCGATGCGGTCGCGCAGCATGCCCGACGCTTCCGCCCCCACCCGGTACTGCTTCCCGATATTTTCTACCCGAATTACGCTCATGTGCTTCAATGTAGCGCTGGCGTCTCGCCGGCGACTTTTTCCTGCGTGAGCCTCCTCCGCCCCGATCCGGTACTGCTTCCCGATGTTTTCGACCCTAATTACGTTCGTGGGTTCAGTTCAAATTGAAAGTTGGTAGCCGAAAGCGTTCCGGTAGGGGCACAGCATGCTGTGCCCGCATCGGTCGGCGCTCGTCTGCATAAGTCCGCCGCCATTTCCTCTGCCTTGGGCCTTCTTCGACCGTAATTACCACGGCCTTTTCGCTCCCAATAGCGCACTTTAGAGGCCCCCAATAGGTCAAGTCACTTGACCTACTTAGCGTCCTCTTTTTTACGATCCCACCCGGCGTTCGCCCTGGTTCGCTCAGCGTCCTCTGTGCCTCTGCGGTAAAACCTTTTCTTCTTTCCGGCTTCTACCTTGCTCCTGGCGCGCCTGTGGTTTACGGCTGAATTTACTTTCAACTCTAAACCTTTAACTCTCAACTTCGTAGCCACTCGCCACTCGTCACTGTCTTCACCCTGTGCCGCTTCGCCAACACGCCTCCCGCCAGAATCAAGACTAACGGCTCAATCAGCGGAATCCGAATTCGCGTGCTCATCACGAGCGGCAGGTGCAGCAACGTTATCCCACCTGCGTAAATAGCGAACGTCAGCGCAATTGCCGAATGCGACTTTCGCAGAGCGAGCCAGCCCCCAATCGCCAGGCCCAGAACGATCCAATAGTAAACGACTCCTCCGCTGCGTAACACTCGGTCCGTAAACCGGAACCCGGACGTGTCCTCGAGCTGGTCCGCGCTCAGCCAAAAGACGGCCAACTTCTTTACAAGCAATGGGATAGCGTGCCACCCCATCCCGCGCCAGAGCCCGGGCGCCACTCGCAGCGCATTGATATTCAAATCGGCTTCTGAAGGGAACGAGCGCCGGCTGGGATCGTTCGTCTCGATCTCCGAAAGCACCCAACCCATCGCAGCACGCAAACGCGCCGAATCGCCCGGCTGCGTTCGGCCTTCGGGAGTGATAACGCCCTGGACCGCGTTTGGCCCGCTTTGCGTCGAAAATAGCCCA
>Ga0335075_10012135_pt1 | contig 13023 bp, 13 predicted proteins | sample Lox_Sample_24_FD_206723 | JGI IMG/M metagenome (GOLD analysis project Ga0335075, IMG submission 206723) | Soil microbial communities from Loxahatchee National Wildlife Refuge, Florida, United States - Lox_Sample_2.4 | ecosystem: Environmental > Terrestrial > Soil > Wetlands | place: USA... | reverse complement strand
GGCCTCCCACGCCCGCTGGTTGGCGGTCACTGATCGCGCGCGACCGCCAGGTACTCCTGATCGACCGCCTCGGCCAGCGGGCCGAGCGCCAGCGGGTGGGCCGCCACGTCGGCGAAGTGCCGGTTGCCGCCCCGGTGGTCGCTGTGGCTGTGCGTGTTGATCACCAGGACGGGCTTGCTCGTCAGCGCCCTGACCGCGGCCTCGATGTCCGCGAGGCCGAGACCGGTGTCGATGAGAACCGCCCGCTCGCTGCCCTCGACGAGGAAGCAGTTGACGTGCCCGGGCTCGGCGACCAGCCAGGTGCCCGGCCAACTCCTCGGTCGCGAACCACGTGACGTGGCGAATGTTCATCACGTCTACATGATGCGCGACCCCGGTTTCCGCCGCGTTACCGTTGAATTCGGGCAGCAGTTTGCAGGCAACCACGGCGGCGATTCCGTCGCCTTCTAACGGCTGTCAACGGCTTGCCTGTGGGTAAAACCATTCTGGTTCCATCTGGGAGTCAACACGGACTGTCCACCGTTCTCCCTCGTCCGCCACGTGGACGAGGTCGAACATGTCCGGCGCTGGACCCGAGATCGTGATGTTACCCGCCACTAGCTTAACGGTCACCGGACGGGACGTATCGATATAGGCCACCGGTGGAACATGGCCTTGCAGTTCGTCGTTGACGGCCGACCAGTCCTCTTCGGGGATGGCGGGGAGCATTGGCCGCAGAGCGGCGAGGACCTCGTCCTTCTCTCCTGACGGTACTTCTGGAAGCACGTTCGCGACCGCTCCGGTGAGCGCCGGGCTGACGTAACCCAGGGCCATCAGCAGCGCGCTGGCACCTGCGTCCGGGCGCGCGACCGTCTGTATGCCGAATGCTCTGGGGAAGTAAGCAGCCGCGTGCGTCATCCGGTCGACCACCATGACCTGCTCCGGGGGCAGGCTGTTGGCGATAAGCGCGCCTTTCTTCAGGTCTGACGGCCTGGTGAGCAGGTCGCTGACCGTGCCGAGTTCCGCTTGACCGTCGTCCAGTAGATGGAGGACTCCGGCGTTCTCGTCCTCGACGTCAAGCTTGAGCACGCCGCCAAAGACGTCCTCGCCGTCCTCCGCATGCACACAGACCAGCAAACCCCGCTTCGTGCGGGCGTCCATCTGTGCGATTAGCCGTTTTACCAGGGTCTCGGCGGCGGCTGCGAATTCGATTTTCGCTCCGAGTAGTAGAGTGCGGAACAATCCCTGGGCGGAGTCGTCCCTGTCGAACCGCGCCGGGTAGGTACGCCGTGTCTGTGTTTTCATGCGGATCTCGTCGATGTGACGGCACAGGAATTCCGCACCATCGGGATCCGGCTCGCGCACGAGTGGCGCGACCGGCGTCATGCCAGGGCCGGGCGGCCGGCGCCCGCGGCATGCACATCGAAGACCCCGCCACCTGCGCCGAGCAGATGCGCGAGGCGTTCTCCTGGGACGGCCCGGTCATCGTCGAGTGCCTCGTCGACCAGCACGAGCCCCCAATGCCCGCCAAGGTCAAGAAGCAGCAGGTCACCAAGATGACCCAGGCGCTGCGGGAGGGCACGCCCAACCGCAACCGCATCGCCCTGCAGATGGTGAAGGACCTGCTCGACGAGTCAACCTTCGACGCCAGCCCCGGCCACGTCATCCCGGGCAAGGTGGGCAAGGCGGCCGCGGGCGTCGCCGGCCGACTCCGCGACCTGGCCAGTGACGAAGACCCCGAATAGCAGGCGACGGGCGCCCGGCGCGGGAGTGATTCGCCGCGGGAGTCAGCCGATCCCGTTCAGACAATCCAAAAGTGGATACCGAACGGAAGCAGCCTACTCGGCACAGACGCGGCGCTTGCTGGGAGGTAGCTCGGTCAGCATGGACGTGACGACCGTGCGGGCTCGCCGTCGTCGCCGTGATCGCCCGGTGGACGGTCAGGGGGCTCAAGCGGTGCTAATAGCGGCCGACCGCTACGCCGCACGCCGGTGACCTACCTGTTCGCGGTGCTCGCGGCCTGCGCCAACGCGACCTCCTCGGTGCTGCAGCGCAAGGCCGGGCGCCGGGTACCGAAGGGCGAGAACCTGAGCCTGCGGCTTGTCTGGAGCCTGCTGCATCAGCCGGTCTGGTTCGGCGGCCTGCTGGCGGTAACTATCGGGTTCCTGCTCCAGGCGACCGCCCTGGGTAACGGCCAGCTGTCGGTGGTCGAGCCGATCCTGGTCCTGGAACTGCCGCTTACGCTGCTGCTCGCCACCCGGGTCTTCCACACGCGGCTGCACCGCCGCGAGTGGGGAGCGGCGGCCGTCATGTCGGCAGGCCTGGCCGCGCTGCTGTACTCCCTGTCGCCCGCCGAGGGCAGCACCGCGGACGTCCGCTGGTACGCGTGGGCCATCGGGATCGGCGTGAACCTCGCGTTCATGGCGGCGATGACCGCCTGGGGGCGACGCGGGCCGGCGGGCCACGGCCCGCACAGCGGGCAGGGCAGCGCGCGGCAGGCGGCCGTGCTCGCGGTCGGCGCGGGTGCCACCTTCGGGCTCACGGCGGCCCTGATGAAGGGCATGACCGGGACGTTTTCCCAGGGAATGGCGGCCCTGATGACCAGCTGGCAGCTGTACGCGATGATCGCGGCTGGGGTCGCGGGGATGTTCCTCATGCAGTCGGCGATGAACGCCGGGCGGCTGGTCGCGGCGCAGCCCGGACTGACCTTGACCGATCCCGTCGTGTCGGTCCTGTGGGGCGTGCTCGTCTTCCGCGAGCAGGTCAGGACCGGCTGGTTCCTCGCCCTGACGGTCGCCGGCGGCCTCGCCATCGCCGGCGCCGTCCTCGTGCTCGCCCGGTCACCGCTGCTGTCAGATGAGTCGGAGCGGCAGGACGCCCGAAGTGCCCACCACGGCCGGGACGGCTGATGTCACGCCGTGGCCTGCCGGATCCCGGCGTCGCCCGGTCGGCGGCGCCGCGCGTGCGGGCGGTTGCCGTGGACGCGGCCGGCGGCCCCGCCCGGGCCCGTACCGCGGGCTCGGGGCAGTAGCCGGCATCTGGTAAGGGCACCAGCGCGAAAAAGGAGCTGCGCCGCGGCCGCCAGAAGCCCCGCAGCGTTCACAGCGGCCGCGGCGCGCACCCCTTTGACACGAGCAAATCTATCGTAGCGCGACATTTCTGTCAACCCACGGCGCACCGCTGCGGCACCGCCAACCACTCGCCTCAACAAGTGCGGCCGTTTTGACGGCGATCGACGGGGAAGTGCCTGATATATCGTCCCGCGATGTTTTGGCCGAGGCGAGCGCGGGCCGGCGACGGGCGCGCTCACGGAGGGCCGGCCTCGGCGGGTGGCACGACCGAGAGAAGGCGGATCATAGCTGCGGCCGGAATCAGTGCCCGCCGTCTGCTAGCGCGGTTCATGTCGGCTGGCGAGAGGGCCGTCGCGTCAGGGCGGGGCCACCTGACCACGGCGCTCGGCGGTGCCACCAGGGCGCGGGTCGTCCTCGTGCTGGCCGGCGTGCTCGGGCTGAGCAGCGCCGACGTGGCCACGGTGGGCGCGTCGGCAACGGAACTGCGGCATTCGCTGGCGATCAGCAACACCGACCTCGGCTTCCTCGTGACGGTGACGTCGCTGGTGGCGGCCGTCACGACGCTGCCGTTCGGGGTACTCGCCGACCGGGTGCGCCGCACCTGGACCCTGGGGGCGATGGTGGCCTGCTGGGGCGCGGCGATGATCTGGAGCGCGACGGCGGTCAGCTTCGGCGGCCTGCTCCTCGCGCGGCTGTTCCTCGGCGTGGCGACGGCCGCGGCCGGCCCGATGATCGCCTCGCTCATCGGCGACTACTTCCCCGGCTCGGAGCGGGGCCGCGTCTACGGCTACATTCTCACCGGCGACCTGCTCGGGGCCGGCTTCGGGTTCGCCGTGACCGGCGACATCGCCGCACTGTCCTGGCGGGCGGCGTTCGCCCTGCTCGCCCTGCCCGCCTTCGGGCTCGCGTGGGCCCTGGTGCGCCTGCCCGAGCCGGCCAGGGGAGGCCTCGGGGCGCTGCCCGCCGAGAACCTGCCCGCCGACGGGGTGCCGGCGGACAACGGCCAGCCGCCGCGGACCGAGCCCGGAGACCCGGCCGCGGCCGGTGCCGCGACCGACGCGCAGCGGCTCGCCTACGATAAGGGCCTTACCCCCGATCCCGAACGCCGACTTGACGGCGACCCGACCCGGATGAGCCTGCTCGCCGCCGCCCGCTACGTGCTTCGCATCCGCACCAACCTGGTGCTGATCATCGCCAGCGCGTGCGGCTACTACTTCATGGCCGGCGTCGAGATCTTCGGCACCGAGTTCACCCGGCAGCAGTACCACATCAGCCAGGCCGTGGCCAACCTCGGGCTGGTCGCCCTCGGGGCCGGCGCCGTGGCGGGCGTCCTGGCCGGCGGCGCCGCGGGCGACGCCCTGCTGCGCCGACGGCACCTGAACGGGCGCGTCCTCATCGCCGCCGCGGCCGCCGCCGGCACCGTCGTCCTGTTCATTCCCGCGATCTTCACCCGCGACCTGATCGCCGCGCTGCCGTACCTGATCGCGGCCGCCTTCTGCCTGTCGGCCCAGAACCCCCCGATCGACGCCGCCCGGCTGGACATCATGCCACCGCCGCTGTGGGGCCGCGCGGAATCGATCCGCACCCTCCTGCGGTCACTCGCCCAGTCACTGGCGCCGCTGCTGTTCGGGGCCGTGGCCGACCACGTCTTCGGCGGCGGCCGGGCCGGCCTGCAGTGGACGTTCGCGGTGATGCTGATCCCGCTGGCCGCCAGCGCCGCCCTTCTGTTCCACGCCCGGCGCACCTACCCCGCCGATGTCGCGACGGCCCAGTACCAGCTCAGGTGACTCATGCCGGCATCGCTGTGGTTCCCGTCGTGATTCCCGACCAGTTTGGGCACGTCGGCCGGCTATCGGGAAACGTTGGACGCACCAGTAGACGACAATCTCGCGCACGGAGGCGAAGACGGTCATTACGGTTGCCGTATGGCAAAACCGCGCAAGCCGCGACGAAGTAAGGGTGCTCCGAAGCCGCGGGCTAGCCTGACCGAAACGCGGGACCTTGCAGAGGGCGCGCTGCGTGCGGCGGAGGAGACCAGGAAGGCACTTGAGGAGCAGCGTTCGCTGCTCCAGTCTCTCGTTAAGCCAAAGCCGGAGAAGAAGGAGTCGCCGGCGCGGTTCTTGGCCTTGGCCGCCGGTCTCGCGTTTTCCGAAGGAGTTTGCCGGCAAGCCATTTGTGCTAGCCCTGGCAGGGTCAGCTGTCTTGCGTGATGTGAACGCGCGTGACGTGGCGTACTCAGATAAGTATGGGCAGTGCCCGGCGGGTGTGCCAACGTACGTTGTCGGTTGCCAATTGATCTCTGGAACGGTACCCGTACCGGTCAATGAGACCACCATCACCGCGGCGTCACTCTGCTTTCCCTGGGAGAAGAACGTCGAGGTAATCTCAGTTTCCTTCTCGGGCACGGCCCGGATCAACTCCTCACCGGACTGGGCTCATCGCGTCACGAGCCTGCCATACCTAGGTAACCCGATTGGTAATGGACCGGACATCGATGGCATCAGCGCTCTAGGTGAAGCGGATCTCGGATCAGCGTTCGGGCGAGCGGAGTTGAGTGGCTGCCAGTTCTTGAACACGAGTCCTGCGTGGACGGACTCTACGACGAGCTGGCCGCCAACTATCGATAAAGGCGATTTCATGATGTGGAATCCTGACGACAACGGAGCCACGCTGACGGTAGTGAGCACCGGACAGCGCGTGGCCTGGGAAGGCAACATGCTCCTCGCGGTCCTGGGCATTGCGGGCGGCGCCTTCCTCACTTTGGCCGTGGCTACCTATCGCTCAGGTATGGCGCTACGACGCCATTCGAAGGCCGAGGACTAGATACTGCTGGCTGAAGGTAGCGCAGGGCAGGCCCCGCGCTCCTGCTCGTACACGGCGGCGGCGGTAACCACACGGCCTGGTGGCAGCAGGCACCGCAGCTGAGCCAGGTCCACAAGCCGGCCCGCGAGGTCACAGAAACCGCCAACGCGTTCTCCGAGGTGCGCCGCGCCGCGATCGAGGCGGCCAACAGGCGACGACAAATACGACACAGTATCGACTGCGTGACGATATTAATGTAGTTAGTGTTCGTCCTTGGCTCACCGGACACACGCGGGGTACCCGACTCTGCGGGAGTGGCCTGCCTGCCAGCGCCAGGGGTGGTGGCGTCGACCGGGGCCAGAATGCAGGCCGCTCGCAAGCTGGTAGCAAGTAAGACAGAGCATTGACCGTGAGACGATGCCAGTGTAACTATTGCTCACGGCCAAGCCACCCTGAGGAGGTCCTGTGATCGGCTCTCCGCCGCCGACCGCTACCGAGTCGCCGCGTCACGGGATCCCCGTGCTGCAAGTTGACGGGCTGTCCCGCTCCTTTGGGGGTGTGTACGCGGTCTCCGGTGTGTCCATGTCGGTCGGGGAAGGCGAGCTGAGGGGGGTGATTGGCCCGAACGGGGCGGGGAAATCGACGCTGTTCAACCTCATCTCCGGTCACCTGGCACCCGAGCGGGGAGTCATCACGTATCGGGGGAGGCGGATTGACCGGCTCTCTCCCCACGAGCGGGCCAGGCTCGGTGTCTCCATCGTGTTCCAGTCGGCCCGGTTGTTCTACGGCATGACGGTGCTGGAAAACGTGATGGTCGGCGCGCACGTGTGGTCCAGGCACGGTTTTCTCGAAGCCGCGTTGCGGCTGCCCAGGCACCGGCGGGAGGAGCGGGAAATCCGGCGCCGGGCCGAAGAGGCGATCGACCGGGTGGGCCTGGGCGGCTGGGCGTCGACGCCGGCCGAGTCCCTTCCGCTTGGCCAGCAGCGGTCGCTTCAGGTTGCCCGCGCGCTGTGCGGCGCCCCCAGGCTGCTCCTGCTCGACGAGCCCGCGTCGGGATTGCGGGCCGGGGAGAAAGAGTCCTTCGCGGAGCTGCTCAGGGCGCTCAAGGGAGAGGGACTCACCATGATGCTGGTCGAACATGATGTCGGTTTCGTGTCCAGCCTGGCCGACGAGGCCACGGTACTCGCCCTCGGGAAGCTGATCGCGGAGGGCCGGACCGACGAGGTCCTGCGCGACCCGGCGGTCGTGGCGGCCTACATCGGCACTGATACCAGCAAGGAAGCCGACGATGCTTAAGGCTACTGACCTGGTAGTGCGCTGGGGAGCGGTGACCGCGCTTGACGGGGTCAGCCTGTCGGTAGCCGACGGCGAGATGGTGGCCCTGGTCGGCCCGAACGGCGCGGGAAAGAGCAGCCTGGTGCAGGCGCTCGCCGGGCTCGTCCGCCCAGCGGGCGGAACCGTCACCGTCGAGGGCCGCCTGGCGTACGTGCCGGAGGGGCGCCAGCTTTTCTACGACCTGCCGGTGGAGGACAACCTCGCCCTGGGCGCATGGCGCGGCCGGAACCGTGAACCCAAGCGGGTGTACGAGGTGCTCCCCGAGCTGGCACCGCTCGCCAAGAAGAAGGCCGGGGCGCTTTCTGGCGGCCAGCAGCAAATGGTCGCCGTGGGGCGGGCCCTGATGGCGGACCCCGAGATCTTGCTGATCGATGAACTGTCGCTCGGCCTGGCCCCCATCATCGCCACCGGGCTGGCCAATCAACTGAAGGTGCTCCATGAGACTCGAGACCTGGCGGTCCTGTTGATCGAGCAGAACGCCGAAATGGCCTTCGACCTCTGCTCGAGGGTCTACGTGCTGGAAAACGGCCGCATCGTGACCTCTGGCAGTCCCGCCGAGCTGCGGCGCAGCGAGACGGTCCGCCGTGCCTACCTGGGAGCCGGGGGTGCCTTCCAGGGAACGGGCGACGGCACAGCGGGTGGCGGCGCGGCAGCGAGCGACCGGGCATGAGCGCCCTCGTCGATTACCTGATCTCCGGTCTCGCGATCGGCTGCGGTTACGCCCTGCTTGCCAGCGGTTTCGTCGCGATCTTCCGGGTCACCGAGGTCATCAACTTCGCTCAGGGAACGCTCGCCGTCCTCGGAGGTTTCGTGGCATCGTCCGCCCTTACCTCCGCCGGCCTTCCCCATGGCCTGGCGGAGGCGCTCGGAGTGCTCGCCGCGGGCGGCGCCGGCCTGCTCTTCGGGTGGATCGCCATCGGCAGGAAGGGCACTCCCCCGCTGGCCTCGCTGGTGATCACCCTCGGCCTGGCCGTCGCCGCGTACGCGGCGGAAATCGCGATCTGGGGTGACCAGCCCATCTCCTACACCGCCCTGCCTGGCGACTTCGTCCTGGCGGGCGCGCACCTGCTCCGCCAGTACCTCCTGGTCATCGGGGCTTCCCTGGTCGCACTGCTCGGCCTTGGCGTGTTCTTCACTCGCACTTACGCCGGCAAGGGCATGACCGCGTGCGCGAGCAACAAGTTCGCCGCGCGGGTCGTCGGGATCAACGTGCGCCGGGTGGGCCTTTACGCCTTCGGGCTCGGCGGGCTGCTCGGCGGGCTCGCCGGGGTCCTGCTCATCCCCATCGAGCCCCTCTCCTTCAACTCCGACATCGGCCTGGCCGTCAGCGGCTTCGCGGCCGCGATATTCGGCGGGCTGCGCAGCTTTGAGATGGCGCTGGTCGGCGGAGTGGTCCTCGGCGTGGCCGAGGCCCTGATCGCCGGCTACTGGCAGGCTTCCTACCAGACCGTGGTGGCCCTGGGGCTCATGCTCCTGCTGATGATCTGGCAGGCACGCGGGCGAATGGAGCTGGCGTGAGGTCGGCCACCGCCGTCGCGTGGGCCGGCGGGATCGTCGCCGCGGCGGTGACCCTGCTGCTGCCGCTGTGGCTGTCCCCGGCGAACCTCACCGTCTATACCCTCGCGGGCCTGTACGCGGTGACCGCCATCGGCCTCTCGCTCCTCATGGGCTACGCGGGCCAGGCCTCCCTGGGGCAGGCGGTCTTCTTCGCCATCGGCGCCTACACCGTGGCCGCGGCGTCGCTGCACGGGGTGCCGACGGCCCTCGCGCTGGTGGCGGCACCGCTGCTCGCGGCGGCGGTGGCGGCGCTCGTCGGCATACCGATCCTTCGGCTCCGCGGGCACTACCTGGCCTTTGCCACCCTGGCGTTCCAGCTGATCGTGCTGTCGGTCATCTCCAACACCGCCTTCCTTGGCGGCGGGATCGGCTTCGCCGCCATCCCGTCGCTGGGCGTCAACGGCGCGGTACTCACCTCCGCACGCGGGTTCGCCTGGCTGTCCTGGGCGGTCACGGCCGTGGCGATGGTGCTGGCACTGAACCTGATCCGGTCACGCCCGGGTCGAGCCCTGCGGGCGCTGGCCACCAGCGAGGCCGCGGCCGAGTCGGCCGGCATCGCGGTCGTCCGGTACAAGCTCGCGGTGTTCGCGCTCTCCGCCGGGTTCGCCGGGTTCGCGGGCGGCATCTACGCCTTCTTCATCGGTTACCTGTCGCCGGATTCCTTCCCTGTTGAGCTGTCCATCGAGTTCGTGGTCATGGCGGTCATCTTCGGCCTCGGCTCGGTCTGGGGCGCCCTGCTCGGCGCAGCGGGGATCTCCGTCCTGGTCCAGGTACTCAACCAGGTGGGCACGGCGCCCGGCATGCCCGAGTACATGCCAACCCTGCTTAACTACGCCGCTTACGGCGTGACCCTGGTCCTGATCATGGTGTTCCTCCCCGGGGGCCTCTTGCCCGCGCTGAGGAGCCTGTGGGCGAGGGTCGCGGGCCGTCGCGGGGACCCCGGTGGCCCGGTGGGCCCCGGTCAGGGGGCGGGTGGCCCGTCCGCCGTGGCCCTGGGCACGGCGCTCGCTTCCGCTCTTCGCTTGTCCCCAGCCAAGGACGCCGGCGAGCCGACGCCCGAGCACGCAAGGAGGCAGTAAAGATATGCGCAATAGACCCGGCGCTCTGCTGGTCGCCGCCGCCGTTACGGTCGCGACCGCCGCTTGCAGCAGCAGCACGACTGGTTCCGCTGGCTCGTCCTCATCCGCTTCTTCGACGTCGGCGTCCTCGTCAGCCCCGATTAACGTGGGCATGATCGCGCCGCTCACCGGCGCGTTCTCCCCGCTTGGCGAGGGGGACGAACAGGGGGCGGAGCTCGCCGTCAGCCAGCTGAACGCGGCCGGCGGGATCGACGGGCGCAAGGTCAACCTGATCATCAAGGACGACAAGACGAACCCGACCCAGTCGGTCATCGACTTCCAGGCCCTCCAGGGCCAGGACGTCGTCGCCGTGCTCGGCTCGTCCGTCTCCGACTCCGCTCAGGCGACGGCGCCGAAGGCGGAGCAGGCACAGATCCCGTACATCTCGCTCTCGCCGGTGGACCAGACGGTGAACCCGGTGGAGCCGTACGTTTTCCTGGTGCCGGCGATCACCACCACCTACGCCACCCGGATCATGCAGTGGTTCAAGTCGCAGGGGATCACCAAGATCGCCGTCGGGTACGACAACACCGACATCTACACCACTAACGGCTACCACAGCACGGTGAGCGAAGCGCCCTCGTACGGGGTGAAGGTGGTCGACACCGAGACGTTCCAGACCACGACCACGGACTTCTCCACCACCGTCTCCCACGTGGCGTCCTCCGGCGCCCAAGCCTTCCTGGTATGGGCCACGGGGCCGGCTCCGGTGATCCTGACCAAGACGTTCGCCGGCGCGGGCCTCGCCGCCAAGATGAAGCTGGTGATGACGCCGTCCGACGCCACCACCCTCTACACCCAGCCGGCCGGCTCCTCAGCAAACGGGGTAGTCATGGCCGCCGGGTACGGCGTCATGGCTTCCTCGCTGCCCTCGTCGGCCATCAAGACCGAGATCAACCAGCTGGCAACGCCGTTCGCCGCGAAGTACGGCGGCCAGCCCTCGGAATTCGCCGCGGACGGCTACAGTGGCGCCGAGCTGCTGTTCGCCGCGCTGAAGAAGGCCGCCCCGAGCTTGTCAAACACCGGCATCCAGTCCGCGCTCAACAACCTGTCGCTGCTCACCCCGGACGGCGAGTACAACTACACCCCGGCCAACCACAGCGGCCTGACACCCGATGACGTCGCGATGGTCGTGGTGCAGAACGGCGCCTTCGAGCCCACCCCATGGCAGAAAACCCAGTACGGCACGCTGCCGGGCTAACACGGCCGACCGCCGCTGCCCCGGCAGTCACCGCTTCCGGGGCGGCGGCACCCGCGCAGACAGGCTCGCCGACCCGGTACGGCTAGCGTCGGTAAGCTTCTCCCAGCCCGCCCAGCAGAAGGGACCGTCAGTTGGCCGATGAGCCCAGCGCGGGTCTGCGCGCTGGCCGCCGCCTGACCCCGGCTCGGGGTCCCAGTGCCCGCGCCTACCTGCTGTTCGTGCTCGGCGAGTACATCCTGGACGAGGACAGCCCCGGCGCCTGGACACAGACTCTCCTCGACGCGCTAAGCCTGCTCGGCTTCGAGGAAAACGCCGCCCGTCAGGCGGTCACCAGAAGTGCCTCGGCCGGCTGGCTAGCGTCACAACGCTCCGGCCGCCGAGCGCGCTGGCTGCTCACTCCCGCCGGCCGCGAGTACATCACGGTGGCCAAACGACGGATATTCAGCCCCGGGCCCGACCACGACTGGACCGGTGACTGGCTGATCATGCTGACCTCCCTGCCGGAGAACAACCGGGTGCTCAGGCACCGGCTGCGGACCGCCCTCGGCTGGGCCGGCTTCGGCTCACCCGCGCCAGACGTGTGGATCAGCCCGCATCCCTCCCACGCCAAGGAGGCCCGGGAGGTAATCGGGTCCCTGGGCGCCGACGTCCAGGCCACGATCATGCACGCCCAACTCGACAACCCGCAAGAACGGCACCGCCTGGTCACCCAGGCATGGGACGTCGGCGACCTTGACGCCCGCTACCAGGCGTTCATGGCGGAGCTGGCCGCCGTCACCCCCACCTCCGCAGCCGACGCGTTCACGGCCCGCCTGCACATGCTGTACCGGTGGCGGCGGCTACTCCTGGCAGATCCCGGCCTGCCGCCGATGCTGCTACCGCAAGACTGGAGCGGAGAACAAGCCCGCCGGCGCATGACCGACCGCTACGTGGCCTGGCAGCGCCTCGCCAGCGAATGGTGGAACGCCCGCGAAGATGAGCGAGGGCTGGCGCAGCCGGAAACCCCCGGCCGTTGAACCAGTCCCGGCCTCAGCGGCCCTGGACGCGCCGGTGTCATGATGCTGGCATGACTGAGCAGCCGGTCGGCATCCGCGACGTCGCCAAGGCCGTCGGCCTTTCCGTGTCGGCGGTCAGCCTGGCGCTCAATGGCCGGCCCGGGGTGTCGGTCGAAACCCGGCACCGGGTCCTGGCCGCCGCCACCGAACTCGGCTATCGGGCCAATCCGCAGGCACAGGCCCTTCGGCGCGGCCGGTCCAGCACGTACGGCCTGGTCATACGGAACCTCGGCAACCCGTTCTTCCTTGAGGTGCTGGCCGGCGCGGAAGAAGTCGGTGCCGAGGCGGGGGCGACCGTGCTCATGCTGGACTCACGGTACTCGCCGGATCGTGAGCGCGCGCTGATCAGGGAGATGGCCGCACAGCGGCTGGCCGGGCTGGCCATCGCGCCGGCCGGGGACGGAGCGTCGCTCCGCCTGTGGCAGGAGCTCAGGCCGGGCACGCCACTGGTGGCGCTGAACGCGCACGCCAAAGACATCACCGGCATCTCCCGCGTGCGGCCTGACTCCGCCACCGCGGTCGGACTTCCCATGCGCCGGCTCGCGGAGCTAGGGCATAAGGCGGTGGCCTTTGTCGCGGCCCCGCGCCCGCTGATCGCCGACCCGGACCGGCTTGGGCACTTCAAGCGGCTCGCCCGCGAACTGGGCATCCGGCCGTACCCCGTGCACACGCCGCTCACGATCGAGGACGTAAGGCTGGCGGCCAGGACGCTGCTGTCCCGGCCGAACCCGCCGACCGCGTTCATTACCAACTCTGACTACACCGCGGGCGGGATCTACCGGGCCGCCCGCGACCTGTCGCTCCAGGTCGGACAGCACGTCTCGGTCGTGGGGCACGACGACCTGCCGACCTCGGAACTGCTCGAACCGCCGCTTGCCACTCTCCGGCTGGACGGCCGGGCGATG
>Ga0335075_10012134_pt1 | contig 13023 bp, 9 predicted proteins | sample Lox_Sample_24_FD_206723 | JGI IMG/M metagenome (GOLD analysis project Ga0335075, IMG submission 206723) | Soil microbial communities from Loxahatchee National Wildlife Refuge, Florida, United States - Lox_Sample_2.4 | ecosystem: Environmental > Terrestrial > Soil > Wetlands | place: USA: Florida... | reverse complement strand
TGCCGACCGCGAAGATCGCGGTCATGGGCGCCGAGGCGGCCGTGAACGCCGTGTACTACAACAAGCTGGCCGCGATCGCCGACCCGGCCGCCCGGGAGCAGGAGACCGAGCGGCTGCGCACGGCCTATGACACCGATATCGACGTGCTCAGGCTGGCCGGGGAGCTGGTCGTCGACGACGTCGTCGAGCCGGAGGACCTGCGCAGCCAGCTGATCCGGCGGTTCGCGGCCGCGCAGGGCAAGGACCGGTCGTTTTCCCGGCGCCGGCATGGCGTGACCCCTGTGTGATGGTGCCGGATTGTGCCGGTGGCACCGGGTTGCGAAGTAGCCACGTATTGCTATCTCGGCAGTTCCTGCGCGTGGAGCGAGGGAAATGCTCGCCGTCCGCCATACGATCAGAACATGACCAGTCACGCCGCTGACCTGCGGCGGTGCCGCCGATGACCGGCGCCGGAGCCAAACTCGGGAGCCTAAGGTTACTCAAGGCATGCCTCTGGCGCCGAAGAGCCGGTCGCACGTCGGCCCGGTTCCAGCCAGTGCGCGCCCGGGCCGGGGTCGGGAAAACGTCACGCCAACGGCGATCGGCTATTTCACCGCGAGGGCGTGTGCAGCTTCACATGGATGGAGCGCTGCTGGGTGAAGCTGCGGAGTGCCTCGCTTGACTCCTCGCTTCCGACTCCGCTGTCCTTAACGCCGCCGAAGGGCGCGCCCGGGTAGTGCTGTGCGACGTCATTAACCCAGACATAGCCCGATTCGAGCGACGAGGCGACTGACAGGGCCACGTCGATGTCCTTCGACCAGACCGCGGCGGTGAGGCCGTACCGCACAGAGTTGGCGATGTCAACGGCCTGCTGGATCGAGCCGACCCGGGTGGCGGTCAGTACCGGCCCAAAGATCTCTTCCTGCGCGATCGTCATGCTGGGCTCGACATCGGCCAGCAGCAGCGGAGTGAAATAGAACCCGGCTCCGCCGGTATCCGCAGTGACCTGATGTCGCACGGTGGCGCCGAGGGACAGGCCGCTGTCGACCAATGCCCGTACCCGCTCCCGGTGCGCGGCGGTCACCAGGGGACCCACGTCGGTGCTCGGATCGTAGGCGGTGCCCATCCGGAGCACGTCCAGTCGCGCCGAGACCCGGTCGAGGAGACTGTCGTGGATGTCGTCGTGCGCGAGCACCCGGGAGGTTGCCTGGCACGACTGTCCCTGGGTGGTGCGGAAGCTGGACCCGCGGACGACGGCGTCGGCCGCTGCGTCGAGGTCCACGTCGGGCAGCACGATGATCGCGTTCTTGCCACCCAACTCCATGGTCAGGTGCTTGACCATGCCAGTGGCGGCGCATGAGCGCTGGATGGCCAGGCCCGTCGCGGCGCTGCCGGTAAACGCGATGCGCCGGATGGCGGGACTGGTGATCAGCGCCTGGGCGGTGGCCACGTCGCCGGGCACGGCGGACACCAGACCGGGCGGCAGGTGCCTGGCGGCCAGGGCCGCGAAGGCAATGGCACTCAGCGGGGTCTGCGGAGCCGGCTTGACGATCACCGCGTTGCCCATCAGCAGCGGCATGAGCGCTCCGCCGACGGCGAAGTAAAGCGGCTTGTTGAAGGCCGTGATGCGCAGCACCACGCCGTAGGGGAAGGGGTCGTCGTAGTGCACGGCGCCGAAGTCGGCGCCGTAACGGCTCAGCTGCATGGTGCGGGCCATGGCCGACCAGTGCTGGAAGTACCGGACGATGTCGTCGACGTCGAAGTGGCACGCGCGCAACGGGTTTCCCGAGTTCAGCGCGTCCAGCGTGGCGAACTCGCTGCGCCGCCGCACGAGCTCGCCGACCAGGCCGGCCAGCATGTCGATCCGGTCGGCCAGCGGCAGGCGGCCCCACGCCCGCTGAGCTTCTGCGGCAGCGGTAATCGTGTCGGCGACGCGGGTGCCGCCGGACGCCGGCACCTCGCACAGCACACGGCCGGTCGACGGGTCGTAGACAGGCTGGGCGTCGCCCGGGCCTGCGGCCTGGAGGGCGTCGCGGACGCCGAGGGACGCGAGCACCTCAGCGGGATCGGCCAGTGTGTTCTCAGTCATGGGCGTCGGTCCTCAGCCGTTGATGGTGTGACTGGCAGCAGCCGCCGGGACGGGGCGGCGGCGGGAGTAGTACCGCAGATCGAACTGGTGGTCGACATACCGGCCCGATACAACGACCGGTGCCGCGTCGTGATCGCGGCCGTCTGCGGATGCCGTGACGAGCTCGGCCATCAGCGCGCCGACGAAGGGCGCGGTCTTGAGCTGGCTGCCGCTGGTGCCCGCCGCAACGAACAGGCCGGGCATCGCCGTCCGGTCGTAGACGGGAGTCCAGTCGGGAGTGACGTCGTAGAATCCCACCACACCGGTCGGGCGCATCGGGAAGCCGGCGGCCGGTACACGGCTCCCCAGCCGGAGCATGACCTCGTCGTAGCGGCCGGACGCAGGGCGCTCGTCCGACGGAAGCCCGTCGGAGCGCGGGTCGCCGACGGTACCCGGAGGCTGCTCGAGGCCGCCGAGAAACCCGGTGGGTCCCTCCGGGCGGAAGTTGATCCGGAGATCGTCGTCGACGAGGTGCGGCACGGCCGCCCCTCCCGGAACAGCCTCCAGTCTGGCCAGGTACATATCGTGGCGTAGCGGGGCCGGGACCACGGTGAAGTCGCCGAGGACGTCAGCCAGCTCCAGCAGCCGACGGGTCTGCGGGCCCGCCACGCACACGACGGCGGCGGCGGTGAGCGTCCCGCCGTCCGCGAAGCGCACCGAGACAAGCCGGTCGCTGTCAGCCTGGATGCCGACGACCCGGCGGCGGTAGTGCACCGAGCCACCGGCCGCCGCGAACGCAAGCGCGACGTTCCCGGCCGCTAGCGCCGGGTCGGTGACATAGCCTGAGCCCGGAGTGAACAGCGCGCCGTCCAGGTAGCCGTCTGGCCGGTGCGGGTCGCCTCCGAACCGGCGCAGGTCGAGGAAGGGGAAACGGCGGGCCGTCTCGGGCAGGCTCCAGCGGAGGTACGGGACGGCCAAGCGGCCGAGATTGAGCGCGACCGAGTCGACGTAGCCGTCGCCTAGGTCGAGGACCAGCGATCCGGTGGACCGGAAGGCGGGCGTGACCGTATCGTCGTCTAGCCCGAGCCACTCATGCCAGTGCTGCCACCAGCCGAACCCCTCGACCGCCAGGGCGGCAGCCTCCAGACTGGCGGCGTGGAATCTGACGATGCCCAGCGATGAGGTGGTCGACCCCTGCCCGGGGCCGGGGTTCTGCTCAACAACGGTGACTGTCCAGCCGCGCCGCAGCAGTTCCCACGCGGTAGCCAGACCGATGATTCCCGCACCGACGACGATCGCGGAACGCCGGGCGGTCACGACCAGAATCCCCTGATCCCCGACCGCAAGCCCTGCCTCGAGCCGACGGCCGACGTGGGCCCGAGCAGTTTTGCGGCCTGTTCCAGGGCCTGCACCGGGGGCCGGGAAAGGCCGAATCCCTCTTTGCGGTCATCCGGCTTCGATGTGGCGTCGATCCCCAGCTTGCCCACGGTGAAGTCGACCTGAAGCGGTTCCGAGCGGTCCGTCTTGGCGTGCGGGATGATCAGGATGTCCCGCTCAGGGCGCACTCGCGTCATGCGAGCCCATTCGACGGCCTTGGTGTTCCACACGTCGATGTCCTCGTCGACCACCACGACCTGCTTGATCAGCGGCACGTCTGACATGCACGCGAGCATCGCCTGCTGCGCCTGGCCAGGCCTGGCGTCGTGCAGCGCGACGACCGCAGAGGTTCGGCCGGCGCCCGTGTCCGGCACCGCAACCGCCGCCACGTTCGGGATGCGCGTCCGCAGGCGCGCCTTGAGGCCGGCGGCGATGGCTACGCCGCCAAGCAGGACATGCTCTTGGTGCAGTCCAGGGAGGATGACCTGGAAGCTCGCGTCGCGACGGCGCGAGCACAGGCCGAAGTGCGTGCGAAAGCCCCGGCCGTATTCGTGGTAGAGCCCGTGGAACTCCGAGATCGGCCCTTCGTCAATCTGCTCGGAGCCATCGACCTCCGCTTCGAGCACCATCTCGCTGCCCGCGGGGACCGGGATGCCGTTGACGGGGCTCGGTGTCATCGCGAGCGGCTCGCCGAGCAGTGCGCCCGCGCAGGCGGCCTCGTCGTCGCCGAAGTTCAGGTAGAGGCAGGCGGCCAGCATGACCGCCGGATGGTTGCCCAGCGCCACAGCGATCGGCAACCGCCTGCCGGCCGAGGCGGCGCGAGCTACCATCTGCCCGAGATGGTGGTTTGGCGAGACCCCGAGCATCGCCGTGCTCCGACCCAGGACCTTGAAGCGGGCGTAGGACATGTTGCGCTCGCCCGAGAGGACGTCCTGCGCGAGGATCACGCCCGCGGTGATATACGGGCCGGTCTCCCGTTCGAAGAAGGACGGCACCGGGAGTGCGGCGAAGTCGGTCGGCGCGGTGACTTCTTGCCACTGGGCACCGTCGGTCGACGTGGGCGGTACCGGTGCAGCGGCACTGGCTGCGATCCTGTCCTCAAGGGCTTCCACATCAAGTCCCAGGGCGGCAGCGATCCTCTCCCTGCTGTTCAGAAGGTTGCCCACCACGGGAAGGTCCGAGTCGGCCACGTTGGTGAACTGGACCGCTGGCCCGTCGTCAAGGATGCTGAGACACGCTCCCAACTCGAACTCCGGGCTCACCCGCTGATCCACGGTCAGCACTTCCCCGGCCGCGGCCAGCCGGGCCAGATAGGCGCAGAAGCTCTGCGCTGCCCCGCTCATGCGCTGACCGGAGTCTGTGCCGAGGGCCGGACGAAGCGGCCATGTCTAAGTCCGGCGGCGACCGTGCCGTCGGCGTAGACTCGCGTGCCGCGGACGAAGGTTGCCGTGATGCGCCCGGGAATCTCGTACCCTTCGTACGGTGACCAGCCTGCGCTGCTGTGCGAGGCCTCTGCGCTGATCCGGGTCCTCGCCGATGGGTCGTATGCGACGAGGTCGGCGTCCATGCCGACAGCTAGCGCGCCCTTGGTCGCGCCCAGCCCAAACCTGCGCGCGGGCGCGGTGGCCAGCATGCGGGCTACGTGCAGCAGGCTGAGCCTCCCACCGAGATAGCCCGTCCCCAGCATGAGCGGGGCGAGCACGTCCACCCCCGGCGTCCCCGAAGCATTGTCGAAGATGACCTCGGCGTTCTTGCGGCTCAGCGGCCAGGGCGCATGGTCGGACGTCAGCATGTCGATGTCGCCGCCCTGGAGCCGCTGCCAGAGAAGGCCCTGCTGCCGGGCCGTTCGCAGCGGAGGGTTGATCTTGGCCTTGGCGCCGAGTCGCCGCATATCAGCGTCTTCAAGCAGCAGGTAGTGCGGGCACGTCTCCACGGAGACGTCGGCGCCGACCGCCCGGTACGCTTTCACCAGGTCGGTGGCCGACGCCACGCTGGCGTGGTAGATGTGCACCGGGCAACCAGTGTCCTGCCCAAGCTGCAGCGCCGTTGCCGTGGCAACGTTCTCTGCCACCGGGGGACGGCTGCGCGGGTGCGAGAGCGGATCGGCCGGCGCGGACGCGCGGGCACGTGCGACCGCTGCATCGATGATCTCGGTGTCCTCCGCGTGGAAGCCGACGACGATTCCGCGCCTGGCACAGATCTGCATCAGATCGAGCAGGTCGGCATGCGAGATCCGGGGAAACCGGACCGGGTCGGTCTCGAACAGCGAGACCTTGAAGCCGCATGCACCTTCGTCGATCATCTCCTCCGCGAACGGCACACCGCACTGCCTCCGGATCGTAGCCAGCAACGCCACGTCGACCAGGGTGCTCCCAGGGATGCTCTCGCGCTTTTGCCGGAAACGGTCGGCGTTGACCACCGGTGCGGTCGCGTCGTAGGGCATCTCGATGATCGTCGTGACACCGCCCGCCGCGGCGCACAGACTCGACCGTTCCCAGCCCTCGCCGGGGCCGCTGAAACTGTGTACGTGGGCATCCACGAAGCCCGGCAGCAGGAGCCGACCGGAATAGTCGTGTGTCTCAGCTGCCGCGTTGCGGAGCATTTCCACCAGGTCTGGCGTGCCGACGGCGACTATTTTTCCGTCCGAGGCCGCCACCGCGCCGCCGTAGATCACCCGGTCCTCGGTGACGACGTCGCCGAGGAACACCACGTCGATGGGGGCGTCGCGCACGGGCAGGCTCCGACCCGGGGACGGCGACAGGGGAACGGGGCTCATGCCAGTGCTCCAATTAGCTTCTCCACCGAGCTGAGCAGTGCCCCGCTCGCCACAAGCTTGGTCGCAGCCGTGATGTTCGGCGATTGCAATTCGTCTTCCTCGGTGACGGGAACGTGCTGTCGCAGGAGCGTCCAGGCAGGGCCGGTGCCGACCCCGAGCGCGGAGTGGCTCAGCGTCCGGGCCGCCAGGTCCACTCCCTGCGCCGCGCATAGTAGTTCGATGCCGACGATGGCCTGCGCGTTCGCGACAACCCGGCGCATCTTTCTGCTGCCATGGGTGCTCATGCTGACGTGGTCCTCCTGGTTCGCCTTGGTCGGAAGCGAGTCGACCGAGGACGGGAAGCAGAGGACCTTGTTCTCCGACGCGAGGGCGGCGGCCGAGCAGTGCACCAGCGACATGCCGGTGTTGAGACCGAGCGTCCCGCCGACGAGATTGAGCGGCAGCCCGAAGCTCATAGCGGAGTCGGTAAGCCGGTAGCAGCGCCGCTCCGAGATGCTGCCGATCTCGGCGACGGCGATGGTGATGAGGTCGGCCGCGAAGGCGACCGGCTCGCCGTGGAAATTGCCCCCACTCACGACCTCGAAGCCCCCGTTGCCGTCCGGGAAAACCAGCGGGTTGTCGGTGGCCGCGTTGGCCTCGCGCTCGAGGAGCCGCCGCGCGGTGGCGAGGATATCGCGCGCTGCGCCGTGCACCTGAGGGGTGCAGCGCAGCGAGTAAGCGTCTTGGATGCGCGGCTGGTACTGCCCGCCGGGACGGGACTCGTCGGGAAGGAGCTCAGCGCGCGCGGCCTCGGTAGTGCGCTCGCTGCCCAGGGTGAGCCTGCGCACGTTCGCTGCCACGTCGATCTGGTTGGGGCTGTTACGGACCTGGTGGATGCGGTCGTCGAAGGCGCCGAGCTCGCCGCGCATCGCCTCGAGCGACAGCGACGCCGAGATGTCGGCTGTGCGGGCGAGCACCTCCGCGTCGTTCAGGCCGAGCACCGCGTCGGCGAGGCTCAGAGTGGACCCGTTGATCAGCGCGACCGCATCCTTCGGCTTGAGTTCGAACGTCGGGCTCAACCCGGCGCGCTCGAGCGCGACGCGGGCCGGAAGGCGCTCCTCCTGGTAGAAGGCCTCGGCCTGCGGATGCCCGATCATCGCCGCGACCAGATGCGCGCAGGGAGCCAGGTCGCCGCTCGCGCCCACCGAACCCTGCGCAGGAATTACGGGGTGCACCCCGCGGTTGAGCATCCACAGCATCCGGTCCAGGCACTCCACTCGCAGCCCGGAACACCCCTTGGCCAGGGCGTTGACCCGTAGGACAAGGAGGGCGCGCACCTCCTCGGCGGCCAGTGGCTCGCCGACGCCGGCGGCATGCGCATTGATGATCAGGAACTGGAAGCGTTCCAGGTCGGCAGCTGCGACGCGGACGTCCTTCAGTCGGCCGACCCCGGTGTTGACCGCGTAGATAGCGGGAGCTTCATCGGTCAGCCAGTGGTCCTCGATGTAGCGGCGCAGATCCGTCGTGGCGGCACGGGCCCGCTCTGATAGTGCCACCGTGATCTCGCCCGGTGCCGACCGGGCCACGCGCACGACGTCCTCGAGACTGAGGCTCGATCCATCGAGGATAAGGGTGTCTGCCGAAGGCATGGATGCAGTCCTCCTGATGTTCCGTACGGTCCGGCGGGCCGTCACGCGCCCCGCAGGGCCCGTTCAAGCTGGCCGGCCGCATCGATCACGAGCGCGGTGGCCCGCGCCAGCTCGGCCTCGCCGAATCGTGCCGACGGGGCCACGATGCTTACGGCTGCCACCGCGGGGCTGGTCGGCCAGGTCAGCACGGGTGCCGCGACCGAAGTAACGCCCCGGTCGACCTCGCCCTCCGAGCTGGCGTATCCCTGGCGCCGGGTGTCTGCCAGCTTGGCTCGCAGCTGAGTGGGATCGGTGACTGTCGCCGGGGAGTAGCGCACCAGCTCGCTCGCGCATACCTGATCGATGAGCTGGTCGCTGGAGAAGGCAAGCAGCACCGTCGACGATGCTCCCGCGTGCAGCGGCAGCAAGGCCCCCGGCTGGAACGAGGCGCGGATCGTCTGGGTGCCCTCGACACGCAGCAAGCAGACGACGTGGACGCCGCTGACCATGGTCAGCAGGCTCGTCTCGGTCGTCTGGGCGGTGAGCGATTCCAGAACGGCCTGGCCTTGCCTGATCAGTGAACTCTGACTCTCGGCGCGCACCACCGCGTGCAGCAAGCGGTTGCCCAGACGATAGGTGTGCGGCCGCTCCAGCGTCAGCCATTCGCGGTTCCGCATAGACCACACGATCCGGTAGACGCTGCTTTGCGGGATGCTCAGCTTCTGGCTGATCTCGGCGATGGTCAGGCTGTCGGCCCGGTCGAGGAACAACTCGAGAATGTCCAGCCCGCGGTCGAGGGTGGCGTTGCGCCGGACGTCCGGGTCGGCCGGCGTACGCGCCGCGCGGCCCACCGTGCGTGAGTCAGCCTCACCGACCCCTGGTTTGCCCGGTCCTGCCGGGACGAGCGGTCCCGTCCTGGCCGAGGTTTTAGGTGGCATCGAGCATCACCAGTCCTTGTAGTAGGGTCTCGACCCCGCGGCCATAGTCAACGAACGAAGTCTCCTCCTCCGGGCAGTGGCTGCGGCCCTCTACGGACGGGACAAAGACCATCCCGGTGGGCGCTAGCCGCGCGATCTGGACGGCATCATGTCCAGCGCCGCTGTAGAGCCGCATGGCATCGTGCCCGACCACCGCTGCGGCGTCGGCCAGGACCCGGGACACCGAGTCATCCATGGTCACCGGGGGCTCGGGCGGCCGCCACGTCACCATCGACTTCGTCTCTCGGGCGGTGTTCTCCAGGCGGACGGCCTGCTCAAGCCGGGCAACGACGTCAGTGAGCCAGGACGGAACCGGGCTGCGGAACTCCCCGGCGAACGAGGCGTAGTCCGACACGACGTTCACCGCCTCGGGCGTGGCGAGGAGCTCACCGACCGTGCCGACGGTGCCCGCGCCGGCGGCGGCGATCCGCTCAACCGCGAGTACGCACGCGGCGGCGCTGCATACCGCGTCGCGACGGCGATCCATCGGCATGGTTCCGGCGTGGTCGCGGCGGCCGAAGAGCTCCACGACGAACCGGCTTATTCCCGCGATTCCCTCGACGATGCCAATGCTGGCCTTCGCGGACTCCAGCACCGGGCCCTGCTCGATGTGCAACTCGACGTAGGAGTCGACGTCGCTGGCGTCCCAGGCACAGCACGCCACTGCGGACGGGTCCCATCCTGCCCCGCGCAGCAGATCCGACAGCGCCCGTCCGTCCGGGTCAGGCAGCGCGAGCATCGAAGGCGTGAGGTTGCCCGCGATCGCACGGCTGCCCACGCAGCTGAGGCCGTGCCGGTTTGGTTCCTCGTTGGAGAAATCCACCACGCGCAGCCTGTGGCGCAGCCTGGTCCCGGATTCCCTGAGCAGGCGCACGCACTCGATGGCGCCGAGTACGCCTATCACTCCGTCGAACCGTCCTCCGCCGACGACGGTGTCGGTGTGCGATCCGGTCACCAGCAGCCCCGTGTTCGGGTTGCTGCCCGGCAGGTCGCCGATGACGTTACCGACGTCATCGATGGTTACCTCGAGGCTTGCCTCGCGCATCATTGCCGCGATCGTGTGACGGGATTGCGTGTCGGCCTCGCTGAACGCCTCCCTCGTCCAGCCCGGGGCGGAGGGGTCGCGGTACTCCGACAACGACTGCCAATCCGCCCGCATCCGGTCTAGCAGCGGAAGCGGCATAGCTACGGTCAACAGTCCTCCCCTGCATGACTCAGAGCGACGAACCAGGCGCGAGCCATCGCAGGCTCGAGACAGCGGCATTTTCTCATAAAATGATTAGTCATTCTCGATACACATTAGCGGCACTCCGGCCTGAACGCGAGGGGCCCGCGCTGACTTTCCCGCTCAGTCGGCGAACGCCGGACGGAACGAGGGGTCGGTGAGCGCGGGGCGGTCGGCGCGGAATGCCTCGATCGGGTAGCCGGTCGCTCCATCGAGGGCGAGGTCAGCCAGGATGCGGCCGATCAGAGAGGCGAACTTGGCCGCGTGGCCGGCGCCGATGCCGACGATGATCAGCGGGCTGACCGGCAGCTTGTCGAGGATGAAGTCCTCGTCCGGCGGGAGATCGTAGACGCAGGTCCTGGAGTACAGTTCGGGTCCAAGACCCGATGGCAGGTAGCGCTGCATGAAGCGGGTGATCACGGCCGCCTCGTCGGCGTCGCGCTCATAAGACCGCCCGTTGACGGTTACCCACTTCCGGGTCAGGTGGCGGGCCGCCTTCACCGCCACCTCGCCGTAGACGGGGAAGCCGTAGTAGGAGGGCTGCCCGTGCCAGATCCACACCGGGAACCGTGACGGCGCGAACTCCGCCACGTGGGGTGTCGCGAAGTAGGTCACCTGCTCCTGGCTGAGATGGATCCTCCAGTCGACGCCGAGCTGGGCGAGAAACCGCGGGGTCCACGACGCGGTGCACAGGACCAGCGTGCCGGCCAAGATCTCCCCGCGGTTCGTGCGGACGCGCACATGCGTCTCCGCGGGCTCGATCCCGAGTACCTCGGTGTGCGGCCGGAACTCCGCGCCCCGCTTACGGGCCAGGGCAACGTGAGCGGCACTCGCGCGTCGGATGTCGACAATGCCGCCGTCCTTCTGGAACAGCCCGACAACGTCGTCGCCGATCGCCCACTGGGGCCATCGGCGGCGGACATCGGCCGCGTCAAGCAACTCGTGGTCTATCCCGGCACGGGCAAGCGACCCTGCGCAGGCGTCGAGTTCAGCGTGCCCGCTGGTGCCCGAGACCGCAAGATCGAGCCCGCCGGTCTTGACGACCAGCTCAAGCCCTGATTCCCGCTCGACCTCGCGCCACTGGGCGTACATGTCGGGTGTCAGGACGGTGTAGTGGTCGTCATCGTAGCTGTGACGGATGATTCTGGAGTGATCCTCCGACGCGCCCTTGGCATGGCCCATCTCGAACTGTTCGAGGACCAGGACGTCGCTCGCGCCCGACCGCGCCAGGTGGTAGGCGGTGGCAGTGCCCAACGCGCCCGCGCCGACCACGACGTGACCGCGGATCTCTTGCATGGATGTCCCTCCAGAGGCTCGGTCGGCGCCGGGCGCGACCACCGCAGCGCGAGCGGCGTGGCCATCCTTGGGCCGAGCGGGGCGGCTTGGCATGTAACGCAGTGTTTATAAGCCTGCTCTAGACAGGCCTACAACAGCTGTGTCATTCTCACCAATGTACGAGAAGTGAATATCACAGATCGATGATCCGGCCAAGAGGCGACCACCGTTGACGGTGCCTGCGAACTTGAGACCCAGGTCAGCCCCGACTGTATCGAGCAACAGCCCCGCCGTAGCCTTCGGATTATCAATTCACGGGAAAGTGCGGACGTCGCTGCGTTCTCATCACCCGTCGTGATGAACGTCAACCCGGCCGGAATGCTGGGCCGGTCCTCACGATCAGATCCCAGTCGTCGATGCAAAGGACTCACGATGGCGTCGCGTGTCATGCGAAATGCCCGAAGGACCCGGATCCGCCTGGCCGTACTGGCCGGAGTGGCCGTGATGGGCCTGGCCGCCTGCAGCTCCTCGGGGGGTTCGGGTTCCTCGTCCGCCTCGGCTCCCACCAAGACATTGAAAGTTGCCTTTTCTTCCTATATGCCGTACTCCGGTGTCACCGCCGGCGGCCAGATCACGGGCCTGGACGGGGACATCATCAGCGCGGTGGCCGCAAAGCTGGGCTACTCGGTGCAGCCGGATGTCATGGACTTCTCCGGGGTGCTCGCGGCGGTGCAATCTGGCCGGGCCGACGTCGCTGTCGGCGACATCTTCTGGAGTAAGGCCCGCGCGGAGACCGGCCTGTTCACCGACCCTCCGTATTACAGCGGCTTCGTTGTCATCCAGAAGCCCAGCTCCGAGATTGACTCCATCGCCGCACTGTCCGGGAAGACGATCGGCGACGATGTGGGCTCGGCCTACATCGACGCTGAGAAAGAAATCCCGGGCGCCACGCTCAAGATCTACTCCACCTCGGCAGAAGTCTTGCAGGCGCTGCAGGACGGGCAGATCGACGCCTACCTTGGATCACCCCTCATCGCCGAGTACACCTCGAAGGCGGATCCCTCGGTCAAACTGCACGAAGTCGCCATGGCCGCGCCGACCAGCAGCCAGCTTGCACAGCACCCCGCGTTCGAGGCACTTGAGCCCGCCCAGACGGGTTTCTTTCTCGCGAAGGGCAACACCAAGCTTCTCGACGAGATCAACGCAACTCTGCGCACGTTCTATGCCGACGGAAAGCTCGCCGCGATCGTCAAGGAATGGGGCGGCAACCCGACTGAATTCCTGACGCCAACCGCCGGGATGGCCGCGCTGCGCATCGGCGTCGACCGGAGCAAGGGCTGGGCAGAGCCCTCTATCAGCAACTGACCTGATCAGTCCAACCACGTTGCCTGTTGCGGACGGGCGGGGCCAGCCCGTCCGCAACAGGCCTGCAGACAGGCGGGCGAATGCTGTTCGGCATCCAATGGTCGGCCTACGCCGACGTGCTGCTCCACGGTGTACTGACGACCCTCGAGTTCACCGTTTCAGGGTTCCTGTGCGCCGCCGGCGTGGGCTTTCTCGTCGCAGTGGCGCGAGTGTCACCAATCTGGCCGCTGCGCCGCCTGGCCGAGGCATACACCGAGCTCCTGAAGAACGTCCCCATGCTCACCGTGATGTTTGTCATCTACTTCGGGCTGGGCGAGTCTCATATCAAGCTGTCCTCGTTCGAAGCGGGGACCATCAGCCTGGCGGCATCTTAC